>Ga0209863_10000812_pt1 | contig 13573 bp, 10 predicted proteins | sample OrgsoiDNA2013046_FD_185796 | JGI IMG/M metagenome (GOLD analysis project Ga0209863, IMG submission 185796) | Permafrost soil microbial communities from the Arctic, to analyse light accelerated degradation of dissolved organic matter (DOM) -... | ecosystem: Environmental > Terrestrial > Soil >...
ATTTAATCTTAGTCATGAGGGTGTTCCTTTCCTTTGTAGTTGGTGCCTAAGCACACCAAGACTACTCAGAAAGGGGCGCCCTTTTATAATGCGTGCCCCGTCCTTTCCCCGATTTCATTTTCAATCTTCGAGATCGGGGATCGATGATGTTTCGATCTTAACCTGCCCCTCTTTTTCCCGCCCGCCTTGACTCGATTATTTGTCTCGATAGCGCAACAGGATGCTTGCCACCGATTCATCGTCCCCTTTTGGATGAGCCTTGAGAAACTCCGTGATCTTAGCTACATAATACCCGTCAGGATGGGAGTAACTCTGGGACTTTGACTTTACACAAGACCGCATGCACCATCGATAGCCTTCAAGAAAACCCAATTGCTCAGTTTCTGATGACTGTCTCCACCACAAACCGTTCAGATACCAGTGAGCATTCTTCCAACTCTCACCGTCAGGAGCATGCGTTGAAGCACTCGGTTCAGGTTGAAGCTTCTTCCACACCTCTGTGACTAGCTGCTTCCTCTCAGAAGAATGAGTCTGGTAATACTGAGTTATCTTGGGGCTAAGCTGATTCGGCGTTGCGGAAAATCCCTCCCTGTGGGCAGTCCATGTCAGACAGTCTGCCGCTCCCTCCATAAAGCCAGATCGCTCCTCAATATCGGCTCCAAGCCACCATTGACCGTTAAACGCCTTCTCGTCTTTGACGATAACGTGCGGAGTTACCGAGGTCCTGCTTGGTTGCACATAGAGGAACGACGTCCCAATCGACAAAGCAACAAAAACCATCGAATTAAAAATCATTTCTGCCTCAATGTTGCCCTACCCTTTGCGCAACAAAGGGTAGGTTAAAATAACCGCCGATGCCGAAAGGTTTGCGTCGTTTTCACGATACCGGCCAAGCATTGCACTTCGGGCTCAAGCCCGGAGCTTCCCAAACACGTGCAGTTGCTAAAGTTTCGCCGACGATACCGGCAAAATTTTAAACTAAAGTTTACTATGAAGAAAAAGCGAAAGGTGATATTAAAGAAGAAGCGCACATGGTGCGCAGGATCTTTGACAACTGAAAACAGCTACTGGCTGCTAGCTTCTAGAAAGACCGACCTTCGGCAGGCGAAGATGGGCTTCACCCAACAAAAAGCTTGGGTGACATTGGGTAATCTTGGGTGAAATTGGGTGAAACCGGGGGTAGGGGCAGGGGGTGGTTGTATCGCCGTGATCGCCGACATCGCGCGTCATCGCCCGGATCGGAAAGGCAATATTCACCACGGAGGCACAGAGACAGAAATCTGGTGATCGGCTGATCGGCTGATCGCGTAATCGGCAAGGGCAGCAGCTATTGAAACCCACGCCAAATTGGGATGACTGGGATCGGGTGGAATGAAACCGGAGGGGAGGGTATTGCCGAGATCGCCGACATCGCGCGTCATCGCCGTGATCGGGAGAGCAACACCTCACCGCTGGTTAACGGTGATGACACTGATTTCCGGTGATCCGTTAAAGGCTTACCCCAGATGTTTAGCGGTTTTGGAGCGTAGCGACAGAAGAAGAAGCTCCGCGAGCTGCAAACAAAAGGTAAGAAAAGAAAATCACGGCAATCGCCGCAGCAGTCACAAATTTCATCTGCCAGGGAATGGCCGGTGAAGGCGAGAAGAACCCTTCAATGGTTCCGGCAATAATCAGGATCGGCACAACACCCAGCACCAGGCGGATGGCCTCGCCGCCGGCCTGTGCCAGCGAATCACGCCGCGACAGCAGTCCGGGAAAAAGCAGGCCTTGGGCAATCCTCAACCCTGCGCCTCCGGCAATGAAGATGGCGGGTAATTCCAATACGCCGTGTGGCGCTACAAAGCTCCATAAAGGAAGGCTCATGCCGCCGAACCAGCAGGCCACGCCCACAACCCCAATCATCACGCCGTTGAAGACCATCATATAAATGGTGCCGAGACCCGCGGTAATGCCGAACGCAAACGCCGCGAATGACACGCTCATGTTGTTGGTCATAATGCCGCTGGCAGCCATCGGCTTAACGCTCACCACGGAATCAGTCCACATCTTGTGCTGATCAATGGTTTCCATCATGTGCGGTCCAAGGAACTGGTGCATAAACTGCGGGTGTGTGACGGAAATCAGCATGCCTGCCAGTCCGCCAATCACAAAAAGGATGAACGAAGCACTTACCAGACCTAGATTTCGGCGAAACACCTGAGGATATGTGTTGCGATAGAAATGCAGGATACCTTTAGCACTCGATTTTTGCCCCGTATAGATGGTATTGTGAGCGCGGGAAAGAAGTAGATTGAGCGTACGGGCATACGACCTGCCGCTTGGATCTTCACGCAAGGTGGATAGATCAGCCGCAGCCTGGCGATAGAGCAGGCCCAGTTCCTGGAGTTCCATCCGTGTAAGTGATCCCAGGCCCTGGTTCTTGCTCTGGTCCAGCATGCGTTCCAGACGGTTCCAGTGTGCGCGCCGCTTTTCCAGCCAGTGAGCAGAGATCATACGTGGACAAGCTTACCATTGACACACCCGAACAGGTACACCTTGAATTTACCCTCGCCGGTATTGGCAGCAGGTTCATGGCAATACTCCTGGACAGCATTATTCAGTTGTTTCTATACCTTGCCATCTTCCTCTTTGTTGGGCTGATCGCATCTGGCCCGTTAGGACGCCTCACCGGGAGGTGGGCTGCCGCCGTGGCTATTTTTGCGGGCTTTGTTATTTACTGGGGCTATTACGCGATTTTTGAATCGATCTGGAAAGGCCAGACGCCAGGCAAGAAATGGGCCGGCATTCGCGTAATCAAGGACTCCGGCCGTCCTATCACTCCTTTTGAGGCCTCCACCCGCAATCTCCTCCGCTTCATAGACTATCTCCCTGGTTTTTACGGCGTGGGTGTGATCACCATGCTGTTGAATGAGAAGCACCGCCGCGTGGGTGACTACGTGGCCGGCACGCTGGTGGTCCATGAATCATCGGATCGCGACTCAGCTCTCTTCTTCAACACCGCGGCTGACTCGCCGTTTGTCATTCCCCAGGCTGCCCAGCTCACCATGCCGGAAGCCGAGCTGATTGAAACGTTTCTTGCCCGCCGGCTGGACATTCCGCCGGAAATCCGCCAGCAGAACGGACAACGCATCGCTGATATGGTGACCGCGCGGCTGGGCATCACTCCTGATCAGCGTCCTCCCGATAATGAGAATTTTCTTGAACTTCTGGTCAAGGAATTCAGGAATCGTGCGTCTTACCGCTGATTCTGCCCGGTCGTGACTGCCCTTTCCCGTTAATTCCTTGTTCTTTCCGGCTTTGCCAGAATCCATCGGAACCTATAAGGTAAATAACCGACATGAACTAATGGCTCCCCTTTGAGACTTGGGTTTGCCTGTTTTTCTGTGGTACTTTAGGCCCTGCTTGCTCAGAACCTTGTTTTGCCCCGTACACTGGCAGGTCGTCTCTTAAAGCGTTCAAAATTATGGCACTCGGTTTTGGTTTCAATAAAGCAAAGGTCCTTGCCTCGGCGGAGAAGTTTGTCCAGCAGGGGAAGCTGACCAATGCCATCACCGAGTATGAAAAGATCATCAAGGAAGATCCCAGGGACCTTACAGTCCTGAACACGGTGGGAGATCTCTACGCCCGCGTCGGCCAGAACGAACACGCCGCTAGATATTTCAAGATGGTGGGTGATCAGTACGCCCAGACCGGCTTCACCGTAAAAGCCATCGCCATTTACAAAAAGCTCAGCAAAATCACAACCAACAATACTGAAATTACCACCAAGTTGGCTGAGCTTTACGGGCAACAGGGTCTCTACAATGACGCGCGCGCGCAGTACATGCAGATCGCAGACGCGCTCCTGCGCTCAGGTGACAACAATCAGGCGGCCCGCGTCTTCCAGCGCATTCTGGAGATGGACCCGGAGAACACCTCCACACAGTCCAAGCTGGCTGATCTGTACCTGAAACTGGGCCGCCGGGATGAAGCGCGTAACATTTATTACAACGCGGCTGAGTCTCTCTATGTTCGCGGATCGTATGACGCGGCAGAAGAAGCCCTGAAAAAGGTAATCACGCTGGATCCCAGCAACGCTGGCGCTCTGCTGTTGCGTGGGCTCATAGCCGCTGACTCCGGTGACACCGCTACTGCTATTGAGATGCTGGAGAAAGTACCGGACCTGGACACGCGTCCAGACGCCATGCGTGCTCTGTTGCGCGCCAAAATGCTGTCCGGGAATGTCAATGGCGCTGAAGATCTGGTGCAGAAGCTCTTGTCTTCGCACAACGATCTCAATGGCATCAGCTCACTGGCCGAGTGGTACATCAACAATAATCAGGTTGCACCGGCGCTCCGGCTGTATGAAAAAAATGCTGATCGTCTGTTTACCGCTGGGAGCTCCACTGCCCAGCAGACCCTTTATCCGCTGATCAACCGGCTTAAGGATAATCCTGAAGGCATCAACTCCATGGTCCGCCTCATGGAGCGCGCCGGTGACACCACCCACACGGCGGAACTGCTGGAGATGCAGGCCAACGCGCTGGCAATGAATGGTGATTACGCCCGTGCCCGTGATCTCTACCAGAAGCTGACCACGCTTGAGCCGGAAAACGCTCTGCATGTCCAGAACTATAAGCAGATGGTCGCCAAGCTGGGCGATGACTCCGCCACGCGAATTCTTACTCCGGAAGAAGCGGCCCAGGCTTTCATGGTGGAAGAGCTTGACCAGGGCGCAACCGTGGTCAACCAGAAATATGACCCCACTACCAGCGACGCGATTGAATCCGCGTTGACTGATGCCGAGTTATTTGTTTCCTACAACGTCCCTCTCAAGGCGATTCCGCCTCTGGAAGCCGCACTGCCCCTGGCTCCGCAGGACGTCGCGTTGAACCAGCGCCTGGCATCGTTGTACGCAAAGGCCGAGCGCTTCACTGATGCTGCGCGCATCTGCCACAACCTGAGTGAAATTTATCGCAGCCTCGGCCATGAAAAAGAAGCCGCGCGTTACCAGGAAGCTTCGCGCAAATATGCAGTGCGTGGCGGCGGCTCACCGCAGCCTGTGCCGCCTTCTCCTCTTCGCGTTGCAGCTCCGCCACCGGTGGCGCCAATCGCGGTTACTCCGTCTTCTTCATTTACCGTCACCCCGGCCACGGATCCTCTACGGGAAGTTTCGTCCTCGGGTGAACCCTCCATTCAGGAATTCAGCTTTGATACGCCAGACCAGATTCTGGTGAACAATGAGCACCATTTCGCTGCCGTTCCCGAGCCCCAGATCATCCGCGAGCCCGTGGAACGGGCCGACTACAATTTTCAGGTCACACCCGCGGAAGAGCATCCAGCAAATGTTCAGCAAGAGGTATCCGAAGAGATCGAAGTCTCCAATGAATGGGAAGACATGCTCTCCGTGGAGAATGAAGATGGTTCTGCCGTCGCCGCTTCTTCATCCGCTCCGGCCTCCAGCGCTCCGCTGGAAATCGAAACCTTCGAACGGACTGAACCTGCCCTTGTTCTCCCGCCTGAGCATCATGGTGCACACGATCTTCAGGCCCAGGTCGAAGAAAAAATTCAGGAAGCCCAGTTCTACATTTCCCAGCAGATGTGGGAACCGGCCAAGCGATCAGTGAATGAACTGGCTGAGCTCTCGCCGGACGCTCCGGAAATTAATGAGCTCATGGCCGCCGTCAGTGCCGGACAATCCAGGCCTGCGGCCACCTCGCGTATTTCAGAAGCCTTTGCCGCTTCCGCCTTCGAACCTCCGCCACTGGATTTTCTGCCGCCGCCATTCTCCGCTCCCGTTCCGCAGGTATCGCGCCCCGAGCCGGCTCAGGAAATTGAGTTCCAGCCTGAAAGTGAATTTGAAGTCGAAAGCACCGGCGCTGCCTCCCCGAGCGCGGCTGCACACGCCCCGGCCTTCTCATCTTTCGCTGAAGTAACGCCTGAGCTCGAAACCTCTGGGCTCGATCCGCTGCTGGACGTCGAAGAGATCGTTGAAGAAAAACCATCTCGTGCGCCTGCTCCGCCCGTGCGCGCGACAACTCCTCCGCCCCAGCCTGCCGCAGCCGCAAGCGCCAACTCAACCGCCAATTCAACAGAAGATATTCTTGGCGATTTCCTGCTGGATCTGGAGCAAAACGATCTTGCTGACTTTGCTCCGCAACCAAAAGCAGAAGCCGCGCCCACTCCGGCTGCACCCATGGCGGCAGCCAGCATTTCCGCGTCGCCCGCAAAATCCGCGCCTGCGCCCGTTAACAATGTTCACCGGCTGCACACCAACGGCGCCAGCACCTCTGACACGTCTTCAGCACTCAGTGACATTCTCGCTGATCTTCAGGAAGAAAATACTGACGCTGCTGAGGAGCAGGAAGATCCAGAAACGCATTACAACCTTGGCATCGCGTTCAAGGAAATGGGATTGTTAGATGAGGCCATTGGCGAACTGCAGAAGGTTTGCCGTGCCATTGATAAAGGCCATGCCTTCTCGCAACCCATACAGGTTTACACCTGGCTGGCCCAGTGTCTGGTGGATAAAAACGCTCCCGAAGCTGCCGTGCGCTGGTATATGAAAGCGCTCCAGTTGCCCGGCCTGGATGACGGCAACCGCTGCGCCATTTATTATGATTTAGCGGTGGCTTATGAGGCTTCAGGTGACAAGAAGTCTGCCCTGGCCAACTATATGGAAGTGTACGGTTCAAATATCGATTTCCGCGATGTAGCTACTCGCATCAAGGCGCTGAAGTCGTAAACTTTCTGGAAGCATCTAATAATAAAGACCAGCACCTTGAATTCATCCTCCACGAATCTCGAAAACACTGCCGCGCCGGCCCAGCCGTCCTCGAACCTGCCTTCTCATGCCGGTTCTGAACAGGGAGGTTCTCAACATGAAGACCTGCCTCCCGTCTGGTTGCAGCGCATCTTCACCTTTGTTTACGTCCTGTTCTGCATGACGCTCGGTATGGCCCTGGTGACACTGCCCTGGACTTCCACCTGGTTTGAAGATGGCATGATTGCGCGCTGGCCCGCTGCCCAGCAATTTCTCCAGACTGGATTCGTTCGCGGCTGTATCTCCGGCCTCGGTTTCATTGACATCTGGCTCGGAGTGCTGGAAGCCATCAACTATCACGATCGCCGCTGACAAGAGCAGGCACCCAGGAAAGCTACAGAGTTCGGTATGGCAGACGGTAACAATCCAAAGCAAAAATCGAATCTTCCTGATCCCGCTGATGTGGCGGATATGTCAGACCCGGATGACGGCTCCGGTATCAATCTCGCCGGCGAAAGCCATGAGCAGCCCCGTCTTGATCCAGCGCCGCTTGCTTATCTGAATCCCGAATACCTGAATAGCCCGGACGGGCGCATTCTCCGCATTCTTGCTGAATACGCGGAACCGCTCTCGCGCTTTCGCCGCGAAAAGATCCAGGATACCGTCGTCTTCTTCGGCTCCGCCAGATTTGGCAGTCTCTCTCACTCGAAAGACAAGCTAACCATTCTGGAGAAACCCGGCTCTGCCCGCCCGGCAGAACAAAAAGATCAGCCCGGCGGACTCGACGACGATGCTCATCTGGCTGCCCTCAAACGCGCCAACGCCGCCGTGGAGATGTCGCGCTTCTATGAGGATGCGCGCCGTCTGGCCTCCATGCTCACGCTGTGGGCCAGCGCCTTACCCGGCAAGCGCCGCCGTTTCGTCGTTACTTCCGGTGGCGGTCCTGGCATCATGGAAGCCGCCAACCGCGGCGCCTTTGAAGCCGGTGGTAAGACCATTGGACTCAACATCCGCCTGCCCTTTGAGCAGTATCCCAACCCGTACATCACGCCTGACCTGAATTTCGAATTCCACTATTTCTTCATGCGTAAGTACTGGTTCGCCTATCTTGCGAAAGCACTGGTTGTTTTCCCTGGCGGCTTCGGTACGCTCGACGAATTTTTTGAAATCCTCACCCTCGCCCAGACACAGAAGCTGGCCAAGAAGATCATCGTGATTGTTTACGGCAAGGAATATTGGAGCCGTGTGCTTAATCTTGAGGCCCTCGTCGATTCCGGCGCCATCTCCCCCGAAGACACCAAGCTCTTCCAATTCGCTGACACGCCGGAAGAAGCCTTTGAATGCCTGAAGGAAGGCCTGACGAAATTCCATCTCCAGCCCCAGGCCAAACCTCCCGCGTCGGAAGACGGACCAGAAATCGCGAAGACGCTGCCTTAGCTTTTGGTTTTGGCATGTCGATCAGGTTTTCACATCCCGAGCAAAGCGAGGGACCCCTACCGCTTCCGGAATTTCTTGATCGCTAATATGCGGCAACGGGAGTTCTCCCCGATGCTCTCTCCCTCTGTCATTCCGAGCGAGCAGGAGTTTCGCATCGCGAAACGACGGCGAGAGAGGAACCCCGAGAATGCAAATCGTGACCATGCCGCTCCAGGGAATTCTCCCGAAACAAAAATAGTCACGTCATCCCGAAGGCCGGTGCGACGCGAGCGTTTTCGGGCCCCCATTCGCGCCCGCTTTTGGCGTGAATGGGCAGAGCTCGCGAGCCGGCCCGAGGGACTTTGTGGTTGTACTCAATCTTGCTGACCAATGTCATCATCACCATACCGCTTTCCATCTTGTCATCCTGAGCGGATTCGGAGCGCATGCGACGACGAAGCCGAAGGATCTATGCATTTTGCATCAATCCTTTATCAGTGAAAATCAGTCAGATCAGTGTCATCAGTGGTGAGCTTTTGCTGATTTCCTCATTTGATCGATCAGTCAGATCCATGAAGTCAGCGGTAAGCCTTTGCCAGCTTCTCGGCCAGCACCTCTGCTGCCTGCGGCGACATTTCAAAATGCAACAGCGGCTCAATCAGTTCAAGCTCCATCAACGTCGGTTGATCGTTACGCATCACGATATCCACACGGCTATAAGCCGCGTCCGGCGCGAACCTTTCCATAATCTTGCGCGCCATTGTTAATGCCTCGGGCGGAGGCGAAGCCAGGGTATGCAGTCCTCCATGCTCTTCCTGCACACGAAAATCTCCGGGCTTCGGCGCTTTGCGAACCGCGTGGGTAAACTTCAGTCCGGCGAAGATCAATGACCATTCTCCAGCACTCTGGATTTCAGTAATGAATTCCTGCACCATCATGGGCCGATCTTTCAACATGGCATTCAGCCACTCATTATCCTGCGCAGCCACTTCGACAATCCTCCGCGTCTCATACGCTGATGCCGAAACCACCGGTTTCACCACGGCCCGCCCAATGCCACCACGCTCCATCACTTCTTCCAGGTCCGCATCCATTCCTTGATCCAGAAAAATCGTCCTCGGCACATCGAATTCCGCCCTCGCAATCTCGCGCAGATACCGCTTGTCCATATTCCAGCGAATCATTCCTGGCGGATTTACTACCGGAATCCGCTCGCTCATGCCATCTATCCAGTGCATGAAATCCTGCGGACGCAAATGGTAGTCCCACACTGAACGCACCAGCAGCAGATCACAGCTCAACGATTGAGGTTCGGCCTCGCTCCAGACCACAGGCACAACCTGCACTCCTCGTTTTTCCAAAGCCGTGGCAAGAATGCGATCGTCAGCCGTGAGATCGCTATACTGGGAGCACGTGGCAAACCCAATCGTGCGACTCGGGAGTCTTTGCGTCATAATTTGAATATAACTGACCAGTCCCGCCTTTCTCCGTGCCTCTGTACCTCCGTGGTAGGTGTTCTCACCGCGCCTTCTATAATTGAGACATAACCATGCTTCAACTCTCGCAGGCCGGAAAACGTTTTGGCCCCAAAGTCCTGTTTCAGGACCTGGACTGGCTGATCACGCCCAATGACAAAGTTGGACTCGTCGGCGGCAATGGCACGGGCAAATCCACGCTCTTGAAAGTGCTCGCCTCCATCGAAGGCCTCGATTACGGCTCCGCGAACCGCCAGCGCAACATTCGCTGTGGATACCTGCCCCAGGATGGCCTCTCGCTCGCCGGGCGTTCCGTCTTTGCTGAATGCCTCTCCGTCTTTAGCGATGTGCATGACATGCAGCGCGAAATGGAAGATCTGGCGCAACGCATGGGCGAAGTCGATCACCAAGGCTCTGACTATCAGCAGATCGCGGCACGTTTCCAGCATGTTCAGGCTGAGATCCACTCGCGCGATGGTTACAACATCGAATCCGAAATCGGCGTCGTCCTGAACGGCCTTGGATTTAAAAAAGAAGACTGGGAGCGACGCACAGAAGAATTCTCAGGTGGCTGGCAGATGCGCATCGCGCTGGCCAAGCTGCTTCTGGAAAAGCCTAACCTTCTCCTGCTCGACGAACCCACCAACCATCTTGATCTTGAAACCCGCAACTGGCTGGAACAGTACCTTCACAATTATCCCAACGCCTACGTGCTGATCTCGCACGACCGCTATTTTCTTGACGTTACGGTCAACAAAATCGCTGAAATCTGGAACAAGAAAGTCTGGTTCTACACCGGAAATTACGAAAAATATCTGGCGCAGAAGCAGCAGCGTCTGGAAACCTTGGAAGCCGCTCACCGCAATCAGCAGGAAAAGGTCGAGCAGTTAACGGCATTTATCAACCGCTTCCGTTACACAGCCACCAAGGCCAAGCAGGTGCAGAGCCGCATCAAGGAACTGGAGAAGATGGAGAAAATCGAAATTCCTCCTGAGGAAAAAACGATCCACTTCTCCTTCCCTCAGCCCCCTGCCAGCGGACGCGCCGTGGTTGAAGCCAAAGATATTGCCAAGAGTTATGGAGTCAAACACGTTTTCTCGAAAGGTAATTTCGTCATCGAGCGTGGTGACCGCATCGCGCTGGTTGGAGTGAACGGTGCGGGAAAATCCACGCTGATCAAGCTGCTTGCCGGCCAGGAGCCTGCCACCAGCGGCGAACTCAAACTGGGACATAACGTTGATGTGGACTACTTCGCCCAGGACCAGTACAAGGCCCTGGACACCAGCGCGCGACTGCTTGACGATCTCTTTGAAGCTGCTCCCCGATCCACGCAGACCGAACTGCGCAGTCTCCTCGGCTGCTTTCTGTTTTCTGAAGACGATGTCTTCAAGCAGATCGGCGTACTCTCCGGCGGCGAGCGTAACCGTTACGCGCTGGCCCGCATGCTGCTCCATCCATCCAACTTTCTCTTGCTCGACGAGCCCACCAACCATCTTGATCTTCGCGCGAAAGATGTCTTGCTGGAATCTTTGCAGAAATTCACCGGAACCGTGGTCTTCGTCTCACACGACCGCTACTTCATTGATAAGCTGGCCACGCGCGTCTTTGAAATCGGCGACGGACGCGTGGAAGCCTTTCCCGGAAATTACGAAGATTACCTGCGCAGCAAAGAGAGTCCCGCCGCGGAGCCGGTCATTGCAGAACTCTCGCGCAATGGCTCGCGGCCGCCGAGCGTTGGTCCAGCTTCCACATCGAAATCGGCCGGGACGCCCGCTCCAGAACCCGAAGCCAGGCAGAAGCGCATCAATCCCCTCAAGCTGAAACAGATGCAGGAGCGCTGCCAGGAACTGGAAGAGGAAATCGCCTGTCTGGAGACGGCCATCGCTCTTACGGAGACTGCATTGCAGAACTTTGTGAGCGCGGAAGAGACGCAACGCCAGAGCGTTGAGCTGCAACGCGCGAAGGCCGATCTTGAGCAGCGGATGGTGGAATGGGAAGAACTGGCCGCCAGCCTGGAAACTTAGCCCGTTTATTTCTGTTTTTCTATTTCCTTCTTTGCTTCAGCCGGCTGCGCCCCGGTTGGGCTCGCGCCTGTTGCGGGCTGTAAAGCTGCTCCAGTTTTCTCGGGCACTGTTACCCACGCCGTGAGTGCTCCAATTCGCTTGGAACGCTGATCAATGGCGCCCAGTCGCAGCATGTAGTTTCCTGGGGCCAGGTCGAGTGACTGTTTGCAGGGCATCGCGGATTGCATTACCTTTTTGAAAATCTCGTCATTCAGTTTCGCATTCACCGTTCCTCCGCCTGAGCCAATCGGTTTCCCTTTGACCGGGTATGCCCACGCGATGCAGCTCAACTCCGCGTGCTCCAGTCCGTCCTCTTTGTTTTTCTCAAACGCCACAGTGTGCGGGTCAATCGCAAAGTTCACCACCACCTTGCCCCCTGTCTGGTCTGATGGCGGCGACACGCGTGCCTGGAAAAGGAGTCCCGTTGAAACCGGCAAGTCAGGATCAAGCGCCTGGGCAAAATCGATCGAGGTCTGTTTTACCTCCTTCTTTGTGCCGGGAAGCAGAGACGGATCTACTGCGAAATATCCTTCGCGATAGCGGAGTTTCACCCCTGGACGCGTAGTCTTCACCTCGACCTTGCGCAATTTTCCGTCCCACGTCTTATTTGCCGGGGTGTAGGAGGTCGTGTAGTAGCTGGATCCGTCGTCAATACTGCTTTGGATTCCCACGTCCAGATCGTTGCGATTGGTGAATGCTTTTCCGCCGGTGCGCGCAGCCATCTCCTTTAATGAGCTCTTTGCGCTGAAGCGGCTCAACATCGGCCGGAATGCCTCACCGGAAAGCCCCACAGGATCGATTGGATAGATCGCGATCTGGGCCTCCATCATCGCGTCTGACATCTCCTCCACTTCGCGAGAATACTCGTCCATGAAGAGCGGCCCGCGACTGGGTGACATGTCCGGCATCGTATCCACTACAAAGGATTCCGAGATCCATATCAAATTTTTTCGGCCTTTGTACGCGCCCATGACCCGTGCCAGGGAACGGAATGCGTCCAGCGTAGTCCATACGCGATCAGCCCCAGCCGTCGTAAAGGTGCTCTTGCGCTTGTAGTCCGTCTCGCCGTTCGGCCCGGTCGTCACCAGTTGTGAGCCCTGGCCTTTGAACTTGCGCATCACTTCCTTCAACGCCTGGTGGTCAGTGGTGAAGTCGTGCAACATCCAGAGCTTATTTCCCAGCGCGTAGATTGCGGTGGGCTGGTTGGGAGGGGATTTGTCCAGATACTTGATCAACTCGTCGTGAGCGTAGGCAAGATTAACGAAGCTGGTGTTCAGTACATCAAACAGAATGATGTTATAAGAGCTGTTACCTTTGAACTGCGGCACATTGGTATAGACATCGGGAGGAAGGGAGGGGGCTACCTGCTGCGCGGCCTGCGCTGGCTCAGGATGAATAAAACCAAAGTCTCGCTTGGTTTGCTCCTTGCCATTTTCATAAATCTCTACCTCTTCCGGCTTCAGGTCGGTCACCGTGCGCCCTTGTGCGTCGGTTGCTACCAGGTCCAGAATCACCAGTCTGGTGGTGGTGCGAAACACGTATTCTGGCGATTTTTGGCTCTCAGGGCCGTCCTGCTCTGTCTTGGTGGCTTGAGAATAAAGGCTGCCGTAAGAACAAATCAGAAGAGCAATTAGAGTGGCTCGTAGGATCGATAGCTTCATAGTCGAACATCCTTAAAAAGGGGAGGTGGCTTCGCATGTGGCTTCGTCTTTAAGAAATTTCCAATGTGATTGTGCAGGCGAAGCGGGCTATCATACCATTCAGAGCTGCTTCTGGAACTAGTGTGGTGCATCAGAAATATCTTTGCTAATAAGCGAGCTGGCGGCATAACCGTTGAAAGCTATATTCGGGAAAACATCAAACAGCCCAAGCCATTT
>Ga0209863_10000813_pt1 | contig 13558 bp, 13 predicted proteins | sample OrgsoiDNA2013046_FD_185796 | JGI IMG/M metagenome (GOLD analysis project Ga0209863, IMG submission 185796) | Permafrost soil microbial communities from the Arctic, to analyse light accelerated degradation of dissolved organic matter (DOM) -... | ecosystem: Environmental > Terrestrial > Soil >...
CCGCAGATCCGGCTTCATTTTCCTTCGGAAAAGACCAGGTTTTGATGATTTCATGATCAAAACCCCTTTGCAGAAGGAATTGCCGCCATTTATTTTTCTTTACAAAAATATTCTTTTCAGATTGGAGCGCGAGCCATTTTTTATCAGCAATCCGCTTAAAGCTTACTGCATATTCGGATTCATTCAACGATTTCAGAGCTTTTACAATACAAAATTCACTGATTCCTTTCTGTTTGAGTTCATACCGGATTTTTACTTTGCCCCAGCCCTTGATGCGCGATTTTCCCGAGGCAAACTGTATGGCAAATCTTTCTTCATTCAGGTAATCTTCTTCTATCAGTCGGGAAATCAGTTCGTCCACTTCTTTCTTAAATAAACCCAGGGAATAGAGTTTTTGCTTCACGTCTGAATGGCTGCGTTCCTGGTATCCGCAAAAATGTTTTAATTTCTGCAGTGCTTTTTCAGGGGATGTTCTGCCCTGGGAATATGAAGAACCGGAAGAAGACATGGCACCAAATATAAAAAAATACACAAGTTATTATAAGGATATTCACCCTCCGATAATCTCATCCGGCTCTACCGAAAAAATCAGTAGTTTCGTCCCAAAGTCAAGATTCATGAAGTTTATTGTTTCCTCATCGGCTTTGCTTAAACAATTGCAGCAGATCAGCGGTGTTATCAGTGCCAATACCGTACTACCCATACTGGAAGATTTTTTATTCGAAGTTGAAAAAGGCAAACTCACCATTGTTGCGACCGATCTGGAAACCGTGATGAAGGTTCAGTTGGATGTGGAGGCAAAAGAAACGGGGAAAGTTTGTATTCCGGCTAAGATTCTGCTAGAGTCTCTTAAAAACATTGCCGACCAACCCCTGGCTTTTACAATAGACAAACAGTTTTCAGTTGAAATTACCAGTGATAATGGAAAATATAAAGTGATGGGCGAGAATCCGGACAATTTTCCGAAAGATCCTTCAGCCGATCAGACCACTTCATTCGAAATACCTGCTTCTGTTTTAGCTACGGCCATCAATAAATCTCTGTTCGCAGTCAGCAACGACGATCTGAGGCCTGCGATGACGGGCGTTTTGGTAGAAATGAGCCCTACGTCCATACAGTTTGTAGCTACCGATGCGCATAGACTGATCCGTTATAAAAGATCAGACATCCAATGTGCCAAAACGGAGTCCCTGATCGTACCGAAAAAACCCTTGAATTTATTGAAATCCGCCCTTCCCTCTTCGGATGAACATGTAAAACTCACGTATAACAGCAATCATTTATTCGCGAATTTCGGCGGTTTGCAAATGAGTTGCCGACTGATCGATGCACGTTTCCCGGATTATAAAGTAGTGATACCGGCGGACAATCCATATAAACTAACGGTGACCCGCAGCGATTTTCAGGGCGCCCTTCGCAGGGTAAGTGTTTTTAGTAATAAAAGCACAAACCAGATCGTTTTGAGTATTCATGGAAGTGAATTGCAGCTGGCTGCGCAGGACGTGGATTTTTCGTTTGAAGGAAATGAGAGAATGAAATGTCAGTATACGGGAGAGGATATGTCCATCGCGTTCAATGCCCGATTCCTGATTGAAATGCTGAATGCTACGACTTCAGATGAAATCCGGATTGAATTGTCTACACCTACAAAAGCGGGGATTATAAAACCGGTGGAACAGGACAAAGCAGAAGACCTGCTGATGCTGGTTATGCCCTTAATGTTGAACAGTTAGGCGAAGAACTAATTTTTGTTGCATAAAAATTGAAAAGGTTTCAGCTCCTGCTGCCTTACTACACGCTGAATATAGCGGGTTCCTCTTAAAATTTTGTAGCTATTGAGATCAAAAACTTCGTGAGCGACGCAGAAGGTTTCTAGAGTTTCGTACTGGTAGAGAAGATCGTTTAATTTTTCTAGTTCATAGGCCATGAACTGCTCAGTAACGAATTCATCTTTCATAAGGACAAGCAAATCTCTATCCGGTGTTTTCATTTCAATTAGATTTTAGTATCCGACCATACCCTTATTTACTCCGCAACCACATTTTTTGCTACTGCCTCCAATTTGATTGTTGGAACTACAACTCGCGCTTACAATTGTAATCATAAATAATAAAAAGATCAATAGGGTAAGCGGATTTTTCATAGATTCTTTCCACTAATTTATAAAAATTTGCGGTTAATTGCAGGTTTTTGTCCCGATTTTAGAAAATTAACATGATGGAAAAAGGTCCTGTTTCCGTGCTTGTTGCACCGCTCGACTGGGGTCTTGGACATGCAACCCGCTGTATACCAATAATTAAAGAGTTAATTTATCAGGGAGCCCGGGTAATAATCGCGACCAGTTCGGGCCAAAAAACCTTACTAAAACTGGAGTTTCCGCAGCTTGAATTCCTTGAAATTCCGGGGTATGATATCCGGTATAAATGGGGCACTTTACTGAAATGGACCCTTTTTTTCAATATTCCAGGTTTACTGAAGCAAATCAGGATAGAAAATAAATGGCTGGAACAAATCCTTCTGCATCATAAAATTGATGCAATTATTTCTGACAACCGGTACGGTCTCTTTAACTCAAAATGTTTTAGCGTTTTTATTACACACCAGTTGTACATACAATCCGGTTTGGGATCTAATAAAAAAATTGGCAGTTGGCAGCTGAAGGTTGGCAGTTGGATCAATCGCAAGATTATGAAGTGGCATTTTAAATTCATCTCAAAATTTTCTGAATGCTGGGTGCACGATCAGGAAGGTGAATTTTCGGTTGCAGGTCTGCTCTCCCATTCGCCTGTTACACCTCCCATTCAAGTGAAATATATTGGGATCTTATCCCGGTTTCATCATTCAGAAAAAAACATTGAAAAAAATTCACTGCTCATACTGATTTCAGGGCCGGAACCACAAAGAACAGAATTTGAAAATATTTTATTTAAACAGCTCGTGGGCTTTCCCATGAAAACCTTTGTGGTACGTGGATTACCCGGGGCGAATCAATCTATTCCTTTTATTCAGGATGGGATAAAAATATTTAATCATCTGTCTTCGCATGAATTAAACGAATTATTGAATAGTTCGGAATTTATCATTGCCCGCAGTGGATACAGTACCATTATGGATCTACTGACCCTGAGAAAAAATGCCATTCTGGTTCCGACACGAGGTCAAACAGAACAGGAATATCTTGGACAATATATTCATGAAAAGAAATGGATGTATTCTGTTTCGCAAAAAAACTTCAATCTTCAAAAGGCAATATATGCGTTTGAAAAAGCTGAACTGGTATTGCCGGTGACACCGGATACAAAATTGCGAAATGTTGTAGAAGACTTCTTAAGGGGAATAAACAGTAGATACAGTAATCACGCTGAAGAAAATAAAGGCGTTAAGTATTAGGCGCCTGCGCTATCCCGCCTTAAGCGGGATGGCGATCAAAGAGCATGAAGCTTTGCATTTATCGCCCTAAGCTTTCAGCTTCTCTTCCGGCTTGTAAAAAAACAAAAAACTCTTTTCTGCCCTGGAAAAATCTTTCCAGGATTCAACGGGTGCAGTAACCGCAAACACAGAGCTGGTGGGCATATGGGCGAGGTGGGAAGAGGTAAGGGAGCTTGCAAAATCGGTTATACCCGGATTATGTGAAAAAAGTGCAACGTGATTATAAGCATCGTCCAATCCACGGACAACTTTAGAAAAATTTTCCGGACCCGCTTGGTATAAGGATGGGACAAACAGAATTTCCTTCAACTTACGGTTATACTCAGCTACAAACAATTCTGCTGTGGTTTTTGCGCGAACAGCCGGACTGGAAACAAACTGATCTATCTGTGTGTTTTTTTTGAAAAGCATCTTACCCATTTCTGCTGCTTCCCGAAATCCGCGATCATTCAAAGGCCGGTCAAAATCTGACGACACACCGAATGAATGTGAACTCTTCGCATGACGCACCAGGATTAAAATTTTCATGCTCTTTATATTTTAGATGAATAATTTCTACTGAGACACTCTGATATTAGAAAGTATGAATCAGTAATGAATTCATTTAATTCCACGCGATTCCGTGAAATTACGTGCTTGTTCAATTATTATAAAGTAAAAAATCGGGCCACAAAGGGGATTTCCCGTGGACTTATACGAATTACCGTTTAAATTTTTTATTTAAGAATCATACAATAAAATACTTCGGCTAAATCATTGTATAAACAAGAATCAAATAATATTTTAGTACCTGACTCGTTTATAAAATACCCTTGAAAAACCCCCTACCCATGCGAAACCAATACCGTGTGTTATCCGTCGTACTGTTGTTATCTTTCTCTCCCATCTTGCAATCCGGAAACGGACTGATGGCGACACCGCTGAAAAGATATCCGTCAACGATTACACTTTCTACTGCCTCCCTGAAGTTTGAAGCCGCTGTAAATGCTTTGTATTGCGATGCCAATCTGGAAGAATCCGGGTTACAGCGTGAAGTATTTGCTTATGCCTATAAAGGTTATCTGAAACTGCTTGACGAACATAAGATCAGCAAGAGTAACGTAATTACTATATGTGACTTTAGCCAGTCTTCCAGAAACCGCCGTTTATATGTGGTGGACCTGGAAACAAGAAAAATACTGATAAATACCTATGTAGCCCATGGACGCCGTTCCGGGGGTGAGTATGCTAAATCATTTTCAAATAAATGGAGTTCACATAAAAGTAGTCTCGGATTTTATGTTACCGAGATGACATATACCGGCAAACACGGTTATGCTATGAAGCTTCATGGATTGGAAAAAGGATTTAATGATAAGGCCGACAGAAGGAATATCGTTATCCACGGTTCCAAATATGTTGGCGAAGGATATTTAAAATCGAATAAGTTTAATGGAAGAAGCTTTGGTTGCCCTGCCATCCCGAATTCGGATGTGAAGGAAGTAATTGAAGATATGAAGGGAGGATCCTGCTTCTTTATTTATCATCCTACTAAAAAATACCTGCAAGGTTCAAAAATACTCAACGGTTAACCGGACGTAAACTCCGATGGTTTGAAGGTGAAAAAGTCCAATTTAGGTTCGTACCCTATGATTGGGCTTTTCTTTTTGCTAAAATGTAATGTGCCGGATCCATCTTTAGCATGAGCAAAACATTTAGTTAATGCTGTGTCCGTCTGATACAAAAGTTTCATACCAGATTATACCCAGATTGATCAGGTCCTGGACATAATTTGGGAAATCAGCTCCGCTTTTCTTGTACGAAAAATGCTTATGAATTTACGAAGGAAAAAATTAGTTGCGGGAAGATGATCGGATTTTCCTGTTAAAATAACCAGGCAATAGATTGGGCGAGTATTCCCACAAAAAAACCTGTAACCATTTCAAAACGGGTATGTGCGCCAAGAATGAGGCGTGATGAGCAAACAATTCCTCCAACCAGAATAGGGATAACGAGATAGAGTCCGGACACATAAGGATCCTCCCGACCGAATAGAATAAAAAAAGTAATCAATCCGCCAATAGAGACCGCGTGCAGGCTGACTTTATAAAAAATCGTGCACATCCACGCACCACAGACAGAGAGAAAAGTGCCAAGAACGAAATGAGCAGCAACCGGGGGGATGTCTGGCAGGTTTCTGAACACATAACTGGCCCAGAAATAAAAAAACATCGTCACGATAAATCCAACCAGCCTGTCCTGACGATTTTCGAAGGATAGGTTCTTGATCAGCTTGAGTCGCCATGCAAGAAACAGACTGAGTGCCGGGAAAAATATGGTAAACAATACCATACTGAACATACGTAGGGTTTTTGTATGAGGGTCCACGCCTTCAAAAGCGGAGGGATGTAAATAGATAATAAACGCGAACACGTAGGAACTGATCAGTAGCGGATGAAACAGGATTGAAAAGAAATGCGCAAAAAACCGAACTGTTTGGGAGGGGTGTTTGTCGGTGGAAGATCTATTTAAATATTCGGAAGCGGTATTCATTTGGTTGGCGGTTGACGGTTGACGGTTGCAATCATTGCGTTGAAAGGTATAAAGAAAGTTTTAGGCTTGACTAAAGTTCTCTCCTCAATCTCGCAACCGGAATATTCAATTGCTCCCTATATTTTGCAACTGTACGTCGGGCAATATTATATCCTTTTTCCTGCAGTAGTTCTGTCAGACGCTCATCGCTGAGTGGTTTCTTTTTACTTTCATCGCCGATCAGGTCACTCAGGATTTTTTTCACTTCGCGAGTAGATACTTCTTCTCCACTATCTGTACTGAGCGATTCACTGAAGAAAAATTTCAACCGGTATGTTCCGAATTCCGTTTGAACAAATTTGCTATTGGCCACCCTGCTCACTGTGGAAATATCCAAACCTGTCCGTTCTGCAATATCTTTCAGGATCATTGGCTTTAGTGATGTTTCGTCGCCGGTAATGAAAAATTCATGCTGGTAATCCATAATCGTTTGCATGGTATTGATCAGCGTCTGTTGTCTTTGTTTGATCGCGTCTATAAACCATTTGGCCGCATCAATTTTCTGTTTGATGAAGAGTACGGCTTCCTTCTGTCTCTTATCTTTTTTTGAACCGCGGTCGTAATCTTTTAGCATATCCCGGTAACCGTCGCTTATACGAAGGTCAGGCGCATTGCGGGAATTCAAAGTGAGCTCGAGCATGCCGGCATTATTGAAAATAAAAAAGTCCGGAACCACATATCCTTCCCCCTTGCCCGCTCCGCCCAAATTTCCGCCTGGCTTGGGATTCAACTTCACAATCTGCCGGATCACATCCCTGAATTCTTCTTCCGTAATATTCAGTCCGCGCTGAATTTTATCGTAATGTTTTTTTGTGAATTCATCGAAATATTCTGAAAGAACGCTGATGGCCAGCGTCACACTTTTCGCTCCATTCTTTTTTCTTTCCAACTGGAGCAGTAAACATTCCTGCAGGTTACGGGCTGCCACACCGGGCGGATCAAAATGCTGGATCCGGATGATGATGGACTCCACTTCTGCATCCGTACTTTCAATATTCTGACGGAATGCGAGATCATCAACGATGGATGCGGTTTCACGACGCAGGTAACCATCGTCATCAATACTGCCGACAATCTGTTCAGCAATTTTGCGGTCGCGATCGTCGAGTTTCAACATACCCAACTGATCAAGCAGCAGTTCATAAAAACTCGTTTCCAGTTTGTGGGTAACCGTCTGTTTATCCTCTGCATCAGGATAATTATCGTCCCTTAGTTTATAATCTGCCACATCATCGTCGTGTTCGTTCACATAATCGCTGATGTCGATATTATCATACTCATCCTGGGTCCCTTCCGGCTCAAACTCCTCATCTGCGGTTTCAAATTCATCCTTTGAATCATCGGTTAAACCATCGTCATGATCTTCTTCGGCAACCTCCAAAGCAGGATTTTCTTCCAGTTCTTCCTTGATCCGCTCTTCCAGATTGGCAGTAGGGACCTGCAGCAGTTTCATGAGCTGAATCTGCTGGGGGGATAATTTTTGGAGTAATTTCTGCTGTAATGATTGACTTAATGCCATCTTTGGGGGGTTAAAGTCGAAAGCGCAAATTTTATAAAAATCCGCCCTTTCCACAAAAATCACGCCGTAAATTTAGATATAATTATGAATAATCGGCAGCAACGTCTTAATTTCTTTCTTGTTGTCTGGTTTACAATGATTTCCTGCGTAAGCGGATGGGGACAAAATCCTTACCCTATAGTGCTTAAAAAGGACTTTTCCCGTCTTTCCTTACCGGGAACAACAGCGCTTCAAATGAGCAGTAATCCGGACAGACTTAGGGGACTGGATCTAACTTGGGGAGTAGTATTTGTGCGGTCAATGAACTCTGAAAGACTATATTCTGTTCCTTCAAACATTTATTATACACAATCAGGGGTTATTTGCAAAATGGAGTGGGAATTAGAGAAAGCGAGCCATATACCCTTCCGGGTCAGACTGGGCTCACTGGCAGACTGTAACGCGATGGAGGGCAAGCGTTAACCGGAATTCCGAAGCCGTTTTTCTATTGCCGTAATTCTTGCCAGATGATGGTCATCATGTTCCGCAACAAATAAAAACAAAGCCATCGTTCGCATAGGTGTTTTGAGACGGGGATGAAGTGATGATTTGAATATTATTTCTTCCTCTAAATTTTCCAGCATCGCCAGCGTCTGGTTTCTGGTCAGGAAAAAATCATTGAGAAGATCCTCCGTTGATTTACTATTATGGCCTGCCAGTTCTGTTTTATTATTTGCCAGATCCGTTGGGCTCATATATTCCCGGCTGGAAATGATATCACTCTCAGTTGCCATAAGAACTCCAAGTCAGTTAAGTGACCTATATTTTCTTTGATGGACCAGTCGTTATCAATCCGGATGGACAAAAATTCAGATTTCCTGTCAAACCATTTTAGGGGTTCCATAAGAAATGAATCGGGTTCTGGAATATCAATTCGCAGCGTTCAATTCCATTGAAACGGTAGGAGAAGGCTGTTTAGCGAATACTTTTTTTACTACATCAACTAACTTAGCTGCCTTATCATGCAGTTGTTGGTCGGTCCATGACAGTCCGATCGCTGTACTGATACAGCATCCCATAATCGCATCACTTTTACTGAAATCCTGGGTGTTCAGTTTTTTCAGAGCGGCGGACTGTCCGGGAGCCAAGCGGTTCAGCGTTTTCTCCGTTTTCAGGTGATCCCATTTTCGGATATAATGCCAGTTATGTTCGAACCAGTAGAAATTTCCGGCGAATATCTGCTGAGATTTCATCTCCGTAACAACTGCTTCTGTCAGTTCACGGCTTGGCATAAACCAGCTGAGAAAAGTATGGCTATCACCGGCCGGATCCGGAATGGTTCTGAATTTTATTCCGGGAATCTTTGCCAGCTCTGTTTGCAGATACAGGTGATTTTTTTTCTGTATGGCAAGAAAGCTGTCCAGCTTGCGGAATTGAGCGAGTCCGACGGCCGCATGTAATTCTGAAATCCGATAATTATAGCCGATGAAAGGATGCAATTCTGCACCACGATCGTTTCCAATATGATCGTGACCGTGGTCCGTATAACCATCACAGTTAGTATAAGTCTTTTTATCGTTTGTCAATACAGCCCCGCCTTCGGCACAAGTAATGGTTTTAACGAAATCGAACGATAGGGTACCTGCATCCCCGATGGTACCCAGATACTTTCCTTTATATGTTGCGCCGATACTCTGACAGGCATCTTCCAGTAAAAGCAGTTTATGATCCCGGCAAATATCCTGAATGGCTTCCATGTCTGCCATACTTCCACACATATGAACCGGCATAATACAGCGGGTTGCGGGTGTGAGGGCCTTACGAATGGCGATCGGATCCAAAGTCAGAGAATCATTTACATCTGCGAGAACCGGTATTGCACCCACACTAAGCACAGCTTCAAAACTGGCTACAAAAGTGAAGGAAGGCATGATCACTTCGTCGCCCTCGCCTATTCCAAGTGCTGCCAGCGCGGTAGTCAGCGCCGATGTTCCACTCGAAGTGAGCTGTACAAAACTGCAGTGAAAACGGTTGCATATAGCCTGCTCCAGCTCACGGGATTTCCATATATCTTTACGGGCAGCATCAAAACCATAACGCATGAGTATACCGGTAGACAAAACATCGTTTACTTCCTTACGTTCTTCTTCACCAAAAAATTCAAATCCTGGCATGATTAGATATGATTATAGATGTAAACCAAATATGCGTACAAAGTTAAAATCTTTTATATTGGCAGCCCTATTATTTGGACTGCTTTCCGGCTTGAACGCCCAGGTAGATTCAAGCACTGTAATTGAGCCTAAAAAATCTCTGACGATTGGGAAACTCAGTGGGAGATGGAGTTTAATACCAGCTTCGGAAAGTGATACAGCAGGTGGTCATTTTCCTGAAATCCAGTTTAATGTCAAAGAAAGCAAGTTTACCGGCAGTACGGGCTGTAACCGGATGTCAGGAACCTATTTCATAGCAGACAGCGCTTCGATACATTTCAGTGAAAAAATGATTACGACAAGGATGTTCTGTGCAGGTTATAATGAATCTGCTTTTCTACAAAACCTTTTAAGGGTTGACGGGTTCAAATTCAGGAAAGGAATGCTCGTACTCACTGTCGGAATAGTTGAAGTATCGCGATGGAACCGAAAAACAACTCCCCCGAAAAAAACCGTAAAACCTTAGGTCATTTCACCGGTTACTGTATAATTTAACCTGCGGTTCTGCCAGTAGCAGTTCGTAAATTGCAAGCATGCAGGATTATCTTATAGGATTGAATCTACCGCAGAAAGAAGCTGTATTGCATATCAACGGACCGCTGATGATCATTGCCGGTGCCGGCAGTGGTAAAACCAAAGTGCTCACTACCAGAATTGCCCATCTTCTTTCTACGGGAGTAGACGCTTTCAATATACTTGCCCTCACTTTTACCAATAAGGCAGCCAGGGAAATGAAGGAAAGGATCGAACGCATTTTGGGCACAAATGAAGCAAGAAACCTCTATATCGGTACTTTTCACAGCGTTTTTGCCCGGATTTTGCGTGCTGAAGCCCCAAAACTGGGTTATCCGCATCATTTCACAATCTATGATACCGACGATGCCAAGAGCGTTGTAAAAACTGTGGTGAATGAACTCAACCTCGACGATAAGCACTATAAACCCAATATTGTATACAACCGGATTTCGCAGGCAAAAAACGGCCTGATCACGCCGGTTGAATATGCGACTGATTATTATATCCAGCAGGAAGACACTCGCAGTAACAGGCCGGCTATTGCCCAGATTTATGAGGCTTATGCCAAACGGTGTTTTAAGAACGGGTCCATGGATTTTGACGACCTGTTACTCAAGTTTTATGAGCTTTTGAAGAATTTTCCCGAAAGCCTGCACAAATACCAGCATAAGTTCAAATATATCCTGATCGACGAGTTCCAGGATACGAATCCGGCCCAATATGAAATCATTAAATTATTGGGGGCTGTATATGAAAATGTTTGTGTGGTAGGAGATGACGCCCAGAGTATTTATAGTTTCCGGGGAGCGACCATAGAAAATATATTACAGTTTCAGAAGGATTATGAAGATGTGAAAGTGGTGAAGCTGGAACAGAATTACCGGAGCACCCAGAGTATCATCACGGCGGCCAACGAAGTAATCAAACGAAACAAAGGGCAGATTCCAAAAAATCTCTGGACAGAAAACATCGAAGGAGAAAAAATCCGCCTGGTACGTACGATGACCGATAATGATGAGGGAAAATATGTTGCGGATACCATCCAGGAACAAAAGCTGCGCAATCATTTTAATAACCGCGACTTTGCGATTTTATACCGCACTAATTCCCAGAGCCGTGCTTTTGAAGAAAGTCTGCGCAGGATGGCCATTCCTTATACGATTTACGGTGGTATCAGTTTCTATCAACGCAAGGAGATCAAGGATTTTATTACTTATCTGCGCGTCATCGTGAATCCCAATGATGAAGAATCTTTAAAAAGAATCATCAATTTTCCTGCGCGTGGTATCGGCAAAACATCCCTGGATAAGGCCGTTCTGATGGCTAATGAAAAAAATATTTCCATGTGGGATGTTCTCAGCAACGCGTCGACCATGGGGTATAAAGCGGGTACGCTGGAAGCCATTGAACAGTTTGTGCTGATGATCAAAAGTTTTGCGAGCATGCTGAATACAAAAAACGCCTACGAAGTGGCGACGCATGTTGGCAAACAAACGAATATCGTCAAGGAATTGTTTAATGATAAAACTACGGAGGGACTTGCCCGTTATGAAAATATTCAGGAACTACTAAACAGCATTAAAGAGTGGGTGGATGATCAGACAAATCGCAGCATCATTGACGAAGACGGAATACTGATTGATAATATTAATATACAGGAAACACAAAAGGGACGGGCCGGACTTTCAGGCTATTTACAACAAATTACTTTACTCACCGATTCGGATCAAAAAGATCCTGAAGCGGATACGGTGAAACTGATGACAATTCATGCGGCGAAAGGACTTGAATTCAGCTGTGTGTTTGCTGCGGGTTTGGAAGAATCGCTTTTTCCCAATGCAATGTCAATTAACACAAGGGAAGAACTCGAAGAAGAAAGACGTCTATTTTATGTAGTAATCACGAGAGCCAAACATAAACTCTGGATAACCTATGCCAATTCCCGTTACCGTTTTGGCTCTGTGATTCAAAATGATCCCAGTCGTTTTATTGAAGAAATTCCGGAGGACCAGCTGGATCGCAGTTATGCAGGTGGTGGAATAAAGAATCAGATTGGATCATCCTGGGGTGGGCGCCCGGCTTACGATCGCCTCAATCGCGGTTACGGCGGCGGAGAAGATTCTGCAACGAAAAGTCGCGAGTCATCCAAGCCGACATATATTTCTTCCACTGCGAAAGCACCCGCACCGGTACATATTCCATCCACAGACTTTGCATCGAGTGATACGAGTAATCTCGCTTCAGGCGATAAAGTAGAACACCAAAAATTCGGATTCGGTGAAGTAGTAAAAATGGAAGGATCGGCGCATAATCCAATTGCTACGGTGAATTTTAAACTGGGTGGTGAGAAAAAAATCATGCTGAATTACGCCAAACTCAGAATCATTAAGGAATAATTGCCAGGTATTGTCATGCTAGGAGCCTGCTCCTAGCATTATACTGTCACACTAACGAAAAGTCTCTATAAGGTCTCTATATTGTCTGTATAAGGTCTCTGTGTTTCGTCCAGAGCCAAAGTATTGCTTCGATATGGCTTATATATTTACATTGGTCTGGTGCGGAGTAAGTGCGGTATTTACCGCACTTACTCCGCACTTACCGCATCAAAATAAATAACAGTTCCCGAATAAGGGAATATCACATCATTACATTATCCTTTCCAAACTTCATTTTGAATTCTTACATATACACCCACCTACACCTGAGCTTCGGCGGTTAATACAATTCCACATTCACCACACTATTTCAGTTTCATCACTTCAGCAACCGTCTTCTTCTCACTGCCCGAAAATATTTTCTTCCCGGAAATGATAACAGGCCTTTTTAGAAAAGTATATTCATGCAGGATCAGATCACGGTAATCTTTTTCCGTCAGGTTTTTATCCTTCAATCCCATTGCTTTGTATTTGAGGGCTCTTCGGCTAAAGAGCGATTCATAGCTTCCGATCATGGCTTTCATTTCGTCGAGTTGTGCTGATGTGATTTTTTCTTCTTTGATATTCTGGTAAGAATATCCTTTTTTGATCAAATCCGAATCTTTCAGAATCCTCTGGCAGGTGGTACAGGTGGAAACACAATAAGCTTTTTTCATTTTTAAAAATTATCAGTTTAAAAGCAATTTGCGGAATTCCAGTGAATCGCCGTTGAATACATCGAAGTCCACGATTGTGTAACAACCGTTCACCCGACCCCTTTCGTTGTGTTGCCAGAAACTCCAGTTACGGTAAATACGTGGTTGCGCGGGTTGTAAATAATGCGCGGCCCATAAAAGATAGCCATCAAAATCGTCCTTCAGGTAACGTTCGTAAAATTCAACATTGGTATAAATAAT
>Ga0209863_10000814_pt1 | contig 13543 bp, 15 predicted proteins | sample OrgsoiDNA2013046_FD_185796 | JGI IMG/M metagenome (GOLD analysis project Ga0209863, IMG submission 185796) | Permafrost soil microbial communities from the Arctic, to analyse light accelerated degradation of dissolved organic matter (DOM) -... | ecosystem: Environmental > Terrestrial > Soil >...
ACTCTCTCACTCCGGGACGCCCCGTCCGGAATGGCGGATATGGCAGGCGACGGCAGGTTTCCTGGCTCACGGGTCATCGCCGGCACCACCTTCCCGGGCGAACGACCCAGTGGCTTTCGGTGCAGGCTTTCCGCTCACAGTTGCGGGGGCAGCTCCGGCTTCGCAGAAAACCCGGGAACCTCCCCGTGTCCTTCGCGCCCGGTATTCCCTCTTAGTCCGGTCCGAAGACAGGACACCGTCGGCTACGGGACTCAATCAGACGGAAACGCCGTCGAGTCAATCCCTCTGCCAATCCTCTGCGCAGACGCGCGGGATGTTGCCGGGATGGTGTTCCTGTGGTCCTGTCGCCGCCCGGGGAATGATACCGCAGGATGTCATGAGCGAAATCGACACCGACGAGGCCGCGCGTCACCGCGCCAAGATGGCTAAACGCAAGCAGGTCCAGGACGCCGAGGTTGCGTCCAAGACCATTGCGAAAGGCTTGTTGATGGTCAACACCGGGCCCGGCAAGGGCAAGTCGACGGCCGCCTTTGGCCTCGCTCTGCGCGCGCTCGGCCATGGCTGGCGCGTCGGCGTCGTGCAGTTCATCAAGGGCCGGGCGACCGGCGAACAGGCCGCGCTGGAATCGTTCGGCGAACGCGTGGTCTGGCATACCGCCGGCGAGGGGTTCACCTGGGAGACCCAGGACAAGGCGCGCGACATCGCCGCGTGCCAGCGCGCCTGGGGGATCGCACGGGGCCTGATGGACGATCCGACCATCGGCCTGCTCGTGCTCGACGAACTCAACATCGCGCTGCGCTACGATTATTTGCCGCTCGATGAGGTGGTGGCGCAGCTCACGGCGCGGCGAAGCGATCTTCATGTTGTGGTCACCGGCCGTAACGCCAAGCCGGCGCTGATCGAGGCGGCCGACCTCGTGACCGAGATGGGCGCGGTCAAGCATCATTTTTCCGCCGGCGTGAAGACCCAGGCCGGCATCGAATTCTGATGACCGCGCGCGCGCTGATGTTCCAGGGGACCGGCTCGGACGTCGGCAAGTCGCTGATCGTCGCCGGCCTGTGCCGCCTGCTGGCGAACCGTGGCGTTTCCGTCCGCCCTTTCAAGCCGCAGAACATGTCGAACAACGCGGCGGTGACCGAAGATGGCGGCGAGATCGGCCGCGCCCAGGCGCTGCAGGCGCGCGCCGCGCGGGTTGCGCCGTCGGTCGACATGAATCCGGTGCTGTTAAAGCCGCAAAGCGAGGTCGGCGCGCAGATCGTGGTGCAGGGACGCGTGTTCGGCAATGCGCGCGCGCGCGAATATCAGTCCCGCAAGGCCGAACTGATGCCCTATGTGCTCGACAGTTTTGCGAAAATCCGGGCGCAATGCGACGTCGTGCTGGTCGAGGGCGCCGGTTCGGCATCGGAGGTGAATTTGCGCGCCAACGATATCGCCAATATGGGGTTTGCCCGCGCAGCCGACGTGCCGGTGGTGCTGATCGGCGATATCGATCGCGGCGGGGTGATTGCAAGCCTGTGCGGCACCGCCGCCGTGGTCGATCCCGATGACGGCAAATTGATCGCGGGCTTCATCGTCAACAAGATGCGCGGCGATCCCTCCTTGTTTGCGGCCGGCATGACGTTCGTGGCCGCGCGCACCGGCTGGGCGCCGCTCGGCCTGGTGCCGTATTTTCGCGACGCCCATCGGCTGCCGGCCGAGGATGTCTTCGGTCTCGAGGCCTCGCCGGCGCGCGCGCCTGACGCCGCCGGGCGCCGCCTGCGCGCTGTCGTGCCGGTGCTGCCGCACATCGCCAATTTCGACGATCTCGATCCGCTGCGGCTCGAGCCCGGTATCGAACTGGTGCTGTTGCGCAACGGGGCGCCGCTTCCGGTCGATGCTGATTTGGTCATCCTGCCCGGCTCGAAGGCGACGATTGCGGATCTGGCGGCGCTGCGCTCCTGCGGCTGGGATGCCGACATCATCGCGCATGCCCGTCGCGGCGGGCGCGTGCTCGGCCTGTGCGGCGGCTATCAGATGCTGGGCTTTAGCATCGCCGACCCCGATGGCATTGAAGGACCGCCGGGATCGGCTGATGGCCTTGGCCTGCTCGACGTCACGACGGAACTGATCGGCGACAAGTCGCTGGTCGCAGTTAAAGGTTGCACTGTCGCCGATGGCGTCGCGGTGGCCGGCTATGAAATGCATATCGGACGGACCACCGGCGCCGGAACGCAGCGGCCGCTGCTGCGGCTCGACGATGGCCGGCTCGACGGCGCGATCTCGGCGGATGGCCGCGTCGCCGGCTCCTATCTGCACGGTTTCTTCACCGGCGACGCGCAGCGTGCGGCCTGGCTCGCCCGGCTCGGCACGCCGGCGAGTTCGCTGGCCTACGAAGCGCTGGTCGAGCAAACCCTCGATGCGCTTGCCGCGCATCTTGCCGCGCATCTCGACATCGAAAAACTGCTCAGCCTCGCGCGCTGAAGCCCGCGTCCGCTCAGGCAGCCATCCAGACAACGAGCAGGCCAAGTGCCGCGACCAGCAGCAGCGCGCCGCCGAAGGCTGTGCGGTAGATCATCAGCGCGCGATCGATATCCTGCGCCGTCGCCTCGGCCCGGCCGTCGCCCATCCAGTGGTCATCGACCAAAACCCCGCCATAGACGCGCGGGCCGGCGAGCCGCAGGCCGAGCGCGCCGGCCATTGCGGCTTCCGGCCAACCGGCATTGGGCGAGCGATGCCGCCGCGCGTCGCGCCGATAAGCCCGCCATGCCGACGGCGCGGACGCGCCCGGCACCATGGCTGCGGCGGCGACGAACAGCAGCCCGGTCAGCCGCGACGCCGGAAGATTGACCAGGTCATCGAGCCTCGCGGCGGCCCAGCCGAAGGCGCGGTGGTGCTCGGACATGTGGCCGATCATACTGTCGGCGGTGTTGATCGCCTTGTAGGCGATGATGCCGGGCAATCCGCCGACCAGAAACCACAGCGCCGGCGCCGTCACGCCGTCGGAGGCGTTTTCGGCCAGACTTTCGATCGCGGCGCGGCAGACCGCGGCCTCATCGAGTGCGTCCGGATCGCGGCCGACGATTTTGGCGATGCTGCGCCGTCCGGCGGCCAGCCCCTCGGCGCGGAGCGCGGCGGAGACCGCGCGCACGTGCTGATCGAGATTGCCGACCGCGACCAGCATGGCGACGACCAGGATAGCGACGGCAAATCCGAGATAGGCAAGGTCGCGCGCGACCATCTCAAGTAGAGCGCCGACCGCGAGGCTGCCGGCGAGCAGCAGCAGCACGGTCGCCACACCAGCGGCGCGGCGCGCGGCAAACGACGTGTCCGGCCGGTTGAGCGCGGAATCGAGCGCGGCGATCAGTGCGCCGATCCACGACACCGGATGACCGATTGCGCGAAACACCGCCGCGGGATAGGCCAGCATGGCTTCGATGCCGAAGGCGATGATCAGGATCAGGACGCGGCCGGACGGATCGGACATGGATTACAACATGCACTCAAAGAACGAGATCGGGGAGACGGCGCTGCGCGTTCACGGCGGCCGAATCGATGCCGCGGCGCTCCTGTATCCGTCGGCGCCCCAACCGTGGATCGATCTGTCGACCGGAATCAACCCTGTCGCGTGGCCGGTGCCGCAGATACCGCTCGCCCGGTATCAGCGTCTGCCGCTCGCGCGCGAAATCGCGCAACTGAGCGAAGCGGCCGCCTGCGCCTACGGGCTGCCGGCGAACGCCGCGATCGTCCCGGTCCCCGGCAGCGAGCTTGCGATCCGCCTGTTGCCGCGCATGATTGGCGCCGGCCGCGTCGGCATCCTGACGCCGGCCTATGGCTCGCACGCCGCGGCCTGGCGCGACGCCGGCGCCGAGGTCCATGAGGTTGCCGGGCTGCCGGACCCAAAGCGGCAAGAGTTCGAGACCCTCATTGTGGTCAATCCCAATAACCCGGACGGCCGTGCGGTGGCGCGCGCCGACCTCGCCGCCTTTGCACTGGCCTGGACCGCCGCCGGGCGCCGCCTGATCGTCGATGAAGCTTTTGCCGATGTGCGGACCGATCTGTCGGTGCTGGCGATGCCGGAACTGCCCACCGGTGTCGTGGTGTTGCGCTCGTTCGGCAAGTTTTTCGGTCTTGCGGGACTGCGCGTGGGTTTCGTTGTCGTCGCTGAGCCGGATGCGCCGGCCTGGCACCGGCTGCTCGGCGACTGGCCGGTGTCCGGACCGGCTTGCGAGATCGCGACGCGGGCGCTGCGCGACGCGGCATGGATCGCGGCGGCGCGGGCGCGCCTTGCGGCGGATCGATGGCTGCTTGACGGCATCCTCGGCCGCGCGGGCCTGAAATTGCTTGGCGGCACCGATCTGTTCGGTCTGTTCGAAGCCCGCGATGGCGTAGACTTGCTCGACCATTTCGCCCGCGCCGGGATTTTGGTCCGCGGCTTTGCCGCGGCGCCACGGCACTACCGGTTCGGACTTCCAGCCGACGAGGCCGCGTGGCGGCGGCTCGAGGCCGCCTGCGGCACGCTGGCGACGTGATGACAGCGATGTCGGCATCCATCGTCGGATCGCGCGCGGCGCGCCTTCGAAAATCATCTTCAGGCCTGCCGCGCGGCCTCTTCGCCGGCAAGGCGCCCGAACACGGTCGAAAGCGCGACGCCAAGACCTGCGAGATAACCTTCGCCGAGCACATTCGCCGCCATGATCATGCCGGCCGCGAACACGTTGCGCACCGGCCTGCCATCGGTCATGACGATCCGCAAATGATCATCGACGGCAACGCCGAAATGCGTGAACGTCACGCCTGGCCGCAACGGATAGGCGGCGAATGGCGGCGCCGTGAGCGCGACCGCGAAGTGCGATTTCGGCGGGGTTAGCCCCGCGGTACAATGGTCGATTACCGGCCCATCGCCGGCGGGGGCGGCGATCGCGGCATTGAAGTCCCGTATCGTGGTTTCCAGCGCCGCCGGCTCAAGCCCGAGCGCTGTCGCGAGGGCAGCAAGGGTGTCGGCCCGGATCGGCGGCAGCGCCGTCGGCAAGGCGCGGCTGAGGCCTCTCGCATCCATGATCAGATAGGCGATCTGGCCCGGGCAGTCGGCGATGCGCGCGCCCCATCGGGCGAAATGCGTCTTGCGCGCGTCCTCGCCCTCGTCGTGAAATCGTGCGCCGTCGCGGTCGACGACGATGCCGTGGGGAATCCCGGTGATGCGGGTGACGATACCGCCGTCGAACTTCGGTCCCCGCGCATCGACCGCAACCATGTGGCAGCGCGCGGGATCGCCGACCGGTCTCGCGCCGGCGTCGAGCAGCAAACGCAAGATCGAGCCGGTCACATAGGGCGTGCCGCGGATCATGAAACCGTCGGCGGCGGCGCCAAAGCTTTCGCGCAGCCAGTCGAGATTGGCCTGATGACCGCCCGAGCACAGCACCATGGTGTTGGCCGCGACGCGTTCGATGCTGCCGCCACAAACGATCTCGGCTTCGCAACCCCGGTTGTCGTCGAAGCCGAGCGACACGACTTCACTGTCATAGCCGATCGTTACGCCGAGCCTCGATGCGGTCGCGTAGAGCGCGTTGATCATCGCCTTGCCGCCGCCAAGGAAAAAGGCGGTGCGGCGCGAATAGGGCATCGCGCCGCTTGCCGGATCCTGCAGCCGCACGCCGTTGTCGCCGAGCCATGCCGCGATCGTGCCGGAGCCGCGGATCAGCATACGCGCCAGCCGCTCATCGCTCGCGCCATGGGTGACGCGAAGCAGGTCCTTGAAGAACGCGTCCTCCCCATAGGCGTCGGGCACGTACCATGCCGGCTCATCATGCATCAGGCGGAAATTACGGGCGTGACGGGTGTTGCCGCCGCGCAAGCTGGCCGGCGCCTGTTCGACCAGGCGCACCGAGGCGCCGCTGCGCCGCGCGGCGATCGCGGCGCACAGGGCAGCACTGCCACCGCCGACCACCAGAACGTCGACAGCGTGCAAGGCGGCGGCCCCGCTCATGATCGCGTTCGGTCGATCTTGTTCCGCACCACGTTTCCTGCTCACCGATAGGAGATCGGCGAACTGATAGGACGGCGGACCGCGTTGTCAACCGCATGGCCCGGCGCGCTTTGGCCGCCGCCGCGCACCCCCGGCGGATCGGCCGTCCGCTACGCGCTTGCATTGCCGTTCCAATCTCGTCATCGTCCGCAACCCGCAAGATCGTCGCGCTGGCGCGGCCATCAGCCACTTCCGTCCATCGCCTTGTTGAGCAAAGCCAAATGCAAACCAAAGCGTCGTCCGCCGCATTGAATGATCTGCAGATCGAACCGATCGATCGCTCGCTCGAGCCGCAGTTTCGTGCCCGCATTGACGGCAAGGCGAAGCCGCTCGGCTCGCTTGGCCGGCTGGAGGATCTCGCGATTCAGCTCGGCCTGATCTGGTATCCACAGGCGCCGCGCACCGAACGCGCGGCCGTGTTCGTCTTCGCCGCCGACCATGGCCTCGTCGGCGAGGGCGTTTCGCTCTATCCGGCGAGCGTCACCCGCGCGATGGTCGCGACCTATCTTGCCGGACGAGCCGGCGTCAACGCGCTGGCGAAGGCGTCGGGCGTCGACGTGCAGGTCATCGATGCCGGCGTCGATGCGGACATCCCGGCGCATCCCGGATTGATCGACGCCAAGATCCGGCGCGGCAGCCGCAACGCCGCGCGCGAATCCGCGCTTACCCTCGAGGAGGCGAGCGATGGCCTGGCACGAGGGGCGTCGATCGTCGCGGCATCGATCGATGCCGGCACGGACGTCGTGGCAATCGGCGAGATGGGCATCGGCAACACCACATCGGCGGCGCTGTTGATGCACCGGCTCGCGCCGTCTCCGCTCGCCGATTGCGTCGGCGCCGGCGCCGGTCTCGACGCGGCCGGGGTCGCGCGCAAGCTTGCCGTTGCGGAACGAGCGGCCTCGCGCAGCGACGCGACGTCGCCGCTCGACGTGCTCACTGAATTCGGCGGCTACGAGATCGCGATGATGGCCGGCGCGGTGCTCGGCAGCGCCGCGCGTCGCCGGCCGGTGATCATCGACGGTTTCATCGCGACCGCGGCGGCGCTGGTCGCGGTGCGGCTACGACCGGCGGCGCGCGGCTACTGCGTGTTTTCGCATCGCTCCGCCGAGCGCGGTCACACCGTGTTGCTGGAGGCGCTCGACGCAAAACCCTACCTCGATTTGGGGCTGCGGCTCGGGGAGGGCACCGGGGCCGTCATGGCGGTGCCGCTGCTGCGGGCTGCCGCCGGAATCCTGACCGGGATGGCGGACCTTGCTGACGTTCTGGCGGGAAAGTTCGAAACGCTACCGGCGGATCGGCAACATGGCTGATTTGATTTTCCTCACCGGACCGACCCGCAGCGGCAAGAGCCGCCGCGCGGTCGAGATGGCGCAAGATTGGGGCGACGGCGTGGTGTTCGTCGCGACCTATCGGTCCGACGCGAGCGACGACGAGATGGTCGAGCGGGTGCGGCGCCACCGCGCCGAGCGCAGGGCGTCGTGGCGCACGCTCGAGGCGCCCGCCGACATCGCGCAGGCGCTCGCCGATCTGCGGCCGGCGCCCTCCGGCGCGGTGATTGACAGTATCGTGCTGTGGCTGGCCGATCGCCTCGATCAGGACGATTCGAGCCTGGTCGCGGCGTGGGAGCGCCAGCTTGACGGTTTTCGCGCGGCGCCGCATCCGGTCATCGTGGTCGGTGACGAGATCGGCTGGGGACCGGTGCCGATGGACAGGGGGTTGCGGCGGTTTCGCGACCTGGCCGGCCTGCTCGGCCAGCGCACCGCGGCGCGGGCCTCGGAAGCCTGGCTGATGGTCGCCGGCTGCGGCGTGCGGCTGAAATGACCGGCGCGACAGGGCTGCTGCCCGGAGGGACAGATGCGCAAGATATTCATCATCGGCATCGGCGTCGGCGATCCCGATCACATGACCATCCAGGCGATCAAGGCGCTCAACCAGGTCGATGTGTTCTTCATTCCCGACAAGGGGGCCGAGAAGGCCGCCTTGCGTGATCTTAGAACCACGATCTGCGAGCGCTTCATCGAACATGCGGATTACCGCACCATCGACATCGACATCCCACAGCGGGCGAGTGCCGGCGACTATCTCGCCGGCGTCGACGAATGGCATGGCCGCCTCGCCGATATCTATGGTCGCAGCTTCCAGCGCGAGCTTGAGGAGGACGAGATCGGAGGCGTTCTGGTGTGGGGCGATCCCGCGCTCTACGACAGCACGTTGCGGATCATCGAGCGCGTGCGCGCCAAGGGGCTCGCGCTGCACATCGAGGTGATCCCGGGGATCAGCAGCGTGCAGGTGCTGGCGGCGAAACATCGCATCGCGCTCAATCAAGTCGGCGAAAGCGTGCTGCTGACCACCGGACGCAAGCTCACCGGCGGTTTCCCGGGCGAGTTCGGCAGCGTGGTCGTATTGCTCGACGGCGCGCAGACATTTGCGAGTTTGGCCGAACCGGACCTCGATATCTTTTGGGGCGCCTATCTCGGAACCGGCGACGAGATCCTGATTTCAGGCAAGCTCGCCGACGTCAAGGACGAGATCGAGGCGGTGCGCCGGCGCGCGCGCGAGCAGCATGGCTGGATCATGGATACGTATTTATTGCGCAAATCCGATCCCCGCCGGTGATGAAGCCGCGTTACAAGCGACCCCGGCGCCGATGCCATGATGGCAATCAGATTGTCCGGCGCCATGGCGGCGACCGCGACGGAGAGAGAACGTGATGGAAACCAGCGACATTCAGGCCGACGCCGAGTTCTCCGCAGCCGAGCGCGATGCCGTCTACAAATGCATCTTCAACCGCCGCGACGTGCGCGGGCAATTTCTTCCACGTCCGATCCCCGATCAGGTGCTGGCGCGCCTGCTCCGGGCGGCGCACCATGCGCCGTCGGTCGGGTTCATGCAGCCCTGGGACTTCATCGTCGTCAGGGATCCGGCCATCAAGCAACAGGTGCGCGACGCGTTTCAGGCCGCGAACCTGGAAGCTGCCGGGATGTTCGAGGACGAGAAACAGAAAAAATACCGCCGGCTCAAGCTGGAGGGAATCGTCGAGGCGCCGATCGGGATCTGCATCACCTGCGACCGCGGTCGCACCGGCCCGGTCGTGCTCGGGCGCACCCATCAGGCCGACATGGATCTCTATAGCGCGGTCTGCGCGGTGCAGAACCTCTGGCTCGCCGCCCGCGTGGAAAATATCGGCGTCGGCTGGGTGAGCATCATCAGGCACGACGATTTGCGCGCGGCGTTGGGCATCCCGCCGTCGATCCAGCCGATCGCCTATCTCTGCGTCGGCTATGTCACGCATTTCCTGCAGAAGCCGGAGCTGGAAACCACAGGCTGGCTACCGCGGATGCCATTGTCCGACGTGGTGTCGATCGATCGCTGGCACGCGCGCGATAGTTCCGACGCGCTTCTGGCGTGCCTTTGATCACCAGACAAAGGCAGGAACCGTTGTGCCGGTCTTGTGTCAGCCGACCCATGCCTTCGCGCTCGCCATCGGCGGCGCACACCGCTGGCGCAGGATAGTGAAGAAAGACCCCGGAGCGAATCGCCAATCGTGACGGCCTTGCTGCCGTGATTCCTTGCGACCTGCTCATCCGCTTCGGCTGGATACCTTTCGGCGTGCGCCGTAAGGCGTCGCGTTGTCAAAGGGGCGAGGGGGCGGCAGTGCTCGGCCTTGTCCCTCAGCTGCGCGGCCGTCGATATCCGGGCCACCATCAACCTTCAACGCCAAGGCAACAAGGTCTTCGAACCTTTCGATGCTTTCGAGCTTTTCGGCCAGGAACAACCAGGCTTCAGCAGCCGATGTCAGCTTTCTGCGGTGGCGCTTGTCCTGCTTTGCCTGCGTTAGTTTTTCGAGGGCCTTCGCGCGGCATTCGGTGGCTGTCAACATTCGCGTTCCCAGATTCGTCGGCGCGACCCTAGGGGGAATGTCCCAAACGAGAGTGGTCAAAACAGAACACCTCCCAAGCAATTTATTTTGCTGGCTGCGACTTGCCGCTAAATGAAAGAGGCCGCCAATTGAGGCGGCCTTACTTCATTTTTTGCGAACAATATCCTCGATTGTATAGTTGAGGCGCTTGATGAAGTCGGCGACCCATTGATTCTCCTTGATAACATCCTCAAGCGCGCGGTCCAGTCGCGCACAATCTTCATCGCTCGATGACGTCTTGGGGGCCGAAGCGTCGGCGGCGGTGTTTCTGGCAGGATCATGGTGTGACCTCACCCAGGCGATCGGCGTTTCTCTCGATCGCATGCTGGCAAACCCTGCAGGTAAATGTCTGCAGTTCAAAATCGTGGCCATATTTCGGATGCGGCATGCGTCTCGTTAAGCGCATGGAATTTTTGCATTCCGGGCAGGCCGGGGTATCGGTGGCTCCAAAGCGGTTAAGCATCGGGTGTTCCTTTTTGCTCACAAGGAACCAATCGACTACTTTAACTAGTGTTCCAATTATAAAACAGCTAATGCGCGAATCGGACCGGTCAAAATACGACAGAACAAATTGACAACTAGAACAAAAGAGGAACAATATTCGGGATTGCTCCGGTCAACAGGCACGCCATGACAGCCGATCCGCAGAGCCAGCCAATCTCAGAATCGGATCGGCTGGAGATGGCGACCGACGAGGCCATTGCGGCCTGCGGCGGCAACCCGCGCGATGCCGTGAGAGCGTTGATCGTCGCCAATGAGTTCCTTGAGGTGGAAGTCTGCGAATTGATGCAGGCCGTATCGCACGCCTATGCGCGCAAAAAATTCAAACCCCGTGCCGGCTGACACTTGATCGAGCAGGGGCGAGCAACGTGGCCGACGTGACCTATCAGGTTGCGTTGCAATGCGTCGCCGGCGACGACGGCGTTGCGGCTGGCGAGTCTGCTGAAAGACAGTGGATTGACTGTGGCAGCGGGTCTAACATCCTGCCGCATTCATTTTCGCGAATTGAGAGGGAGGTTTCATGCGGGGAATAACTCTTCCGATGGTGGCTGCGCTTTCCCTTTTGGCGTCGGCTGCCCCAGCTCAGCAGTCTCCCGCGACAGCGGGTGACACGATCGGTCATCCTCCGCCGATTCCCGGTCCGCCGCCAATTTCCGAACCGTCATCAGCGGCGAAGCCTGCACCGGCCAATTCGCCGCCGCGGGCCAGCGAACCGGCTGCCAAAGGCTACACCGGCGCTTATGCGCCGGCCGGTACACCGCCAACCCCATACTCCACAGGTCCATTGCCGGAGTCGGATCAGGGTCCGGGGTTGAACGTCGTTGATCCAGATGGAGTTTCCACACGCAGGGTCAAAGCGGTCCCATGCAGCATAGCCGCCCGAGAGACTGACGGCTCGACCACCTGCGTTGGGATTCCCGCAAGGAGAGCGAAAGCGAGGAACCGAGGGTAGGGCGGTCAAACGAAAAAGACCGCCCGAAGACGGCCTCTTAAGGAACGATTAAACTGTTCGTAGTTTCTAGATAGGCCGCACCGCCGCGCGGCCCGTAGCCGGGTGCCGCCTCTTCCCCTACCCCAGGGTGCGCGCACTCGGCTATGCGTATTCAGGGCAGAACGATCAATCAGTCAACGGATTCCCCTGGCAAATGCTGGCGCCTTCCGCGTTTCCTTGTCGTTGAGCCATTAATGCAACGGCGTTGATGGCGGCTCGTGACCTTCGCCAATCTCAATCCGCGCGTCGTGAACGTGCGCCAGAACTCAGCCGAAGGCGCGTCCCCAATGCGTGTCGTTGCGCGAGGAATCAAAGTCCCGCACGACGTTTCGGTTCAAGGCCTCATGATGCCGATGCGCGCAAACAGCGTTGGGCCTCCAAGTGCCGCCCCCCTTCAAGCCTCTCGCCGCGCTCGAACAACCGGTCGATGATATCCGAGCGCGCGGTGATCTCGCAGCAGACACGGGCTAACAGCCGCAGGACTCCGCGGGACACGGCCTGTCCTTTCCGATCCTGAGTGACGGAGACGGTGAAGTCGGAGCGGCTTTCGGTCGCCGGGTGATGCCGGAAGATGTGCGGGAGGTGCATAAGAGGCTTGGATCGGCGGCAGCAATTCTTACCTTCGAGCAGACGAGGCTGTCGGAGCGTTAGCGCTATCGTCCAAAGTCAGGATTAGATGAATACGGCTCTTGCTCCTCCTCGAACATGTTGCCCTGCGTTTTGGCGGGCGGAAGCGGCAGCGAGGCGATGCCCAGCACCTGCATTCTCGGACGTGCCAACTTCGCGATGTCTCCATCATCCGAATAGATGATTGTTGCACTCTCTACTCTGGCAATGGCGACGATCTGCTCGTCGAATTTGGCTTTCGTCCGGTTCGTGGCGGGCTTCCCCAACCTTGCTGAATGCATCGCGGCATATTCAACCGCCGCCATCGCGTCGAACGACGCCACCCGAAAGTGCTTCGAGGAGGTCAAGTTGCGGAGCAACTCCGGGGCAGCTTGCTGCGCCTTGACAAGCACCTCGCCCAGCGCGGGGGTAGGGATGATGATCTTTGCATTCTCCTTTTGCAGCGTGAAAAGGAGATGGTCGAGCCGTTCTTTGCAGTTCCTCACGGGTTGCCCGGTGGCCGGATCATTGGGAGGCGATGCATTCTCGTCGATGATGTAGATCAGGACGGTGGCGTCGAACGCGACGATCACTGCAGATCTCCATCATCACGCCGTTGCTCCATAAGGAACCGCACAGGGTCGGGCACTTCATTCCACTTGCTCCCGCCGATCTTGCGGATTTTGCGAACAACTTCCGTGAGGGGTTCATCGCCGAGAGGCTCGAAGTCTGTGATCTTGAAACTCTTCAGCTCCCAAGTTTCATCTTCGCCCCGAAACCACGTACCGGTTCCGTGTACGCGCACGATGGGGCCGAGGAGATATTGGGCTATACGGCGAGCAATATCTGGCGTGGCATGAAGATGCGTATGGATAGTGTCCGTGTCGCGAAGGTGCACCGGGACCGTGTCATCAGAGCCACCAACCCGAATGACTTGCCCGTCAAGTGTACCGTCCTGCTTGAATGGACCAAACACAATCGGTTCGGGACGTTCGCGACCGGGAAAAGGAATAACGATGCCGTATTGCTCGCTGAGCAAAAATCCGGTGGCACCATCGCGTCGAAGCATCGCGTCAATGTCGCTGTACGCTTTCAATGCGTCCTTTGGGCCGAAGCCCTCTGGCAGGCCTCGCACCCGATCAACCACCGAGACGGACGCGTCATCGTCAACCCGTGCGACCACCACGGCCGAGCCGCTTTCAACATTTGCGAAGTGAACGCTCTTGGATTGACCGAGCAACTTTGCCAACGCGGCCAGATACTCCGCCAACCGATCCATGGGAAAGGTCGCGGGGGTCACGTCGCTCACGATACGAAGGCGGTACTCTGCAGCCATGGCTCGGTTCTCTCAGTCCCAGCCCAAACACTACAACGGCGTCTTTGACCAATCGTTACGGAACAAAGATAGAACATTTGCGGCTTGCTGACAATTCGCCGCCCATTGAGCTATCGATGGAAAAACTGGTGCTGCCAGACAGGATTGAACTGTCGACCTCTCCATTACCAAGGGCGAGTGCGCCGATAG
>Ga0209863_10000815_pt1 | contig 13533 bp, 12 predicted proteins | sample OrgsoiDNA2013046_FD_185796 | JGI IMG/M metagenome (GOLD analysis project Ga0209863, IMG submission 185796) | Permafrost soil microbial communities from the Arctic, to analyse light accelerated degradation of dissolved organic matter (DOM) -... | ecosystem: Environmental > Terrestrial > Soil >...
GCTGAGGGGCGCGAAGATTCGCGCCGAGGGCGCGCGGCAGGAAGCCAAAAAGGCGATCCGCCAAGCCGATCGCGCCGAGGCCGAGGCGTGGTCGATCCGCATGGAAGGATATGGCGGGCCGGCGCAGCCCTCGCCGACCATCGCGCAATGCCTCAATGGCGGATACGGCTGGCTGCAGGTGCAATGCCACCGCTGCGAAACCGAGGCCAGCATTCCGCTCGAACACGTCCGCCGGCCGCGCGATACGCCGATCTGGAAACTCGAGGCCGCACTGAAATGCCGTTCGTGCCGCACGCCGCGCTATTCACCGCCGGTGCACATGATCAGGCTGACGGAACAACGGCAGACCGCGCCTTATGTCTGGGTGCACCCGGACGATAATGATCGGTGAGCGCGGGCAGGCTAATCACTACGCGGCAGCGAGAGCATGTTCGGCTCGTGTCCCGGACGCGGTGCAGCGTTCTTCACGCTGCTCCGCAGAGCCGGGACCTATCACAACGCACGCACCATGGACCCCGGACCAGCAGCGCACCACGCCGCAAGTCCATAGCGCGTCGAAGACGCGCGTAAACGCGCTGATGGCGCTGCGCAGCACCCGGGGAACGCGCAACCCGCCTCTTATCGTCAGGCAAAATTAGCAGGTGCTTAAGGCCCGCATGAGAGGGTGGGTTTTGAGGTGGATTTCATGGTTGATGACAAGGTCAGAATTAAATGCACGAGGTGCTCCCAGATATTTCGGGAGCGCGCGCAGAAGGTCAGGCCCGGTTTTCAGGTCAACTGCCAGCACTGCAACCGGCTGATCACCTTCGAGTTCGGTTCGGAAGACCCGAACATCCGAAGGGCATTGTCGAGCGCAAGACAAATCAGATCCGAACTCGAAGGCGCGCCCAGGGCGCCAGCCAACTAGCCCGCAGGGCGGGTCACGGTCCCCACACCGTTTCTTCGGTCCAACCGAGACTGTCGAACTCGATGGCCCGGCGCGGTGCTCCCGCGAACGTAAAGAACTCGTCGAGCTGAGGCGGTTTGATGGCTGTTGCGGACAGCATGGCGTGCGCCTGCCCACGATGATGGATCTGGTGCTGGAACAGATGCATGAGCAGGCGGTCGCGCCGTTCGGTCTGTACCTGCGGATCGCGATTGACCCGCACGATGCCATCAAGCAGGTCCGGCGTCAGCGCATCGCAGACGGCGATCAGGCGCTTGTCGACATCCGCCTGAGCCCGCCTGAGTTCGGCAAGCGATGGACATGGAACGCGGTTTTCAAAAGCCTTTGGCCCGAGCCATCCACCCTCCAGCGCGTCGACAATGAAGAGGTCGACGATGTAAATGTGGTTCAACGTCTTCTGCAGGCTAGGGAAGAAGCCGGTCCGTTCGGCTTCAAACGCCTCCTGGTTCAGGTTTGCGCAAGCCGTGAGCAGCCGGTAGTTCGCCCAGGCGTTATTGTAGGCGAAAGCGCGGTACGTCTGGACAAAACCGGCGGTCATGTCTGCTCCTTAACGCTGCGTTACTCCGCAGCCGCCTCCCGCACATAGCGCGCCGTCGGCGTCCGCATGGTCACGAGTTCTTCGGCCGCGGTCGGATGCAGCGCGAAGGTGGCGTCGAAATCGGCCTTGGTCGCTTTCATTTTGACGGCGATGCCGACGGCCTGCACGATCTCGGCGGCGGTATCCCCGACGATATGGCAGCCGACCACGCAATCGGTCGTGCCATCGACCACCAGCTTCATCAGGATGCGGGTGTCGCGGCCCGACATGGTCGACTTGATCGGCCGAAAATCGGTCTTGTAGATATCGACGTGGCTGAATTGCGCGCGCGCCTGGCTCTCGGTCAATCCGACGGTGCCGACCTCCGGCTGGGAAAACACCGCGGTGGGAATGTTGGTGTGGTCGACCTGAACCGGACGCTTGCCGAACACGGTATCGGCGAAGGCGTGGCCTTCGCGGATCGCGACCGGCGTCAGATTGATGCGATGGGTGACATCCCCGATCGCATAGATGTTCGGGGCCGAGGTCTGCGACCAGCCATCGACCGCGATCCCGCCATTGTTGGGATTGATGGCGACGCCGGCGTGATCGAGCCCAAGGCCTGCAACATTGGGGTGCCGCCCGATCGCGAACATCACCAGATCGGAAGCGATGCTGGAACCGTTCGACAGATGCGAGATGAATTCGCGGCCCGGCTTGTCGACCTTGTTGACGGTGCAGCCGGTCAGAATGGTGATGCCTTGCCGCTCCATCTCGGCGCGCACATGGGCGCGGACGTCCTCGTCAAAACCGCGCAAGATGTTGTCGCCGCGATAGATCACCGTCACGTCGGTGCCGAAGCCGGCAAAGATGCAGGCAAATTCCAGCGCGATATAGCCGCCGCCCTGGATCACGATGCGCCGGGGCAATTGCTTCAGGTGAAACACCTCGTTCGATGAGATCACGTGTTCGATGCCGGGTATCGCCGGTCCGTGATTGGGCGCGCCGCCGGTCGCGATCAGCACGTATTTCGCCTTCACGGCTTCGCCGGTGGCGAGGCGAAGGGTGTGGGCATCCTCGAACACCGCGCGCGTCTTGACGATGCGCGCGCCGGACTTTTCGACATTGCTGGTGTAGATGCCCTCCAGCCGGGCGATCTCCTTGTCCTTGTTGGCGACCAGCGTCGGCCAGTCGAAGGTCACGGGCGGGATCAACCAGCCAAAGCCCGCGGCGTCCTCGATCTCGTGGTGGATGTGCGATCCGATCACGAACAGCTTTTTCGGCACGCAGCCGCGGATCACGCAGGTGCCGCCCATCCGGTATTCTTCGGCCACCATCACCCGCGCGCCATAGCCGGCGGCGATCCGGGCGGCGCGAACCCCGCCCGAACCTCCTCCGATGACAAACAGATCGACGTCGAACTCAGCCATATCCACCCCGACCGAAATCAGATTTTTGGATCAGATTCCCAAGTCAGTTTTACACATCAGATTGCCGGTCAGATTTCCTTGCCGCGCTTGCGCATCTCGGCGCGAAACTGACCGTTGACGACCTCGGCAAAACCCTGCGCCCACTGGTTCATATAGGACATGCTGAACTGAATGGCCCGGGGCTCGCTCGCCAGCAACTTCTGGCCGAGCGGCGACTTGTAAAACGTGACCAGATCTTTCAGCTCCTGCTCGGTAAATTCGTTGGCGTAGATCTTGGCCATGCCCTCGCCGATTTCCTTCTCGCGCCCGGCGAGCCCCTGGGCGACAATCACCGCCACTTCATTGAGATCCCTCTGATAGTTGAGGTTGTTCTGCAGCAAGACTTCCTTGGTCTGCTGGACGATGTTGGGAATGGCGTTCGCATACATCCCGCTGGCATTCTTCATGGCCAGAATTTCCTTGGCCGCCGCGATCGCTGCCGGAGATCCCGGCTTGAGCGTCGGCGCGGCCGGTTGCTGGGCGCCTGCGGGAACGCCGGCCAGCGCCAGTCCCAGCACAAGGCCCGCGGCCGACAAGATTCTAAAAAGGCGCTTCATTCCTAATCTCCATAAGATTGCGGCGCTACCGCCGTTCAACAACACGAATTCCCTGAGAGCCCGCCAGCATCGCCGTGCTGGCAAGACCGATGAACAGCCCATGCTCGACAACGCCCGGTATCGCGTTCAGCAATCGCGCGAGATGCGGAGCATCGCTGATGCGCTCAAGATGGGCATCGACAATCCAGTGGCCGCCATCGGTGACAAAAACGTGGCCGTCCCTGGCCTTTCGGACCGCCATTTGCCCGGAAACGCCGCTTTCCGCAAATGCCCGGCCGATGGCCCGCCGCGTCGCGGCCATGCCGAACGGAATGACCTCGATTGGCAACGGAAAGCGGCCGAGAACCTCGACCCATTTCGAATCATCGGCGATCACGATCATGCGATCAGAGGCTGCGGCCACGATCTTTTCGCGCAGCAATGCGCCGCCACCGCCCTTGATGAGGTTGAGCCCGAAATCGATTTCGTCCGCGCCGTCGACCGTCAGATCGAGCCGATCGATATCGTCGAGTGTGGTCAGCGGAATGCCGCAGCGCACCGCATCGGCGCGGGTCGCCTCCGACGTCGGCACGCCGATGACGTCGAGCCCGGCGCGAACCCGTTCGCCCAGCAGCTCGACAAAATGCTTCGCGGTCGAACCGGTGCCGAGGCCGAGCTTCATGCCGTCGGCCACGAATTCGAGCGCGCGGCCCGCCGCCTGCCGTTTCAATTCGTCCATGCTCACGTGCAAACGATGCCCCGAAAAATCCGATGCCGATCTGCGACCGGCGATGTCTGGCGGCATATAGCGTCGTTTCGCGGGGAGGAACAGCGCCATACGCCCGATTTGGCCGCAATTGACGACTTTCGCGGCTGGCGAGCCGCGCATGGGACGGATTGTCCCTGATTTTACGCAGGTTTCACAGTCACCTGTCGTCCCACCTTGCATGATGGCGCGAGGACCGATAGCGGTTTTCGATGACCTCTCCCCGCACTGTTGTTTTCGATCTCGACGGCACGCTTGTGGATACGGCGCCCGACCTGATCAACGCGCTCAATTATGTTCTCGACCGCGAGGGCCTGCCGCCGGTCCCGCTGCATGCCGCGCGCAACATGATCGGCGCGGGCGCCCGCCGGCTGATCGAGCGCGGCCTCGAGCTGGAGGGCCGGTCCGTTGGCGCCGAAGACATCACCCGGCTCACCAGCGATTTCATCGATTATTACGCCGCTCACATCGCCGACGCCTCGCGCCCGTTCGATGGCCTGGAAAGCGCGCTCGATGATCTCACAACGCGCGGATATCGCTTTGCGGTTTGCACCAACAAGCTCGAGTGGTTGTCGAAACTCCTGCTCGACCGGCTCGGATTAAGCTCGCGATTTTCCGCGATTTGCGGCGCCGACACCTTTGGCGTCTCAAAACCCGATCCGGCGATCCTGCAGCAGACCATCGCGCGCGCGGGCGGCCAGCTGTCCGCAGCGATCATGGTCGGCGATGCCGGTCCGGATATCGGCGTCGCGCGGCGCGCCGGAGTGCCTGTCATCGGCGTTGAATTTGGCTACACCGACATTCCCATCGCCGACCTCAAGCCGGATCTGCTCATCAATCACATGAGGGACCTGCCGGCTGCCGTAGAAAGCCTGATGTCTCCGCGTAATTCCATCTAAGTCATTGATTTTATGGCTATATCAAAATCGCTATAGGCGCGCATTAACCAATACTTAACCATTTATCTCCCAACGGTTGCACGGCCGGTGTGACGCACTTATGCTGACGTTTGGGGGCTGTGGCGGGTGGCCGCACCAATGTGGCGGATTGATCATGCGTCGTGTTATCGCGATTGCAATAACAGGGTACAGCCTGGCCGGCTGCTCTTCTCTTGCTTCCCTGGATGCCTTCAAGGCGACGCCGCCGACGGTGCAAGTACAGCTTGATTCAGTGCCGCCAGGCGCCGATGCGCGCACGTCGCTGGGGCCGGGTTGCAAGACCCCGTGCGCGGTCGCCGTGAGCGCGCCGGACAGCGGTTTCTCGGTCGCCTACACGCTCAACAAGTTCCAGCCGGCGACCGTCCCGGTGCAGGTCATCCGTATTCCCGCAGATTTCGCCAGTCCGGGGTCGACCACGATCGATCCCAATCCGGTGGTCGCGGAACTTCAGCCGGCCGCGCCTCCGCCGAGGGCCGCCCGCAAGAAAATCCTAAACCCGAAAAAGCCAAAACCGCCCAAGGCCGCCGCAGCCCCTGCGGCAGCGCCGGAGCCAGCGCCAGCGCCTGCCCCGACCACCCGCTAAACGCTTGCACTGCAGCAGAAAAAGTGCGGATTGTATGCGCCTCGCATCATGCATAGATTGCGATCGCGGAACCGTCCGCCCTATCCATTCCGCCTTATCCATCATGGCGGCTGCCACAGTAACAAGGCGCACTGAATGAACGGACCTCCGGTTAGTCCTCCCGCGGCGCTGTCGCGTCCCATGACCGACCCGTTCGGCCGGACCATCAGCTATTTGCGGGTATCGGTCACCGATCGCTGCGATCTGCGCTGCTTTTACTGCATGTCCGAAGACATGACATTTCTGCCCAAGGCCGATTTGCTGACGCTCGAGGAACTCGATCGGCTTTGTACGGCGTTCATCGCCAAGGGCGTGCGAAAATTGCGGCTGACCGGCGGCGAGCCGCTGGTCCGGCGCAACGTGATGTCGCTGGTGCGCTCGCTGTCGCGCCACCTCGATAGCGGTGCGCTCAGGGAACTGACCTTGACGACCAATGGCTCGCAGCTGGCGCGTTTTGCGAGCGAATTAAGGGACTGCGGGGTACAGCGCATCAACGTCTCGCTGGATACCCTCGACCCCGCGAAATTCCGCGCCATCACCCGTTGGGGCGATCTCGACAAGGTTCTGGCCGGCATCGAGGCGGCGCGGTCGGCGGGTCTCGCCGTCAAGATCAACGCGGTTGCGCTGAAGAATCTGAACGAGGAAGAAATCCCTTCGCTGATGCAATGGGCGCACGGCAAGGGCATGGCGCTGACGCTGATCGAGGTCATGCCGATGGGCGACATCGGCGAGGGGCGTATCGACCAATACGTCCCGTTGTCCCTGCTCCGCGCGCGCTTGGCCAAGCAATACACCCTGACCGACCTCGACGAGGACACCGGCGGCCCCGCACGCTACGTGCGCGTCGGCGAGACCGGCGGCAAGCTCGGCTTCATCACGCCGATGACCCATAATTTCTGCGAATCCTGCAATCGGGTGCGGATCACCTGCACCGGCACGCTGCACACCTGTCTCGGCCACGAGGATGCTTCCGATTTGCGCAAGCCGCTGCGGGCCTCCGCCGACAACGATCTGCTCAGCTCGGCGATCGACCGCGCCATCGGCCTGAAACCGAAGGGCCATGACTTCATCATCGATCGCCGGCACAACCGTCCGAGCGTCAGCCGGCACATGAGCGTCACCGGCGGCTGAGACTTCCCCCGGCGCCCCGCAACGGTTCGTCCGCGGGGCCAAATTCCCCTTCATTATCAACCAACTTCCGATTGACGGCGACGTCAGGCGCTGGTTTGGTGCGGCAACTTCATGCTAGCCCGGCTGGATAAGCCGCCGCGCCCGACGGGCGCGGTCAAGACGGCAGAGGCGCAATCGGGGGAGGACGATCGTTGCAATCGCTTCTGAAATTGAGCCGCGGAATCGACGCGTTCACGCGGTGGTTGGGCAAGCGCCTGGCATGGCTGATCCTGGTCGCCGTGGTGGTGTCCGCGCTCAACGCGATCGTGCGCAAGACCTTCGACACCTCGTCCAATTCCTGGCTCGAGCTGCAATGGGTGCTATTCAGCATCGTCTTCCTGCTGTGCTCGTCCTGGACCCTGCTAGACAACGAGCATATCCGGATCGATATCGTCAACAACATGATGCCCAAGCAGGTGCGCAACAGCATCGACCTTATCGGTCACGCTTTCTTTCTGCTGCCGCTCACGATTGTCATGATCATCACCGGCGGTCCGTTCTTCATGCGCTCGGTCGAGATCAACGAGCAATCCGGCAACGCGGGGGGCTTGCCGCAGTGGCCCGCCAAGTCGCTGATCATTATCGGATTTACCTTGCTGCTGGTGCAGGGCATATCCGAACTGATCAAGCGCATTGCGGTGATGCGCGGGCTCATTCCGGATCCGCACGCATCGCAGGTTAATGCTCTCGAGGCCGAGGTCGAACATCTCGTCGAGGCGATCAAGAAAGACTGATCGCGGACGCGGTCGCAGGGGGATTCTGGATGGCTGCTTTTCTGATGGCCAATATGGCGCCGCTGATGTTCGCGTCGCTGGTCGTTGTCCTGCTGCTGGGTTACCCGGCAGCGTTCTCGCTTGGCGCGGTGGGACTGATCTTTGCCTTTGTCGGCATTCAACTTGGCGAATTCCGGCCCGACTTCCTGCAGGCGCTTCCCGAGCGCGTCTATGGCGTGATGAACAACGATACGCTGCTCGCAATCCCGTTCTTTACCTTCATGGGACTGGTACTCGAACGATCCGGCATGGCGGAGGACCTGCTCGACACCATCGGGCAGCTGTTCGGCACCATCAAGGGCGGCCTTGCCTATGCGGTGGTATTCGTCGGCGCGCTGCTCGCCGCCACCACGGGCGTGGTCGCGGCTTCGGTGATTTCGATGGGCCTGATCTCGCTGCCGATCATGCTGCGCTACGGATACGACCGACGCATGGCTTCCGGCATCATCGCGGCCTCAGGCACATTGGCGCAGATCATTCCGCCGTCGCTGGTGCTGATCGTGATGGCCGACCAGCTCGGCAAGTCGGTCGGCGACATGTACGAGGGCGCCTTCGTTCCGGGATTGGTGCTTGCGGGCCTCTATGCCTTGTACGCGTTTTTCGTCACGCTGATATTTCCCAAGGCAGCTCCCGGCCTGCCGCCGGAGGCGATCGGCTTTCGCGAGAAAGACGGCAGCCGCGGATTGCTTTCGCTGTTGATGCTCTTCATCGCCAGCTGTTTCTTCGGATGGTTCATGATGCGAACCTCCGAAACGCACGGCGCCGATTTCGTCGTGCTCAGCATGTTCTTCGGCATCCTGTTCGCGTTCTTCGTCGCCGTCCTGAACTGGATCATCGACAAGTTCACCGGATTCCGGTTCCTGTCCGCGATGGCGCAGCAGACGACTTTCGTGATGGTGCCGCCGCTGTTCCTGATCTTCCTGGTGCTGGGCACGATCTTCATTGGCCTCGCCACACCGACCGAGGGTGGCGCGATGGGCGCGGCGGGCGCCATCATTCTCGGTGCCGCCAAGCGCCGGCTAAGCTGGGATCTGATCCGGCAGGCTACCGAATCCACCGCGAAACTATCCGCCTTCGTGGTCTTCATTCTGGTCGGAGCGCGGGTTTTCTCGCTGACCTTCTATGGCGTCAACGGCCACGTCTGGGTCGAACATCTCCTGACCTCCCTGCCCGGCGGCCAGATCGGGTTTCTCATTTTCGTCAACGCCTTCGTGTTCGTGCTCGCCTTCTTCCTCGATTTCTTCGAGCTTGCCTTCATCGTCATCCCGCTGCTCGGACCGGCCGCGGAACACCTCGGCATCGACCTGATCTGGTTCGGGGTGATCCTCGGCGTCAACATGCAGACTTCGTTCATGCATCCGCCATTCGGGTTCGCGCTGTTCTACCTGCGCTCGGTCGCGCCGAAGGATTCCTACATCGACCGCGTCACCGGCAAGCGCATGGACCCCGTCACCACGGGCCAGATCTATTGGGGTGCGGTGCCGTTCGTCGTCATCCAGGTGGCCATGGTGCTGCTGGTGATCATGTTCCCGTCGATGGTGATGCATTACAAAGGGGCTCTGTCGACGGTCGATCCCAACACGATCAAGATCGACATCCCGCAGATCGAGCTTCCGCCGCTGGATTTCGGTCCGCCGCCAAAACAATAACAATTTGTGTTTTCGCAAGACAAACCCCGGCGCATTCGCGCCGGGGTTTTTTCTTCGTTGGCCCGATGGTCAGCGCGGCGATCAGCTCTGCGAGTGACGCGCCATGAAGTTGTCGTAGCCGACTTCGGCGACCTGGAACCACTGGTAGCTGTTGCTCGAGAACGCGGTCAGCGATTCATAGACCTTCTTGAAGTCCGCGTTGGTCGCGGCGACCTCGCCGTGCAATTCCTTCGCCGCCTTCAAGGAAGCTTCCATGATCGGCGGCGAGAAGGCATGCAATTTGGTGCCGTTCGCGAGCAACCTGCGCAGCGCCTGAGGATTGGACTGGTCGTACTTCGCCATCATCCAGTTGTTGGCATAGTGGCCAGCCTGCTCGAGGACGCTTTGGTAGTATTTCGGCAGCGCATTCCATTTGTCGAGATTGACGAACGACAGCAGCATCGGTCCGCCTTCCCACCATCCGGGATAGTAATAATGCGGCGCGACCTTGTAGAATCCGAGCTTCTCGTCATCGTAGGGACCGACCCATTCCGCTCCGTCGATCGTGCCTTTCTCGAGCGCGGGATAGATGTCGCCGCCGGCAATCTGCTGCGGCACCGCGCCCATCTTCTGCAGCACGCGCCCGGCAAAGCCGCCGATACGGAATTTGAGACCCTTGAGGTCGTCGACGCTGGTGAGCTCCTTGCGGAACCAGCCGCCCATCTGACAGCCGGTATTGCCGGCGAGCAACGACACCACATTATATTTTTTGTAGAACTCGTTGAGGACCTCTTTGCCGCCGCCCAGCATGTACCAGGCCTGATTGATGCGCATGTTGGGTCCGAACGGCACCGACGAGCCGAAAGTAAACGTCGGGTCCTTGCCGAAATAATAGTACGATGCGGTGTGACCGATTTCGCACGTGCCGTTCTGTACCGCGTCCAGAACCTGCAGTCCCGGTACGATTTCGCCGCCGGCGAATGTCTGAATCTGAAACTTGTTGTCGGTGGCTTCGGCAACGACCTTGGCCATTGTCTCGGCGCCGCCATAAAGGGTGTCGAGGGATTTCGGCCAGCTGGTCGGCATCCGCCATTTGATCTCCGGCATCGACTGGGCGATCGCAGGTGCCGCCATGGCGGCAGCGCCGGCGACGCCTATGCCAGTGACCTTGATAAAGTCTCGTCGCTTCATTGGATCTTTTCCTCCTGTGGGGGTGTCGGCCAGCCTTCGTGTCGAGGCTTGCGGGCAGCATGGAACATCCGGTTCCCGATTGCCACGATGAATTAGCGGCATCTTGACGCAAAAAGCCCGGCCATCTCGCGACGGCCGGGCTTTCGAACTGCTACTGCTACTTAAGGCGTATCCCCGGTTCTGACCGAACCGGGGATACATTTTTTTTGACGCGTTTTCTTAACACGAACCGGTATCCACTTCGTTCGAAAACGCTACGGTTCAGCCGCGGGTACGCGAGCGGATCATGAAGCTGTCGAAGGTATATTCGGCAACCTGCCACCACAAATACTGGTCGGAGCGATAGGCCTGCATCGCATCGATCGATTTCTTGAAGTCGGGATTTTTCGCGGATATTTCGGCCCACAATTCGTTGGTCGCCTTCAGGCAGGCCTCCAGCACCTCGTTGGTGAAGGGACGAAGCTGCGTGCCGCCGGCGACCAGACGCTTCAACGCCGAGGGGTTCTGCATGTCGTAGCGCGCCGCCATCCAGCTGTTGGCGTTCGCACAGGCGTTGCTGACGATGGCCTGATAGTTCTTCGGCAACTCATTCCATTTGTCGAGGTTGGCGAAAGCGTGAACCGTCGGGCCGCCTTCCCAAAAACCGGGATAATAATAATATTTGGCGACCTTCTGGAAGCCGAGCTTCTCGTCGTCATATGGCCCGACCCACTCGGCGGCGTCGATGGTGCCCTTCTCGAGCGACGGATAGATGTCGCCGCCGGCGAGCTGTTGCGGCACCACGCCGACCTTCTGCAATACCTGGCCGGCGATGCCGCCGATACGAAACTTCAGGCCGGAGAGATCGGCGACCGTCTTGATCTCCTTGCGGAACCAGCCGCCCATCTGGGTGCCGGTGTTGCCGCAGGGAAATCCGATCACGCCGGACTTCTTGAAGAATTCGTTGCCGATTTCCATGCCGCCGCCCTGATACCACCATGAATTCTGCTGGCGGGCGTTGAGGCCGAACGGCACCGACGCATAGATCGCGAAGGTTGGATCCTTGCCTACGTAATAATACGAGACGGTGTGGCACATCTCGACCGTGTTCTTGGCGGTCGCATCGAGCGCCTGCAATCCCGGAACCAGTTCGCCCGCCTGGAAAACCTGAATCTGAAACTTGTTGTCGGTCATCTCCGCAACCTGTTTCGCAAAGTATTCAGCGCCGCCATAGATCGTATCGAGCGACTTCGGGAAACTCGACGTCATGCGCCACTTGATCTCGGGCGAGGATTGCGCGATCGCCGGCGAGGCCACCGCGGCCACCGCCGCGCCGGTTGCCGACACTTTCAAAAAATCACGACGCTTCATTCAGGCATCTCCTTGTTGGGGCGTTTCCCCGATTTCCTGGAGCAGTTCCGGGCGAAACTACTCTTCGCGTTCGCGGAAGGGCGCTCTGGCGGGCGCGCTTTAACACGGAAGTCCGGCCGCGAAAACGCAACAAAGGCATGACAGCACTGATTAAACGAAAGTCGCATGCCCCGGAAAAATCAGCTCAGGCCGCGGCGATAACGCCCTGGAGCTGATCGCGAACCTTGGCGCCGATCGCGCGGTAGATCGCCGCGTGCGCGCCGTCCGGCTCGCTCTCCACGACCGGCGTTCCCGAATCGGAAGTGACGCGGATCGACATGTGCAGCGGGATCTCGCCCAAAAACGGCACCGCAAGCCGCTCCGCCTCATGCCGGGCGCCGCCGTGACCGAAGATGTCCGAGCGTGTGCCGCAATGCGGGCACTGGAAGTAGCTCATATTCTCGACAATGCCGAGAACCGGCACATTGACCTTCTTGAACATCGCCAATCCCCGCCGCGCATCGATCAGGGAAAGGTCCTGCGGCGTCGAGATAATGACCGCCCCCTTCAGCGGCACGTTCTGCGCCAGCGTCAGTTGCGCGTCGCCTGTACCGGGAGGCATATCGACCACGAGAATATCGAGTGTCCCCCAGGCGACATCCCGCAGCATCTGGGTGATGGCCGACATCACCATCGGCCCGCGCCAGATCATCGCGGTATCCTCTTCGACCAGAAAACCGATCGACATGATCGCAAGGCCGAACCGCTGAATGGGAATCATTTTCTTGTCGTCGTTGAGCTGCGGCTTCTCGCGAATGCCGGTCAATCTCGGCACCGATGGCCCATAGATGTCGGCGTCGAGCAGGCCGACGCGCAAGCCGAGATCGCGCAGGCCCAACGCCAGATTGAGCGCGGTCGTCGATTTTCCGACGCCGCCCTTGCCGGAGGCCACCGCGATGACGGCGGCAATGCCGGGAATTTCGGACTGCTTCGACATCGGCGACACCGGACTTTGCGGCGGCTTGTGCGACGAGACGTGCGGCACCCCCTGCGCGTGCCGATGCGGCGGCGGCGCCGCCGCGGCGCCCGGCTTGCGTTCGGCGGTGAGCGCGATCATGGCGACGTTGACGCCGGGAATGGCGCGCACGGCCGCTTCGGCCCGGGCGCGAACGCTTTCCCAGGCGCGGGCCTCCGCGGCATCGACGTTGATCGAAAAGAACACTTTGCCGTCAGCGACCGTGATGGCCGACAGCACGTTGGCGTTGGTCAGGGCGACGCCGCGCGGCGACGCCACCTTGGCTAGCGCATCCTGAACCTGTTGCTGCGTTACGCTCACGGTGCATCTCCTGGGAGCCTCGGTTCCGATTGTATCGGAACCGGGCTCCATTTTTGTTTTGACGCGTTTTCTTCACGCGAACCGGAGTCCACTTCGCTTGAAAACGCTATGCGATACGGATGCGACCCATAGAGCGGTCCCACTCAAAAGGCTACCTCACGCCGACATCATCCGCCCGCTCGGTCGGCGTTGATACACCGTGCTGCTCCCTGGCGGCCTCGTAATTCAGCTCGATCATCACGCCATTCGGGTCATTGACGAAGATCTGCCAGAGATCGCCGCCCGGAACCTGTCGCGAGTCGAATTCCATCC
>Ga0209863_10000816_pt1 | contig 13519 bp, 13 predicted proteins | sample OrgsoiDNA2013046_FD_185796 | JGI IMG/M metagenome (GOLD analysis project Ga0209863, IMG submission 185796) | Permafrost soil microbial communities from the Arctic, to analyse light accelerated degradation of dissolved organic matter (DOM) -... | ecosystem: Environmental > Terrestrial > Soil >...
GCGCGGCACGAAAATTCGCTGCGTGTTCGAACGCTGGTCCGGAGGATTAACCAGGAACCCCTCGGGCGTGGTCTGGGTCAGGTCGGCGGGCATCAGGCCTTCGAGAATCTCGCTGTCTTTGAACCGCAGCCGCACCCACAGCCCCTCAGATCGCGGTCGCGAGGTAAATGTCTTCCGCGTGAGCGATTCCGAGTCGCCAAACTCGCGCACAAAGTAAACGCCCTTAATCTCCTTCAACTCCATGGCAATGACCGTGCCGGACGTATTCAGCAATTCCAGTTTGCCCTCGTTCACAAACTGAGACGGCGACACGTAGCCGGAAACCGTGTCGCGGTCCATCTTACGGACGATTACTTTTTTATGCGTTGAAGACATGAAGGCGGCTTACGGCTTCCACTCTCGGGCTTCCGCAAGCCGAAAGCCGGAAGCCGAGAGGCGACCCCAATTCTCGCACCTTTCCGCCACAAACCTGCGGAATACACCTTGGCAGTAGCCAAAATGTAAACGTTGTGTTATTTTCTTTAACTTGCCGCAAACTTTCCACTTCGATTAAGTACTTTGGATTAAGTCACTTGCATCCGGGAACTTATACCAAGAATCACCGGACGCACGGCCCTGTGGAAATCTTGTGGAAAGCTCGGCTGATCATCTTGAATGCCCCAGCCCGGCCGGGCAGGCACGATACGGAGCAAGAACCACGGCCACGAGGCCGCTTGAGAACGAATGGCTGATTACATTTACACGATGGAACTCCGGCTGACGCCGGATCAGATGAAGGGCGTCACGCTGGTTCAGGATGTAGCACGCGCCGCAGGCATGAACCTCTACCTGACCGGCGGCGCGATCCGTGACATTATTAGCGGATTCACCATCCGCGACCTCGATTTCACGGTTCAGGGCAACCCGCTCAAACTCCAGAGGGACCTCGAAAAAGCTGGCGCGAAAATCGCCGCCATCGAGGAAGAACCGCGCACGCTCTATATTTCGCTCCCCGGCAATGCCCGCGCCGAGATCAGCATGGCGCGGACCGAGCGTTATGAAAAAACCGGCAAGCCGCCCATCGTCACGCCGACCACGATCCATGAGGACTTGCGCCGCCGCGACTTCACGGTCAACGCCATGGCGCTCTCGCTGAACGAAGGTTCCCGCGGGCTCCTGCTCGACCCATTCAACGGTGTCGCCGATCTTGAAGCCAAGGTTATCCGCATTCTTCATAACTATTCGTTCCTTGAGGATCCTTCGCGCCTGATCCGCGCCACGCGCTTCGCCGCCCGGTTCCACTGGCCGCTGGAAGAGCGTACCCAGGCGCGTTACGACGCCGCCAAAGAGGGCAAGTACATCGATCACATTCTGCGCACGTCGATCGGTCACGAAATCGCCGCCCTCGCGCACGAGGACGATCCGCTGCATGTCGTGAAGATGCTGGAGAAGGAAGGCTGGCTGGAAGTCCTGCACGATCACTGGACCACCGCCAAGGTCGACACCAACGGCCTTTCCTCGCTGATGAAGACGCGGCAGCAGATGGTTGACCTCGGCTACACGCCAGACGCCGGGCCGGCGGTCATGTATTTCCTGACCGCGCGTTTCTCCGACAAGGAAGTTTCCGACCTGCAGAAGTTGATCCCGCGCAAAGACCTGGTCGAAGCCTGGCGCGACATTGAAGATCATGCCAAAGAGCTTTCGAAACGCCTGATGGGGAAAGAGGCGGCCACGCCCTCGCGCACCTGGAACCTGCTCTCCGAAGGGCGCCCGGAGATGGTCCTGTTCCTGGCCGTGACCGCGAAGCAGCAATCGGTCGAACAGAAGATCAAGAATTATTTGACCAAGTGGCGCCAGGTGCAGCAGCGAATTCCGCTGCCGGAAATGACGGAGTTGCTGATCACTCCGCAGTTGCCGGAGTATCCGAAACTGGCGCGAGAAGTCTTCATGCTGTTGCTTGATGGAAAACTGCGCTCGCGCACTGAGACGCTGAAATTCCTGAAGCCCTTTGCACCCCCTCCGCCGCCGCCGCCACCGCCTCCGCGACGTGGACGTGGCGCGAAAGCGGCCGCCGAGACTGCGGCTGCCGCTGCCGTGCCTGCTAAGGCTGGGACAAAAGGGAAAGGCGCAGTCGCGCCTGTGCCGCCAGCCGCGGTCGCAGCGCCGAAGCCTGACGCAAAAGGGAAAGTTCCGGAAAAATCCAAGCTGGCCAAGGTCGAATCAAAGCCTGCGAAACTGGCGGCCAAACCGGCCAAACCCGCCAAACCCGCTCCCAAACCTCCGCCGCCGAAGGCAAAGGTAAAGAAAAAAAGGTAGTCCTTTTTGAAAGTCGCTCTCGCTGTATTGCGACTTGTTGAAGAATATCCCCCCGAATCCAACCGTTTCCCGCGTTTATGAAGGGTTCACGTTTGGCGCAGTTCCAGAACGTTTAAGGAACGTCGAATGAAAAGGCTCGGGAAAATTCTGCTCATCTCTTTCGCCGTTCTGTGTGTCTTATCGACCGTTGCCATCTGCCTAACCATCGGTTGGCGCCCTTTCATCGGACCAAAGAAGCGCGCGCTTACCAACCGGCAATTCGAGCGCACGCCCGAACGCTTGGCGCGCGGATGTTACCTCGTTCAAGGAGCGCTCGACTGCGAATCCTGCCACTCGCCAAAAGATTGGACGCGGCATGGCGGCCCCGTCGCTCCCGGAATGGAGCTCACCGGGCAGGTCGTTGACTTTCCTGGATTTCCCGGAAACCTCGTCATCCCAAACATCACTCCCGACCCTGAGACCGGCTCCGGCAACTGGACCGACGACCAGATCGCCCGCGCCATTCGGGAAGGGATCAAGCACGACGGCACGACTCTGTTTCCCATGATGCCCTACGAGGCCTTCAAGAATCTGTCCGACGAGGATCTGGCATCGGTCGTGGTCTATCTGCGTTCCATTCCGCCCGTGAAGAATCCGCTGCCGCCGATGAAAGTCAACTTTCCTGTGAACTATCTGGTTCGTTCAGTTCCTGAACCGGTCACGCAACCCGTGCCCGGTCCGAATATGTCCGATCCGATCGGGCGTGGAAAATACTACGTCACCATGGGATGTGGCTGCCATAATGCCGTCGACGCCCTCGGTTACGGTGGTGGCGAGCACCTGCTAGGCCGTTGGGGAGACGTGGTCAGCGCCAACCTCACGCCCGATGCCTCGGGCATCGGTTATTACAGCGAAGCCAGCTTCATCAGCGCCATCCGTACCGGATATGTCGGCGCTCGCGAGCTGAATCCGATCATGCCCTTTATCCAGATCAAAAATCTTACCGACGACGATCTGAAGGCGATCTTTGCCTATCTCAAAACACTTCCGCCGGTGCGCCACCGCGTCGACAACACCCTGCCCCCTACCTACTGCAAGTTGTGCAAACAGAATCACGGCGCAGGAGATCAGAACTAGCCAGAGAAAATAGAACGAAGCAGGGGCAAAGAGAGGTACCCTGTGTCCCTAGTGTCTTCTGTGGTTTGATTGCTTTTGAATTCCTCCGAGTCCCCCGAGTCCTCTGTGGTTGACGTCGAATTTGTCGTTCACGAAATTTGACAAATTCCGATTCAGAATCGGCGTACAATAAACGAATGCGTCGCCCCTTAACGATCGCGACGTTCGTCCTGCTACTGGCGTCGGTGCCGGTAGTAGCCCAGCATGGCGGAGCCCATGCCGGTGGCGCACACGCCGGTTTCGGCGGCGGGCACATCGGCGGATTCTCCGGTCATTCCGGCTTCAGCGGTGCCCACGTTTCTGGCGGAATGCGCGCATCTGCAGGCTCGTCACGCGGTTTCGTCCACGGCCCCTCCTTCGCACAGAGATCCTTCTCGCAACGCGGCTTCCAGCGCCGTTCTTTCTCGAATCGCCCGTTCCTTCATGACAACTTCCGCCGCCACACTCGCTCCTTTGGATTAAGAAACTGCCACGGCTTCGGCTGCGGCTATTACTACCCGTACGGATACACCGGATTCTACGATCCCTACTGGTGGTGGGATTCGGGTTCCTCCTCTTCTTCCTACGATGAAGACTACGAACGCAACCGCGCCGAAGCCAACGACATGAACCAGCAAAGTTTGGACGAGCAACGTATGCGCCGTCAGGAAGAGGCCGACGGCGACCAGGATTCGTACAACCCGAACTCCTACGAGCGCTCTGCTCCTTCGCCGAGCCGGGCCGAGAGCGATTCCGCCGTTCCCGCGACGGTCCTCATCTTCCGCGATCAGCACCAGCAGGAAGTCCGCAACTACGCCATCGTCGGCCAGATTTTGTGGAGCTTCAGCCCCCGCACCCAAAAGATTCCATTAGCCGACCTGAACCTGGCCGCCACCACCAAAGCCAACGACGACCGCGGCCTTACTTTCCGCGTCCCTGCCGCCAACGAAGCACAATAGTCAGGTCGCCCGCCCCGCTTACCGCTCCTTTTGCCCTTCTCGCTGCATCCAACCCTACATTCGACCCCCGCGCGTTCCTTTTTAATGAAAGTGCTAGTACATTGAAATCAAGCGTTTAGGTCACGGTCCAACGTTCACAAACTTGTGGTCGGGGAACCCTTAGAAGTACGGGCCATCCCCTGTCCAAATGCTAAAATAACTGAATACCCCTATGCCTCTAAAAACACTGTTCCTGAATCCCCCGTCTTTTGAGAACTTTGATGGAGGCGCCGGCTCGCGCTGGCCCGCCACTCGCGAAATTGAATCATTCTGGTATCCCGTTTGGCTGGCTTATCCGGCGGGGATGCTGGAGGGTGCGCGCCTGCTGGATGCGCCGCCGCACCACGTCTCCGGCGAGGAGACCATCAAGATCGCCAGGGACTATGAGTTCCTGGTCCTGTTCACTTCGACGCCGGGATTCCCGGGGGATATTCTACTTTCGCGGGCGATCAAGAAGGCCAATCCCTCGATCAAGATTGCGTTCGTGGGGCCGCATGTGACCGTGCTGCCGGAGAAGTCGCTGCGCGATTGTCCGGAGATTGATTTCATCTGCCGCAAGGAATTTGATTTTTCCGTCGTGGATTACGCCAACGGCAAGCCGCTGTCGGAGATTACTGGCATTTCGTATTTGAAGGACGACAAGATCGTTCACAATCCCGACGCTCCGCAAATTCAGGATCTGGACGCGCTGCCGCACGTCACCGACGTATACAAGCGCGATCTCGACGTCACGAGGTATAACGTACCGTTCCTGCAGAACCCGTTCGTCTCGCTCTACACCACGCGCGGCTGCCCGGCGCAGTGTACGTTCTGCCTGTGGCCGCAGACCTTGAGCGGACATCCGTGGCGCAAGCGCTCCACCGACGACGTAGCCGCGGAAATGTCGAAGGTGAAGGCCATGTGGCCGGAAGTGAAAGAATTCTTCTTCGACGACGACACCTTCAACATCCAGAAAGCCCGCACCGTCGAACTCTGCGCCAAGCTGAAGCCGCTGGGATTGACGTGGTCCTGCACCTCGCGCGTTACGACCGATTTCGAAACGCTCAAGGCGATGAAGGAAGCGGGATGCCGCCTGCTGATCGTCGGCTACGAATCCGGCGACCAGCAGATTCTGAAGAACATCAAGAAAGGCGCGACCATCGAGCGCGCCCGGCAGTTCACCAAAGATTGCCACAAGCTGGGACTGGTGATTCACGGCGACTTCATCATGGGTCTGCCCGGCGAGACGCACGAGACCATCAACAACACGATCGCTTTCGCCAAGGAACTCGACGTCGAGACCATTCAGGTTTCGGTGGCGCACGCCTATCCTGGCACCGAGCTGTATGACTACGCGGTGAAGAACGGCTTCATGGTCGGCGACAACAAGATGGTCGACGAGGGCGGACACCAGCTGGCGCAGATTCAGTATCCCGGATTGCCGGCCGACGACATCATGTCTGCGGTTCACCGTTTCTACGACGAATATTATTTCCGCCCCAAGGCCGTGTACCGCATTCTCCGCAAGGCGATGTTTGACAGCAACGACCGCAGGCGCCTCTACAAAGAGGCGAAGTCCTTCTTGAAGCTGCGCGCCGCGCGTAACAAGAGAGTGAAGCAGAACAACCGGGAAGCAGCCGCGGCGGAGTTAGCCAAGGCGTAACCCGAGTGGCGCGGTTGCCCTCGCCCGCGTGAGCCGCATTTCGTGCTGCAAGCACGCAGGCGAGGGCGCCCGCGCCACACAAAAACCAGTCGCGATAAAATTTTGTGACCACTCGCAAGTATCTTGTGCTGGCCGGAGTCACGGTTTTTGCACCCGCCGGTGACTCGATGCTTTCGTATGGGATGAAGCAGGTCGGCCGCGTCTCTCCCAGCCATCTCCAAACCGTGGTCGCGGCGGTACTCAACCCCTGGGTCGCGGTTGGAATTCTTCTCCTTCTTGCGTTCATCATCCTCAACATGACCGCCCTTTCCTGGGCGGACCTCACCTACGTTCTGCCGGCAACATCATTCGGATACGTCCTGGTCGCTCTGATCGCCCGCTTTGCATTGCATGAGCACATCACTCCGCTGCGCTGGGTCGGGATCGCATTGATCGCCTGCGGCGTCGGATTTGTCGCTGGAGGCCCGGCCCTGACCGTGCCGACCTGTGACGATCCGAATGCCGATTGTATTGAGACGCGCGATGTCGCCGTCGCAGCCTCCGGGGTGAAATCATGAAGCACCTCTACACCTGGAGCGCGATTTTCGCCATCGCCTTCGGCTCGGTGATCGGCGATGTCTTGCTCTCCCGCGCCATGAAGCAGGTAGGCGACGTCGGAGTCCTGCTACGACGAAGCGGCGCGTGGATGGTGGTGCGGCGCACGGCAGGCAATCCAAATTTCCTGCTGGGAATTGTCGCCATGGCCGCGGCGTTCTTCAGCCTGCTATTTGCGCTCTCGTGGGGACCGCTGAGCGTGGTGGCGCCAGCCTCGGCGTCGCTGACGTTCATCGGGAATGCCTTCGCCGCGAAAATCTTCCTGCACGAGAAAGTGGATCGGCGGCGGTGGATGGCGGCCTTGCTGGTGGCGGCGGGTGTGGCGCTGCTGGCGGGGTGAGGGTTGCCAACGAGATTCAAAATCCTTCCGGATGAGAGTCGTGGGTAGGCCCACTCTTTGTTAAGCACGCAGAGAATGGCCCACGCAAGATTATGCTGGCGCCAATAAGGTGCGCCACCCGCCCGCTCACTATCAAACTTTTCTTGTCTTAGACGACGATCTCTGAAAAAATGACCGGCCATGCAGATCACGTACGAGTTAACTCAAAAAGATTTCACCGAGGCTTATACGGTGCACCGCAATGGCAAGACTCTTAGCAGATGGTCGCGGCGTATTTTTATTTTGATCATCGTGCTGATGGCGGCGGTTGTACTCCTCGAATCCGTGATGAGGCCGAGTGCAGAAACGGCGAGAAATCTCGCTCCTCTGCTTATACTGATCGTGATGTGGATCGCCGTTTTGTGGCTCCTGCCGTGGTGGACGATGCGCCGCCAATTCTTGCAACAGCCAGGAGCTCACGGACCAAGAACCCTAAGGCTTGACTCAACCGGTGTGCATTGGCAATGGAATGGCGGATCAAGCGACGTCGATTGGAAGAACTACATCCGGTCGGCGGAGGGAAAAAATCAGATTCTCTTTTACACCTCTCCTGCCTGTTTCAACATCATTCCGAAGAGCGCCCTGGCCGAGGAACAACTTGCGGAGTTGCGAGAGTTGCTGAAGCAGTACATCCAGAGTGGAAAATAAGGCGAGTGGACCGGGGCGAATAGAAAAACTGGTGAACGTCCCATCTGTCCCCATATTCTTTGTCCCCATATTCTTGGATATAGAGAGAAAAAACAGGGTGGCGCAGGCCTTTGGGCGCTGCGCCATTTTTTTGGGGGCTGGCCCAGCCTTCGATCAAATCAACTGAGGCTGCCCCACCCTCTGCGAATTTCAGAGGGTGGGACACGATGGTCCTACCCTCTTGAGAATTCGATTTATCTTTGGCGCGTCAGTTGTAACGAAACGGATAGAAAACCTACGCGATGCAGGGGGGCTGGCCCAGCCTTCGATCAAATCAACTGAGGCTACCCCACCCTCTGCGAACTTCAGAGGGTGGGACACGATGCTCTCAACCTCTTGAGATTTTTGATTTTGTCTTTATCGCGTCCAGTTGTAACCGCAAACGGATAGAAAACCTGCGCGATGCAGTCCGCATAGGTTCCCACCCTCTGAAAACCGCAGAGGGTGGGGCAGCCTCATTCAGAATTACGTCTAGATAAATCAAAAGCGAGCGTGGGGCCAGCCCCCACCGAGCGAGGTTTCCATCCGCTCGCTACGTTGGATGGGCCACACCCGCGCCTGACTAGCTCTCCTTCACTTGCTGCGCTAGTTCGCGAAACTCCTTGGATTGTTTGTGACTGGCCTTCACCTGAAGCTGTGCGAGCTGTCGAGATTTCTCACTGGGCATGAGCAAAACCAGAGCTTCAAGTTCAGTTGCCGCGTCGTGGGCGTGGTCGGCCTGTTTCAACATCAGGTGCTCGAATTTCCGGACTGACTCATTGTGATCCATATTTCCCTGCTTGCAGAAGGTACACCCGACTGGCTGAGCAAGAGTGAGCACTCTTGCTCAGAAGAACCGGACGTCCGTTGTTAAGCTCGGATCACGTTAAGCGCGACCCGGGCCGTCGCGCCGGTCCGGCGCAATTCGTCGCAGTAAGCAGGCTGGACCCCCGAATCGTTCGAGTAATTCTGATAGGTAGGCCCTAATGACTAACGAGATACTAGAAGTTCCCCGAACAACTCCGCGGAGACGTGGGTCGAGCGACAGTATAGGAACCGTCACCGGCGGTACATTCCCCTCGCTGGTATTAGAAGGGGAGGGACCGATCGCGGTTGAGTTCATGTCCTATGGCTGCGCGCACTGTCAGGCGCTCGAGCCTGTCATTGAGAAGGTGGCCGAGACAGTGAAATTCAAAGAGAAGATTTTCAGAGTCAATACCGCGGTCGAGGAGGAGCTCTCCGAGAACTACGAGATCCAGGGCACGCCAACTTTAGTTATGTTTCTGAATGGGAAAGAAGTTGGACGAGTCGAGGGGCCGCACCCGACCGTGTCGAGCGTGATGACAGCGGTGACCCAACCGTTCGAATCATGAACTCAGGCCAACTGCCCCAGATGCGGAAACAGACTGCGCCAATCCTGTTATTCAACGACGAATGCGCCGTCTGCCGCCGCATTGGGCATTGGGTGCAGAGGTCGGCGCAGAGCAGATCGGGCGAGACCAGCATCATCGTACAGCCCATTGGCGATGATCCGGATGCGCTGCTGGCGCTCCATCCGGACCTCGATATCTGGGATGCCTACGAAACGATTCATCTCCTCATGCCGGATGGCTCAATGAAGCTCGGCGGAGAAGCTGTTGCCGAGGTCCTGCGAAGCTTGCCCAACACGAGATGGTTTGCCTGGTGTTTCGCCTTCAGAATCTTTGGATTCCAGCCATTTCAGATGATCCTCAACCTGAGCTACGCCATACTGTCCGACGTGCGCCCCCTTTTCGGATGTGAGAGTTGCGGAACGCCAGGCTGGCTCCGCCCGATTGCGGGGATTACCAAGTGGGCGAAGGGCATCTTCGGCGAGAAGCGTCACCCCAGCCCGACTCCGCATTTCACATCCCTCGCGGCTAGAGAGGCTCGCCCGCGACTGGTCTCGGGAGAGAGTTCCTCGCCAGTGCGTCACGTCTGAAGTCAAGACAACACCGTCAAAATTCGACGCCGGGGGCTGGTCCGCCTTTTCCATCAAACCAACTGAGGCTGCCCCACCCTCTGCGAATTTTAGAGGGTGGGACACGATGCTCTAAACCTCGTGAGATTTTGATTTTATCTTTGGCGCGTCCAGTTGTAACGCAAACGGATGGAAAACCTGCGCGAAGCAGGCCGCATAGGTTCCCACCCTCTGAAAACCGCAGAGGGTGGGGCAGCCTCATTGAGAGTTCCGTCTAGATAAATCAAAAGCAAGCGCGGACCAGCCCCCGAATGTTTTTCCACAGTCCCTCATGTGACGCGTAACCTTGACTGAGGATTTCATCCGAGCAATGATGGCGCAGGTCGCGACAATTTGATTTGCAATAAAATCGTCTGTCGGGTGCGGCGGAGGTGGATCAGGAGAAGAGAAGACGGAGGAGATAGGGTCGGCGGCGATCGTTCCTTCCCGAATTGTCATCCTGTGGCCCGCGTCTTTTGCGGGTCGAAGGACCCATGCACCTTGCCTGCAGCGATCAAACCGTCGAAAAGTGCATAGGTCTTTCGCGGCCAAGAACGCCGCTCAAGATGACAGAGTGAAAGAGAGAGGCGCGAGAAGCGAGTCACCCTTTCTGAACACTCTTATTGCACCGGCGTTCCGCTGGACAGGCACGCTGCGGGGTTGCCGTCTTCCGACGAGCGGATTAGGCCCGACTGGTCGGCGCAGAATGTCTTGCGTCCGTAGGTGTTGCTGTTGGGTGCGGCGGTCAGGCGGAAAGTGTTGGCAGGGGTTCCGCCGCATTCCGAGACGGTGAAGATGTAGCCGAAACGTTTGCCGCTGGCCAGGCCGCTGTTGATGAGCATGGCTTGATTCTGGTTGGGCTCGCCGGCGCCGAAGCCGTCGAGGCTGGAGAGCGTGCAGGTGTAGCCGACGGTGGGGTAGGTGCGGGCGTAGGTCATCTGCGCGGTGACGATGGTGCGCATGGCGGCGATGACCGCGGCGTCACTGCCGGGGCCGCCAGGTTGGGCGACGACTTCCGCGCGCGGAGTGATGGTTGGCGTAATGGTGATTGTGCCGCTGGATGGGGACGAGATGGTCTGGGACGGCACGGCCGTTATGGTCGGCGTCATTTTTTCGGTGAGGGCCTTCAGGAAATCTTTGTCGGCGAGGGGAAGATGGATGGTGATGGAAATTTCATTCAGTTTCCAGATTTGCGCTTCCTGCTTCATGGAGAAGGTCATCTGTGGCATGAACGGGGTGCGCTGTGACTGGCCGTTCTTGTAGACCGTGAAGGAAAGTTCGATGTCATCTTCGTCGCCACGCAGGGCGTCGTTCTCGACGGTGATCTCGGCTTTGTCGCCGGTCTTGGGATTGTTGGACGAGAGCAGCACAGAGCCGGTTTCGAAGGTTTGCAGGTCTTGTCCCTGGGTCTGCATCTGGCTCATCATCTGGGAGTATTGCTGGAGATTGTTGAGCACTCCGGCTTTGTCGAGGGCGGCTCGCGTGGTCGCGGGCAAGTGCTTCACAAACGTTCCCGGCGTTTTGCTGAAGAACATTTCGAGCAGGGCCTGACGGGCGGTCTGCGGGCTTCCGCCCTGCGCCAGCGAGGCGGCGGAGAACAGGATCGCCGACGAGAGAGAAAGAATGGAACTTCGCATAATTTGCTCCTGCGTGATCGTGTCATGGCGGGGGCGGCGTCTCCAGTTACGGAGGTAAGGCAGCGAAATGGGCTCAACGTTCTGTTGACGGTTCTGCATGTAGGGTGTCCGCGCTAGTGCGCCATTAAAGTGGGCGTGATACTCTGCCTTGGTTCGTCGACTGCACGCATGCGCCTGCCCACGTCTAATCCCCATAGTCGCCAACGGCGGATGCTCCGGGCTGTGGCCACGTTCGAATTTTCGAAGGGCATTTTTGTCATCGTGATGGGCATTTGCGCGCTGGCCCTGGTTCACAAGGACTTGTGGCTGTACGCTGAGAGCCTGCTGGCTCTTTTCCACATCAACACCGACCGGCATTCCGCGCAGGTGTTTCTCGACTTTGCCGACAACGTTACCGACGCTAGGCTGTGGGCCGCGGCCCGCATCGCGTTTGCCTATGCAGCTTTGCGCATGGCCGAAGCGTATGGGTTGTGGAAGGGGCGGGAGTGGGCGGAATGGCTGGCGCTGGTCGCGGGGTCGCTGCTGCTGCCGTTCGAAATCCGCGAGTTGATGCGGGGAATCACAGCGTGGCGGAGCGTGCTGTTTGTGGGGAATGCGGCGGTCGTGCTTTATATGCTCTACGTTGTTCGGGAGAACCGGCGGGAGCGGCAGAGGGCGGCACTGGCCGAGGAAGGCTGAAAGCCTTGCCAGGAGCGGGAATTGGAGTCTAACGACTCTGGCGGGCGGCGCGATTTCGTTTCATAATCGGCATGGTGGATCGGAGGACGTATGCGATTGTGTGGATTGCTCTTGTTCGGGCTGACGCTGGTTGGAATGAGCACGGCGCAGGATTCGAATTTTTCTGTAGGGCCGCAGTATTTGATGAATTACGGTTCGCCGATGTTCATGCGGCCGATTGCGACGCCAACGTTGTCGTTGTCAGAGACTGCACTCGTGGCGCTGGCGGCTCCTCAGGCATCTTCTTCTTCCGGTGCTGCTGAAAGTTCTGCGGCAGTTCCGCAGCCGTCGGATCTGGCGGGCGTTTATTGGGGCAGCGGTGAAAGTGAGGCGGCAGTCGAAACGGGTGCAGTGATTGAGGTCAGCGGCGCGGATTCTCCCGCGAACTTGCCGGCGAGCATCCTCAACGTCGGCGTTCAGGAGACGGTGGACGGGCAGGAGTTGCGCGAGCGCGGGTATGGGGTGAGTGTGTCGGAGGCCTCGGCGTTCTGGAAGGGGCACAAGCCGCGCGCCGTGCGCGTGTTTACGAACCGCGATGTCGAGAAGCTGCACGGGGAGTAGGCAGACGGCTTTGTCATCCCGAGAGAATGCTTCGCGTACGCGAAGCATTCCGGAGTCGAAGGGTCCCTACCAATCCTGTGCTCTTGGCGTACGGATCCTTCGACTGCGAACGGAGCAGCGCCTTGCGCTGCTCGTTTTTCGCTCAGGATGACAAATCTCCAGCGTTCCGCTTCATTCCTGCCCTGCGTGTTAGCCTGAGTGCATCTCAAATTGCACGGGGAGTTCATGCCGACCGCCAATCCTTCGCATCTTGATCTACAAGCCATCGCAAAGCAGGTCATGCAGCAGCGCGGGTTTCAGCCGGACTTCCCGCCGGAAGTTCCGAAACAGCTGGCCGAGCTGAAAGCTCATCCTCCGCAGATCGCGGCGGGGGGCGATGTGCGCGATTTGAGGAATCTGCTGTGGTCGTCGATCGACAACGATACCTCGCGCGATCTCGATCAGATTGAAGTGGCGGAGCGCCTTCCGAATGGCAGCGTCAAAGTGATGATCGGTATCGCGGACGTGGACGCGTTTGTGCCGAAGGGAACTCCGATCGACCTGCACGCGGCGCGCGAGACCACGACCGTCTACGCAGGAGTTCGCAACTTTCCCATGCTGCCCGAGGAGCTTTCGACCGGGGCGACTTCTCTTCTCGAAAATCAGGATATGCTCAGCGTTATCATCGAGTTCGTGGTCGATGGCACGGGCATCGTCGGCACACCCAATGTGTATCGCGCCGTAGTGCGCAACAAGGCGCAATTGCAGTACAACTCGGTTGGAGCGTGGCTGGAGGGCACGGCGCCGGCTCCGCCGAAGGTGGCGGCGTCAGGCGAGTTGCAGGCGCAATTGAAATTGCAGGATGAAGTTGCGCAGAAGTTGAAGGCACATCGTTTCCAGAACGGCGCGCTCAACCTGCAGACCGACGAACTTCTTCCC
>Ga0209863_10000817_pt1 | contig 13510 bp, 13 predicted proteins | sample OrgsoiDNA2013046_FD_185796 | JGI IMG/M metagenome (GOLD analysis project Ga0209863, IMG submission 185796) | Permafrost soil microbial communities from the Arctic, to analyse light accelerated degradation of dissolved organic matter (DOM) -... | ecosystem: Environmental > Terrestrial > Soil >...
TCATTATGGCGGATTCCCGACTCGCTTTGCTTATTATAAAACTGGTCGCATTTATAAGCTAATTCGGCCGTTTCACTTAGAACTGAAAACCCATGTGCGAACCCTCTTGGAATGAAAAGCTGTTTTTTATTTTCTGCCGATAGTTCAATACTAAAAGATTTACCAAATGCCGGTGAACCAGCTCGCATGTCAACAACCACATCCAGGATATTACCCTGAACTACACGAACCAATTTTGATTGCGCATGTGGTGCCCGCTGGTAATGTAGTCCACGGATTACACCATAAGCAGAAAAGGATTGATTATCCTGTACGAATAAATTTAAAATGTTATTTTCATGGAATAGCCGTTGATTATAGGATTCGAAAAAAAATCCACGATCATCGGGGAAAACCCTGGGCTCAAAAACAATTACACCGGGCAGAGGAGTCGTTATGAAAGGCATTATTTGTGGTATTGTTTTTCGTAATAATTCTGATATTCTCCTGAAGTTACCTGCCTGACCCATTGTTCATTTTCCAGGTACCAGTCGACAGTTTTTTCCAATCCTTCTTCAAACTGCAGTGAAGGTTTCCATCCCAATTCATGGTTCAGTTTGGTTGCATCAATGGCGTAACGCATATCATGTCCCGGACGGTCTTTTACAAAACTGATCAGTTTGGCAGAATCGCCGGGTGTGCGGCCAAGTTTTTTATCCATGATGCCGCAAAGAATATATATGATATCCAGATTTTTCCATTCATTAAATCCGCCGATATTATATTTTTCGCCGATCCGTCCTTTATGAAAAATCATATCAATGGCCAGCGCATGATCATCTACATATAACCAATCGCGCACGTTTTCTCCCTTACCATAAACAGGTAACGGGCGCTTATTTTTAATATTGTTTATCATCAGCGGAATCAGTTTTTCCGGGAAATGATGAGAACCATAATTATTGGAACAATTAGAAACGATTACGGGCAGGCCATAGGTATGATGGTAAGCCATAACAAAATGATCGGAGGCAGCTTTCGATGCAGAATAAGGTGAACGCGGATCATAGGAGGTCGTTTCAGTAAAAAACCCCTCTTTACCCAGTGAACCGTATACTTCATCGGTAGAAACGTGGTAAAAAAGTTTTTTATCCCAATTCCCGCTCCATTGTTTTCTACAAACATTCAAGAGAGTACAGGTACCCATCACATTTGTTTTTACAAAAGCCAGCGGATCTGCGATGGAACGGTCAACATGGCTTTCAGCTGCGAGGTGGATGACTGCATCGAATACATATTTTTCGAATAAAGCGTTCATGTCATCCTGTTCAGTAATATCACCTTTCTCGAAAATATAATTCGGATAGGACTCCACGTCCCTCAGATTTTCCAGGTTGCCAGCGTAAGTCAGTGCATCCAGGTTGATCACCTGGTATTCCGGATATTTCGTTACAAACAACCGCACGAGATGAGATCCTATAAAACCGGCTCCCCCGGTGATCAGTATTGTTCTTTTATATGAGTTCATCTCTATAATTTGAATATTTGCAAATTAGAAAATGGCTCTCTCTGTCTAAGGGAATCTGAAAATCATTTCAAAATTTTCAAATTCCCGAATTTCTGAATTCTTTCGGCAACCTGAACCATTCTTCAGATGGGAGGGATTTGAAATAATCATATGTTATTTTCAAACCTTCTTTCCTGCCAACAACAGGTTCCCAGTTCAGTATTTTCTTTGCTTTTGTGATATCCGGTTTACGTTGTTTTGGATCGTCGGCAGGTAGTGGCTGATAAATGATCTTACGATCCGTTCCGGTAAGTGCAATCACTTCTTCTGCAAATTCCTTCAGGGTAATTTCTGATGGGTTTCCAATATTAACGGGCAATGAATAATCACTCATGAGTAAACGATAGATACCTTCTATCAGATCATCCACATAACAGAATGAACGTGTCTGACTGCCATCGCCAAATACTGTCAGGTCCTCGCCGCGCAGGGCCTGTCCGATGAACGCAGGAAGGGCACGGCCGTCATTCAATCGCATGCGTGGACCATAAGTATTGAAAATGCGAACGATCCTTGTTTCCAGATTGTGAAAAGTATGGTAGGCCATGGTAATGGCTTCCTGAAATCTTTTGGCTTCATCATACACACCGCGCGGTCCGATCGGATTTACGTTGCCCCAATATTCTTCCGTTTGCGGATGAACCAGCGGATCTCCATATATTTCTGAAGTGGATGCAACGAGTATGCGTGCATTTTTTGCTTTGGCAAGACCAAGACAGTGTAACGTTCCCAGTGATCCAACCTTGAGTGTCTGAATCGGAATTTTTAAATAATCTATCGGACTGGCGGGAGAAGCAAAATGAAGTATGTAATCGAGAGTGCCCGGTACATGAATGTATTTACTTACATCCTGATGATAAAATTCAAACTGCTCCAATTTGAACAGGTGCTGGATATTGTTGAGGTCTCCCGTAATAAGGTTATCCATAGCAATTACATGAAATCCTTCTTCGATGAAGCGGTCACAAAGATGAGAGCCTAAAAAACCAGCAGCCCCGGTGATGAGTACCCGTTTTTTGCTCATGCGTTGGTTTTATGATGTTGATTATTTGCTGGAACGGCTATTGCACGCCCGATACTGACATAATAAAATCCCAATTCCCTGATCGCATTCAAATCAAATAGATTCCTGCCATCGAATATTACTTTATTTTTCATGGAAGTAACCATCTTCAAAAAGTTCGGTGTGCGGAATTCATTCCATTCAGTTGCGATAATGAGTGCATCTGCTTTTTCCAACACTTCATACTGATTCTCGCCGTATTTCACAATATCCCCGATTTGGTTTTTTGCATTGGACATGGCTTCGGGATCATATACGGAAAGGGAAGCGCCTTCTTTGATGAGTGCATCAATAATATATAAAGCCGGTGCTTCGCGGATATCATCTGTATTGGGTTTGAAAGCGAGACCCCAAAGCGCGAAATGTTTTCCTTTCAGAGTGCCTTTGAAATAGTCTTTTATTTTAGGAATGAGGTGCATTTTCTGCTTCTCATTCACCTCCATGACCGCATTGAGGATCTTGAATTCATAATTGGCTTCATTGGAAGATTTTATAAGGGCTTGTACGTCTTTAGGAAAACAGCTGCCCCCATAACCGATACCCGGGAATAAAAATCTTTTGCCGATACGTTCATCACTGCCGATTCCCCGGCGTACCATATCCACATCTGCCCCAAATCGTTCGCAAAGCTGCGCGATTTCGTTCATAAATGTAATCTTGGTTGCAAGGAATGAATTGGCTGTATATTTGGTAAGTTCTGCCGATCTTTCATTCATAAATATGATGGGATTTCCCTGGCGGACAAAGGGATTATATAATTCTTCCATTATTTTCCGCGCGATGTCGGAAGAAGTTCCTATAACAACCCGGTCAGGTTTCATGAAATCTTCCACCGCGACCCCCTCTCTTAAAAATTCAGGGTTTGAAACAACATCAAATTCGCCTTTAAAATTTTTAGCGATTGCTTCATGTACTTTTTCAGCAGTTCCGACAGGTACCGTGCTCTTATCGATAATCACTTTGTAATCTTTCATCAGTTTACCGAGGTCGCCGGCAACGCCCAATACAAAACGTAGATCTGCTGAACCATCAGCTCCGGATGGGGTGGGGAGGGCCAGGAAAATAATTTTTGCATCCCTGATTCCAGCAGCCAGATCAGTAGTGAATTTCAGCCTGTCTTCTTTCAGATTCCGGAGAAATAATTTATTCAGACCGGGTTCATATATAGTGATTTCCCCTTCACTAAGTTTTTTTACTTTTTTCTCATCTATGTCTATACAAATAACATCGTTTCCTGTTTCAGCAAAACATGTTCCGGTAACGAGCCCAACGTAGCCAGTTCCTACTACAGCAATTTTCATTTTAAATTATTCGGTTTAATTTTTAGATAAGGTTAATTAAGAAATTCTAAAACGCTTGAACATATAAAGTTCAGTTGTTCCTCATCGAGTTCTGTATGCATCGGTAATGAAATCACACGTTCTGTAAGCCAGTCGGTAACTTCCAGCTGCTGCATTCCGGATTGAAAGGAAGCAAACATATTCTGTCGGTGTGCGGGCACCGGATAATAGATCATAGATGGAATGTTTTTGACAGCCAGGTGTTCGTTGAGTTTATCCCGATTGACTCCTTCGAGTATTAAAGTGTACTGGTGAAAAACATGCTTTGAATAAGAGGCTCTGAATGGCGTTTTAATTTTGGGATGACCCAAAAATGACCGGTCATAATAATCTGCTGCCACCCTGCGTTTGCCGATATATTCATCCAGCAGAGGAAGTTTGACATTCAATACAGCCGCCTGTATGGAATCGAGGCGGCTGTTGCAACCTACAAGTTCGTGGTAATATCTTTTTTTCTGCCCATGGTTGGCGATCATTTTAAAAATTTCCGCCAGGGGAGCATCGGACGTAAAAAGAGCGCCACCATCCCCATAAGCACCCAGATTCTTAGAAGGGAAAAATGATGTGGTCCCGGCTGTGCCGATGGTCCCGGTTTTATATTTCTTACCACCCGGGAAAGTATAATCGCTCCCAATCGCCTGTGCGTTGTCTTCAACCACTTTCAAACCATATTTAGCCGCTATATCCATGATTTCTTTCATGGGCGCCGACTGGCCATAAAGGTGTACCGGAACAATGGCCCTGGTTTTTTTTGTTATTTGTTTCTCAAGAGAAACGGGATCAATACAAAAAGTCTTTGCGTCCACATCTGCAAATATTGGTTTGAGCCTGAGTAAAGCGACCACTTCCGTGGTGGCGATGAATGTAAAAGAAGGCGTGATTACTTCGTCCCCGGGTTCCAATCCGAGGCCCATTAAAGCAATTTGCAATGCGTCTGTTCCATTCGCACAGGGGATAACGTGCTCAATACCCAGGTAAGCAGAAAGATTTCGGGAGAAATCGGTAACCTGTTTGCCGTTTATAAATGCCGTTGTATCTAAAACCTCGTGAATCGCCAGATCCACTTTCTCTTTAATTTTTGAATACTGACCTTTCAGATCAACCATTTGAATTGGTCGCATACGCTCTTTATTAACGGCCACAAACCTACACTAAAATAATGGTATATGCAATGACTCAATCAGTTATGAATGGTTTAGGGAAAGGATTACATTTGCTTGCAAAATCATTTAACCCCCGGTATTGACTATCGTTTTATATAATCTCTTTCTCTGGCTTTACAAGTGTTGTATCCAGATCATTTCTCCATGGAATCCAAAGGCGGCTGCCTGGGTGAAAGGAAGGCAGGGAGTTTTCAATACCATCCAAAATGCAGGCATAAAAGGAAATCGGCGGGTCTGGATGCATTGTGCTTCCCTGGGCGAATTTGAACAGGGCAGGCCGGTAATAGAATCACTGCGAAAACTTTATCCGGATATTACTGTAATCATTAGCTTTTTTTCACCGTCCGGTTACGAGATCAGAAAAAACTATGCAGGGGCTGAATACATCTTTTATCTTCCAATGGATTCTGCCTTCCATGCCAAACGATGGCTTGACCTGATAAAACCCAATATGGTTCTGTGGATTAAATATGATTACTGGTATTATTATCTGCGCGAATTGCGCATGAGAAAAATTCCAGCCCTGTTGGTTTCTCCGCTTTTTCGTCCGGAGCAGCCTTTCTTTAAATGGTATGGAAATATTCACCGGCTGATGCTGGATAGTTTTCACGCTTTTTTTGTTCAGAATGAGGAATCAAAAAATATGTTGGAAACCCTGGGCATCCATCAGTCGGTGTTTGTGAGTGGTGATACGCGTTTTGATCGCGTAATTGATATAGCCGAAGCTTTTGAACCCATTCCTGTTATCACTGATTTTTGCGGAACCGATCCGGTGATTGTTGCCGGATCTACTTGGGAGGAAGATGAAGAAGAACTCGACCATTACGCAAATACTCATCCCGACATCCGGTTTATTATTGTACCGCATGAAATTGAAGAAGACCACCTGAAGGATATCGAATCTTTATTCCGGAATACAATCCGGTATTCGGTATTCGAAAAACAATATCAATCGTCAACACTCAACGCTCAACTGTCAACAGTCGACCGTCAACCGTCACCTGAAACTGTTCGCACACCGAATGTGCTCATCATCGATAATATCGGAATGCTGGCCACGCTTTATTATTATGCGCGTGTATGTTATGTTGGCGGTGGGTTTGGGCACGATGGGGTACATAATGTGCTCGAAGCAGCTGTTTATGGGAAACCTGTTATTACCGGACCCGTAATAGAAAAATATATTGAAGTGATGGAATTGGCGGAGGCTGGTGGCATCATAATTATCGACAATGCCCTGGAGGCAGAATCCGTATTCAGTCGTTTATTGAAAAATGAAGAAGAGTATTCTTTTCATGGAAATGCAGCCAGGGATTATGTGTATGCGCGCAGGGGTGCCACAGAAATGATTATTCGTTACATTCAGGAAAACCGTCTTCTGACCAACTGATAGAAATGTTGTACGATATCCCTGGAATCATCCCATCCCAGTTTAATTTTCAATTCCCTTTCCATCCAGTATTGGGCTTCTGGTAGTATTCGGAAATTATTGATGGTTTTGATACTTCTTTCATACATGGGTTCGTCGCCCCGGAATAATTCATTGATGAAAACAAATCGGTCATTGACACCGATCGCTTTTCGAAGTTCTTTTACGGGTGATCCTTTCAAAACAGATCCAAGTTCTGATTGACTGCCCGGTTTGAGTTTATCATTGATAGATATGTCGCTATTTCCAATCAGGTCGTTTATTTCCCGGTTATTTGGCTGGTGAGATAAAGTGGGTATCTCTATCAGCGGATCACCACCCATCCAGATCTGGTGTCCTGCGGGTACGGCCTGAACTATTTTCTTTTTTATGTTGCTGTCTGTTTCTTCCGGTTGGGGTTCTTTCTCTTTGATCTGAATGCGTTCTTCCACTATACGGTGAGAAATATTCACAGAAGGCATAACGATAGAAACTGCCGGGTTTTTTCTTCCAGTAATGGCAACAGTATGTATGCTGGTAAGTTCGGCTTCGATCTGTTTAAGGGTAACAAGCATTTGGAGCGCACTTTCGTTTTGTTCGCATTGTTCATTTAACTTGCTGATGAGTTGTTGCAATTTTTCCATTATGCGTTTGAGACAATGATGATGCCAGTAACTAAAATTAAAGCAAATATTTATCCAAATTCTATCGGACTATGTTTATAGAGCCCGCCATACAGTTTGATCGCCGCGGATGGATTGAAGTAATCTGTGGTTCTATGTTCTCGGGAAAAACAGAAGAACTCATCCGGAGACTGCGCCGGGCACGGATTGCCAACCTGCGGGTTGGAATTTTTAAACCGCTTACCGACGACAGGTATCATAGGGAAAATATTGTTTCCCACGATGATAATAGTATCCCTTCCATACCGGTTCCCAATGCGAAAGCCATACTGGATGAGGTTTCTACGGTAGATGTGGTCGGTATTGACGAAGCTCAGTTCTTCGATGAATCACTATCGGAAGTCTGCGATATCCTTGCTTTGAAAGGAACCCGAGTGATCGTTGCTGGTCTCGATATGGATTATCTTGGAAAACCATTTGGGCAAATGCCCGCGCTGCTTTCCAAGGCGGAATATATTACCAAGTTGCATGCCATTTGCATGCAGTGTGGCAATATTGCGAACTATTCCTATAGAAAATCAGGAAATACCGAACAATTACTGATCGGCAACAAGGATTTCTATGAGCCAAGATGTAGACTTTGTTATGAAAAGGCTGATTTGTTAAAATAAGTCTAAAGAAAAAATGTTCCAAGGCCTCCGTTTGATTTTTACATTGATAAAAAAAGATGTATTGCTGGAATTTCGACAGCAATATAGTTTTTACGGAGTCCTGCTCTATGTGGCTTCTACCATTTTTGTGCTCTATCTGGCCATGGGACAGCCTGAAAATATGGTCTGGAATGGATTATTTTGGATGATGCAGCTATTTATTTGTGTGAATGCCATAGCCAAAACATTTCTGCAGGAGGGTAAAGGCAGACAATTATATTTTTATTCATTATGTAGTCCTGTGCAATTCATGCTGGCACGGATGATCTTCAATGCTGCGTTGATGTTGCTGATGAATCTGATCAGTCTTTTATTATTTATGCTCTTGCTCGGTTATCCGCTTGCACATCCACTTCTTTTTCTTGGCATTTCCTGTTTTGGCGCCTGTAGTATCAGCCTTGTTTTTAGTTTCCTCGCGGCCATTGCAGCCCGTGCTCAACAAAATGCCGCCCTTATGGCCATTCTTGGTTTCCCCCTGATTATTCCCCAACTGATGCTGATGATGCGCCTATCGACGCTTGCTTTTTCGGATGTTTTTCAGAGCGGACTGGTTTCCATTGTTTTGCTGCTTGCCTGTTTTGATATTATGGTGCTGCTTTTATCAATGATTTTGTTTCCTTTTTTATGGAAGGACTAAAAGCAAATGTGCTGACGTACCAATTTGTTTTAGACTTTAGACTTTAGACTTAGGAAGGAAGGTTGTTTTTCGTGTTTGCCAGCCTTATCCTATTTTTGTCTGCCGGAAATATCCGGTTGCCGCTATATAAGTTTACCATATGCTTCGTAAGAACTGGTGGAAAATACTGAGTTTCATTTTTCTGCTTTATACATTCACAGCCGGATTTTTAGGAAAAGTTCCCGCTAAACCGATTTTGAATGAGACCATCCGCAATCTGTATTTTCATGTTGCGATGTGGTTTGGGATGATGATATTTTTCATCGTCTCGGTGATCTACTCCATAAAATATCTCCGGCATAACAGACCTTCTGATGATGTATTTGCCGTTGAATTTGCCAGAACCGGAATCGTATTTGGATTATTGGGCCTGATTACCGGCTCTGTATGGGCGAGATATACCTGGGGTGATTTCTGGAGCAATGATCCCAAACAATTGGGTGCGGCCATCGCTTTGCTTATCTACCTGGCTTATTTTGTACTTCGGAATTCCCTGACAGATTTGGATAAATCTGCCCGCATCAGTGCCGTTTATAATGTATTTGCTTTTGCGATGTTGTTTCCAACTATATGGATCATTCCGAGGTTGGTGGAAAGTCTTCATCCGGGTGGTATGGGTAATCCGGCGTTGGACACAAAAGATATCGACAGCCGGATGCGCCTCGTATTCTGGTTTGGTGCTGTTCCGGGCTGGACTTTATTAGGCGTCTGGATTTCTACTTTGCGCATTCGTTTACAAATGTTTTCCATAAACCACGAGCTTCATGTTTAAGATTTTTTCGCGTGTATATCTTTTTATTATTGCAACGATGCTTTCTGCTTTTGCATATGCTCAGGACAGCCTGAAAAATGAAAAACCACAGATGGCGGATGCCTTACGCTCAAGTGGCAAAATATATGTTGTGGTGACGGTTCTGGTAATTATAATGATCGGACTTTTTATTTATATCGTCAATACAGATAGAAAGATCAGCCGGTTGGAAAAAAATAATAAGTAATCCCTATTCAAAAATTATTCTTCATATAAAAACGATGTATGGCTGCCAGGAATGAATATAAATTTTTTGAGGCTGTAGAAAAAAGTTTCGACAAAGCAACGCCTTATACCAATTGGGATCCGGGAGTACTGGAACAGATCAAACAATGTAATGCGGTTTATCGTATGTTCTTCCCTGTTAAAATCGGGGATAAGGTAGAAGTGATTAAAGCATATCGCGTACAGCATTCACATCACAAGACGCCCTGCAAGGGGGGTATCCGTTTTGCGCTTTCTGTGAATCTCGACGAAGTAATGGCCCTGGCCGCTCTGATGACTTACAAATGTGCAATTGTAAATGTACCTTTTGGCGGAGCGAAGGGGGGGATCGCCATTGATCCGAAAAAATATTCGGCTTATGATCTGGAAAAAATTACACGACGGTATACGTCTGAACTCATCAAAAAGAATTTCATCGGACCTGGTACCGACGTGCCTGCCCCCGATTACGGAACAGGTGAAAGAGAGATGGCCTGGATACTGGATACGTATATGAGTATGAGACCCGGTGAAGTCGATGCCCTGGCTTGTGTGACCGGCAAACCGGTAACTCAGGGTGGAGTAAGGGGAAGAAGAGAGGCTACCGGACTCGGTGTATTTTATGGTATAAGAGAAGTCTGTAATATAAAAGATGTGATGGAAAAGCTCGGTCTGCATATTGGTGTGGAAGGAAAACGTGTGGTTGTGCAGGGATTGGGAAATGTAGGATATCATGTGGCTAAATTTTTCCGCGAGGGGGGCGCCAAAGTAATTGGCCTGGCGGAATTTGAAGGAGCGATTACAAATCCAGCCGGATTAAATGAAGAAGAAGTTTTTCAACACCGCAAAAAAACGGGGTCTATTTTAAATTTTCCAGGCGCTATCAGTATTGAAAAATCTACAGATGCGCTGGAACTTGAATGTGATATTCTGATTCCTGCAGCTTTGGAAAATGTGATTAATGGTGAAAATGCAAAGCGTATAAAAGCAAAAATAATTGGTGAAGCAGCAAACGGTCCGCTCACACCCGAAGCTGATGAAGTTTTTATTAAAAAAGGCGTCCTGGTGGTACCGGATATGTATTTGAATGCTGGCGGGGTTACCGTTTCTTATTTTGAATGGCTGAAAAACCTTAGCCATGTACGTTATGGCCGCATGGAAAAAAGATTTACTGAAAATCTGAACACGCATATTCTTGGACAGTTGGAAGAACTTACTGGCAAACAGGTGCGTCCAAAGGAAAGGGAATTCATTATGCATGGTGCTGAAGAAGCTGACCTGGTTTACAGCGGTCTGGAAGAAACCATGATTACTGCTACGCATGAAATCATGAACTGCTGGAAAAGCAATCCAACGATACCCGATATGCGCACGGCAGCTTATGTTGTTGCGATCAATAAAGTCGGTACATCGTATGCCGAGTTAGGTATTTTCCCGTAAACTGATTGTTTAGCTATTCGTTCAAAGTTTACTGTTGGCCGTTGATCGCGGTCAACGATTTTCATTCGTCGTAAGTGGGAAGTGCATTCATTTCCTCAAAGTCGATAATGGCTTTTTTATAAGCATGACATTGCTGGCCGTTGGTTACAACCAGGTATTTGACCGGAATAGCAATATTATAGTGAAGCGCCTGCCAGAGAACGGATTTATCGAGTGGTTTGTGCATGGCTTTGCATTCGATCATCATCCAGGGCTTGGCCGCTTTATCATATACGAGGATATCAAAGCGCTTGTTCATCTCGCCCAGTTTCATTTTTTTCTCAACGGCAATATAACTGGACGGGTATCTTTTTACCTGGAGCAGATATTGCGCAAAGTTTTGCCGCACCCACTCTTCTTCCGTCAGACGGACCCATTGTTTCCTTTGCTCATCAAAAATGAACTCTTTTCCGGGTTCTTCTTCTTTGATCTTGAAAGCATAATGAGGGTAATAGATTTTAATCATACCTCAACTATTTGCTAAATTACAGAATGTTGTTAGGTGGATAGGATTATTAGTATGAATTCCAGCAATGAATTTATGAAAACTAAAGAAGAAATAGTCAGTAACTGGCTTCCCCGCTATACGGGGGAGCAATTAGAAAATTTTGGTTCTTATATTCTGCTCACCAATTTTTCCCATTATGTTCATTTGTTTGCGGATATGCATAAAGTGAAAATGATCGGTGAAGACAGGCCCATGCAATGCGCTACAGCAGATGATATCAGCATTATTAATTTCGGAATGGGCAGTCCGACGGCCGCCACCATTATGGATCTGCTGAGTGCTATTAAGCCCAAAGCAGTACTTTTCCTGGGAAAATGCGGCGGTTTAAAAAAAAGAAATAAGCTGGGTGACCTGGTTCTACCGATCGCAGCTATCCGGGGAGAAGGCACATCCAACGATTATTTTCCTCCTGAAGTGCCTGCCCTGCCTGCATTTGCACTACAGAAGGCGATCTCTACAACTATTCGGGAATTTGGTGTGGACTATTGGACGGGCACCGTATATACAACGAATCGAAGGATCTGGGAACATGATGAAGTTTTTAAAGAGTATCTGAAAAAAATCCGGGCCTATGCCATTGACATGGAAACGGCCACGATTTTTTCCGTTGGATTTTATAATAAGATTCCAACGGGCGCACTTTTATTGGTGAGCGACCAGCCCATGATTCCCGATGGTGTGAAGACGGCTGAAAGCGACCAGCGCGTAACAGGTAATTATGTGGAAACACATTTGAAGATTGGCATTGATTCGCTCAAACAATTAATAAACGGGGGACAAACTGTTAGGCATCTGCGGTTTTAATTATTCTCTTGCTTCCACTCATTCAAATAACAAATTTAACTGTTGATTTTCCGGGAACGGAATCTGCCGCACCTGCTTTGCAGGATGTTTCTTTTTCGCTGAACCGCGGAGAAATGCTGGCTGTCGTCGGTGAATCCGGATCTGGTAAATCAGTCATGTCTCTCACCCTGATGAATTTATTAAGCAAAGCAGCCAGGGTAGTAGAGGGATCTATATTGTTTTCTCCTGATGGAAAGGAAACGGTTGATTTGTTCAGGATGCCGGAAAAGAAGTTCCGCTCATTTAGGGGAAACCAGCTGGCGATGATTTTCCAGGAGCCAATGACTTCTTTGAATCCTGTGATGACCTGTGGTGACCAGGTCTGCGAACCCCTGATGCAACATAAAAACTTAGTTAGAACGGAAGCCAGATCAGCAGCATTATTATTATTTGAGAAAGTTCAGTTGCCGGAGCCGGAGCGTATTTTTAATAAATATCCGCATCAACTCAGCGGAGGGCAAAAACAAAGGGTCATGATTGCGATGGCTATCAGTTGCAATCCTTCTCTTTTGATCTGTGATGAACCTACAACCGCACTGGATGTAAGGGTTCAAAAAACAATATTAAACCTTTTGCAAGGACTTAGAAAGTCTGAAAATATGGGAATGATTTTTATAACCCATGATCTTGGACTGGCGGCGGATATGGCCGACCGCGCACTGGTTATGTTACGCGGAAAGATAGTAGAAGAAGGTAAAGTGAAAGATATTTTTAACCGTCCGCAGCATCCCTATACACAAGGCCTGCTTATGTGCCGGCCTTCTTTGCATGCAAAAGGACAGCGGCTTCCCGTTGTATCTGATTTTCTGGAAAACAAAAAACCCCGGACTGAGAATATTTTTACAGATGAAGACTTAAAATCAAATTCTACTACGGGAGCTGAACGCGAAATACTTTTGCAAGTAAAAGGACTTTATTTTCGTTATTCTTCTGGCAAAACCTGGCTTGGCGCGGAAAAACATTGGGTGAATGCGATTCAGGATATCAGTTTTGACGTATACCGGGGAGAAACACTGGGATTGGTAGGTGAATCAGGTTCTGGAAAAACAACCCTGGGTCGTGCGCTGCTGGGCTTGAATAAACCGCATCAGGGAAGCATTTCCTATGCTGGCACAGAGTTGCTTACGATGAACAAA
>Ga0209863_10000818_pt1 | contig 13484 bp, 9 predicted proteins | sample OrgsoiDNA2013046_FD_185796 | JGI IMG/M metagenome (GOLD analysis project Ga0209863, IMG submission 185796) | Permafrost soil microbial communities from the Arctic, to analyse light accelerated degradation of dissolved organic matter (DOM) -... | ecosystem: Environmental > Terrestrial > Soil >...
AGTACTACGCGTTTTGCATGGTCAATGCGGACGTGTGGTTCGAGCGGACCGAGCAAGGGGAGATTATCATCGTGCCGCCGGCGGGAGCTGAATCCGACTATCAGAGCCTCGATGTGGCGAGCCAGCTTCATGAGTGGGCCAAACGCGATGGCCGCGGCAAGGCATTCGGCTCCAGCGTCGAATTTATTTTGCCGAGCCGCGCGGCGTTATCGCCGGATGCCGCATGGGTATCGAATAGCCGGCTCTCGGGGCTTTCCAGGGAGCAGCGACGGCGGTTCCCACCGGTATGCCCCGAGTTCATTATCGAAGTGATGTCGCCGAGCGATCGCTTACGAACCGCCAGGGAAAAGATGGAAACCTGGCTCCGCGGAGGTGTGGACCTTGGGTGGCTGATTGATGCGGACCACAAGAGCGTTTATGTCTACCGGCCAGGCCAAACCGAGGCAGAGTTGCACACCGGCATCGCGAAGCTTGCCGGGGAAGGGCCGGTAGCGGGGTTTGAGCTGGCTCTGACGGATGTTTGGGCCGGGCTGTAGCTTGGATTTCAGCCGCAGCGCTGGGCCGCCGCGGGGTCGAGGCGGCTGGCCACATGTACAGCCGGTCACCGTCCGGAGAGAGCGCCGCGCCTTTCGGCCGCGCCCGTGGGCATGAGCCTGCAACCCGAGCGTCCCATCCCGCGGCCTCAACTTCGCTCGGTACCTACCACGGCATTTGCCGGTTCGAATACTTGCGGCCGATCTCAGTGGCCTGCTGACTGGCCGGCCCGATCATCACGCCTTCCTTGATCAGGTCGATCACGTTGTTGGCATTCATGGAGTTCAGGAAGAAGATCTTGTTAGCCTTGCACGCGGCCAAAACCTTGGCGCGAGCAGCCACCATTCGCGGATCCTTTTCCGCTGCGCCCGGGCCGCGAACACCCAGCGATAGCGCCATGTCGCCAGGGCCCCATTCGGCAAAGGCAATGCCGGGGATCTTGGCGTTCTGTTCGGCGTTGCCCAGCGCGTATTTATCTTCGAGTTTCACGCCCAACAGCAGCTCGCCCGCCGGATTGAGCGGCCAGGCGTCTGCTTTGTCCAAATACTCATCCGTGGAGATCCCCCAAATCTGGGCCGCTGTCGGCACCCCGTGAACGCCGCGGCGGCCCTCGTTGAGCCCCTGATCCACTCCCTGTTTGTGGATGGGCAGGCGCACGGCTTCCACGAATGCGCGAATGGCGCCGGGAGCATCCGCGTGGGTCAGCAGAATCCCATGGACTCCGGCCGCCAGCACCTGCTGGAACATCCAGGCATTGGCGCGGACCGCGGCTTCGTCGATGCCATTCACCGGCACGTTCACGATTACCGCAGGCGTGCGGTGCCCGCTCCGGGTCGGCCCTCCAGCCACCAGGCCCCGCATGTAATCGGTCAGTCCCCGAATGTCGTAAGGTGCGTGCTCCATGTCGTAGCTGATGTAGTCGGCATAAGTTTGGGCATCTTTCTTGCCCTGTTCAAAGCCGCCCTCCGTCCCCGAATGGGAGCCCGTGTAGTAGATGGGCTGGCCTTGTTCCAATAGCTCGATTGCGCGATTGATCCGCTTGGGCTTGGGCGTTTGGGCGACGATGGTGGCTACGCCGCGAATCAGGCTGAGCGAAACCAACAGACAGAATAGAGTCGTTTTGGTAGTCTTCATAACTGGCATCCTAAGCGGCAATCAGTATACACCCCGGTTGCGCCGGACGCAGCGATACCTGGGGAGCAGCAGGGGACCAGCCATTTGCCCACCGCGCCGGAAGTCCGGCCGCGTGCCGCCGGCCGGGCCGCCTGAGCCGCCGGATCGGCGGGGCCTGAGCCAGCGACCGGGGTACCTGAGCCGCCGGATCGGCGGGGCATTCCCGGCATCTTGCTTTTCCACCGGCCACTGGCCACCGTCTCACTTATTCCGGCAGCGCAAACAGATAGTTCGTCAGATTCTCCAGATCCTTCGGGCTCAACTTGTACGCCGGCATGATCGAATCCGGCACCAGTTTCTGCGGATTGGCGAAGTGATCATCCACCCAACTGCGGCTTTGCCGCTTGGCAAGCCCGTTCAGCGGCGGGCCCACTTTCATTCCCACGCCATTGACCAGATGGCAGCCGCCGCAGTGATTCGCCAGGTACACCAGCGCGCCGTCGCTGGCAAACTCCGGCGCATTGTCGAGCGCCGTGGCGTTGTTCGAATTCAGCTTCAGCAGAAACGCCGCCAGCGTGTTCAACTGTGCGTCGGTCAACTGAATCGGCGGCATCGAACTGCCCGGCCGTATCGCCGACGGCCGCTTGAAATGCTGGATCATCCAGGCGGCGTCCTTGTGGATCGAAGTCTTGGTCAGGTCCGGACCGATCGCCGTGCCGTGCTCACCCACCACGTGGCAAGCGGTGCAGTTCTCCTTGCGGAAGTAGGCCACGCCCGCCATTTCCTGGGGAGAAAGCTGCATCCAATCGGTCGGCGCCGAAAAGTCTATGGCTTCAGTCTGCGCTTCCTTCGGCGTGGTCAGCACCGCGGCCGCGGTAAGGCCGCCCCAGCCGATGGCCGCCAGCAGCACAAATGCCGCCGCCGCGAACCGGCGTGTCACGTTCACCATCCGGGTCCGGTCGATAAAAGGCACCAGGATCAGCGCCAGCACGGCCAAGCCTGGCAGCACCACGCTGCCCACCACTTCCAGAGGGCCGCTGAAAAGTTTCAGGGTCTGAAACAAAAACAGGAAGTACCATTCCGGCCTGGGCGTGTACGAAGTGTCGGTCGGATCGGCCAGTTGCTCCAGGGGCACCCGCACCGCGACGGCCATCATGAACAGCACCGCGAAGACCACGCCAACGGCCACCGTGTCCTTGAAAACCTGGTGTGGATAGAACTTTTTCGACGGCAGCAGTTCGTCGCCGGGAGCCGGCGCCACTCCATGCTTGCGCACCAGGTAGACGTGAAGCGCCATCAGCAGCAGCGTGGCCGGAGGCAGCAACAGCACGTGCAAGCCGTAAAACCGGGCGAACGTCACTACCCCCACCGCCCCTCCGCCGCCCAACAGGCGTGCCAGATACGGCCCCAGCACCGGCGCCTGCGCGGCGATCTGCGTCGCCACCACGGTTCCCCAGTAAGCCCGGTTGTCCCACGGCAGCAGGTATCCGGTCAGCCCGTACGCCAGGGTGACCAGCAGCAGCACCACCCCCACTATCCAGGTGGCCTCGCGCGGTTTCTTGTAGGCGCCGTAGAGGAACACCTGCACCATGTGCAGCACCACCACCACGATCATCATGCTGGCGCCCCAGTGGTGCAGTCCCCGAATCAGCCGTCCCCCGGTTAACTCCGTCAGGATGTACCGCAGGCTGTTATAGGCGTCGCCCGGCGTCGGCGCGTAATTGAAGGCCAGCAGCGCCCCGGTGAACGCCTGGACCATGAACAGAAAAATCGCCACGCTGCCGAAGACCTGGTGCCACCCGCTGGAGGCGGGAATGTCCTCGTACAGGAAGTTGCGGACCGCCGTTTGAATGCCCGTGCGGTGGTCCAGCCAGATACCGAGGCGGTCCCAGCGCCCTCTCATGACTTGCTCTCACCGGACTGGCGCAGATTGCCGATCAGCAACTTGTTGCCCTGCACCTTGACGTCGTAGCGGTCCAGCGGACGCGGCGCCGGGCCCGCCTGGACTTTGCCATCCACCCCGAAAAGCGAATTGTGGCAGGGGCAGAGGAACAGGTTCTTGCCGTCATCCCAGTGATAGGCGCAGCCCAAGTGCGTGCATTGCGGGCCAAAGGCCGCGATCCGGTTATCGGCGCCCTTCACCACCCAGGCGGTGCTCTTTTCGCTGATCACCTTCCAGCCGTCCACCCGGTTGCGGCGAAAGCTCATCTCCGCAGGCTCGTTGGGGGCCAGGCGCGTGGTATCGCCGATGTCGATCCACTCGTCGGGTTGGAGCGCCTTCGGAGGGAAAAACAGGTAGGCGAGCGCGGGCACCCCCAGCGCGGCCGAGATCAATGCCCCGATCGCGTAAATCGCCCCGACGTAGAAGTTCCGGCGCGTAGGGCTTTCCTGGGAAGGCGCTCTTTCGGCGTTCGACACATCATCCATCCTACCTGGAAGCCATGCCGGATTTGTCCGGGTTTTGTGCGGGGATTGCAAAAATGGGCAGAATTTGGCATCCAGGATGCCCTCCTGTCCCGCTTCAGGTCCTCAATACTGAAAACCGGGACCGTGTGGCGGCAGGCGCGCTCCGGGCGCCGGGCTTGGCGAAATCGAGCCGGGTGGTGGGGCCGCCCGGTTCGATGGCGTCGCGCCCGGTCTTGCCTTCCGTGGCGCTCTCCAGGGCGGGGAACGGTGAATGTCATTGGAGGTACTCTGGAGACAGGCGAAGATGAGGACGATCTCCAAGCGTACACAGTACGGACTCAAGGCCATGCTGGCACTAGGCAGCCGCTATGGAGAAGGCCCGGTGCCGATTGCCATGCTGGCCAGGCAGGAATCGATCCCGCTGAAATTCCTCGAAGTCATTCTGCTCGACCTGAAAGGCCAGGGCCTCCTGGACAGCAAGAAAGGCAAGAACGGCGGCTATCGGCTCGGCCGCCCGCCCTCCACCGTTACGCTCGGTTCCATCATCCGGATGCTGGAGGGTCCGCTGGCGCCGCTGCCGTGCGCCAGCGAAACCGCATACCGGCCATGTGACGAGTGCGGCGACATCGAAAACTGCGGAACTCGAATCATTATGCGAGAGGTGCGCGATGCCATAGCCGCCGTGCTGGACAGCACCACTCTGGCCGATTTGCTCAGCCGGGTGGAGGCGGCGCGCCTCAACAAGGCCAGCCGCGAACCCGTGATGTACTACATTTAGCGGCCAGGCGGGTCATTCTCCGGGTCCGGCGGATTGTCCATCCGATGCTTCCCCCGGTCGCGACGCCTGGGCCGGGCGGTTGCGAACTGCCGCCAGTTACTCTTGCTCACCGAATACCTTCGCATAGCTCTTGCCGTAAGGATAAAAGCGGCTTTTTTCGCCCCGTTCCCAAGCGGCCTTCATCTCGGAACTGGCGATGTCCCAATCCGGGCGGCATTTCCTCGACACTGCCCGCAGGTCTTGTCGAAGCTCCTCGATCGTCGGACGGCCAAAGTACCAATAGCCGTTGTAGATCTTGAACACGATGAGCCCCGGTTCGAGCACGATGGTGTGCGGGATCATCGGATTATGCGTCGTATCCGTGTACTCGGCGATATCGAGATCTTTCTGCACCGTGCGCCCCGCATCGGACAAGAACGGCCAATGCGCTCCGACGCCGGCACGGTACTCGTTGGTCGTCATCAAATTGTCCGTGCCGATCGTGACCAGGCGGCAGTAACCGACTTCCATCTCGCGATGAAGTTGGACCAGACCCTCCGCCTGCCGGCGGTCTTTCGGGCAGAAGCTTCCTCGGCTAAGCACCAGAATCATCGGATCGGGCCCCTGCAGGTCCGAGAGCTTGCGGCGTTTGCCCGCATGATCGGTCAGCTCATAATCGGGAAACACGGCGCCAGGTACGATGTCTGCCCGCATGAACCGGGGCCCTCCTTCGGCACACGACGCGCTGTCGAAGCCGCTCAGGATATTCTACATCCGGTGGCCGTATGCGCGGGAGCCGTGAGCAGCCGAGTAAAGGCTGCGTAGCACTTGTTAATTCGGTGGCGCGGCAGAGGTCTCAGCGGCTAGCCTTAGATCATGCCCCATCGCAAGCCTGCTGGCAACCAGAGCAATCCTGCGCCGGAGGGACGCCTGTACACCGGCCAGGAGATCAGCGAGTTTCTCTTGCGTGCGTGCCATGACTTAAGGACGCCGCTTCGCGCCATCCGCGCGCACTCCGAACTGCTGGTCAAAAGCGGCGAATTGCCCGCTACTGCCCGAGGCGATCCGCGCCTTGCCTTCATTATTGAAGGCGCTGCCAAAATGGACCGGTTGGTGGATGGCCTGTCCAGTTATTCCATTGCCCTGCGGACGGACCCAGGGTCGTTTGTGCTCACACCGCTCGGTGTTCTGCTGAGAACCGTCTTGGCCAGGCTGGAAAAGGAACTCCGCAATAACCAGGCTTCTGTGACATCGGGCGAGTTGCCGCGCGCCTTCTGCGACCCGGACCGTCTCATGCAACTCTTCGAGAACCTGCTTCTGAATGCGCTGAGCCGCCGGGGCGAGATCTCTCCGCGAATCCACATCGCCGCGGCAACGCACGCGGAGGGTTGGCTGTTTACCGTTCGGGACAATGGCCCGGGCATCGAAACCGCCGATCGCGAACGCATTTTCCAACCCTTCGCGCGCTGGCGCGGCGAGGATCGCGGCGGTTCCGGGCTGGGTCTGGCGATATGCCGCGAAATCGTGGAACGCCACGGCGGAAGGATCTGGGCCGAGTCCCAGGATGGAAGCGGTGGCGGAAGTGGTGGCGGAAGTGGCGGCGGAAGTGGCGGCATATTCCTGTTCACGCTGCCGGCCGAGCCAGTGTGTCTGGGTTGATCGAGCGGGTTGATCAACCAGGTTAATCCGCCTCCGGCGAACTCGCCGCAGCCGCGGCACTCATCGCCTTGGGAGATTCATACTCGCGCAACTTGTTGTGCAGCGTGCGCAGACACAATCCCAACAACTCCGCGGCCTCGCGCCGGTTGTTACCGGTGTGCTTCAACGTCAACTTCAAATAAGCCTCTTCCACTTCGCTCATGCGAGACCCTGCGCGAAGCAGCAGCACGCCATCCTGCGCGAGCTGGGCCGCGGACTGGGCCCCGGGCTGGGTCGCGGACTTCAGTGTCGCCACCGCGCCGGGCAGGTGACGCAGTTGGATCTCTCCTTCACCCGCGATGATGACCGCGCGCTCGATCACGTTGCGGAGTTCGCGGACGTTCCCGGGCCAGGAACCGGCTTCCAGCCGCTGCAGAACCTCGGGGCCCAGATTGGTCACACGGCAGCCGTGCTTCTTGTTCAGATCGCGGATCAGCGCGCCAGCCATTGCCGGAATGTCCTGCAGGCGTTCGCGAAGCGGCGGGAGGCAAAGATGGAAAACGTTCAGCCGGTAGAATAGGTCCTCACGAAGCAGCTTGTCCCGCACGGCTTTGTCCGGCGGCCGGTTGGTGGCGGCCAGCACCCGTACGGCAATGGGGAAGTCGTGCGTCCCGCCGAGGCGCCGCACCTTGGATTCCTCGATGACGCGCAAAAGCTTCGCCTGCGTGCCGATAGGCATTTCGCCGATCTCGTCGAGCAGCAGGGTGCCGCCCTGCGCCTGCTCAAAGCAACCAGCCCGGCGCTCCACGGCGCCGGTATACGCGCCCTTTTCGTGACCGAACAGTTCGCTCTCCATCAGACTTTCCGGCAGGGCGGCGCAATTCACCGCCACAAAGGGGCCGCCACTCCGCGGACTCAGGCTGTGGATCGCGCGGGCGACCAGTTCCTTCCCGGTTCCGCTCTCGCCGCTGATGAGAACCGATGCCGTCGTCGGCGCCACCTGCCGGATCAGGGAGAAAATCTCCTGCATGCACGGCGATTCGCCCACCAGATCGCCCAGCACGCCCTGGTAGCTCAGTTGGCGATTCAACCGCTCGGTTTCCGCCACAAGCTGATGTTGCTGGATGGCCCGTTCCAGAAGAGTCCGCAGGACGCCGGGCTGCACGGGCTTCTCGAGAAACCAGTAGGCCTTCAGATCGTGCACCACCGAAATCGCCTGGTCGGGGCTGCCGAATCCGGTTAACACGATAGCCGGAGTCCGGTCGCCGCGCCTGGCCAGTTCCTTCAGCAGGGCCATGCCATCCATCCGTGGCATCACCAGATCCGTCAGGATCGCATTGGGCGTAAAGCCGGCCAACTTGCCGAGGGCCTCGCGTCCGTCGGCGGCAACCGTCACCCGATAGCCCAAGGACTCCACCAATTCAGCGAGGTCCGATCTCTGTCCAGCATCGTCGTCTACGATCAAGATGTGTGAAGACAATCACAGCCCTCCCTTGTCGTTATCGATTTTAGCCCAAAACCCGACCCGCTAGCCTACGGCCGATTCCCCCTTCGGTTCGGCCCGTTCCAACAAGTGGCGGACGCGCCGCAGAAGCTCGGCGAGCTGGAACGGTTTCGCCAGGAACTGCTCGTCGGTGGATTTCATCCCGTAGAACCGATGCAGTTCCGCGCCCACCTGCGCCGATGTGTACAACACCTTCAGTTTCGGCTGAAGGGCGCGCATAGCCAGGCCTAATTCGTACCCATTCTTGCCGGGTAACGCCAGGTCGGTCACCACCATGTCAATTACGCCCAGGTGCTGCTGGAAGGTGGCCATTGCCGCACGGTAATCCCTCGCGACCATCACCCGGTAGCCCCCGGCGCGCAGTGATCGCCGCATCCTCTCGCGCTGGGAAGCCTCATCGTCTACCAGTAATAAAATCGTCTTGCCGCCTTCGGACATGGCTGTGGACCGGCCTTTCAGATGCAGCAACCAATTGGAGCAAGCGGAACCGGAAGAGCAACGGCGTGTGCACCCTGAACGCCGTCACGCATTTCGACCACCATTTTCCCGCTTTGCTAGCGCCAGAAAAAGAGCGGCGCCTTGTTCGAGGGCCGACTCCACCCAGATCCGGCCGCCGTGCCCTCGATAATCTTCTTCGCGATTCGGCCGGATGCGGCGCGTACTGCACGCTCCCCTCCGTGTTGGCGGTCCAGACCATTTTCGGGAATGGCCTCGATCAGGACCTGGCAGCGCCGCCCGCTTTCTTCAAGAGCGAACCTCTGTGCCGCAATCCGCCGCTTGCAGGTAGTCCATTGCGATTGCGCCGCCCTTCATTGCATTTACAGCCTGCAGAATGCACATTAAGCGCCACTCGCGTATTATTGACGGATGGCTTCAAACGGCAAATTGGACCCGAGCGTGCAAGACCACGCGCTTCGCTATGGTCGTACGATTCCAAAGTAAAGGACTTTACACTTGCCCAGCGAATGGCTGCTGGATCGGGTCCGATCGCGTGGGCATCTGCAAATCGGGAGGGGAGATGGCAGGGAATTCAGAGGTAAGATTTTGCACAACCAGGCATGCAAATAATTACCCGCGGCCCTGGAGGCACGATGCCTGAAATCCTCCTGGCCGAAGACAACTCGGCCGATGTCTACCTGATTCGGGAGGCCCTCCACGAACACGGAGTCGATTGCCCGATCCGTCTCGCTTCGGATGGCAGGGACGTTCTGCTGATGATTTCCCCGCAGGCTCCGCCTTGCGATGTCCCGGATTTTGGCCTGATCATCCTGGATCTCAATTTGCCCCGGCATGACGGCATCGAGATTTTGCAACGGCTGCGCGAGAATGAGAGCCTGGCCCACGTCCCGGTGGTGGTCCTGACTTCTTCGGACTCGCCCCGCGACCGGCTCATCGCGACCCAACTCGGCGCGGCGCGTTTTCTTCGCAAGCCTTCCAACCTGGAACAGTTTCTCAGTCTGGGAGCGGTATTCAAGGAACTGCTGGAGGACCGAAAGGAATTGTTATGAAACCAGAACTCGTAACCGAAGCGTTCGACACCAGCACCTTGCTGAAGACCTTGATGGCGTTCAAAGATGGCGACTTTTCGGTCCGCCTGCCGGTCGATCAGACCGGAGTAGCCGGCAAGATCGCCGACACCTTGAACGACATCTTCAAGCTGAACCAGCGAATGGCGGCCGAGTTCGCCCGGATTAGCTCCGCGGTAGGCAAGGAGGGCAAGATCAACCAGCGCGCCAGCCTGGGCGCAGCCTCGGGCGATTGGTCCGAGTGTCTGGAATCGGTCAACGGCTTGATCGGAGACCTGGTGCAGCCCTCCACGGAAGTGGCGCGCGTGATCGGCTCGGTGGCCAAGGGCGACCTGTCGCAAACCATGGCCTTGGATGTGGACGGCCGCTCGCTCAAGGGAGAGTTCCTGCACACCGCCCGCGTGGTGAACACCATGGTGGCGCAGTTGAATTCGTTCGCTTCCGAAGTGACCCGCGTGGCCCGCGAGGTGGGCACCGAAGGAAAATTGGGCGGCCAGGCGGTGGTGAAAGGCGTGGGCGGAGTATGGAAAGACCTCACCGATTCGGTCAACTCCATGGCCGGCAATCTCACCGCGCAGGTCCGCAACATTGCCGAAGTCACCACCGCCGTGGCTAACGGCGACCTCTCCCGCAAGATCACCGTCGATGTGCGCGGCGAAATCCTTGAGCTCAAGAACACCATCAACACCATGGTGGACCAGCTCGGCTCGTTCGCTTCGGAAGTGACTCGTGTGGCGCGCGAAGTGGGAACCGAAGGCGAATTGGGCGGGCAGGCGGAAGTGAAGGGCGTGGCCGGTGTCTGGAAAGACCTTACCGATTCGGTCAACTCCATGGCCGGCAACCTCACGGCGCAGGTCCGCAACATCGCCGAAGTGACCACCGCCGTGGCCAACGGCGACCTCTCCCGCAAGATCACCGTGGATGTGCGCGGCGAAATCCTTGAACTCAAGAACACCATCAACACCATGGTGGATCAGCTCAATGCCTTTGCTTCGGAGGTCACCCGCGTGGCCCGCGAAGTGGGAACCGAGGGCATCCTGGGCGGACAGGCTGACGTGCGCGGCGTGGCCGGAACCTGGAAAGACCTCACCGATTCTGTGAACTCCATGGCCGGCAACCTGACTGGCCAGGTCCGCAATATCGCCGAAGTCACCACCGCGGTGGCCAACGGCGACCTGTCGCGCAAGATCACCGTGGCGGTGCGCGGCGAAATTCTGGAACTGAAGAACACCATCAACACCATGGTGGATCAGCTTGGCTCTTTCGCGTCGGAAGTAACCCGCGTGGCCCGCGAGGTGGGAACCGACGGCAAGCTCGGCGGCCAGGCTGAAGTGAAGGGCGTGGCTGGCACCTGGAAAGACCTCACCGAATCGGTGAACTCCATGGCCGGCAACCTGACCAACCAGGTGCGCAACATCGCCGGTGTAACCACGGCGGTTGCCAAGGGCGATCTTTCGACCAAGATCACGGTGGACGCGCGCGGCGAAATCCTCGAATTGAAAAACACCGTCAACACCATGGTGGACCAGCTCAATAGCTTTGCCTCCGAAGTCACGCGCGTCGCCCGCGAAGTGGGCACGGAAGGAAAGCTGGGCGGCCAGGCCCAGGTAAAAGGCGTCGGCGGCGTCTGGAAGGATTTGACCGACAGCGTCAATTCCATGGCAGGCAACCTGACCGCCCAGGTGCGCAACATCGCGGAGGTGACTACCGCTGTCGCCAAGGGCGACTTGTCGCGCAAGATCACGGTGGACGTGCAGGGCGAAATTCTGGAACTGAAGAACACCATCAACACCATGGTGGACCAGCTCAATGCTTTTGCTTCGGAGGTCACGCGCGTGGCCCGGGAGGTGGGGACCGAGGGCGAACTGGGCGGCCAGGCCGAAGTAAAAGGCGTCGGCGGCGTGTGGAAAGATCTCACCGACAGTGTCAACTCCATGGCCGGAAATCTGACCGCACAGGTCCGCAACATTGCCGAAGTCACTACCGCGGTGGCCAACGGCGACCTTTCGCGAAAGATCACGGTGGATGTGCGCGGTGAAATTCTGGAGTTGAAGAACACCATCAACACCATGGTGGATCAGCTCAACGCGTTTGCGTCGGAGGTCACCCGGGTTGCCCGCGAGGTGGGCACCGAAGGCAAACTGGGTGGGCAGGCTGAAGTGAGAGGAGTGGGCGGTACGTGGAAAGATTTGACCGACAGCGTCAATTCCATGGCCAGCAACCTGACCAACCAGGTTCGCAATATCGCCGAAGTTACCACGGCGGTGGCGAAGGGCGATTTGAGCCGCAAGATTACGGTGGATGTGCGCGGCGAAATCCTGGAGTTGAAGAACACCATCAACACCATGGTGGACCAGCTCAGCTCCTTCGCTTCGGAAGTGACGCGCGTGGCGCGGGAAGTCGGCACCGAAGGCAAGTTGGGCGGCCAGGCCGATGTGCGCGGCGTTGCGGGCACCTGGAAAGACCTTACCGACTCTGTCAATTCCATGGCCGGCAACCTGACGGCGCAAGTCCGCAACATCGCCGAAGTGACCACTGCGGTGGCCAAGGGTGACCTGAGCCGCAAGATCACCGTCGATGTACGCGGCGAAATTCTGGAACTGAAGAACACTATCAACACCATGGTGGACCAGTTGAACGCCTTCGCCGGCGAAGTCACGCGCGTGGCCCGCGAAGTGGGCACGGAGGGCAAATTGGGCGGACAAGCCGACGTGAAGGGCGTAGGCGGCACGTGGAAAGACTTGACCGATTCCGTCAACTCCATGGCCGGCAACCTGACGGCCCAGGTTCGCAACATTGCCGAAGTGACCACCGCCGTGGCCAGGGGCGACCTGCGAAGCAAGATCACGGTGGACGTGCGCGGCGAGATTTTGGAGTTGAAGAACACCATCAACACGATGGTCGATCAGCTCAACGCGTTCGCCGGTGAAGTCACGCGCGTGGCCAGGGAAGTGGGCACCGAAGGCAAGCTGGGCGGCCAGGCGGATGTGCGCGGCGTGGCCGGAACCTGGAAAGATCTTACGGACTCGGTGAACTCGATGGCCAGCAACCTGACCAACCAGGTGCGCAACATCGCCGGCGTCACCACGGCGGTGGCCAAGGGCGATTTGACGACTAAAATTACGGTGGATGCGCGCGGCGAAATCCTGGAGCTGAAAAACACCATCAACATTATGGTGGACCAGCTTAGCTCTTTCGCCTCCGAAGTCACGCGCGTGGCCCGCGAGGTCGGCACCGAAGGCAAGCTGGGCGGACAGGCCGACGTGAAAGGCGTAGCCGGAACCTGGAAGGATCTCACGGACAGTGTGAATTCGATGGCGGCCAACCTCACCACGCAAGTCCGCAACATTGCCGAAGTCACCACGGCCGTCGCCAAGGGCGACCTTTCGCGCAAGATCACAGTGGATGTGCGCGGCGAAATTTTGGAAGTGAAGAACACCGTCAACACCATGGTGGACCAGCTCAGCTCCTTCGCGGCCGAAGTGACTCGCGTGGCGCGCGAGGTGGGCACGGAGGGCAAACTCGGAGGCCAGGCAGAGGTCCGCGGAGTTGCCGGCACATGGAAGGATCTCACGGACAGCGTGAACTCCATGGCCGGCAACCTGACGGCCCAGGTCCGTAACATTGCCCAGGTCACCACCGCGGTGGCCAACGGAGACTTGAGCCGCAAAATCACCGTGGATGTGCGCGGCGAAATTCTGGAGCTGAAGAACACCATCAACACCATGGTGGATCAGCTCAACAGTTTTGCCTCGGAGGTGACGCGCGTGGCCCGCGAGGTGGGCACCGAAGGCAAGCTGGGCGGCCAGGCGGAAGTGCGCGGCGTGGCGGGCACCTGGAAAGACCTTACGGACAACGTGAACTTCATGGCCGCCAACCTCACGACGCAGGTCCGCGGTATCGCCAAGGTGGTCACCGACGTTGCCAACGGCAACCTGAAACGCAAGCTGGTGCTGGAGACCAAAGGCGAAATCGCCGAGCTGGCCGACACCATCAACGGCATGAT
>Ga0209863_10000820_pt1 | contig 13465 bp, 8 predicted proteins | sample OrgsoiDNA2013046_FD_185796 | JGI IMG/M metagenome (GOLD analysis project Ga0209863, IMG submission 185796) | Permafrost soil microbial communities from the Arctic, to analyse light accelerated degradation of dissolved organic matter (DOM) -... | ecosystem: Environmental > Terrestrial > Soil >...
CCGATCAGGTTGTTCAGGAATTCCGGGCGCGCCGAATCCGGGATGATCATGACGGCGAAGAAGGAGACCAGCGACGTGAACAGCATGCTGTAGATGAAGATTACGAAGCCGGCGCGCTCCAGGTTCTTCAGCTTCGGATGCGCGATTTCGCGGTTGACCTGGGCCAGGCTTTCCTCGCCGCTCATGGCCAGCAGCGAGTGGCCCAGCCCGATCAGAATGGCGATGAAGGTGATGGATGGAGCCACGGTGCCCTTCAGCCAACCCAGCGCGTCGGGGTTGAACTTCAGGTTTTCGGGCGTCGGCAGGGGAACCGGAGTGTAGCCGTTCTTGAAAATAGTGACCAGGCACCAGACAATCAGAATCACCACCATCACGGTGGTGATCTGCATGATCCGCAGGGCCTTGCTGCTGGATTCGTGGATGCCGATAATGTTCTTGCGCCAGAAGTAAAGGGTGACCACCGCGGCGAAAGCGGCGGCGAAATAGTTGGGGGTGACGTGCATGCCGGCGATGTGAAAGCGCTCGCCGATCTCATTGATCAGGCCGCCCAGGTACAAGCCCGCGCTGACGCCGCTGATGGGACCGGTGAGCACATAGTCGAACATGAGCGCCGAGACCGAAAACTTGGCCAGCGTGCCGCCCATGGCTTCGTGAACCACTTTGTACACCCCGCCGCGCACGAACATCGAACAACTCTCGATGTAGATGGCGCGCACCGCGTAGGAGAACAGCATGATCGCCAGGATGAACCACGGCGCCGATTTCCCGATGGCTCCCTCGGCGATGCCGCCGACGTAGTACGCCGAAGATGCCAGGTCGCTGAGTACGATCGCCGCCGCCCGCCAGAAGGAAATGAACGACAGCATCACCGTGGTGGCGACCACCACTTTCACGGCTGCCGGCCGTTGCGGGGATGTCACGGAAGGGTCTCCTCTATCGCCATCTGACGACTTTCAAATACGCTTGCGAGGTTAGCTGACGGGCTAGAGCTTGAAAGTACTCCGTCCGGATCGGACTGCGCCCCGAGACTGGGTCCCCCGCCTCTACTTGGAGTTAAGCAATCACATATTAGCATAGGGAAGGAGGCGTCTACGACCCAGATGGAGACCGAAGCTCTGGCCCATGCGGTGATTGGCAAGCTGCGCGCCGCCGGCCACCAGGCATATCTCGTGGGCGGTTGTGTCCGCGATCTGCTCCTCGGCTTCGAGCCCAAGGATTTCGACGTAGCCACCGATGCGCGGCCCGACCGCATCATGGACCTATTCCCCGGCTCCGGCCGCGTGGGCGCGCACTTCGGCGTGGTGCTGGTGCGCGACGTTTTCCACCAGGTAGAGGTGGCCACATTCCGCAGCGACCACACCTACGAAGATGGCCGGCACCCCGAATTCGTGCGTTTTGAAAACGACCCCCGCCAAGACGTGTTGCGCCGCGATTTCACCATCAACGGGCTGATGATGGACCCCGTATCGGGCGAGGTGCTGGATTTCGCCGGCGGGCGAATCGACCTGGAACGCCGCGTGGTGCGGGCCATCGGCGACCCCGATACGCGGTTTGGCGAAGATCATCTGCGGCTGCTGCGCGCGGTGCGGTTCGCCGCGCGTCTGGGCTTCGAAATCGCGCCCGAGACTTGGGAATCGATCCAGCGCAATCATGCCCTGATTTTGAAGGTTGCCTCCGAGCGGGTCCGCGACGAGTTGGTGCGGATCCTGACCGAAGGAGGCGCCGCGCGCGGCTTCGAACTGCTGGATGCGAGCGGCATGCTGGCCGACGTCCTACCCGAGGTGGCGGCGATGAAGGGCGTCGCGCAACCGCCCCAGTATCATCCGGAGGGCGACGTCTGGCGGCACACCCTGATGCTGCTGGAGCAACTGGACCATCCCACCGCGGCGCTGGCGCTGGGCGCCCTGCTGCATGACGTGGGCAAACCGCCCACGTTCCGCGTAGCCGGCCGGATCCGCTTTGACGGCCACGTGGAGGAAGGCGTCAGAATGGCCCACAACATTCTGCACCGTCTGCGTTTTTCGCGCGATGAGATGGAGCAGGTGGAAGCGCTGGTCGGCAACCACATGCGGTTCAAGGACGTCCACCGCATGAAGGACAGCACGCTGAAGCGCTTTTTGCGCCTGCCGGGCTTTGAAGAGCATTTGGAACTGCACCGCCTGGACGCGATGTCGAGCAACCGGAATCTGGAAAACTACGAACTGGCGCGGCGCAAGCGGGCGGAGTTTTCCGAAGAGCATCTGGCGCCCGCGCCGCTGGTGACCGGAACCGACCTGATCGGCGCCGGCTACCAGCCCGGCCCGCTGTTTTCGAAGATTCTCGAAACCGTGGAGGATGCGCAGTTGGAGGGCCGGGTCCAGACATCGGGCGAGGCCATGGCGCTGGTACGGCAGATGTTCCCGCGTTAAGCGAACCAGGCAATTCTCGATGAACCGCCCGAATCGGGTGAAACGCCGACGCTGAGACGCGGAGTCAAGCGCAGAGAAGAAGGAAACTGAGGGACCTGTGTTGCGCCTGGTACGGGTCGCGTTGGACCCGGAGATTGGCGCGCGGAGGAAGCAGAGACGCTCGCATGCTGACGCTGCGAACAGTATCCGGTAGTTGAGGCTGGGGGTTTCCCCGAACGCCCCACCTTCGCAGAAAGCCATCATTCCTTTTTGGTCTTCCTCAGCGGTTTTCTCAGCGTCTCGGCGGCGGCGTTTACCCGTAACGGGCGGTGAGCCTGTTCCTGGCTCCCTCGCAGCCCTGCTTGCGTCTTCTGGGGCAGCTTCGCGAAGATCAGGTCGTAGGCGCGTTTCAATAGCGGCTTCAGTGAGGCGGCGGTCAGCGCATCCTCGTTCTGCAGGGCGACCCATTGCGCCCTCGCCAGGTAGGGCGCCGGGATGATGCCCGGGCGCTCGGTCAACTCGGCGAAGTCCTCCGGCGAGCACTTGAACGAGAGCACCACGGGGGCCGGCTCCAGCGGCGCCACGGCATACATCTTGCCGCCGATCTTGAATACCAGGTCATATCCCCACTGCACCGTTTCCGTGGTGTGCGGCAGCGACATGCAATAGCGCCGGATCCAATCGACGTTCATATGGGTATCCAATTGTGCCGCATCACGAGGCTGGCCCGCAGGCAGGCAGCCGTCGAGCGCACGCAAGCTTCGATATCGCCGGCGGGCCGCCGCCCGGTCCGGATGCACTCCAGGAAGTTCTTCCAGTGCGGCACATGCAGCCGGTCGCCGCCCTGTTCCATGGCAGGCCGGCTCGAAACTTCGAGACGCCCGTTTTCACCCGGGAACAGCGAATACCCGGCGCGGTTTACGGCGAGGGTCGCTCTGGTTCCGTGGATCGACACGCCCCAGGGGCCCGGAAGGCTCTGGTACGACGCGACGAAGGCCGGATAACGGAATGTGATGTCGACTGCTCCCACGCCAACCTGCGCGTCAAGGGAAACGGGCGCCGCTTCGTCGAACAGAAACTGCACCAGGTCGATGAGGAGCATAGGGTCGTTCGCGCCAGTGGCGTGGCAGAACGCGACGGCTCCGAGTTCGCCGCTCCGGACCACTTCCCGGGCTTTCTGGTACGGGACTCCGGACCGTAGCGTTGTGCCGGCCTGCACGACGCGATGGCACCGGCGCGCGGCTTCCACGATCGGCGGGCCTTCATCGAGCTTCACGAACACCGGCGTTTCTACGTAAACATCTTTGCCGGATTGGCAGGCCTGCACGGCGATGTGCGGCGCCAGCGCACCGGGCACGCCAAGGCAAACGGCATCGATGGATCCATCAGCCAGAATCTCGCCCCAGTCTCTGTGCGCTTTCGTACCCATGAGGCCCAGCGCCTTGATCCGAGCCTGCGCCCGTTTCAGCGCCGGCGGATGCAGGTCGCACACCGCCACGATCCGGAAACCGGGAATCTGGGCGGCGTGCCCCAGGTTCGCGGAGCCCCTGCGCCCGAGCCCGATGAAGGCCAGGTTGACCCGATCGTTTGCACCCCGGACCTGGCGTGCATTTGACGGCGAAGCCAGGGCGGCCGAGCCTGCGGCTTTGAGAAACTCTCGCCGCCCGATGGCGTCTTGGCTCATGCCTTTGGGGGCCATGCTTTTTGTTGTAGCAGATTTTGCGCGGCCCACCAACAACCCCGCAGTGATAAGATGTCACCCAGGACAAAGACTATCGGTACCAAACTGTCTGTACCAACGAGGGGGCTGGAATGAACGCGATGCTGTTACGGCTGGGCGCTGTTGTCATGGGCGCAATTCTACTGACCTCGGCGTATCACCGGCTCGATTCCGCTTCGGTGATGACCGAAGCCGCCAACCGGTTTCTGGCTTCCTTGACGCCCGAACAGCGGGTGCAAGCCACCTTTCAGTTCGACGATGCGGAGCGCGTGAACTGGCACTTCATCCCGAAGGAGCGGAAGGGACTGCCGCTGATGGATATGGCGCCGCATCAGAAGCAACTGGCCACCGCGCTGTTGAGCGCCGGGCTCAGCCAGCAGGGCTTCATGAAGGCCGTCACGATCATGAGCCTGGACGAGGTGCTGAAGATGATCGAGAAGGACAACGGGCAGCGCCGAAACCCCGAGAAATATTACTTCTCGATTTTCGGCACACCCTCCGACCAGGCCACCTGGGGCTACCGGGTCGAAGGCCACCACCTCAGCCAGAACTACACGGTGGTCAACGGACGCGTGATGGACGCGCCGAGCTTCTTCGGCTCCAATCCGGCGGAGGTCAAGCAGGGCCCGCGCGCCGGCCTGAGGACCCTGTTCCAGGAGGACGACATGGGTCTCGCCATGATCGCAACGCTCGACGCCGAGCAGAAGAAAATCGCGATTGTGGACCCGGCCGCTTACAAGGACATCATCACGTTCAATAACCGGACGGCGGCGCTGAGCGGACAGCCTTCGGGGCTTTTGGCATCGAAGATGAACGCCAAACAGCTCGACGCGCTGACGGGTTTGATGGAAGTCTACGCCCGCAACGTGCCGGACCAGATGGCCGAGGCGCGCGAAGAACAGATCAAGCAGGCTGGCAGGAATATCTACTTCGCCTGGGCCGGCGGCATCAATAAGGGCGACCCGCATTACTACCGCGTGCAGGCCGCGTCATTCCTGATCGAGTTCGACATGACCCAGGACAACGCCAACCACATCCACTCGGTATGGCGGGACGCCAAGAACGATTTTGGCGACGATGTGCTGAAGACCCATTATCAGGAGAGCCACCGGTAGGACAGGCCATCGTTTTTTGTGGCCTGTCGTTCTCTGTGGCCTGTCAGCCCCCTTAGAATATGCGCCGGATTCTCCGAACCAGCAACAGCTTATCGCTGACCATGTTGAGGTTGGCCCTGGGTGTGGTCATGTTTCCCCATGGCGCGCAGAAGATGCTCGGTTGGTTCGGCGGCAGCGGATTCAGCGGCGCCATGGGCGGGTTCCAGCACATGGGCATTCCCGCCGTGTTTGCGTTCCTGGCGATCAGCGCCGAATTCTTCGGCGGACTGGGGCTGATCCTCGGATTGCTAAGCCGCGTCGCCGGCTTCGGAATCCTTTGCAATATGGTTGTCGCCATCCTCACGGTGCACGCTTCGAACGGCCTCTTTATGAACTGGAGCGGCCATCAGAAGGGCGAGGGCTTTGAATTCCATCTGCTGGCCATTGCGATCTCGGCGGCCGTTCTGATCGGTGGCGGCGGCGCACTCTCGCTGGACCGGGTACTATCCGGCTCCAGTAGCCGCGACCTTCTGGGCCGCAAATCGGACGCGCTTCTCTAGCTTCTAGCCATTGCCCGCACTGCCGGGATATCGCTGATTCGCACTCTCCACCGATGGCGGGAGCCAGTGGACCTAACCGCGCGCAGCGTTCTTGAGCGCGTTACGCCGTGGCTCCCCGCCTCTGTCTCCCGGCCCATCAGGCCTTGGAGCCGCCAATCCCGGCCTTGGACAGCGTGTTGAGAATAATCGTCATCGGATTGAGCGGGTCGCTCTGGGTCCCAGTGTCCTGGAATGCCGCCAACTGTTGACTCAGCGTCTGGCTCGTACCGCTGGAAGCGCCGGCGCCGGCGCTGGCGCTGGAATCGCTATCCGATCCGGCGGAGGCGGGGTGCGAATGATGATGGTGGTGATGCCCACCGATCGCTTGTGCCAGATCCTGGATGTTGGGCAGTTCGCCGCTTTTCGAGGCATTCGTGAAGTCTGTCGCGAGTTGGTTGAGTTGGTTTGCCGCACTCGTATTCCCGCCCCCCTGGGCAGTTTGGGCGGCGTCTTGCAGATTCGCGGCGATTTGCTGTGTGACCTGCCCATATTTAGTTGGGTCCGACTGTTGAAGCTGCTGGAGCGCGCTCATCAATTGCGCGAATGGTGAAAGTTGGCTGTTTTCTGGTGGCGGACCGATCGAGGAAGTATCAATGCCGCTTGGACTGTTCCCGGCCGGCTTGGTTGTCAAGCCGGTGCCCTGAAGAGCGGTGGCCAGAACCGATTGTAAGTAGCTGCTGGAAAGACTGTTGATTGAACTGTACTCATGCCTTCCTCATTGGCAGTTTTGTAGCCGCTCTTGAAGTATCTTTGGATACTGAAAAGATAGATTCGAGACATCCGCCGCACCGTCAGGTTTCTGCCGGTGCGGCGAATTCCTGCCGCCAGTCACGTTGCCCGCAACCGTGCACTCTCCGCCGTGCTGCTCCACGGACACGGAGCCCGGTCTTTCGAGGTCAGGTCTGCGCCTTCAACCCTCGCCACCACCCCTCCGCGCCGGCGCTCCACCCAACCCGCCCACCCAACGCGCGTGCGCGCCTTACACTGGAAGTTCACGATGCCTGCGGAATCCGGAACCACCGCCGTATTAGCCGAAAAACCCTCGGTGGCGCGTGACATCGCGCGCGTTCTCGGCGCCACCGGCCAAGGTCAGGGCTACCTCCACGGCAACGGTTACGTGGTCACCTGGGCCATCGGCCACCTGGCCGCGCTGGCGCAGCCGCACGAGATCCACCCCGAATGGCGTCAGTGGCGGCGCAGCCTGCTCCCCATGTTGCCGGCGGAGTGGCCGCTGGTGGTCTACGAAAAAACCAAGGACCAGTTCGAAGTGGTCCGCAAAATCCTCACCTCGCCGCGCGTCTCCCAGATCGTGTGCGCCACCGACGCCGGCCGCGAGGGCGAACTCATCTTCCGCTACATCTACGAAGCCGCCCATTGCACCAAGCCCTTCAGCCGTCTCTGGATCTCCTCGCTCACCCCCGACGCCATCCGCAAGGGCTTCGACAACCTTCGACCCGGCCGCGAATACGACCCCCTGGCCGATGCCGCCCGCGGACGCAGCCGCGCCGACTGGTTGGTGGGCATGAACCTGTCGCGCGCCTACGCCCTGGCTTACAACGAGAAGGATCTCTCCGTCGGCCGCGTGCAAACCCCCACCCTGGCCATGGTGGTGGAGCGCGAGTTGGCCATCCGCAAATTCGTGCCCGAAGACTATGTCGAAGTGCTGGCCACCTTCCACCCCACCGGAGCCCCCAAAGACAGCACCTACCAGGGCACATGGTTCCGCGATCCCGAGTCGCCGCAGCAGTCCATGCGCCTCCCGGCCGATGGCGAAGAGGCCGGCCGCATCGTCCAACGCGCGCGCACCGGCCAAGCGGCCATCGAATCCATCTCGGCCCAGACCCAGCGCATGCCGCCGCCCGCGCTCTACGACCTCACCGAACTGCAGCGCCACGCCAACCGCCTCTTCGGTTTCAGCGCGCAGAAGACGCTCGATACAGCGCAGGTTCTTTACGAACGCCACAAGCTCATCAGCTATCCGCGCACCGATAGCCGCCACCTGTCGCAGGACGTGGCCGGCACCCTGCCGCACGTCGTCAATGCGGTCGCCGGGCCCTACCGCGAGCATCTGGCTCCCGGCACTGGCCAGCGCCCGCTCGGCCGCCGCTTCGTGGACGATTCCAAGGTAACCGACCACCACGCCATCATCCCCACCGCCACCTCGCCACACCGCGTGTCGCTGCAGCCCGACGAGAGCAAGATCTACGACCTGATCTGCCGCCGTCTGCTCGCCGCCTGGCACGACGATCACATCTGGTCCGTCACCACCGTGATCACCGCGATTCGCAACCCTGATGTAGTCAAACCAGGCGCGATCGACCGCTACCATTCATCCGGCAGCCAGGTGCTGCAAATCGGATGGAAGGTGCTCGACCTGGCGCCGCCGGCCAAGCCCAGGAAAGGGAAGGGCGGCGCCGCCGATCAACCTGCCGAACAGGCGCTGCCGTCCGGTCTCGCCAAGGACCAGCCGCAGGACGTAGTGGATGCCCAGGCTGTGCACAAAAAAACGCGCCCGCCCAAGCGCTTCACCGAAGGCACGCTGCTGACCGCGATGGAAACGGCGGGTAAGACGCTCGACGAAAAGGAACTCTCCGACGCCATGAAGGAGACCGGCCTCGGCACTCCGGCCACCCGCGCCGCCATCATCGAGGTGCTGCTCAAACGCAACTACATCGAGCGCACCGGCAAGACCTTGGAAGCCACCGATAAAGGCATTCGGCTGATCGAGGTGGTGCACCCCGAAGTGAAGAGCCCGATCATGACCGGCCAATGGGAGGCCTACCTTCACCGCATTCAAAAAGGCACCGCCCAGTTGGCCCCCTTCCTGAAGGGAATCGAGGACTACGTCACCGAGGTGATCGGCAAGGTGGGTCAAGGGCCGAAACAGATGCCGGATGCCGGATGCCGGATGCCGGTGGAAGAGGACTCCGCGAACCGGGGGTCTGCTGTCCAGCCCGCTGGCGGCCCGCAATCCCCGCCTCCAAGCGCGAGCCCCGAGCCACTGGCATCCGGCATCCGGCATCCGGCATCTGCTTCCCCGGTCCCCGGCCCCTGGCCCCCGGCCCCTGGCCCCCTTCCGGATCTTCTCCACCGCGTCTTCGGCTTCCCCACCTTCCGCGCCAACCAGGAAGCGGTCTGCCGCGCCGTCATTGCGGGCCGCGACGTCCTCCTGGTCATGCCCACCGGCGCCGGCAAATCGCTCTGCTACCAGTTGCCGGGCATCGCCCGCGGCGGAACCACGCTCGTCATCAGCCCTCTGATTGCCCTGATGGAGGACCAGGTCGCCAAGCTCCAGCAATTGGGTGTTGCCGTGGCGCGCATCCACTCCGGCCGCGATCGCGCCGACTCCCGCCAGGGTTGCATCGACTACCTCAACGGCGCCCTGCAATTCCTCTTCATCGCGCCTGAGCGATTCCGCGTCCCCGGCTTTCCCGAGATGCTGGCCAAGCGCAAGCCCAATCTGGTGGCCATTGACGAGGCCCACTGCATCTCCCAATGGGGCCACGATTTCCGCCCCGATTACCGCATGCTCGGCCAGTATCTCCCCACCTTCCGTCCGGCGCCCGTGATCGCCCTCACCGCCACCGCCACTCCGCTGGTCCAGGACGATATTGCCGTACAGTTGGGTCTCGTCGAGGCTGCCCGGTTCATCCACGGTTTCCGCCGCGATAACATCGCCATCGAAGTAATCGAGGTTCCGCCGAACCAACGCGCCGATCTTACCGCCGCCCTCCTGGCCGATCCGGAACGCCGGCCGGCGATTGTCTACGCGCCCACCCGCGCGCAGACTGCCGAACTCGCCGCCAAACTCTCGTCCGATTTCCCCAGCGACGCCTACCACGCCGGGCTCGATGCCCAGCACCGCAAGCGCGTCCAGACGAAGTTTCTGGAAGGCAAAATCGAAGTCATGGTCGCGACCATCGCCTTCGGCATGGGCATCGACAAGCATGATCTGCGCACCGTGATCCACACCGCGTTGCCCGGAAGCCTGGAAGCCTACTATCAGGAAATCGGCCGCGCCGGCCGCGATGGCAAACCCAGCCGCGCCATCCTGATGCATTCCTACGCCGACCGCCGCACGCATGACTTCTTCTTCGAGCGTAACTATCCCGACGTGTCCGTGCTCGAGTACATCTTCGCGCGCCTGCGCCCCGAGCCGCAGGAGAAGGAGGCGGTGCGGCAGCAGGTGCGGCTGGACGAAGACGAGTTCGACCGCGCTCTCGAAAAGCTCTGGATCCACGGCGGCGCGGTGGTGGATTTCGCCGAAAACATCAGCCGCGGCCATGATCGTTGGCGCGAGTCCTACATTGCCCAGAGCGAGCAAAAACAGCAGCAGCTCAACCTGATGCTGCGCTACGCCGAGTCCAACCAGTGCCGCATGGCTTCCGTGGTGCGCCACTTCGGCGACCTGGCCGACAGCCGGAAGCCCTGCGGCATTTGCGATTTCTGTGCGCCGGACCAGTGCATCGGCCAGCACTTCCGTCCCGCCACGGATGGCGAAATGAAGTCGGCCCGGTTGGCGCTGGCCGAACTGGTCGAAGATGGAAGTAAATCCACCGGCCGGTTGCACGCCGCGATCTACCCTGGCGGGGAGATGCTGCGCGACGATTTCGAACAGGTGCTGGGAGCCTTGGCGCGCTCCGGCCTGGTCCGCCTGACCGAAGAGGTTTTCCAGAAGGACGGCCGAAGCATCCCCTACCGCAAAGTTCACCTGACCAGTTCCGGGGACGCCTTGGAAGACGGTGCCTCCATCACGCTGCTGATGAAGGCAGGTGGGGCCGGCATTCAGCCTGCCGGGACGTCGCCAAAGGGTCGGAAGAAACGCCAACCCGCCGGCAGGCGCGCCGCAGCCGCCGCGCCGTCCGCGCCTGCGGCGTCCGCGCGCCCGCTTGCGCTCAGTCCTGCGCCGTCCGCGCGCCCGCCGAAGCCCGCTCCCACGCCTGCGCCGAAGCCCAGCTCCGCGCCACCGCCGAAGCCCAGTTCCGCGCCACCACCGCAGCCCGGCCCCGCGCCACCGGCCGCCGCGTCCGCCATCGAAGAGAAACTGCGCTCCTGGCGGATGGCCGAAGCCAAACGCCGCGGCCTGCCGCCGTTCCGCGTCTTCAGCGACCAGGCCTTGAAAGCCATGGTTGCCAAGCGGCCTGGCTCGGCCGCCGAACTGCTGGCCCTCCCGGGCATCGGCATCAGTACGGTAGAGAAGTACGGCGCGGTGATTTACCGCCTGCTGCACGAGGGGCGCGCCCGATGAATCTTTAGCGTTACGATGAACCGTTAGCGTTATAATGGCAGGCATGTTGCCACGACCCCGTCGCTTCGTGGTTTTCCTGATTCTGGCCTGCGCCCCTCTGGCGGCCGAAGTCCGGTCTCTCACCATCCTGCACACCAACGATCTGCATGCCCGCTTGATGCCTCTGGAAAACCATCACGGCGGCTTTGCTTATCTGGCATCGGTGATCCGCCGCGAGCGCGCCAATTGCAGCGACTGCATTCTTCTCAACGCCGGCGATATCGCCCAGGGCACGCCCGTATCCACTATCTTTCACGGCCTCCCCATCTTCGAGATCGCCAACATGTTGGGCTTCGACGCCGGCACCTTGGGCAATCACGATTTCGACTACGGCTGGATGCAGGCCCGCAAGTTCGTCGAGATCTCCAAGTACCCCACCGTCTCATGCAATGTAGTGGGCGCGGACGGCCAGATTTTCACTCCCAAACCCTACGTCATTCTGACCGTCAACGGCCTGCGTGTCGCCATCGTCGGCGCCATGACGGACGATTTGAAAACCCTCCAGTTCCCCAAACTGCTGGAGGAGTGGCACACCATCCCGGTGGTCGAGACGACGCGGAAATACGCCGTCGAACTGAAAGACAAGTCCGACTTGATCGTGCTGCTTGGCCACATCACCGGGCGCGAGGAACTGCAGTTCCTGGCCACTGCGCCCGAGATTCCGGTCCTCGTCACCGGCCACGCCCACACTGGATTGGCCGAAGCCGTTACGAAAGATGGCCGCATCCTGGTCCGGGTGAAGGGCTACGGCGAAGAACTCGGCCGCCTGGAACTCCAGGTGGATACCGAAAAGAAGGCGCCCGTCTCGTTCCAGTGGAAGCACATCCTGGTGGACTCCTCTGCCGTGGAGCCTGCGCCCGAAGTGGCGCGCGAAGTGAAGCACTGGGAAGACGACGTGAAGGCGCGGGTCGATCGTCCGTTGGCCGTTTCCAAACGTCAGTTCTCGAAGCGCGAGGTCAAGGGCCTGATCGAGCAGGCCATGCGCAGCGAGACCGGCGCCGATTTCGCTTTCATGAATCAGGGTGGCGTCCGCGACACCCTTCCCAACGGTCAATTGCTGGAGCGGAACATCTGGGACATCATGCCCTTCGACAACCGCGTGGTGGTCGGCCAGTTCAAAGGCCGCAACCTTCCGCCGGCCGTGCTGGGAGACCGCCAGGTGGAGTCCGACCGCGAATACACCTTGGCCGTGACCGATTTCACCGCCGCCAATCAGGGCACCCCGGAGAATCTCCGAACCCACGGTCTCCAATTCCCCGGCGACGCGGGACTTCTGCGCGACGTCCTGATCGACTGGTTCCGCAAGAAGAAGATCGTCGAGTAATCGCCCCCGCGTTCTACGACAGCGCGTCTTTGCAGTACCGCACGCACTTCTTGACTTCACTCAACACGTCGGACCCCTCCGGCGTATTGTACTCGTACTCGATGCTGCCCGGGAACTTGTACTTCTGCTTCTTCATCAGTTGCAGAATCTCCTTCAACGGAGTTCCGCCCTGTCCCCACGGCATGTTCGGCCCGCCACCACCCGGACCGGTGGTTGCGGCGGCGCTGCCCGGCCCCTTGCGGTCTTTCAGATGCAAGCTCGCAATCCGGTCGTGGTACTTCTCAATCACCGGGACCGGCGACTTCCCGTTCACGCCGAAGTAGTGGCCTGCATCCAGGTTGAGCGCCGTGTAATTCGATGCCCCCAGGGCCTTATCGAAAGCCGAGTCTCCGCCTTGCCCGTGGGTGTGGAAAGCGATGCGCAGCTTCCGTGTCGCCGCAAACCCGGCCACGCGCTGCAGCAAGGCGTCATCCGCCGGCAGTTCCATGGTGATGTGGTTGGCGCCGAGAGCTTCGCCCACGTTCCAGATGTACTCGTACTCCGGATCGGACATGGACATAGTGGGCGGCAGCTTGAAGGCGTAGATGGTTACGCCCGCGTCCTCATACATTTTCCGGAAGGCTTTGTACTTATCCATGGAAACCGAGAGGCGCCAGTCCTTCATCTCCGCGGCGGCCTTCTGCATCGCCGCCTGCTGTTCGGGCGTCATTTGGGCGCGGCCTCCGCCCGGTCCGCGGCCCTGGCCTCCGCCTGGCCCGCCTGGTCCACCGGGACCGCCGGGACCCCGGCCCGATCCGAAGCCGCCGCCGGCTTGTGCCGGCGCTCCGGCATAGCTCTCCGCCACGTTGCTCATCAACTCGATCGCGCCGATGCCGCAGTCCAGGCAATACTTCAGCGTCTCTTCCGCGCTGCCCGGCAATGCGCGGAAGCTGTAAGTGATGGCGCCGATCTGAACCCCGCCGAAATTCGAATTCGGCTTCTGCGCCCTGAGCCTGCCCGCCGTCCCGGCTGCCAGCGCGAGCTTTCCAATGTCCCTTCTCGTATGAAGCATGCG
>Ga0209863_10000821_pt1 | contig 13458 bp, 10 predicted proteins | sample OrgsoiDNA2013046_FD_185796 | JGI IMG/M metagenome (GOLD analysis project Ga0209863, IMG submission 185796) | Permafrost soil microbial communities from the Arctic, to analyse light accelerated degradation of dissolved organic matter (DOM) -... | ecosystem: Environmental > Terrestrial > Soil >...
CGCTCGCCTCTAGCGCGATTCCTCGCGCGTCCAACTTCTCGGCGATCAAGCTCCGCAGTCGATACCACGGGAACCCGTCGCCCATATAGGAATGGTCGGAATCATCATACCGCACCCGCGCGAAATGGCGCCGCGAAGCATAACCGGCGAGCTGCGCCGCGATTTCATGTGTCGCCGAATTCATGCGGTCGCGGAATTTCCGCACCGCGGTCTCGCGCCGATGAGCGAACGCCGGTACCGGCCGCTGCTCGTACTTCTGATCCTCACTCCAGCGTTGTAATTGCGTCCGATGCTCTCCCGCCCACCGTCGCAGGTGATCTCCGTTGTAGCGCCAGAGCGCCTCGTCCTTGGCATTCACCGCGACCAGCAGGCAGTCCTTGCCGGTTCGGACTGTGAGCACATCGGCACGCGCCCCCTTGTCCTCCTCGCGCGGCAACCACGCCGCCATCTTGACCAGAACTCCGTCGCGATCGTAGATCGCCAATTCGCCGGCAACGGCTTCCCCCTTGGCAATCTGGCGGAAGGCATTCATTTGCCGCCGGAATTGCGGCCCACGCTTAAGCCGCAGCCGGTAGCGGGCGTTTCCGATCCGCACGCTGACGATGGCCTGTTCCGTTTCAATGGTGGCGTGCCATCCCTGGTTCGGCACCGGGAACGGGGTCGGATAACGATGTGTGGGCAGCGACTTCGCGGCGGTCCACACCACGGGGTACCGCGCCGCCCGGTACTTCCGCTGGACACTCTGCTCCAGGCTGGCCACCGTCTGCGACGGCAGGCCAGGGAACCGCGTCCGTGCCTCCGGGTATAGATACACCCGCGCCATCGGCGGTATCTTCTCCTCGCTCCCACGCCGCACGTCGCGCGCGTACAACTCGGTCATCATCCAGTTGCTCGCCGCTGTCGTCTGCGCCCACATCGTGCGTAGCGCCTTGCGCAGCTCGTCCCAACTGCAATCGAGCGGCGACGAGACGGGCATGGTGATCGCGCGCAGGATGTACTTCTTGCTCCAGCACTGCGGGCAATATGTGGCGTCAGCTAGTCTTTTCCAGCCCGTGGGAGTGCGCGGCTCCCCCTTGGGCGTCGGCTTAACTGCGCGGGATAGGGAGCAGTCCGTGCAGGTGACGATATTCGGGCGCGTCTCAATCATGACGACTTCATATGTTATCGCGCGAACCGATTTCCCTGGGAGGCCGGTGCAAGGCCCCCGGTGCGAAATCTGACCGAATTGCGCGGGATAGCGGCCAGTGCCCGCGCCATTATGGACCGAGTTCCTGCTGGAGGCCTTCGTTCGAACGAACTGCCGGCGACGAAGAGATGAGGATGATGCCGACTCCACGGGGGTCTGCGCGCCAATTATTCGCTCGCCAGGAGCGCCCTGGATCAGAAAAGCCGTTAGGGAAGGGAAACCGGCTGAACCGACCCGCAGATTGTGCAATGGCTGATGACGGCTGATGACCGGACGGCGCAGAGGTGGTGGGGCGTTGATCTTTTGGCAACCCTGATCAGTCACGGGTTGCCGGAGCCTGGCGTTTCCGATAACGACACTGCCGGCGACGGTGACACTGTCGTCCTCGCTCGCTCTGCTGGTACCGGCGATTCGGCGGCGCGCCGTTGCCCCCCCCGCCGGAGGCTGTCCACCGTGGTCGTCGGCCAGAGTCCAGAAAACTACGTTTTCTGATGATCGCTGCTGACTCTAGAAAGCGTTGTCGCCTTACTTGCGAATCCAATATAACTGGCGGACGGTATCGCTGAGGGGATCCGAAACCCGTGAACTTCCGTCCTTCCCGTATCAATTCCCGCAAACGGGCCAGCAAACGATCCAGGTATCCTGGCAGATCAGCGTCCGCACAGAACTTGTTGTGATCGACAGACGCGGCTAACAGCGACTTTAAGTCCAGCCCGGTCACATCAGGGAATCCCAATCTGGCAAGCAATCGCTCCAGTTCCTCGCCTTTGCATCGAAGTTCGGGGCTCGGCGGGGGAGGAGGAAAGGGTCCTTTCTCGATCAGCTTGGGATCCGCCCGGAAACGAATGATCTTGTCGGGGTAGGTGACCCACTTCGAGAATATCTCCTTGGTCTGGCTATTCCTGTCGGTCTGGATATTCTTGAACCTCTGGAATTTGAGCTTCTCTCTCTTTGCCGGCGGCCGGGCGGTCTGCATCCAGCCAATCGGAAGTTCTACAATTTCACCCCGCCGTAGGGCGTGTGGGCCATACAGTAGAACACGGCATTCACGGCCTTCTCCGACTTGCGTTTGGAGAAGCCGTGCTTTTTCATCAGCATCTTGATCAGCGCGCTTTTTCCCCGCTGTCGAGCACCAGTTCATTAAAAAATCTCCTTTGAAACATGTTGACCAACTTTTGACCACGGGTTGAACGATTGCTGTTAAAGGGAATCTACCGCCGGCACCACAACGGCCCGGCCTGGAGCAATCGTTCGCTGCAGCCTTCGACAGCTCGAATAGCTTCGCCAACCGGCTACAGGTGGATGCCATCCGGAAGGGTCACTCCGAGGCGATCGACTAAAACGTCCGGCCGGCCTGGTAACCGCCGAAGAAGTGCAGCATCTGAATCGCGCGCCGGCAAAACTCAGCAGGGATTCTCCGCGACCATCGAACCCATCAGCCTTAGGATCGCGCTCCTGGGTGGCTCTCTCACGGGCGAGGGCTCGCCACTGTCCGGCAACGGTGTTCTTCGCGTACATGACCCGCACAGCACACCGTTGGTTGTAAGGCCGAGTGCGCTTCGGGCCCGCGCCGAGTCCAACGACCGGCTCTTCCAGCTCCCGCTCATGCGGGCATGATGCATCAGGATTTTGTAGGCTGACGCCCAAGCCCACCCGTTCATTCCGGGCAGTCGGCTTCCGCGGTCGAAGCCGGAACTCGCGTTCGTCACCCACCCTTCGCCACGGTTCACCAAATCCTGCATCGCCAACCGCGAGTCGCCGACCATCGCCTGGCCCGCGCTCTTCAGTTTCCATCGCCTCCCCCGCCTGGCTCGGGAACGCACGTCAGCACAACCTGTCCAAGAACGCGAACAAGGACCTGCTGGGCTCGTCCGAATCGGAAGACTTCCCGCCTGACCTGCTCGATGCTGGCCGCGAGTCGTTCTTCGGCGGCGACAAGTTCCTCGCCACACCCCAACAGTTCCGCCGGAATGGCGGATGAATGCCGTTGGTGATGAGAAGCCGCGCTTCCGCGTCGCGTCTTGAATTTCCTTGTCGGTCGTCTCCTGTAAGGGGGCGGCGAAGGCGATTTGGGACGGAGATAATCGCAAAATCGAAGGCGCATACCAAACGGGGGATGCAGGTCCACCGAAACGCATCCCGCCCGAACCACAACTGCAGCAACAAAAAGACCGCTAAAACACCCAACAACGCATCCCACCCTTATGTTCCACTACCGGTGTTTTTGGACCTCCGAACCGGTCGTGGGGGATCTCTGCGCTTCGGGCTGATGAAAAACGTCGAAGATTGTCGAACCCGCTATGGCGCTGTCGAAACATATTGAAATATGTTCGGAAACTAGTTGTAAACTGTCGAATATCGGTGCGATCAGACCGATCTTCCCGGAGATCAGACACATAACTCACCGCCCTTCAGGGGATATCTTGCTTTTATAGTTCGTTGCGGCTGCGGCGTACGGCCTGAAAGCGCACCGGCTTTCAAGCTACCAGGATGCGAGTCACAACCCATCGCATTTCCAGCAAATCGCATCCAGAATGTTCCGCACTGTCGAAGGGGTCATGCACTCGTAACTGACCCGCTCCACCTTAGCTTTCGGGCCGAGTCCAACAGGCAGCGGAGCGGCAGGTGCGGGCCTGTAAAGGCAATTTGTGGATCGAGCACGCCAATCTGTAACGGGGCGCGGATGGGGACGGCCACGGAAGGCTGCACGATCTATGTGGAGACCATGCCGTGCATGGACTGTGTGCGGGCCATTTGTAAATTACGCTTTCTTTTCGATTGCCGGTTCCGGTTTCAGCGAGTCCAAAATGAAAAAGCGCCGGCGGCAGTTCCGGCAGCGACAGGGAGATCGGCGGATCCTCGTCATGATACTGTCCAGAATACCGCCCCGATGCGAAAGGCGGATGTCTAGGCTGCCGCAATTGGGACACCGGACTCTTGACAATGATTCTCCCGGCACTTGGATTACCCTTTAATCCGAGCTTACCATGGTTAGAGCGGTTTCGACGAGAACAGTACTAAACGATACTTCCAGACACGAGACTTTTACGAGTTTAACGGCGATCTGGATGAGGTCGGACGGTTCGTTGAACTCTTGGGGCGCCCACCGTAAAATAGCGGGCCCTCGCACCGCAGGCTCCGGTTTCCGGCATGATATAGGAACGACAAACGGACGGCGCCAGGAAACTGCAAAAAGGAAGAAACACACCATGGACGTATCAAACGGCGAGCTATTTACATTCGCCCAGCCTCTCCGATTCGGTAGCCCGAGGTGGTGGTCGCACGGGGCATCCTTCAGGTCGAGATGAAGTCCCAGATATAGCTGGGTCGTTATCAACGAGGCGTGGCCGAGGCAGAGCTGGATCTGCTCCAGCGCGGCACCCCCCCTTGTACGCCAATTCGGTGCGACCGGCGAAGGTCGTGAGGCGCCAGATCGAGGCCGACAATGGCGGCGTACGATTTCACGATGTCGAATATGCCCTGGGCCGTAATGGAGTCGCCGGCCAATTTGCCTGCCCGCGTCAGAGCGCGGAAGATTCTGCCGCCTGCAGCGCCGGGGCACTAGTCTAGGTGGCTGGACGGACTCCAAGTCCAGCCCGGTCACATCCGGGAATCCCAAGCTGGCAAGCAATCGCTCCAGTTCCTCGCCTTTGCGGGCTCGGCGGGGGTGCTGACGAGAGTCGCTCAAGGCAACCCGAACGCCCTTCTCAGTCGTTATTGAAGTGAGGCGGCGTGCTTCAAATCCTCACCTTGTGGCTGGCGCTCTCGGATGTGGAGCGCCGACGTTTGTCGTAGACCTGGGTGGTGGTGACGTGGCGGTGGCCGAGGAGTTCCTGCACCTTGAGGATGTCCACGCCTGCGTCGAGCAGCAGGGTGGCGGTGGTCGCGCGGAGGGAGTGGGGCGTGTAGAGGTTCGGCCGGGCCTTGGTGCCATCGGCGCCGGGCGTCTTCCGGGCTGCGCCAGGGAGCTGTTGCAGGTAGCCTTCCACCAGGCGATACATGGTAGCCGGGGCCATCGTCCCGCTGCCCAGTTTCTGGCTGCGCGGGTTCAGGCGCGGCCGGAAGAGGGGACCGCGGGTCAGCCCTGCCTTCTGAATGTACTCAGCGATGGCCTGGGCCGCCTCGCCGTGCAGGCCGATGGTGCGGCCCTTGTCGCCCTTCTCGTGGAGCCGGATGATTGACTCATCGCCGTCCAGGTGGAAGTCGGAGACCTTCAGACGGCACGCTGTGGAGAGCCTCGCGCCGGAGTAGAGGAAAAACTTCAGGATCGCCCGGTCGCGGTAAGCCAGCAGGCTGTCGCCGGCCGGCAGTTCCATGAGTTGGCGGGCCAGCTTGGCGGAAAGCGCCTTGGTCTCGTCCCGCGAGTCGGTGGCCTGGCGCGAGAGGAACTGGGCCTGTGCCGGGTTGGGCACGGTTATGGGAAGCCGGAGCTCGGCTGCTGCTGCAGCCAGGTATTTATAGAAACTCGACAGCGAACTGATGCGCCGGTTGATCGTCTTGGGTGCCTCCTTCTGGGCGGCCAACTGGTCGCGGAAAGCGACCACATCGCTGACTGGGACCGTAAACAGCATAATGGCTTGCTCCGGCCAGACTATCGCCCGGAACCTCACGAAGGCCATGACACCCTCGCGGTAGGCTCGCTGGGTATGCGGAGACTGGCTGCGCAAGACCCAGGATTCAAACATACTGGCTACGGAGGAGAAGAAGCTTTCCACGCGATTGCGAACCGCCGGAGTATCGGCGCAGGCCAGTACCGGGGGAAACACGGGGGGGCCTCTTTTCGCCAGTTGGGCCGCTTGGGTCGTGATTGCGGGCTGCGACGGACTGTCAACTTTGCCGTGCTGGCGCTCGATTTCGGCAACGCGCTCGCGGCAAGCAGGGAGCGAGGGGTGGAGTTCTGTCACACCATGGAAAACGGAGAACAGCGACCACAGGGGGTCTGTGGGCAGCCCTGTGGGCAGGCGGTGGGCCTGGCGTTTGAGTTCGGGGTCGTCGATCAGCGCGGCCGTCCAGACGTAGTCTGGCGTTTGGTAGAAGCCTGGAGAGACTTGTTTGAGCTTCGCCATGGGGAATTGCCACTCCAGCCGGGAGGATAGCATTTCCCTGCTTTTCTATGCAAGATAAGATTATTTACCTTGTATAGAAATCTTACCCTTTGCAACACACTTACGGCGAGGAGCAGCAAGAAGATCCAAACAAGTTCCGGGGCAGATCTTTTGTTAGCCTCGGCGCCTTTACGTCGGCAACTGCCGCAGCAGGTCCGGAAATATCGTCTGCACAAAATCGACACCCTCCTTGGTAGCCGATTCTGTCGACCGCCTGGTGGGCCCGGCGCAGCGGATAATCGCATCCGCGCGGGGTGCGCAAGGGATCTTGACCTGACCCCTCCGCCGTCCACGAGAACGGTCCGCGGTTGCGCGTATCGCCCAACCACCACCACACTACCCGTTCGTCGTCGTTTTGCTTTTTTTACCTATATTAACTAAGAGTGTGGGTGCTGAACCCAGAGCCCCTATGGGTACCGGCCCCAGAGCCCCTGTGGGCGGTAATCCCTCAGTGGGTTCAGGACCCACAGGTGCCCTCTGGGTGTGAGGCCCACTGTGGGTGTCATCAAAAGCCACTCTGTGACAGTTTTGTCTGCATTGCTCGGGTGACGGGTATGCCTCCGTCGTAAGGGATATACCCCAGGCGATGTTTGGGGTGTGCGGAGTGTCGCGAGAAGACGCCTTGCATAATTTTGTCACCAAAACCATTTACTATAGGAATGTTTTGGTGTTATGATGCCGCTAATACATGGTCGCGAACTTTGCCGCAAGAGATCGGCTAACGGATGCAGCAGTGGCGCGATTGCTGTCGGTCAGCAAGCGAACTCTTCTGCGTTGGCTCAAGGACGGTGTGATCGATCCGCCGGCGCTGGTGGTAGGAAAGCGGGGCCAACGCCGGTGGGCTGAGCATGAGGTAGCGCAGATCCTTGAACACATGAAAAGAGGTGATTTAGGTGATTCGACTGGTGATATCCAATCAGCGGGGCGGCGTGGCGAAGACAACCACCGCTGTTACTTTGGCAAGGTGCTTCGGCGACAAAGGCAAGAGGGTGCTGCTGATTGACACGGACTCCCAGGGCTCGATCCGGACCATCCTTGGGGTGAAGCCCGAGTTTCACTTGGCGGATTTTCTCATCCGGAACATGGCTTTTCGGGAGTGCGTGGTCACCGCTTGCCCGAACGTTGATGTCATGTGCAGTAATCGCGATACGACTGAGGCTGAAGTCACGTTGTCGAATAGTCCGTTTCGGGAGTTGACATTTGAACGGATGTTCTCCGAACACGAATCTGCCTATGACGTTGTTCTGATCGATGTGGCGCCCTCGATTACGCTTTCCCAGCAATGTGCGATGGTATACGCGCAGCAGGTTCTTGTACCAGTTGGGATGGAAACGCTGAGTTTGCAAGGTGCGGTAGCAGCAGTTAATGCGGCCGAAGCGCTGAACAGATTCTTCAAGAAAGGTCTGAATGTTCGAACCATTGGCCTGCTTCCGGTCATGGTTGACCGGCGTCTGGCTATGACCAGCATGGTGCTTGATTCATTAAAACAGCTCTCTGCGGATACCGGTGTTGCAGTTCTACCTGTGATTCGGACGGACTCTGCAGTACCGAAGTCTGCCAGAGTGAAGAAATTCCTGGCGGATTTCGATCCGAACTCAAAAGCTCTTGCCGACTACGATGAGGCGGCTTCCCTGCTCCTCGAAAGGCTGGATTCTCCAGAGAATCGATCGGACGTTGATGAGCACACCGAAGCAAAGTCGGCGTAAAATCGGCGCAAAGAAGCTTGAGCCAATAGATTGGCACGAGTTCGCGAACGATGCCGTGCTAAACGGCAACATGAGCACGTTGTACAACCGTCCACCTAGCGAAGATTCAACGGCGTATGCCAGCCCTGAGGCGTTGGTCGAAATCGACAAGCGCCTCGTCGCCTTTGGTTCTAGCGGTCTAGAGAAACCCACAGTGGGTATAAGGCCCACTGTGGGTAGCGTATCTGGCCGGCCTGTGCTTGTGCCGGATTCATCGGTAATACCCACAGTGGGTATGGAGCCCACTGTGGGTATGAAGCCCACAGTGGGCACACAACCCGTACTGCTCACAGTGCAAGATACCTTTACGCCGGTGCCCGTCGCCGTGGTCGACGCCAACATACCCACAGCGGGTCCTGTACCCACAGTGGGTATGATACCCACTGTGGGTATGATACCCACTGTGGGTATGGATGCGAAAAGGAGTGTTAAGCCGATCAGAGATGTCCAGGATGCCCTCACCCTCGCAGGCCAAGTTCTATATAAGACGATGTATGGCGCTCCAGATGGCGCCAAGAGTAAGAGTTGCACAAAAGGGTATCGTCAGCTTGCTGCCGAAACACATCTAGACAAGGACACAGTCAGAGATTTGATAAGCGAATTCAAGGAGAAAGGCATCGTTCGTGAAACCCGCACCTATGACCCGGACACGCGCTCGGCCAAGACTTACGAGGTTTTGTCTTATAAGGCAATCCTCCAGATCTGGCGAGACGCTGACCTCGTGTTCGTTACGACCGGGCGCCAGCGGCCGATGTTTTGTACAGCCCAAGGTGAGCTTATTGCGCTCAGATCCATGGGTGCTACACCCACAGTGGGTATGGTGCCCACGGTGGGTACTGAACCCACTGCGGGTCTTGAGCCCACAGTGGGTATGATGCCCACAGTGGGTGCTGAACCCACTGCCGGTTTTGAACCCACTGTGGGTCTGGAACCCACTATGGGTCCACCCGCAACGTCTGGGCGATCCGAGGTAGTCGAAGGTGAACGCCAACAAGCGCCGGCCGCGGCAGTCATTCAAGCACTCCAACAGATTACGGGGAATCCGGTTGATCAGGAGGCTGCCGATCGCTTAATCCGAAACTGCCGCACAGAGGCCGCTGATTGCACGATCGAAGAGATCGTGGAATTTGCATGGAGCAAAGCGTTCCTCTGTCGGTCTGGTAAAATCGAAAATCCCATCGGGCTTCTCATCACACAAGTACCCAAGCACTTTAAGGGTGACGCGTTGCAAGCCTACCGCGAGAACAAGCGCAAGGCTCTGGAAAGCGCCGCTGCATTGGCAACCCGCGAGGAGCAGCGGCGTCAGGAGCGTGACCGTGAAATCGTTGAAATCGAAGAGAGGCATCGAGTTCGCAGTCAAATGGCGGAACGACACCGGATAGAGCAGGGGATTGATCTTAAAGGCCTCCTGCAGGATTCCGAAGCGGATGACGTTCTGAAAGACTGGGCAAAACGGATGCTGAAGTTCGGCTATCGCCATCGTCCACACTATGACTGATCGCGAGGTCGCTGTCGGCGGCCCGATCAACGAAAGGGCGGTTGGGGGCAAGACTAGAAGATTGCGCGGCAGAGCCCCGCCGTTCAGGCCGAAGGAAGGAAAGCGCGGCGGGCACCTGATAATCTCTCAATGTTCATCGTGGGCGCGTCTGCAGCGTAAGCCATATTGCCCCAAAGCTCTCATTCTGCTCTATTTGCATTTCCTCGTGGCGTACCATCTCCAACATCCCCAGGAATAGGCAGGCGCGGCGTGATGCAGTCGGTTGGCCCTGAAGCAATCTATCGCCATCTATTCTTTCGTCTTCGGTGGCGAGGTGAGTCCGCAGGTACTCGATCATTTCTGCCACACTACCATCATCCTGCTCAACGCAGAACGCCTCGTGCCACTGGCGTCGGCCTTGACGGTGCTCCTCGACCCAATGGCTTAGTTCCCGTGCCTGCTGAATCATGTCCCAGACGCTGACGAACGGAGATTCCGCGGGTTCGTCAATTTGCGCCCGCCCACGATGGGTCCCATCAACGTCCCGTGAGAACCGGGTTTCTTCGACACACCGGCGGCGGGCCAATTCCTGGGCAGCCTGCCTTCGGTGCGCAAGGAGTTGCTGTACCAGGTCGTCGCGGATCGGGTCCGCCTCGGGCGGTCCGCTCGGGTCTGACGGCAGTAGAGACCGCGACTTCCAATGGATCAGCGTGGCTGCCATGTGGAGCCATTCGATGTCGAGGTTCAGGTTGCGCCCCGGCGCAGTTTGCACGTATTCGAGAAAACGGGCCACGATGGGAGCCATGGCGATCTTCTCGATTTCCACATTTTGCCGGCGCACCTCGTCCAGAAGGTGATCGAGTGGCCCCTCAAACTGGTCCAATTGGACCGAGGGCAGGGAAGTAGTCCCGCTACCGGGAAGCGCCATCGGAAGGCTCCGTGGCCGCGAAGAACTCCTCGCGGTTAACGCCGGCGGCGCTCAGAAACTCGGCGACCTGCCACATGAGGTCCGCTCCATCATCGTACAGGATCTCGAAACGGCCGAGTCCACTCGGAGCGCCCCGCCGCCAGGTGATGGTTTTTGGCAGATCCTGCAGGCGCGCATGCCGCTCCTCCGGCGCCGGTCTTACTCGAAATTGACGGGCGGCGGTTTCCGCCCGCGCGGCGCTGAGATGTTTAGCCACGTCCTGGCGCTGACGCAGGAAAGCCGCATACGTGCTGCCGACCCGGATCGCTTGCAGTTGGGCCAGAAGGGCCGTCCGGAGCAAGGAAAGGGCGTTGCCCCGTTCCTCGGCACCGAATTTGTGCAGCAGGCGGATGCTATCGCGCTCGCTGCAACTGAAGATGGCTTTAATCTCGTTCCGGCCGAGCCATTCGAGCTGGTCGGCCTGCCGGACCACTTCAGTAATGGCGTCGAGACGTTCAAACCAGTCGGGTTGCCGGGCCAATCAGTTCTCCATTAAACAGGCTTCAATCTCAAGTGGCAGCACTTGGGTTTGGCGGCAATTCCACTCTTCCGGCTTCAGTCTACACGATATGGCAAGGTTCTGTCACTTAATCGAATTCGGCGCTCCCTTTACTGTTCTCATGGAATCAGATAAAATCTGTTATCTGATTCCACCAGAGGACGGGAACGGCGCTCAGCAACCGGAAAGGAAAAAGCATGGATTATGATTATGACCGGGGCACCGAACAGATCACGCGCGAGCTCATCGCCACCGAAATCGAAACCGGCTTCACCTTCGCCGGCCTCGCCGCCACCGAGTACGCCTCAGGCGAACCGTCGGCGGGGCAGGGAAAGTCCAGTCGAAGGCACAAACCGTTGCTCCACGATGAAACCCTCGGCCGGATTCGTCAAGCGGACCACGAACCGTCTGGCCGGTCTTGCCGGGGCGGCAGGGGAGAGCGCCTGATGCCCGGGGAACTTTCCGTACCGCCACCCGCCGCTGCTCCGGTTTCGCCGTTGCCACCTGTGCTGGCGGGCTCGCTGACCCAGGAAGTCCGGCAGCGCGTAGAAGGCTTCTATTCCACCGTCGCTGAAATTTTCGACCGCTGGGTCCACCGCTGCCGCAGCGAACACACTCGCCGCTCTTACCGCGATGGCGTCATGTCGTTCGTCCACTACCTCGGCGTGACCTGGCCCGCTGACGCCTCCGTGCTTCTTACAGTTTCGGTCGCCGACGTCCAGGCTTTCCGGGATTGGCTGGTCGCCCGCGGCGCCGCCCCGAAGACGCTGAACCACCGCGTCTCGGCTCTTTCGTCCTTCTACCGGTACCTGGGTCTGTGCGCGGCCGAGCTGCGGCTGCCGATCATGGTTCCCAATCCTGCACACGCTCAGTTCATTGCCCGGTCCTCCTCGGACCCGCGCGACGAAACGCTGGCCTTGCCGGCGGCGCGGGCCCGGCAGCTTCTGAACCTGCCGGACGGCGATTCGGTTCTCGACTACCGCGACCGGGCGATCATGAAGCTTTATCTGTATACCGGGATTCGACTGGCGGCCGGCTGCCGTCTCGAGGTCGGCGATTTTCGGCAGGACGGCGAAGAGGCCACGCTCCGGCTCCATGAGAAAGGCGATAAGCGCCGGACCATTGGCCTTCATTACGCCGCGGCGCAAGCCATTCAAGAATATGTTGAGCGCGCCGCGCTGACCAGTGGACCCCTGTTCCGGGCCCAGCGGCATGCGCGCATCGAGGACCTCGGAACGGAGTCCATGAATCCGCGCACCATGTGGTCCATCCTCAAGGGGTACCTGGAACAACTCCCGAATGCGGTGCGCGAGCGCCAAATGCCGGATGGTGGGAAAAAGATGGAATGCGTCTACACGCCGCACTCGCTCCGAGCCACCGCCGCGACCCTGTTGCTCGATTCAGGCGTGGACATCATGGAGGTCAAGGAACTACTGGGCCACCGGCACGTGACGACAACCCAGATTTATGACAAGCGTCGACGTGCTGCGCGTGAAGGCGCCTCACACAAGATGCCGTTATAAGTTTGATTGGGCAGGCAATCAGTCGGATGGCCCGTTTATTTAAGGTTTCTATAGCCCGCCGGAACACTGACGTTGTTGGTTTCCGATATCATTCTGATCATCTCTGCCTTCATCGTTGCCACGTACATCGACCTAGACGTGGCCCCGACCGTTTTCCTGCTGGATGATGATGGCGGTCTGATCAGAATTATCCTGGTCATCATCGCCATTCTGTTCGGGCTGCACTTCCACGATCTGTACTCCCAGTTTTATGTGAAGTCGCGGGTGGTCCTGTTCCAACAGCTTTGCATGGTGATAGGCATCGCGTTCCTTCTCCAGGGGCTGATCTCGTATGTGGTTCCGAGCCTGAAGGTTCCCATCAAGGTCATGATCTGGGGCAGTGGGATAATGATCGCGGCCATCTTTTGTTGGCGGATTTTCTTCAGCGCAGTCGCTATTAACGTGGTGGTGCGCGACCGCCTGCTACTGGTCGGCGGGAGCCCGCTGCTGGAAGACATCGGGCGGCACATTGCCGAGCATCCCCAGTTGGGGCTCGAGGTGGCCGGTTATGTGGACGACCACCACGCAACCGGCGAGCTGGTGGCCGGCGCCAAACTGCTGGGCCCCATGAGTTCGTTGAGCGAGATTGTGCGGACCAACCCACCCGAACCGGGTGGTGGTGGGAATGTTCGAACGGCGAAACCGTTATGCCCATGACCGAAATGTTGGAACTGCGGTTTGCCGGGCACATCATCGAAGAGGTGGCTAACCACCTACGAGCGGGTCTGCGGGCGCGTCTGCCTGAAAGAGCTCCGGCCATCGCAGCTCATCTTTTCGGGCGAGCTCGGGCCCCAGCCGCAAAACCTGGTAATCCAACGCCCCGTTGATATTGGGGAATAAATGTTGAACGCGCCTCGCTGATCAGCGGACCGACCTACCGGGCGTTCCGCGACACAGCGCAGTCAGACACGCTTTCG
>Ga0209863_10000824_pt1 | contig 13443 bp, 11 predicted proteins | sample OrgsoiDNA2013046_FD_185796 | JGI IMG/M metagenome (GOLD analysis project Ga0209863, IMG submission 185796) | Permafrost soil microbial communities from the Arctic, to analyse light accelerated degradation of dissolved organic matter (DOM) -... | ecosystem: Environmental > Terrestrial > Soil >...
AAGAGCAGGGCATTGGGATGTTGTTTCTTGATGGCGGCATACTGCCGCATCAGCGGTGTGGAGGCTTCAGTCATCTGGGGAACTGCTCAGTCTTCAGGGTAATACTGAGTCATTGGCTGGTGCAGGGATTATAGCGCAGCGGGGAAGCGGAACTTCCAAGAGACGTCTTGTCCAGGTTTTGACCTCGTACTTCTCATCGAGGGTCGGTGCGAAAAGAAAGCGGCCCGACCCGGTGGCTCGGGTCGAACCGCGTTGATTGGCCTAGATGTTCTTGAGGGCATTGAGGAGCTTCATGCCATCAGGCACTCCCCAGCCGGTAACGGCGTCAAAGCCAGCGCCTGCCTTGTAGCCCTTGCCAGGCTGGGGGCTGGAAGCGTTGGTACCTCCGGCGATGTCACGTGATGAGCTTGTGCCTACCGGTTTGCCGTCAGTTCCATTCTGGTAGAGCAGCGGTGTGAGGAAACGCTGCTGCTTGGCCAGAGGAAGTTTGGCATTGACGCGGGCAATCAGAGCGGCCCAGAGAGGCGCTGAAGCGCTGGTGCCTCCGTTGGGAGCGTCCTTGCCGACAAAAACCAGGTCATATAGGGGTTCTCCAGCCAGGGCGGAGATATCAGGAGTGACGCGGCCATCCATGGGTTTAGGGTTGAGGGATTTCACCTTCACCTTCTGCCAGGAAGGGCGTGAGAAGACAGTGCTGACGCCGCCTCCTGAAGCACCACCTCCGCCGGCACGCTGGCCAGGCTTTTCCCACCAAGGCACTTCATTTACACCAGGACCGGTGCTCGTCAACATGGTGCCACCAACGGCCATGACGTTGGGACTGCTGCTGGGGAAGTCAACGTGAGTACGGCCGTCATCGATCTGATCGCCTGAACCATCATCACCGGAGGAGACGCAGACGGTGATGCCGAGGAGGCGGGCAGCATTCAAACGGTCATCAATGGCCTGGACGGCGTTGGCTGACCAGCTGGGATCATCCTCAGCCAGTCCCCAGCTAATTGATAGCGCGATCGGGCGGGCTGCGATGACTTTATCGAGCAGATCGACCCAACCGCGCTGATCAAAGGTAGAGAAGTAAACTGAGATGTTGGCGCCGGGGCAAAGACCGGCAATGATCTCAACGTCCATCATTACTTCAACGGTGGAGTCGAGGGCGTCACGGCGATCCTGCGGAGGCAGGGCAAGAATCTGCTTGAGCGTGTAGGCCGGAGCGTCAACGGCGATGGCGGAGACGTTGGGAACAGGCCGATTGAACTTGCTGCAATAGGCCGCATTGTCATCGGCGAAAAAGCCACCGCCGAATTCAGCAATGGCAATCTTCTGACCGGCTCCGTCGCCGGGCGGAAAGTTATAACGCTGTTCTAGATCAGAAGGCGTAAGTGGAGAAAGCGAGAGGCCGGTGGCCGCGGTGGCCTTCCGCTTGGCCATGCGACGCTCGTCAAGACCGAAAATGCCGGTGACAAGACCCTTAAGTTCGGCGGGAATATAGAGTGAGCCTTCACGTCCGCGATATAGACCATCACGTGCGGAGCGAACGATCTCAAGGTTGGGCTTGAATGCCTTTTCCATGGCGGCAGCCGTCCCGCTAACGGTCATACTGCGGGTGGGCAGAGACACGCTTTCCACGGTAATCCCGAATTGCTTGAGCGCGTTCGCGACTTTGTCAGCCGATTCCTGACTGGCGCCGAATTTACGGTTGAATTCATCCGGCATCAGCGTTTCGCCGACGTATTCATCGGCCGACGGAAGTTTGGGGCCGGCGAGGTTGATGGTGACAGTGATTTTCTCTTTCGGATCAACGCCCCCAACCACAGTGGTGGCGGGGTCTTTCCCACGTTTGCTGCCCGGAAGAAGGGCATGTTTTGCGCTGGCCATGTTCTATCTCCAAAATAAAAGTGTGATAGCGCAAATGCGCGAAATTGCTGGTTCACGAATGCGGGCCGTTGACCTGCAGTGACACAGGTCTTTCACCTTTACACATTTGCTCAGCATTAATAACGCGAAAAAAGCGCGATATCCCTTTTAAGGAGTGCAATTTTATTTTGTGATTTCAGTTGAATGATCTGATCTGGTTCAAGCGGACTGGGCGCTTGCGTGCGGACACCATGGCCGGCTGACGCGATGAACGTTTGATGAACCGGGCGTCATGTTTGTGTCGCCCGTTCCAAAGTTAAAGGCGGCTCATCGTTTGGCATTTCCGGCATCTTATGTGCCCGCGATTGGCTCCCGCGTTTCGAGTCTGGTTGGTATTTAGAGTTACCCTTTCTATTACCGGTGGCACCCATCGCTCAGATCAGGATCGCAGTGTGCGTAGAAGATATGGCGGCTGATCAGGAATCCCAGGGAGCTACCTACCAGAATGTCCGAATTGAAATGCATCTTGGCGCCGATGCGTCCGGCTGTAACGGCAGCGGCAGCACCATAGGCCAGGACTTCAACCCACGGCTTGCGGTATTCATGCGCAATGATGGTGGCCATGGACATGGCGAACATGCCGTGGCCTCCGGGGAATGACGTGTTGAATGCGTGGTTCTGCAGGAACCTTCCGTTGCCGGTACCCTCCGTGGGTCGCTCCCGGCCTGCAATCAACTGCATCGGCGCATAGACCATGAAGGTGTTGACCAGGCTTTCCAGTCCCAGCATGCCGGTTTCGCGCGCGTGCGGATGATCGCCAGTCAAGCCCACCACGAAGATTCCACCGAGCCCGACGCCCAGCCCGGCGATGCTCGCGTTTGACATGTTGCGGTAGGTATTGATGTGCGTGTTGGAGATGGCGCGCGCGGATTGCCGGTCCGTGGCGATCAGGGCGGCGGTACCGACCAGAAACATCGCGTCCCACTTGAGGTTCTGCCGATGGAAGGGGGCTGCATAAAGTTCTTTCTGGTCCTGCAAGGTTCGTCTAATGCTGCGGGAGATAAGTCCGCGTTTGTGCGAGTCAGGCGAGTTCGCTGATGATGCCCCGGTGCTTTGCGGCAACGCATCATCATCTGGTGTAGCCAGAGTTGGTGTAGCCAGAGTTGATGTAGCCAGTGTCAGTTCGGGCGATGGCTGCAGAGTGGGTTCGGCGAGCCCATCGGCATTGAAGGCTTCTTTGGCGCTGGCAATCGAATACGATCGCACATAGTTGGTGCTCGGCTGGGGCTGGTTCAGAACTGGAGAGTTCTGGGCAAAAGCTCCGGTCCATGTAAAGGCAGCAATCAGTAATCCGGTTAAGGTCGCCCTAAGTTTAAGATTTTTAAGCACCAATTGACTCCTATATGAGATCGCTTGTAAAGATGTGAATTGATGCCTTCTGAGTTGCAGCGAATCGACAGGTAGCTACAAATATTCTTAAAGAGATAAGCTTCGGAGTCCGAAATCGATTGAATGTCTGGCAGTTCAGAGACGCGGCATGCGGCGGCATGCGGCGTCTCTACGGGAAAATCGTCGGGGTTTGCTGGGACCGCCCCGGTTCTTTCGCAAGCCGGATTCCGGATCGGCAGGAATGCCGCTGCCGTCTTGACCTCTTCAGCAACGGTCTGTTTACTAGACTTAGCATGGAACTGCGCAAAGACCCCATTACTCGTTCATGGGTGATTGTTGGCGACGAGACGGAACGGCATTCCCACTCCGGACAATGTCCTTTTTGTCCGGGATCGCCCAATGCTCCGCAGGTGATCACAACCATGAACTCCGGTGATGGCGCCGCTCCGGTGACGGCCCTGGTGCATCCTGCACCGCTTTACCGCATTGAAGGCGAGCCGCACCGCCATGCTGAAGGCATCTACGACGCCATGAACACCGTGGGCGCGCATGAGGTACTGGTACAGAGCATCCGGCATGACATGGAGTTGTGGCAGTCATCGGACGCGGAGATCGCCCAGTTTCTGCTGCTGGCGGCCCAGCGCATACAGGACCTGAAGAACGACACGCGTTTCAAGTACGTGACCATGTTCAAGAATTATGGGACGGCGGCCGGGCAGGAATTTGATCATCCTGTATCAGAGATTACGGCTACCACGTTTGTGCCTCGCCGGGTTTTGTATGAGCTGCGCGCCTCACGTGATTATTACTACGACAAAGAACGCTGCGTCTTTTGTGACACCCTGAACCAGGAGTTGCGCCAGCCGATTCGCATCGTGGAATCAATAGGGAACTACGTTGCGATGTGTCCGTTCGCCTCACGCATGCCCTATGAGATCTGGATCATGCCGCGGAAGCATGAATCGTCATTTGAGCGGTCGATCCTCGCTCGCGGTGGTGGGATCAACGATCTGGCTGCCCTGGTCCGGCATACCTTCCAGCGCGTGATGAGCATTGCGGAAAGCTTCCACATGGTGCTGCACACGGTGCCCAATACCTACCAGAAATCGAACACGCTGCAATACTGGAAGACCGTGGATGACGACTACCACTGGCACATTGAGATTCTTCCCATTCTCTCCACACGCGCCAAGCCGTATTTCCTGAAAGAGGTGTATTACACGCCCATCTCGTCAGAGGTGGCGGCGGAGCGGCTGAAGAAGCTGGAAACGAGATAAACCAGCCATTAGCAATTGGCAAGTGGAGCTGCCAGCCATGTCTATGGAGAATCTATTTTGACTTGAACGGACAGAGTCAATCTATTGATTCTATTTGGGTTAGCGATGCCCAAGGGCCTTTTCTTCTTTATCGCCATTTGCCATTTCCCTATTGCTTCGAAGTTACTAATGTGCGCTTTATCACACGCTAGGGTGACGTATGATGGGATAATCACCTTGCTGTTTTAACGATTAGCTCATAACTCTATGCCCCTGTTCTGGTTACGAGTCGCCTTATCGCTGTATGCGGTGGGACTTCTTTATGCGTTGTCCGCTTTATGGGGCGGCAAAAAGGTCCTGACCACCATCACCATCCCGGCGGTGGGGCTGGGGGCTATTTTCCATCTGGTAGCACTGGTTGAGAATGCCATGATGAGCGGCGTATGGGCGCCTTCTTCCATGCATGAGATGGAATCTCTGCTGGCGTTCCTGCTCATGGTGTTCTTCTTTGTGGTGTTTGTGCGCTACAAGGCCACGTCGCCCGGACTGGCTGTGTTTCCGCTGGTCTTCTTATTAACGCTTTCCGCAGCCAGCCATTCCACGCCTGGTGACGCAGCCACGCCTCTCTTTGTCAGCCGTCAATGGATCTACGTTCACGTTGTCCTGATCCTGATTGGCTATTCGGCACTCCTGTTCAGCTTTATCGCCAGCATTCTTTACCTGATTCAGGAGAAGACGCTCAAGTCCAAGAACTCCACAGGCCTGTGGTCGCGATTGCCGGCACTGGCTGTGATGGATGATATCGGCTACAAGAGCCTGATCTGGGGTTTTCCATTTATGACGCTGGGGCTGATCTCCGGCGCGATTGTGGCGGAAGCGCGGGTGGGCTCACAGTATTTCTTTGACGCCAAGATCCTCATCTCGATACTGAGCTGGGTGGTCTACATGGTGCTGCTTTACACGCGATGGAGCGCCGGCTGGCGCGGACGCCGTGCCGCCTACATGGCGACGTTCGCCTTTGGCACTGCGGTCCTTGCCTGGGCTGCCAACAGCCTCAGCCACGTACACAGGTTTATTGGCCCATGAACTTCCAGCTCATTGGCGTGAACCACAAGAGCGCACCGCTGGATTTGCGGGAGCGCCTGGCTGTCTCTGAAGCACAGCTACCTGCGGCCATAGGCGAACTGGTGAAGCACCCCGGCGTGGATGAGGGCATGCTGATTTCCACGTGTAACCGGGTAGAAGTGATTGCCAGCACCAAACAGAGCACGGACCTGCGCAAGTTTCTGTGCAGCTATTTTGGTGTAAGCCAGGACAGCATGCACTCGCATTTGTACGAATTCTCTGAGCGCGACGCAGTACGCCATGTTTTCCGCGTGGCTTCCAGTCTTGATTCCATGGTGGTAGGCGAGCCACAGATTCTGGGCCAGGTGAAAGAGGCGTACGCTGTGGCGCGTGGATTGGGTGCGGTGCATTCCGCGCTGGAAGCGCTGTTGTCGCGGGCATTCGCGGTGGCCAAGAAAGTACGTTCAGAGACGGCTATCGGCAGCTCGTCAGTATCGATTGCATCGGTGGCAGTGCAACTGGCCGAGAGGATCTTCGGCACACTCAAGGGCAAAACGGTTTACCTGATCGGCGCAGGCAAGATGGCTGAGCTGGCGGCGCGTCACCTGATCGCCCACGGAACAGAGAAGATCATGGTGAGCAACCGTACGTATGAACGTGCGGTGAACCTGGCCGAGGTTTTCGGCGGTGAAGCCATCCCGTACGAGCGTATATATGACGCGGCTGACCAGGCTGACATTATCCTGACCTCCACCGGAGCCACTGAGCCGATCTTCCGCAAAGAACACGGTGAAAGATTGCTGCGAGGACGCCGTAATCGCCCCGTGTTCTTCATCGACATTGCCGTACCGCGTAACGTATCGCCAGAGGTCAACAAGCTGGATGGACTTTTCGTCTATGACGTGGATGATCTGCAATCCGTGGCCAGCAACAACAGCGCGGAACGTCAGAAAGAAGCGGCGAGGGCGGAGATGATAATCGAGTCCGAAGTGGACCGATTCGCCACGCGCATGAAGTCGCTGGAGATGGTGCCCACGATTCTTTCTCTGCAGGAATACTGTGAGACGATCCGGCAGGCGGAGATTGACCGTATACGTGGCAAGCTGGGCAAGATCACGGTGGAACAGGAAGCGGCGATTGAAGCCATGACTCGCGGCATCATCAACAAGCTTCTGCATACGCCCATTACCACGCTAAAATCTTCAGCGGCACATCCGGAAGCGCAGACGATCAATGATATGGTGCGGCGTATTTTCAACCTGGACACCAATTCCAATAACGGAAAGCCAAAATCGTAATGGCTAACTTACGCATTGGTTCACGAGGCTCCAAACTGGCGCTCTGGCAGGCCAATCATGTTTCCGCCCTGCTGCGCGAACAGGGACACACGGTGCAACTTGAGGTCATCAAGACTACGGGTGACAAGATTCTTGACGTCTCCCTGGCCAAGGTTGGCACCAAGGGCATGTTCACCAAGGAGATTGAAGAAGCGCTGGCAGACAAGCGCATTGATCTGGCCGTACACAGCCTCAAAGACGTGCCCACGGAACTGGATCCGCAGTTTACGCTGGCGGCAATCATGAAGCGTGAAGATCCGCGCGATGCCTTTATCTCGGTGAAATATTCCTCGATCGATGGCCTGCCGAAGGGCGCAAAGGTAGGCACCAGCAGTTTGCGGCGGCAATGCCAGCTGAAGGCGATGCGTCCTGACCTGGAGATATTTCCACTGCGCGGCAACGTGGATACACGGCTCCGCAAGCTGGAGTCAGGCGAATATGACGCCATTATCCTGGCGGCTGCCGGAGTGAAGCGTCTGGGGCTGGAGACGTTCGTGCGTTCGCGCATCCCGGCTGAGGTGATGTGTTCAGCCGTGGGACAAGGCGCCCTGGCCATTGAGGCGCGGGCTGCTGACTCTGAGACCCGCAAGCACCTGGAGTTCCTGAATCACTCCGAAACACGCAAAGCCATTGAGTGCGAGCGTGCGGTGCTGGGAAGCCTGGGCGGCGGATGCCAGGTGCCTATCGGCGCTTTTGCCGAAACGATTGACGGCGTGATCCATCTGCGCACCATGGTGGGACGCCCCGATGGCAGCCAGATTCTGCGCCAGACCGCCAGGGGGAGTGACCCTGTACAGCTTGGAAAAGAGACTGCCCAGAAGCTGCTAAAGATGGGTGCGGACAAGATTCTGGAAGATGTTTATCGCGAAGAAGTAGCTGTACCCAACCAACCGTAAGTTAATTCATGAAGCATGAATGGTGACCCAAACAAACCGCTGATCGGATGGCGAATCCTGACCACGCGTGCCAGCAAGCAATCCGGTGGTCTGGCTAAGCCATTGCGCGACCTCGGCGCAGAAGTAACGGAAGTTCCTACCATTGAAATCAAACCGCCCAGCAGTTTTAAGGCACTGGATGCCGGTCTCAAGAATATATCGGTTTACGACTGGCTGATCCTGACCAGTGTGAACGGCGTTGAGGCGATGGCAGACCGGATGAAGAAGCTGAAGATTCCCGTCAGCAAGCTGAAGCATCTGCAGATCGCGGCCATTGGTCCGGCGACAACCAAGGCCATTGAAGACCGGGGGCTGAAAGTGACGGTGACGCCGGAGAAGTACGTGGCGGAATCCGTGGTGGAAGCATTGCGCGGCAAAACGGAAGGGAAGCGTGTGCTGCTGGTGCGAGCAAAAGTGGCGCGAGATGTCCTGCCGAACGAACTGCGCAAAGCCGGCGCGAAAATCGATATCGCCGAAGCGTATGAGACGAAAATTCCAGCCGGGGCCAAAGTAAAAATTCAAAAGCTCTTCAAGGACGATACCCAGTTGCCGGATATCGTCACGTTTACCAGTTCATCCACGGCGACGAATTTTCTGGATTTGCTGGGTAAGAAGTATGATCCCACCTTGCGGGCGATCTGGCTGGCGTCGATTGGGCCGGTCACGTCCAAGACGCTGACCGACGCAGGATTTCCTCCGGCTATTGAAGCCCACGAATACACCATGCCCGGGCTGGTGTTCGCCATCACCGAGCATGTGCACAAGATGGCGTCACAGGAGTTGCTGAAGCGCTTGCTTGGGGTGACCTAACCCGCCGTTGCTAATACCACCGGCTGATAGAAGCCGCTTTCGCTGGGGAACAGCCATTGAATGTTTACAAATCCTGCATCGGTCAGCGCCTGTGACACCTCATCTCTCATCACAGCCCGGTAGACCGCCGTGGTGTGGAAAGTCTGCCAGTCCTTCGCGACCATGCGCGTGATGTAAAGATGAAAGATATACCGGCGCTCGTCCAGCCAATCCCAGACCTGCAGGACAATTCTGCGCTGCTTCTGATCAGGAAAGAATGACGGACCATGGACCGCCGGCATTTCCTGGATCAGGCGATCGTAATCACGAATGCTTACCATGAAGAGGCCGTTGGGACGCAGTTTGGAACGGCATTGTGTTGCCGCCTGAATCAGTTGCTCCCCATTTTTCAGATGGGGTAAAGCGTTGTCCATGCAGATCACCGCGTCGAACGAGGAGTCCACAAAGCCGCTGAGATCCAACATGTTGGCGACAGAAAACGGAATGTTTAGATTTCGTTGCGCAGCCTCCCTACGTGCACGCTCGACGGCGGCTGGGCTGATGTCACAGCCAGTGACGTGGAACCCAAGCTTCGCCAAACCCAATGACTGTGTGCCAATGCCGCAGGCAACGTCGAGGATACGCGTTGTGCTGGGCGGACCGCATTCGCGCTCAAGAATTGGGCCAAGGACTCCAGCCTGGCGTGCGATTGAGTTATCCCAGTTTTCGAAGAGCAGGTGGTAGTGTAAGGCGAGATCGTCGTAGCAGTCTTTCGGATTCATCGTGATTCGCTCATTGCCAATTGCCATTTGCTGACATCAGTCGTACACATTGCAGCCGCACTTTTCCGGTGGAGCATATTTCTTGAGGAAATCGGCGATGCGGGTGAATGAATCGATCTGGTTTTCGATTTTGAAGAAGCCGTGGCCTTCGTTCTCATAGACCTTCAACTCCACCACGCCGCCGCGCTTCTTGATGGCCGACGCAACCTGCTCGGCTTCCGTGCGCGGGCAGCGCGGATCATGGCCTCCGGCAAGGAGCAGAAGCGGGGCTTTGATCTGGTCTACGAAGTTAATGGGCGAACGGTCCTGCAATCGCGCCTTGTCTTTTTCGGGATCGCCCATGGTCTGGATGTCGTACTGGCGCAGCAGCGGGTCTTCATTTTCGATTTCAGTGAACCAGTTCACAAAGGGCACGATGGGCACGCCGGCTGCCCAGCGATCGGGGGCCTTGGCTACGGCCATCATGCTGAGATAACCGCCATAGCTGCCGCCCATTACAGCGATCTTCTTTGCGTCGATAAAGCCGGTCTTGATCATCCAGTCGGCAGCGGAGATCACGTCTTCCAGGTCGCCACCGCCCATGTCATGCAGATTGGCATCGGAAAATTCCTTGCCGTAGCCATTGGACCCGCGATAGTTGGGCGCGATAACAAAGAATCCCTGATTCACCAGGAACTGAACGCTGCGATTGAAGTTGTTCACGGTTTGCGAATTGGGTCCGCCATGAATGGAGACAATCGCCGCGTTCTTGCTGTTACGCTGCGCGCCAAAGGGGACGTAAACGAAAGCGGAGATCTGGAACCCACCATCTTTACTGGGATAGTGGACCAGAAAGGGTTCCACCATGTCCTGGCTGCGTACGCCGGCGGAGAGCGAATGCGTTACCTGATGCAGTTTCTCGGTGGCAAAGTCATAGACCCATATGTCATTGGGCGCGAGGGGCCCATCATGATTGAGCAGCAGACGCGCGCCGGCTGTGGTCTTGCCGGAGAAAGCAGTCTCTGATCCTGCCAGCGTGTTGATGCCCGGTGGCAGCGGGAGGGGACGCGCCTTCTGCGTGGTGAGATCGTAAGTCACGATTTCAGTATTGCCATCGGCGTTCCTGATCCATGTGAGGAGCTTGCCGTCAGGCGAGAACTGGCCGGAATTGATCTCCCACTTTTCTTCCGTCAGCCATGTGATCTTCCCGCTGGCAATGTCGAGCAGAGCTGCATTCGAAAATTTGTTCTTCGCGTTGGAAGTGAGCAGGATGGTCTTGCCATCGGGTGAGATATCGGTTGCAGCGTAGGACGTATTGTCCGCGTGGGTGGTGAGCCTGGTAGATTTGCCTGTGGATGCGTCGGCGATGAAGATATCGGCGTTTTTTTCTGCGGCGTCTGCACGGGTGAAAACCAGACGCTTACCGTCGCGTGACCACGCGCCAACAAAGTTGTTGAGGTCAGGAGGCGTGTTGGACGTAATGTGTGTGATCTTTTTAGTGGCGATCTCCATTACGTCTATTTCATAGTTAGGAGCTTCTTTGGGCTTAACGCTGTAGGCGAGGCGCTCGCCATCGGGAGACCAGGCGAAGCCCTCTTCAGAGACATTCGGCGTGTTGGTGAGGTTGATCACCTGTCCGCTGGTGGATGAGACGATGAAGATGTCCCATTGCTCGTCACCGTCGTGATCAGAGCCGTAGGCAATCCAGCGTCCGTTGGACGACCATGACGGAGATATTTGCCGCTGATCGCTGGCAGTGAGCTGCGTTGGCCATCCTGATTCAGAGGCGACCAGCCAGATGTTGTTGCGACCGCTGATATTGCTGACGAAGGCGATGTGCTTTCCGTCCGGCGACCAGGTGCTGGCGCCGATACTGCGCGTGGTGAAGAGCTTCTCCACACTGAGCTGCTGGACGTCGAATTTCTCTTTAGCGGTGATCTGCGCGGGATCGGTGATGACCTTTTGCTGGCAGAAGGAGGACGTGGAGCAGGCGAAGAGGATGGCGAAATAAATGACGCATATCTTTTTATTCATTGTAAGAAACCACTTCAAAAGAATTTCTCTGTGCCTCCGTGTCTCCGTGGTGAAAATTCTTGCCGTGTCATCCGGGTGTCGCGTTCTTATGAATCTCCACCGTCGACCACGTCTTGTCGGCGGCGTGGCAGAGTGTTTCCAGGCTGCAGTCAGCACACTTGGGTTTGCGGGCGATACATAAGGCGCGACCGTGATGGATAATCAGGTGCGAATAGTCAATCCAGCGCGACTGCGGGATGACCTTCATCAGATCCTGTTCGATATTTTTGGGATCGTTGCTTTTGGTGAGCTCCAGGCGTCTCGATATGCGGTGCACATGCGTGTCGACCACCACGCCTACACCGAGTTTGAACCACGTGCCCAGAACGACGTTGGCGGTCTTGCGCGCTACTCCGGGCAGGCTGAGAAGTTTGTCCATTTCATTGGGGACTTCGCCCCCGAAGTTTGCGACAACAGCCTTGGCGGCTCCGACCACGGATTTGGCTTTGTTGCGGAAGAAGCCGGTAGGCCGTATGTCGGGCTCGAGCTGCTCGGGAGTGATCGCGGCAAAAGCCTGGGGCGTGGGATACTTGGCAAAGATCAGCGGTGTGACTTTATTGACCGTGGCGTCCGTGCATTGCGCGGAAAGAATGGTCGCCACCAGCAGCTCCCATGCGCTTTTGTGCGTTAAGGCGCAGGTAGCGTTGGGGTAGAGTTGGTCCAGGTGTGCCAGGATCGCCCGCACTCGCTCGGGGGCGACGGAATTGTATCCTTTGGCTGGCTTGACTCCGGCGCCGGTGGCGGAAGGTACTCCGGCCTTCACAACGCCAGCTTTTGAGGGCGTACCCCTGCCAGGTTTAGACTTGGCGGCCACAGGTTTGGCGCTGGATTTAGGTTTGGGAGCTGATTTCTTAGCGCCAGAAGATTTTGCGGCCTTGGGTTGAGCGGTGGGCATACCAGAATAAAATTAAAGCACCCGGGCTACAATCACAACAGAGGAAAAGCATGGCATCCATCGGCAAGGCAGAGACGCGGACACAATCAGAAAACATCTACGGAGTCCCAATCACGCTGGAAGGCTCCAGCGTACTGCACCAGATGTTTCATTTTCGCTGGGCAGAGTGGCGCAAGCTTTCGGCCGCGCAGCAGCATGAGATCCTGGTGGAAGCAGGTACGGCGCTGACCAAGCTGGAAACCCACGTCAACGGGCAGAGCGCCCTGTTTTCCATGCTGGGGCACAAGGCTGACCTGATGCTGATCCACTTCCGCAATTCGTTCGATCACTTGAAGCACGTGGAACTGGAAATCGCGCGGCTGCGGCTGAATGATTATCTGGAACAGACTACCTCGTATGTGTCAGTGGTGGAGCTGGGATTGTATGAATCGTCACTGAAGCTTTACCGCAGCCTGCAGGAGAAGGGAATTGTGCCGCATTCGCCGGAATGGGACGTTGCTATCAAGGAAACCACAGAGCGTCAGACGGAAGCCATGCGTCCGCGACTGTTTCCGCAGATTCCTCCCGCGCGCTATGTGTGTTTTTATCCCATGGACCGCCGTCGTGGTGAAGACAAGAACTGGTACAGCCTGCCGATTGAAGAGCGCCAGCGACAGATGGAAGAGCATGGTTTGGTAGGCCGTAGATATGCCGGTACCGTGCGGCAGATCATTACCGGGTCGATCGGCTTCGACAACTGGGAGTGGGGCGTTGATCTCTTTGCCGACGATCCGGTGATCTTCAAGAAGCTGATCTATGAAATGCGCTTTGACGAAGTCAGCGCGATGTATGCCCTGTTTGGCAGTTTTTATGTTGGTGTGAGAGTGCCGTCGGCGAAGATGGAGGACTTGTTTAACGGGAAATTGCCGGAGTGAGCATCATCGTCTTGGCATTCGCCTGCGTGGCGTTCGCGATTGTATTGTCGCGTTTGATCAAGGAGAATGCGGCGTTGAAGGAGCAGGTGAAGAGGTTGGAGCAGGGTAAAGGCTCAGAATAGATATTATTGGCATGGCAGCAGGGCATAAATAAGCACAAGGTCCCTCACCCCTA
>Ga0209863_10000829_pt1 | contig 13365 bp, 13 predicted proteins | sample OrgsoiDNA2013046_FD_185796 | JGI IMG/M metagenome (GOLD analysis project Ga0209863, IMG submission 185796) | Permafrost soil microbial communities from the Arctic, to analyse light accelerated degradation of dissolved organic matter (DOM) -... | ecosystem: Environmental > Terrestrial > Soil >...
TTTCGAGTGAGAATTTTTCAGGCGTTCATGACCTGATCATGAAGGCACTGATCGACGCCAATAGGAATAATATGCCTTCCTATGGAAGTGACCCGGTCAATGCGGTTTTCGTCCGCATGCCAAAAATGCTGCACGAGAAAATGCAGGAAACAGCTACTTTTTATTGGTGGAATGAAGAAGAGTCCGAAGCCAGGTTTATTTTTTCTTTTAATAATACACTGGAGGATGTCAGGCGGTTTGGTGAAAAGTTGAGATTATTAGTCTGAACCGGCTCGATTGATTGCCTGCCTCAGGGACGATTTAAAAATGGGTTATTCCCCAATGGATCCTGGACTGGTTCCATAGATTTTATTATTATGAAGGGCGGTCAGTCAGTTTCTTTTAATAGGTTGATTTCTTTTAGTCTTACCCTCAATTCCTTTATTTCCCGGTAAATTAATTTAGCCGATTCACAATCTTCTTCATGCTCGATGGCATAATCAAACTTTTCACTTTTGGACTGCAGCTGAAGTTGCAGGGACATCTTTTCTGAATGTAAATATTTAGACTGCATAGCTGATGAGTATTTTTAAAAGGGCCGGATAGAAATCCAGCCCGGTTTTAATCCAATATCTTATGAGATACCAGTCTATCAGTTCAAAAGGGATGCCACGGGAAATGCTATTGATGTTAAATCTGTGGTCAGTTGATCAGGTTCATCCTAAATAGGATGCGAGGCAAGGTTATTGAACCCTATTCATAAATGTAATTATGAAAACTAGTTTTTTGACCTTGTTACTGGGATTTTGTGGTTTACTTGGATTCTCCCAAAATAATCATATGCCGCCGAAAAATGTATCCCAATCCTTTGAAAGGGAGTATCCTCATTCTCAACCATCTCAGTGGACCCAATCCAGTGTGGGATGGAGTGTGAGCTTCCAAGATAATGATCATAATAACGGAGAAGCAGTCGCGTATTTTGATGGATCGGGAAGGCATGTGGATACCCATATTCCTTATGACAGACATGATGTTCCGGCGACAGTTAGAAATCATATGCATGAAAGTTATGGCGGACCGGATAAATATGATTATACACGAATTGATCACGCGGGGGAACATGATGTTTATATGACTCACTATAAACATAAAAAGCAGTACAAAGCTGTTTATATGGACAACGACGGCCATGAAAGGGATTATCATGACAATCATAAATAGTCTAATTTGAGCAAATAACGCTAAAAGTGGGGGGAAGAATATACTCAATGAATGACCTGATCGAGAAGCTTGCACCTTCCGCATCCATTCTCAAAGATTTTTTAAAGCAATATCCCAACCTTGAGGAGGAATATAAGGACAGGAAGGCGTTATTGTATTACGCGATAGATATCCTTGAGAAAGTCAATGAAATAGAAAGCAATCAGGCATTTTAAAAATAGAAAGTCATAGTGGGAATATTCCCGGGCGTTATATTCTGATCTTTACCTGTCAGGCTGTTTTGTGAAAAGTTGAGATTGTTAATATAAACCGGCATTTACTTATCCAACCGGATAAAGGTGCCTCCGTCGATCATTCCCTTACTGACACGATATAAAGTGACGCCGGAAGGCATTTTCAGGTATCCTATTTCGGAGGGACCGATCACGGCGGCGGTCTGCTCGAATCTTGTCTGTACGCCTTCCAAACTGAATTTTTGCTGGAAATGATAGTGACCTGCAAGGGCCAGCGGGTAATTGTGCCCATTCATAATGGTCAGCACTTCACGCGAATTGGAAACGATATGCCGGTATTGTAATATCCCATGTTCACGTACTAGTGATTGCATCGGGCCCGTCTCTTCATAGGTGCTCATACTGAATCCACCGGAGAAAAAAGGAATATGCTGGAAAGTGATGATGGGTGTAGAAGGGTTCACGGTCGCCACATCTCTTTTCAGCCATTCTATTTGCGTGGAATCGACACGGCCGTAATACCAGAGGTCATCGAATTCCACGCTGTTCAATCCGATAAAATGAAATCCACCATAGTTGAAAGAATAGTAATCCGGACCGAAATAATAATGATACATCTTCCGCCCGTACAAGGGATTTTGCGTGCTGACCAGCGAGAGATGCCGCTCGATCCCGAATATTTCGTGGTTTCCCGGGATACACCAGACCGGAGTAGTGAGTTTGCCGATTTCCTGCCGGAATAGTTCATAATATCCCCGGGCTTCTTTTTCCGGTACCCGGAGTGCGTCCTTCACCAGGTCGCCCGTGATGATGACAAAATCCGGTTTAACCGAATCCACAATGGAGCGGAATTTTTGCATGCGGTCCATCGTCTTCTCACTGATATGCGTATCGGAGGCTTGGATAAACGTAAAGGAAACAGGATTGGAAGATCGGGTGAGTGGAAAGTTGATTTCTTCCTTTACTGTCTGTTGCCAGAATAAGCTTTCCGACTTATACCCGTCCGGCATACTGATAAAAACGAATCCGTTGCCCGCCAAATGATCAATCCGGTAATAGCCTTTATCATCCGTTCGTACAACATTTACCTGATCTGAAATTACGACACCAGCGATCCCTTCTTCGCCCTTATCGGGAATTCCATTATGGTTATTGTCCACGAAAACGAAGCCGGAGATCGCTGCCGGTCTGTCGCTGCTGTTCTGCGCAAGGGCAGGAGCGCCAAGGAAAAATAAGCCAACAACGAAGGATGCAAAGGTGCAGCGGATGATAGTCATATAATAAAAGGGAGAGAGCTTATCCCTAAGGTAATACTTAAATGCAATTCTTGAATAAGCCAATCATTGCAAGGGAGATATGGGAATGATGTCTCTTTTCAAGATCATCCGCTACATTTATTGAATCTCCCAACTTTTCTGTTTTGCAGGCCACTATAATCCAAAGTATTAATATTGATATAGCAACGGGAGCTCGCGACTGCAGAAACATTTGAGTGCATTAATTCTTAAAACTATCGGTTTATTTTTTTTATATTAGACAGAAGTGGAAACAATAAATAGCAACGGGTAAAAAACTTTTCCTTCATGGCGCTCAACGACCATACGACCAACCTTCACCCTCTCCAAAACCGGGTGGATCCGTTTGGTGAGCTTATCCGGACGACGGCCCGGGGTGCGTGGATGGGCAACCGGGGATTGATCCATAACGAACATCAGCAGATCATTCGGCCATTTAGACTAAAAGCATGGATTACCTGCAGGCTGGAATTCAAGGGCCGTCACCGCATGGTAATGTCACCCACCTATATACTGAACTTTTCTTCCTCGATGAAGCGACGACATTTTCTGCGGGCCACCGGCCCTGTGCCGAATTGGTAAGAAACCCACCCATGTTGAGCGGCTGGACAAACTTCCTAATGGCAGTTTTATTGAATACCATGGCAAGCCTTTTTTAATTAAACAGCCGAATCTTATTGCTGCCTGGACGGCTTTCGGGTACGAAGAAGCTTTTGAACTGCCACCGGGTATTAAAGTGGTTGTATTGACTCCCAAATCTATTCTAAACAGCTTCCGGGCGGGGTACACTCCGCAAATGGCAAACTAAAATGCGCTTTATCTCCCTTGGATCATGCTTATATAATAGGTATCAAATAGGAGCAGGAAGAAGCAAATGGCTACCGAACCGTAAATTCGTGGATGAAAAGAATTCTCCTTTTGACTACTATCATTTCATCAATCTTCTCAGGCTGTACGGGACAGGGCAAACACCTGGGTCCCGGAGATCCCGTTCCGGTATTTTCCCTGCGTGACCAGAACGACAGTGTATTCAATATTTCAGATTTTATCGGTAAAAAAATCCTGGTCATCTATTTTTATCCAAAGGACGAAAGCAGCGGTTGTACCAAAGAAGCCTGTTCGTTCAGGGATAATTATAACGAATTCAAAAAGGCCGGTGCGATGGTAATTGGCATTAACTCAGGAAGTGTAGAGAGCCACCGCAACTTCATACAAAATCACCAACTCCCCTTTGTATTATTAAGCGATCCAGGCAATAAGATTCTGAAAATGTTTGGGGTAAAAAATAAGTTTATTTTTATAACCGGCAGGGAGACCTTTATTATCGATAAGTCGGGTAAAATCGTTTTTAGTTACGACTCCTTTACAAACGGCCCCGGCCATGAAAAGGAAGCATTAAAATATATCAATGGTGTTCAAAAGTAATTCAGACTTTCTACAATTATAAAAAGATTAATCGGCACCGGTAATTGGCAGATCACCAACTCTTTTTCATACGTCAGTAAACTAAATATATTATTTTAGATCATGGAACAAGAAAACATACTGGATCCCATCCTGCTTGAGGAGAATACAAAACCGAAAAGGCCTCTGGTGATCTCGGTGATTTGTATTATCTATTTCTTTTTTCTTGCTCTTGCCATTCCTATTATCATTGTTAAATCAAATACCGTCACCAATTGGCCTTTTTTAGCCATGGTTGCTTACCTGGTGATAACCCTGGTTTCCATAATCGGTATCTGGAAAATGAAGAAATGGGGCGCTATTGGCTTTATTGCGCTGACTGGCATAGTTCAGGCTATAATCGTTGCGAATGGTAATTGGTCATTAAAGAGTCTTCTGATTCCTACGATTTGCTCGATAATCCTTCTTGTACAGATAAAAAAAATGAAATGAACACCATGAAGAGAATAATAGTGTCGGCCTGGGTTACGCTTGATGGCGTATTTGATGCAGAAACAATGCAACATTGGTTTTTCCCTTATGACAGTACAAAGAGGCAAGAGTATATTAAAAACGGGATCTTAAAAGCTGATACTATCCTCTTTGGCCGCACAACCTATGAAATGCTGGCATCTTTTTGGCCTAACCAAAAGAATGACGACATGGGACCGGCTAGCAAACTCAACAGCGTTGACAAATTTGTTGTTTCTACGACCCTGAAAAAAACTGATTGGAATAACACAAGAATCATCAATAAAAATATTATCGGGGAAATTGCGAAATTAAAGCAGCAACCTGGAACTGAAATTCAAATTGAAGGAAGTGCAACCCTGGTAAAGTCTTTAATGGGCACAAACCTCATTGATGAGTTCCGGTTCTTAGTTCACCCGGTTATTATGGGCGGTGGTAAGAAGTTTTTCATAGACGGAATGCCAGTAATGGGATTGAAACTGGTAAAAACGGAGACTTTTGACAAAGGAGTTGTTTTACTCTGCTTTCAACCGGCAGAACAGTAACGATCGACTCTGTCTCATAGCCCTTCCCCGAACCTATTGATGCGCGATTTTTTTTTAAATAAACTGGATAACCAGACTCTCCCATTCCTGGTCAATGGTAGTATCGGGCATACTTGTATTTGCTTTGGAATACCAATACTGTGCATTCGAAAGATCACCTTCGAACCGGTGCAGATAAGCGTGTATCTGGGCAGCGCGTCGGTCGTTTACGTTTTGAATCAAATCATGTGACCGTTTCCAGTTTCCCTTGCCCATCCACCAGAGTGCTTTGCCGTAAACGGATAATTGTTCCGGTGGAACATCACCGGACAAGCTCGATTTGAAATCGGCAAGCGTTTCTATCTTCATGGATCTGATATTTCCTGTTTACCTGAGATTATACCGCACAATCGTATTACAGAAGCAATGTATTAATTTACGAAATTAATCGGTGAAATCGGTACTTTGGGATCGTAGCCTTATCTGGTATAACGGCATTTGCCATCTTTACACTTGTTTTTGCCTGTCAGATGATATAAAAGCGTCTTTTGAGTTAATAAAAAAATAGTTTATGAGAAGTTTGAAATGTTTTATTATCTCAATATCTATCCTGGTTTTTTTCTCGTGCAGCAAGGAAAATCAAACCGAAGGAAAAGCAAACATTGCAGGTAACTGGGTTTTTGTTGGATTGCAGAATAGAACAACTTCTATCAATTCGTATATCACAAACGGCCATACGAGTACCGATGTCCTTTTTAGTTCTTATAAATCAAGCCGGGGTACGGGAAAGGTTAGTATTACCAGTGACTCGATTATCGGCTCTGGTATTGGATACAGTTATAATCTGTTTCAACGGTTAACGGATTATGAGGACAATGTGTTATCGAGCGACGATTCCATTCTGATTCCTTCCTCAGCCATGCCCGCGAACTCCTCCATAAAGTTTGAGTATATTGGCAAAGACTCTGTACATTATATTTCGGGAACACTGACCGGCAGTAACGGTTCGGGTACCTCACTGACTACGGGCGCTAAAATCTCATTAACAGGAGACACACTAGTCCTAACTTCAGGTATTTATTTTAACGACACAGCGAATGCCGCTCCTTTTCAAATATCGGGAACCGTTGTCACTACATTAAAAAGACAATAATTGAGTCTGTTGTATGCGTGGATTGTCATTGTCAGTTTTCATAGTTGCTGCCATTTTTTGTCTGACTGATTGCAGGAAAGTGTATAATCCTCCTGCCATTGAGGCTGATAATCGTATTTTAACCATCGATGGAGTTATAAACACAGGGTCGGATAATTCCTCGACAATCCGGATCACCCGTTCCGTAAACATCACGGACACAGTACCCGGGATTCCCGAACTTTATGCGAATGCCCAAATAATCAGTTCTGCCGGTGCGGTCTATCCGCTGATCGACTCGGCCGGTAATGGATCATATACCAGCGCCTTGTTAAATCTCGATCCTGCGCTGAAATATCAAATATCCGTTACAACAAATAACGGAAGTAAATATCAATCGGATTTCGTCACGTCCAAAATGGGTCCGCCGATTGACAGTATTACCTGGGAACGGGTGTTTGACCCGGTGATTAACAACGAGGTAATAAATATCTATTTGTATTCTCATGACCCCGCGAACAATACGCGCTATTACCGTTGGGATTATATTGAAACCTGGATACACGGCTCCTTCTATCAGACGCATTGGACACTAAAAGACGGAATGGAAGTTCCGGTTGATGACGATCATACCACCGATACCTGTTATACGACAATCCATTCCAGTAACATTTTACTGGGAAGCTCCGAAGCACTGGGTGCAGACGTGATCAGTAAAATGCTGATCACGACAATTATAAAAGATGATCCAAAAATGGATATAAAGTATAGTATACAGGTGAGACAATTTCCATTGGACGCGGAGTCTTACACCTTCTGGTCAAGTGTGCAAAAAAATTCACAATCTCTGGGCGGTTTCTTCGATCTGCAGCCGGGGCAGGTAAATGGTAATATTCATTCTGTCACGCATCCGGATGAACCGGTGGTGGGATATGTTTCGGCCAGCTCTTTCCAGGATCAGCGGATTTTCATCAGCAACCGTAATCTACCCGGGTGGAAATCAAATCCCTTATTGCCATGCGCACCTTCCACTGTTCCCGAGAATCCAATTAACCCATTGATCTGGGATTCTAATTATTACGGTGATTATCAGCTTTATTATTATTCTGGAACGTCCATGGTCATTGTTCCAAAAATCTGTCTTGATTGCAGAGTGACAGGCGGTGATACAACGAAACCGTCATTCTGGCCATAATGGTTTTCTTTTGAGTTTATGACAATCCCGTATCTGCACTGGTTTATCGTGTGATTGGCAGAAATCTATCAGTTATATTTGTGTGCCCTGGATGCATCCACGTTTATTTTTAACCTAAAAAAATTATCATTCATCAAATGTCAAAACAAAATTCCCGCCGACGCTTTATAAAGAACAGTATGCTGGCTTCAGCCGGTTTTTATATTATTCCGCGACATGTGCTGGGCAGGGGTTATACGGCACCCAGTGATAAGATAACAATTGCCAGTGTCGGCGTCGGGGGAAAAGGAGCCAACGACATAGATCATTTTGCAAAAAGCGGGAAAGCCAATATCGCTTTTTTATGCGATGTGGATGACGTAACCGCTGCGGATACCCGGAAAAAATTTCCGCAGGCAAAATATTATAAGGATTACCGGGAGATGCTTTCCAAAGAATCCAAAAGCATAGACGCCGTTTCCGTTTCAACTCCGGATCATATGCACGCGGTGGCTGCCATGGCAGCGATGCAACTGCATAAACATGTGTATGTGCAAAAACCTTTGACCCACGATATCTATGAAGCACGGATGCTTACCGAAGCGGCTCATAAATATAAAGTGGTTACGCAAATGGGAAACCAGGGTGCATCAGGTGATGGCGTGAGGCGATTGGTTGAATGGTATCAGGCAGGACTTATCGGCGACGTTCATACGGTGTATTGTTATACCGACAGGCCCATCTGGCCGCAGGGGATCAAACGGCCCATAACCGCGTCGGCCGTACCTTCTACGCTGGACTACGACCTTTGGCTGGGTACCGCTCCGCAAAAAAATTATTTCGACGGCCTCCTTCCTTTCAACTGGCGAGGGTGGTGGGATTATGGCACCGGGGCATTGGGCGATATGGCCTGCCATATCATGGCTCCGCCATTTGCTGTGCTTGGACTCGGTTATCCGCTTTCCGCCGAATGCAGTGTAGCATCGAGGTACGTAGAAAACTGGCACGCCGAATATTCACCCGAGAGTGGTCCGATATCATCTCATATCACCTTAATATTTGAAGGTAAAAATGGCAAGCCGAATGTGGAATTGCATTGGATGGATGGCGGAATCCAGCCAACCAGGCCCGTGGAGCTGGGATCCAATGAACTCATGGGCGATGGAGGAAACGGCGCGATTTTTATCGGTACGAAGGGTAACATGATGTGTGGCACTTATGGCGTGAATCCGCAGTTATTACCCACCAGTAAAACGCAGTCCGACAAAACTCCGCAGACGATCATGCGGGTTCCCGGGGGAGATGAAGGTCACTATGCTGCCTGGATCGAAGCCTGCATGGCGGGATACGGAAGTGAAAAGGCAAAAACCCTGAGTTCTAATTTTGATATTGCAGGTCCGCTAACCGAATCCGTTCTGATGGGTAACCTGGCCATCCGAAGCACCAATATCGAAAAGAAAAATGGAGACAGTTTGGAATATCCCGGCCGCAATATCAAACTGTTATGGAACGGCCCTGACATGCGCATTACGAATTTCGAAGATGCGAATCAATTTGTCAAAAGAACGTATAGACCGGGCTGGAGTTTAAATATGTAAAATTGCCGGTCAGAAATTCGCAATTCAGATATTTTAATCGGATTTACTCGGATCGCAGACTCTCAACCGGATTAACAACGGCAGCTTTTATCGTTTGGAAGCTGGTGGTAACCAACGCGATTACAAATGCTATCGCGCCTGCTACAACAAACATCCACCAGGTAATGTCGATCCGGTATGCAAAATCTTCCAGCCATTTACTCATTAACCAATAGGAAACGGGTGTGGCGATAACAATAGCGGTGGTGACCATAATTACAAAACCCGATGAAAGTGTGGCCGCAATATCTTTGACACTTGCTCCAAGTACTTTGCGTATGCCAATTTCTTTTGTACGGTTTATGGCATTGATTGCAGACAGGCCAAAAAATCCCATGCAGGCAATAAAAATGGCAAAAAAGCAGGAAGACTCTATTATTTTTTCCCATCGTTTATCCGCTTCATACATTTTTGTAATGCTCTCATCCAAAAAAGTATACTCAAAGGGATAATCGGTAAAGCTTTTCCATTCCTTACCGATTCCTGAGATTGCCTGTGTCATCTGCCCAGGCTTGATTTTAAACATAAAAAGGCTTTCATAATTATTTGCAAGGACGTGATCTTCGGGCTCAATTTGCTTTGACAGGGTTTCAAAATGGTAATCTTTCACAATACCAATAATGGTTGAATTGATCGGTTCGCAATATTCTCCCATCTTTGCTTTATCACCGAGCATTTTGAACATAGTTTCATTTAAAATGGCCGGATGTATTTTTCTGGACGTATCAGAAGAAAATGTTCTGGAAAAAGGTCGGCCCTGTATAAATTTAATCCCCAGCATTTCAAAATAATCATAGTCAACGGTTAGTTCTTTTCTCCATTTTTGTTCTCCATTGAGCATATAGCCATTCGTATTATAGGCGCCATTCAAACCTCCGTTCATCCCGGAAAATAGCGTTATATAAGGTTGTGATTTGGCAAAATCGCGTAAATGCTCCTTCGCGTGTTTTGTAAAATCCGAATCCCAGGCAGGATTTGTAACCATCAATACCTGTTCTTTGTCAAATCCAAGATCTTTATTAATGATATAGTGCATTTGCCTGTTAATAATGAAGGCCGATGTCATCAAAATTACTGAGATGGTATATTGCATTACAACCAGGACCTTTGAAAAATGTGGATTGATTCTGAAAGTTCTGAAACTTTTCAAGATAGACACGGGCTTCATTTTGGAAATGATGAGGGCGGGATAATATCCAGCCAGGATACCCAAAGAAAAACAGAGAAATAAAACTCCCGGAATAATATCTTTCCATGCAATATGATTAAAATGGAGATCACTCCCGATCATATCATTAAATAAGGGGAGCAGTAATACGGTTAACCCAAATCCTGTGATTACAGATATCAGAATAAGAATCTGTGTTTCGACCCAAAACTGCATAATGATCGATCTTCTGTTGGCACCCATAACTTTGCGAACGCCCACTTCCTGTGCGCGGGCAGTCGCATTTGATATCACCAACAGCACATAATTTAACGAGGCGATTAGCAGGATGATAAGTACCAGGCAGGCTAACTGGTATATATTTTTTGCATCCGTATAATGACCCCAGGGATTGGATACGTTATAATGGCAATCAGCAAGGGGACGCAGGTACCATTTGTACTTCGTAAAATCTACATCTTTAAAGTATTTACCATATTCGGAAATATAGGGTTCTAAATAATATTTTTTGGCCCAGAGATTTAATTTATTTGCAAATGAAATAGCCGGGACGCCTTCTTTCAGCTCCAGAAAGAGTAGATGAGCACTTTGATTAAAGCCTTCCTTTATATTCCTTTCGTAGTCCGGATCGGCTTGAAGGGGAAAAACTATGTCATACTGAATGCTCGAATTATCCGGTGCATTTTCAGCGACCGCTGCAACGGTAAAAATATGACTGCTATCGCCGATCAGGTTTATTGTTTTGCCAATGGGTTCCGTATTCCCGAAATATTTCTTTGCTGTATTTTCAGAGATAACTGCATTTGTAACTGAAGCCTTCATTGCTTCAGGGTTTCCTTTTATAATCCGGAATGAAAAGGTTTTGAAAAAATTGTCATCTGCGTACAAAATATCTTTTACTTTGAAAACCGCTTTATTTAGTCTTACTAATCCGTTTCCCTGATCCTGAAACCGCGTTATGCTTTTTACTTCGGGAAAGCTCTTTTGTATATCCCGGCCAATTATTAACGAGGTCACCAGATTGTTGTTGACGTCATTATCTTTTGTGAAAAAGCTGAAAAGATGATTGTTCGGTTTAGTATCGTCAGAGGGCCATGTATTTGTACTTTCAAATCGAAAAAGCCTGTCTCTTTTTTCCGGAAAAGTATCATAAGACTGCTCTTTCCGGATGTAAAAAAACAACAGCAGACAAAACGCGACCGAAAAAGACAACCCGACGATATTGATGATGCTAAGTGTGCGGTTCCTGAGCAGGTTGCGCCATGCTATTTTGATAAAATTTTTGAGCATACCCTATCATTTGGTTAAAAAGGTAAATTATTATACCGAATTTTTGATCAATTAAGCCCCCTTTTTTAACCCGCCTGATTTTTAATCCAAGCGGTATCAAAAGATAAACGGATATTTATAGGCTCTATGCTCATGAATCGATTTGTAAAGAAATAATATGAAAGAAAAAATAATCTATCCTGTAGCCATTACGATATTTGGAGCAAAAGGGGATCTTACCCACCGTAAACTGATCCCCGCGTTGTACAATCTGTTCATCGGTGACCACCTGCCTCCCGGCTTTGTTATATTCTGTGTTGATTACCTGGCAGTAAATGACGGCGACTTTAAGAAGGACCTGCTGGCAGGTATCAATGAATTTAGTCGTAGTGGCCGGGCAGATGAAAAGAAATGGAATGAATTTTCCGGTAAACTTTTTTATATACAGGGCGATTTTCTGAAGATCGAAACGTTTTCCAGTCTTAAACAGAAACTGGATGGTTTCGACAAGCAGAATAAAAAGCGGGGTATACGATTATTTTATTATGCAGTGGCTCCGCGTTTTATTGAAGTCATTTCTGAATCACTTTACAAATTAAAGCTCTGTCATCAGGAAAAACGGGACCGCATTGTCGTAGAAAAGCCATTTGGGACCGATCTCGATTCTTCAAAAAAACTCAATCGGTTTTTAGGTAAGCGATTTGCAGAAAATCAGATTTACCGGATTGACCATTACCTCGGCAAGGAAACGGTCCAAAATATCCTCGCCTTTCGGTTTGCCAACTATGTATTTGAACCTTTGTGGAACAATGAGTATATCGATCATATCCAGATAAGCGTTGCCGAACAGGTGGGAGTGGGGAAACGGGGTGGTTATTATGACAGCAGCGGCGCATTAAGGGATATGATTCAAAATCATCTCCTGCAATTGCTATGTATTGTTGCCATGGAATGTCCTGCGGCTTATAAAGCAGAAATAATCCGGAGTGCAAAAACCAAAGTCATGCAAAGTGTTAGGACAATGACCATGGCCGAGGTTTTCAAAAATGTAGTCCGGGGACAATATACAGCCGGTATGGTGAACCAGGAACCAAGGCCGGCTTACCGGAACGAGGACCAGGTTCCATCCGGCTCCAACACGGAAACTTTTGTGGCTGCTAAATTTTTCATCGACAATAAAAGATGGAATGCTGTGCCTTTTTTCCTTGGAACCGGTAAATCTCTCCCTAAACAGACCTCTGTAATTGTCATTCAGTTTAAGGACTCCCCCAACAAAATATTTAAAGATGATATTACGCCAAACCGGTTGATTATAAGTATTCAACCCGAGTTGGAAATTTGTTTGCTTTTTGAGAGTAAGGTCCCGGGACTAGAGATGAAATTGCAGCCGGTGAACATGGATTTTACATACCAGGAAGGTCAGAGTGAGACTATACCGGAAGCCTATGAGGCCCTGCTACTGGATGTGATGGAGGGAGATGCAACTTTATTCATGCGTGCGGATCAGGTGGATGCCGCGTGGAAAGTGGTTATGCCGATCCTGGATGCATGGAAAAAATATCCGACCAAACTGCTCCATTTTTATGAGGCCGGCACATGGGGTCCGACCGGGGCCCGCGAATTGGTGAAGCCCTATGCGAAGGAATGGTTTCATTTGCCGGTGCGAAAAAAAGATAAGTAGCTCCTTCAATGATGACGTTTGCCGATAAAGTTATTCAGTTCAATAAGCAATTGACCTATACGGGTTCTGCCTTACCTAAAAGTATTCATATCATGAATCCTTTCCGGAGCCATGAGGAAACGATGGGAATTGTGGAAT
>Ga0209863_10000830_pt1 | contig 13345 bp, 13 predicted proteins | sample OrgsoiDNA2013046_FD_185796 | JGI IMG/M metagenome (GOLD analysis project Ga0209863, IMG submission 185796) | Permafrost soil microbial communities from the Arctic, to analyse light accelerated degradation of dissolved organic matter (DOM) -... | ecosystem: Environmental > Terrestrial > Soil >...
CCCTGCGTCAGGGGGTCGGAATCAAAATCGACAATGCAGCACCCAAGAAAGAAGAAGAGGCTTCGTAAAAGGATTGTGTAGTGGGCGAAGGATCGTGTGGCGTGGGCGCCCTCGTCCTCGGGCAAGGCAGTACAAGGTAACCAAGCACCACGTTTCACGTCCAAGAACACAGGCGTGATAAAAAGAACAGGAGTACTACATGGCAACCGCTGAGGTCATCCACATGAGTGCACCGATCACGAATTCCCAGGGAATCGTCGCTCCGCCGGCGTCTTCCATGATTTTCACGGACGACCTGTGGAAGACGTATGAAATGGGCTCGGAGCAGGTGCACGCACTCCGCGGCGTCAACCTGCGCATCGAGCGCAACGAGTACGTCGCCATCATGGGACCTTCCGGCTCGGGCAAATCCACCCTGATGAACCTCATCGGCTGCCTTGACTCTCCAACCCGGGGCCAGTACTGGCTCAACCAGCAGCGCGTCAGCGAACTCACCGACGACGACCTGGCCCGTATCCGAAACAAGGAAATCGGCTTCGTCTTTCAGACCTTCAACCTGCTCGCCCGCGCCACCGCGCTCCACAATTGCGAACTACCTTTGATTTACGCGGGCGTTTCCTCTGAAGAACGTGTAGAGCGCGCCAGAGGCGCCCTGATTTCCGTGGGCATGGAATCGCGCATGAACCACAAGCCCAACGAGCTTTCCGGAGGCCAACGCCAGCGCGTCGCCATCGCCCGCGCCTTGGTCAACCGTCCATCCATCATCCTTGCCGACGAACCTACCGGAAATCTGGACTCGCAGACGGGCTTGGAAATTATGGCGCTATTTGATCGCCTGCACTCCGAAGGCAACACCATCGTTCTAGTTACCCACGAACATGACATCGCCGAATACGCCCACCGCATCGTCTTCATCAAAGACGGCGTGATCGCCCGCGACGAACGCAAAGATAAGAACCGTTAGTGCAGGGCCACCGCCCCCAACCCCTGTCATCCTGAGCGAAGTTTGTCGTGCGCATAACGCACGACAATGCAGTCGAAGGACCACTGCCGATCCCGCCATCCCGCCCTGTTCCTGTCATCCCGACCCTACAACGCCGTCATCCCGAGCTTACAAAGTCTGTCATCCCGACCGGAGCAGTCTGCTTCGCGAAGCGAAGCAGCTGCGTAGTGGAGGGACCCGTTGTCTCCGAGTGCCGCTACAACTCTTTAACCAAAGCCCTCTTGATCTCCCGAATCCTCCGCTCATCTCTCCTATAAAAAATCCACTGTTTAATCCGCTTTCCCTCCACCAACTCCGCCTCCGATAAAATCCGCATATGCTCGCTCAAAGTCGGCTGCGAGACTCCAAGCTTCTCCGCAATCAGCACCGCACACACGCCATCCTTCACCAGATCCCCATCCACCTGCGGCCGGAAGTGCGCCTCCGGATCCTTCAGCCATTCCAGAATCTGCAACCGCCGGTCGTTGGCCAGGGCTTGCAAGGCCTTCAAACTTGTCATATAGTTAGTTTGCTAAACGACGAACTACAATGTCAAGAACCATTCACGAAACCGAAACGCCCGTGATCACTCGCGATCAAATCCAGTCCGCCTACGCCCGCATCGCGCCCCACATCCGGCGCACCCCGGTCATCGAAGTCGACAGCGCCGATTTCAGTCTGAACCTCGGCACACTAACGCTCAAACTGGAACTTCTCCAGCATGCCGGCTCCTTCAAGTCCCGTGGAGCCTTCAACAACCTCCTTACCCGCACGATCCCGCGCGCCGGAGTCGTCGCCGCATCGGGTGGCAATCACGGCGCTGCCGTCGCCTTCGCCGCCATGAAACTCGGCATCTCTGCCAAGATTTTTATTCCCAGCGTGGCCTCGCCCGCCAAAATCCAGCAAATCCAGGACTACGGCGCCGATCTGGTCGTCGGAGGCGCACTCTACGCCGACGCTCTCGCCGCCAGCGAAGCCTGGGTCAAGACTTCCGGCGCCTTGCCCATCCACGCCTTCGATCAGGTCGAAACCCTGCAAGGCCAAGGTACCGTTGGCCTTGAATTAGAACAACAAGCTTCGAACCTCGATACGCTTCTGGTTTCCGTAGGAGGCGGCGGCCTGATCGCCGGCATCGCCGCCTGGTATAGAGGCAAGATCAAGATCATCGGCGTCGAGCCCGAACTAGCTCCCACGCTCGCGCGCGCGCTCGAAGCCGGCCGCCCTGTAGATGCCGAAGCCGGGGGCATCGCCGCTGACTCCCTAGCCCCGCGCCGAGTCGGCGATCTCGTTTTCCCCATCGCCCAGAAATTCGTCAGCGAAACTATCCTCCTCCCCGACGAAGCCATCCGCGAAGCCCAGCGTGCCCTCTGGAAAACCCTCCGCATCGTCGCCGAACCCGGGGGCGCAGCTGCCTTCGCCGCGCTCAACTCCCGCCGCTACACGCCGCAGCCAAACGAGCGTATCGGCATCCTCATTTGTGGCGGAAACACAACTGCCGTAGACTTCGGCAACTAAACGAACAATCGGAGAACCCACATGTCGATCGCTCGCCTGCAATCCGGACCGCGCATGTCGCAAGCGGTCATTCACAACCAAACCGTCTACCTCGCCGGCCAGGTCGCTTCCGGAGCCAAAGGCGGCACCGTCACCGAGCAAGTCAAAGACATCCTGTCGCAAATCGAAATCCTGCTGGCCGAAGCAAAAACCGACAAAAGCAGAATCCTCTCCGCCACCATCTGGCTCACCGACATGTCGACATTCACCGAAATGAACGCCCTCTGGGACGCCTGGGTCGTCCCCGGCGCAACCCCAGCCCGCGCCACGGTCGCCAGCCCACAACTCGCCGCCCCCGACTACAAAGTAGAAATCGCAATCATCGCTGCCCTATAGAACCAGCACCTCGAGAAGCTGCACAATAGATCATGCCCACTCCGATCACCGTTCGTCCCGTCGCCCGCCCAGATTTCGACCGCTGGCTTCCCCTCTGGCAGGGTTACAACCGGTTCTACGGTCGCCCAACCTTTCCCTCCGAGATCACGCAAATGACGTGGTCACGGTTCTTCGACGCCTATGAGCCGGTACACGCGATGGTGGCCGAACAGGACGGTGAACTCCTTGGCCTCGTGCACTACATCTTCCATCGCAGCACTATTCTCATTGCCCCCGTGTGTTACCTCCAGGACTTGTTCACCACCGAGGCGGCTCGAGGCCAGGGAGTGGGCCGTGCCCTGATCGAGAGCGTCTACGAACGGGCAAAACTCGCGGGATCTCCCCGGGTCTATTGGCTAACCCACGAGACCAACGAAACCGCTATGAAGCTCTACGACAAAGTCGCCGAGCGCTCCGGCTTCGTCGTCTATCGCCATCAGGTGTGATCGCCGCATGAGATCGCGAGGGCGATCGCCGAATCTGGCGAACCATCGTTGAGACTGCCTCGCGCGTCGCGTCCCGCTAGAATCACTGTGGAATCCCATGACGCCCGAGCACCAGCAACTCCTCGCTGAATTCAACACATTTGCCCAAACCGCTCCCACCGCGGAGTCCGTCATGCAGCGCATCGCCGAGCGTCTCCACGAAAAGCTAACGCGTTACAACTGGGTCGGCTTCTATCTCGTCAGTTCCGCCGACCCCAGCATCCTCCTCGTCGGACCCTTCGTCGGCAGCTTCACCCCTAACGCCCGCATTCCTCTCAACACTGGCCTTTGCGGCGCAGCCGCCACCAGCGGCCAGACCGTCGTCGTGCACGACGTCTCCAAAGATCCCCGTTACCTTTCCGGATCCGCCATGGTAAAGTGCGAAATCGTAGTCCCGATTTTCGTCAAGAACAAACTCGCCGCCGAACTCGATATCGAAAGCTACTTCCTCGGCACCTTTACAAAGCCAGAACAAGAATTCGTCGAAGCCTGCGCCACGCTGGTCGGCAAGTACCTCGGAAAGCAATAGAAAGCCTGTGTGGCGCGGGCGCCCCCGCCCGCGAAAAACCCAACCCACCCACACCCTCTCCAAAATTCCCCCAACCGTACCCAATCCCCTGCAAGCCGCCGAAAAACAATTTCCAGAACCCTCCTGCTTCCCGAACAACCCCAAAAGCCGTCCAACCCGTTTACAATCGTCCGTTCAAGATCGAGGTACGCTCTTCATGAAACTGACCGCCATCGCCCTTCTCGCCTTTTCCCTCTCCGCCTTCGCCGCCGAAAAACCGAAACCCACACCCCCTCCCGCCGAGCCCACTAGCGAAACCCTCGACCTCGCCGCCGTCGCCCGCATCCGTGACGAAGGCCTCAACCACTCCCACATTATGGAATACGCCAGCGGTCTCTTTGATGGCGTCGGCCCCCGCCTAACTGGCTCCCCCGACTTCGCCAAAGCCGAGCAGTGGTCCCAGGAGCAATTCCGCCGCATGGGCGCCTCCAAAGTTCACACCGAATCCTGGGGCGACTTTGGCATGGGCTGGCAGCAGATCGGCACATCTCTGCAAATGACCACTCCCGGCACCGCCACCTTCCTCGCCCAGTCCACGCCCTGGTCCCCCGCCACCTCGGGAGAAGTCTCTGCCCCAGTGATCGCAGTCCCTCTCCTGAAGGAGGAAAAGGATTTCGACAAATGGAAAGGCAAGATCGCCGGAAAGATCGTCCTCTATGGCAACCCGCCCAAAATCAATCCCGATATGGCCTTCACCATCGAACACTACGACGCAGCCAAGCTCGATCACCTCGGCTCCTACCCGCTCGACGGCGACCAGTCCGAGACCTACGTCCTCCCCGCCGACGCCGCCAAATGGGAAAAATCCTTCAAAGACGTGGCCTTCCAGGAAAGAGTCGCACGCTTCTTCGCCGACGAACATGCCCTCGCCGCACTCCGCCCCGGTGGCTCCGCCGGAGTCCTCCATGACGACACCAACATCTCCTTCGGCTGGTTCGTCTACCGCCCCGAGCACAAACAACCCATCCCCTCCGCCGTCATCGCCAGCGAAGCCTTCGGCCGCATGCACCGCCTCATTACCCACGATGTTTCCGTGTCCGTGCGCCTGAATATCCAGACGCAGTTCACCGGCGACCATGTACAAGGAGAAGACGTCCTCGCCGAAATTCCAGGAACCGACCCTGCCCTCAAAGACCAGCTCGTCATGCTGGGCGGCCATCTCGATAGCTGGATCGCCGGCACCGGTGCCACCGACGACGGGGCCGGTTCCATCATCGCCCTCGAAGCCATGCGCATCCTGACCGCTCTCAACCTCCAACCCCGCCGCACCATCCGCGCCGCGCTCTGGGGAGGCGAGGAGCAAGGCATCTTCGGCTCCAGCGGTTATGTCAGCAGCCACTACGCCACCCGTGCCTACTCCTCGAAGCCGGAAGAGCAGGTCGTCCCCGAATTCCTCCGCCAGCAAACCGGCCCCGTCACCGTGAAGCCGGAACACGCCAACCTCGATGCCTATTTCAACACCGACAACGGCGGCGGCCGCTTCCTCGGCATCTGCGCCGAAGGCAACGCCATTACCGCAGCGATTTTCCGGCAGTGGGCGGCCCCCATTCGCGATCTGGGCTTCACCACCGTCTCCCTGCGTAACAGCGGATCCACCGACCACGTTCCATTTGTTGAAGTCGGCCTCCCCGGATTCCAATTCATCCAGGACCCGCGCGACTACGAAACCCGCAGCGCTCACACCAACCAGGACACTTACGAACGCCTCTCCGAACAGGACCTGAAGCAGGCCGCCGTGGTCATGGCCATCTTCGTCTACAACACCGCCCAGCGCGACACCATGCTCCCCCGCAACCCCATGCCACATCCAGAACAGGAAGAGCAACACACCAAACCGCTCGAGGGAATCTACTCCTCCAAAATGTAATCCCGGCCAAAATCGCTCGCGGCGCCGACGCGGGGATGGCCGCCGATGTGTGGAGGCTACCCACGTGAGGGCGGCCGCCCCCCGCCGTCCAGGGAGCGTAACTCCCCTAGGTTCTGGAAGCGGCACATTCGCGCCAGGAAACCCACGTGCGCCCTCCGGTCCTCGCCGCCGCGCAAATGCCCTACGGCGTTATCGTCAAAGTAATATTCGCGATATGAGGCGCCCCTGCCCCGGTCGCCCGCGTCGTGATCGTCCACCTTCCAAACGGCCCCGTATGTGCGCTTCCGCAACCGGTCAGACCCAACAGCACCATCAGAAAACCAAACGTCAGCATGATCGCCATTACCACCGCCAAAATAACCCCGGCACTCCCCGCCTCTACGCTCCAGTACCAAATTTCTCCGTCTTCCCGCAAGCGAAACCACCGCCACCCACCCAAAGGGCGATAACATCAGCGCAGCTACTGCATAGCCAGTTCCGCCTGCGGGAACCGCGGACGCCGACCCAGCAATTACCGTCGTCTTCAAAGTGAATTGCACCGTATGCGGCAGATCGTCCCCGGGTAAAACCACCGTCGTCGGGGATAACGAGCAAGTGGCAATCTGCGGAGTCTCCCCGCAAACCAGCGAAAGCTGTCCCTTGAATCCGCCCACCGGCGTGATCGTGATCGTCGACTTCGCCGCCTGCCCCAGCTTCACTGTGAGCGCTGCCGGATCCGGAACAATGGTGTAGCCCGGCACCACCACTTTCACCGAGACCAGCGCCGCGGATGGCTCGAAATTCCCATCCCCGCTGTAAATCGCTTCCACCTGATGCACTCCCGCCGTCAGCGCCGCCGTCACGGTCGCCGAGCCCAAGCCGTCAAGGCTGATCGCTCCGAGGTGTACCGCCGTATCCAGAAAGTTCACGCTCCCTGTGGGCGTGCGCAGCCCGCCTGAGGGCACCGTCGCCGTCAGTGTCACGTTGCTTCCAAGAATCACACTGGCCGCCGAGGTTGTCAGCTCCACCGCGTGCGCCGCACGGTGCGCCCCACGGTTCACCGCCAGCGCCCGCCGACGGGCGGGGCGGGCGGGTACGCCAAATTCCCGCTTTGGTCCGCCTGGATCACCACGCCGCCCGCACCCAGAATCGTCAAAGTCGAACCCACCAGCGTCGCCTGCCCGGAAAGCAGACTGAACGTCACCGGCAATCCCGAACTCGCCGTCGCCTGCAGCGTGATCGGTGCAGTCCCATACAGCACCGGATTGAGCGCCGCGAACGCGATGGTCTGGGAGGCAACGACCGTGACCAGAACGCCGGAAGAGCTGCTCGCGACGAAATTTGCGTCGCCGGAATACACCGCCGTAATCGAATGCGCACCGGGCCCGAGCGAAGTCGTGGCGTACACAGCAACGCCAGCGCTGTTCACAGGTACGGGCGCCAGTTGTGTCCCGCCATCGAAAAAGAGAACGGTCCCTGTCGGCGCTACAGGTGGAGGCGAGAGCGCCGGCGCTCTCACTCCGGCGGTAAACGTCACATTCGTATTAACGTTTACCCGCGTGATTGAAGCTGCCAGCGCGGTAGTAGTAGCCCCCGGGTTCACGACCACGGTGCGTTGTACCGGCGGCGCCGGCGAAAAACTCGCATTCCCCGCCTGGTCCGCCTGAATCAACACGCTCCCCACACCCCGTACCGTCAGCGTCGTCCCTGAAACTGTTCCTGGCCCGGAAACTACACTAAAGCTTGCCGCCAGCCCCGAACTCGCCATGGCGTTCAACGCGAAGGGAGCAACGCCGTAGTTGACGGGATTGATTGTGGGAAACGTAATCGTCTGCGCCGACGCCACCGTAATCACCGTTGCCCCTGACGTCGCGCTTCCCATGAAGTTGACGTCCCCGGAGTACGTAACAGTAATCGAATGTAGGCCTCCCGCAAACGCATTGCTGGTCCGCGACGCCGCTCCGCCCGCCACACTCACCGGCGCTCCAATCGCCGCGCCCCCGTCGAAGAACGTAACCGTGCCCCCCGCCAAATACCCCGAACTGCTCGCCGGAGAAACATTCGCCGTCAGCACAAACGTCTGCCCGATCGGCCCTGACAACGGAGAGATATTCAAAGCCGTGGTCGTCGCAAACGGCGTCCCCGTCAGGCTGATGGGGACGGAGATGCTGGGATCCGAATTCGTATCCCCGGCGTAGCTCGCCACAACGTTGTGCGCCCCCCCGCCAGGAACCATAACGCCCCCCAAAGTCGCGGTTGACGAAATCGAACCCAGCGCGATAGACACCTGGCTCACCGAAATATCCGGCACCGCCAGATCCATCACCCCATCCCCGTTCCAGTCGCCCACCACCAGCAGGTAGTTCGCCGACCCGGTGGCAAACGCCACGGGCACCTGCAGCGTCCCGTCCCCGTTCCCCAGAAACACCTCCACCGCCTGCGACGCCGGACTCGAAACCACCACATGCGGAATGCCATCCCCGTTCACATCCGCCACCACCACCCCCAAGGGATTGTTGAACCCGGAATAGTCCACCTTTCCGCGAAAGGTCCCATTCCCCCTTCCCCTCAGCACGCTGATGTTCGAACCCACCGAATCGCACACCACCAGATCCGGGTTCCCATCGCCGTCCAAATCCACCGCCGCAAGGTTCGTCGGCGCCGTCCCCACTAGATAATCCACCGGCGCCTGAAACGTCCCATCGCCATTTCCCAGAAACACGCTCACCGCATTCGCGGGATTATTCGAGACCGCCAGATCCACCTTGCCATCGTGATTGAAATCCGCCGCCGCCAGCCCATCCGGAAACACGCTCGACCCAAAAATCTGTCGCGCCGCAAACGTCCCATCGCCATTCCCCAGCAGGACGCTTACCGTGCCCACTCCGCCCGCGCATGTCGCCAGATCCAGAATGCCGTCGCCATTAAAATCGGCGATCGCCACATACTCCGGCACCCCTCCCGTGTCATAGACCTGCGCCGCCTGCAAGGTCCCATCGACGTTCCCAAGAAAAACGCTGACCACCGTGCTGCTCCCCGACCCCACGGCGATGTCAGGGACTCCATCTCCATTGAAGTCGCCAACTGCTAACCCAAACGAAAGTGTCCCAAGGCGTAGTCCACATGAGCCTGGAATGTGCCGTCGCCATTGCCAAGAAGAACGCTGATCTTGGTGCCCCCGTAGTCCGTGGTAATCAGGTCGGGAATTCCGTCCCCATTCAAGTCCGCCACAATCACACCATAGGTCGAAGCACCAGTCGTTTCCGGAACCAGACTTCCCCAGCTATCGCTCTGCGACGCACCCGTCAACGCCGCCGATCCCAACAGCAGATTCCCGTTGCTCTGATCGAGAAAGGAAACGGCCCCCGTAGCCGCAATTGCGCTCACCGCCGACACCTTCCCAAACAGGGTGTAAGCCCCTGGATTCCCTGTGCTGGTAATGACCGTACTCGTCGAGGACGGCGCTCCCAGCGTGACGGTAACGCTCACCGCAGCCGATGCGCTCGATGCAAACTGGCTTGCCCCGCTGCTCGTGCCACCATAGCTCGCCATGAGCGAATGACTTCCCGGCCCCAGCGCCAGCTTCAGACTTGCCGTCCCGTGCGTGTAAGCCACGCCCCGGCCCACAACCTGCACGGCCCCCAGCACGGCCGTTCCATCCCGGAACGTCACTGTCCCCAACGTTACCGCCGTTCCTGTCGCATCGACCGTTGCCTGCAACCTCAGCACTGTCCCTGCCGATACGGAAGAACCGGGACCCACAGTCAGGGTCGTGCTCGTGGCCGAAATCGCCGCTTGCAACGGCGCTGCCAGCAAGACGGTCAATGCAAGAAAGGTCAATGCAAGAAAGAAGAGACTCCGTCGCAAGAAAGAGCGCGCGGGAACGATGGGCAGAGCCGCAGGCAACGCGCAAATTACACAGGACATCTTCGTGACTTCGTGAAAATCTAGGTCCGAAGATTGTGATCGGCTGCCCGATTCAAGAACTTTAGCAAGTCACCCCGCAAGCACGACCTTTCGTTCCACTTCCGCTACAACAACGCAAATCCTTACCATTACCCGATACGATTTTTTGGATTGTCATCCCGACCGGAGCAGTTGATTCGCGAAGGGAAGCAACCGCGTGGTGGAGGGACCTGCTTTCCTCCCAGGCGCTATAACGCTTCTGCGCAATGATTCGACTACCTGCCACCATCGCTGGGGCCAAACGGATAAGCAGGTGCTCGTATCAGGGCACGTCTTCTCGGCTGGCGAAAAGCATCTCAAGGCCTCTTGCATTTGGGCGGCGCAGGCCTTCAGGCCTGCGATAAACCCTTGTTCTTGTTCGTTGGCTTTAGCCGCTGAGGTGTGGTCTGTAGGGCACGCCTTCAGACGTGCCGAAATGACCAAGGCGTCTCAGCGGCACTGGAGCTATATGAGGAAGAAAGGCAGCAAGCAGAACAGGCCCCAAAGGGCCTGTTCTAACCGCTACACAACTGACACCCAAATCTACTTCTGCGAAATCACAAATTTCACAGTCGCCGCCGCCCCAGGCCGCACGGTCACGCTCTGCACCCAGGTCTTCGGATCGCTGAAGATAATCCGCTGCGTCGGCTTCTGGCTGAAGACATCGAGAGCATTTTCCTTGCCCTGCACGCTCCAACCCTCATGCCACGCCACAATCTGATAGTCCCCGGGCGGCACGTCCGTCAGTTCAAACCTGCCATCTTCCCCGGTCACAGCGTAGTATGGATGCGAGACCACCATCACTTCGGCGTTCATCCACGAATGCCCGCCATTGCACTTCAGGTTGATCAAACCCGCCGTGCTCACACTCTGCGTCGTCACATGGTCGGTGAAAGGAAAAGCTAAATTGAAGCTCGCCGCCCCGTCGCTGTGCACCGTATGCAGAACATGATCCGAGCTCTTCATGGACAGCGCTTCCGATTGCGGAACCAGCATGATGTGCGGCTCGTACCGGCAGTGCTTCTGATCGAGCGTCCGCCGCGGCGCAGGCAAATCCATCGCCTTCCCGCTCGTGACATCCTTGAGGTAAACAATCGCGTTGGCGACCCCGCCATCCGGGCCCACGATCAGCCGTTCCAGATTTCGCGTCTTATGCGACTCCGGATCGCAAATCTCGGCATCCTTGTTGATGGCAACTTCGAGCTTCGGAGCAGGTGGTCCAGCCCACTTCACCGTCCCGGAAATGGTTCCCCCGTTCGTGACGGATACCACTTGATAGCTCTGTGCCATCGCGAGCGCCCCGGCCCCAGCCAGAAACGCAACCCATTTCGCGACCGTACACAGTACGCTTTGCATGACCAAAGTGTATGTCGGCCCTACAGAAAACTTTAGATGACCCCGGTAACTTTACAGAAACTGAAGTGCCGCCAAACACGTAGCCTGGTGGTAACCTTTCGACACTCTTACCAGCGCTCCAGATATTCCTGATAGCTCTCGTATTTCTCCAGCGGCGAGGCGTTAAACACGCAAGCAACACCCTCGCTGACGGCAACAGGTGCGGGATAAGAGCCTCTTCCTTCAGCTACCTGCCAATACAGCGCATCCACGTTCTGCAGAATCGTAAACACCCTTTCCCCAGCTCCTCGGAGCAGCAATGGAAGGTGCCCCGGCGCCAAATGCGATTCGCCCACAAACACCACCGCCCGCGCCTCCGGATTTCTCCGCCGCATTCCCAGAATCCGCTCCGCCATATGCCGGTCGCGCACACGTACCCTGCGCAGATCAAACCGCGGCTCACTATCCAAACCCGAGACCTCGGCACCCTCCCGCCTCGCCACTGAAAACAACTCCCCGTAAGGCTGCCAGTCATACCCCCAATCCCGGGCAAACCGCAACCGAGTCCGCAACAAGTCCTCGTCCATCCCGCCGCCCCACCACTCGTCCAGCACCGCCTGCGCCGCCGAATACACGGCTTCCAATCCCAGCACATTCCTTCGCTCATCGCGCACGCAAAGCTGTCCGAGCAGAAACGCCATAAACCTCTGGCAAGCCGCCAGCGAGTGATAATCCCCCACCAGCACGACATCCGCGCGGGCCGCTCTCGCCACAACCTCCGACAAAGACAGCCGCCCATGAAATTGTCGGAACGCCTCGGCAAACTCCGCCAGATACCGGCTCCGAGGCGCACGCACCGCCGACCGGATCGCACGCTCCACACGCGCCACCGCCGCGCGCTGGCCCGAAGCCTGCTGCGCCACCCGAGTTGTCGCGGTAGTTGCCATAAAATCCAGCAACCCGCCGCAGAACCTGTATCAACAAACCCGCCGCCCTCCGCTTCACCATCCGCTTCAGCGTCCCTTGACGCCGGGGCAACGTAGTTCCTATTCTCAAAACACCTTGCCAATCCCAACCGAAACCCTCTTCAACCTAACCCTGGCCACTACCGGCGCCAGCGGCAGCCTCTTCCTCCGCGAATTCCTCCGCGCCGCCGAACAGGACACTCGCATCGGCACTATCAACTTCATCGCCTCCGACAGCGCCCTCCGTGTCATGGCCGAAGAACTCGAACTCACCGGCCGCACCAACCTGGTCCGCCAACTCCTCGGCCAGGACTCCAAAAAGATCCACCCGCAATCCAACACCGACATCGGCGCCAACATCGCCAGCGGCTCCTACCCCGCCGACGCTATGATCGTCCTCCCCTGCTCCGTCGGCACCCTGGGCCGCATCGCCAACGGCATCGCCGCCCAGCTCATCGAACGCGCCGCCGACGTCAGCCTCAAGGAAAAACGCCCGCTAGTCCTCTGCGTCCGCGAGACCCCGCTCAGTAAAATTCACATCCGCAACATGTACCGCGCCGCCGACGCCGGAGCCACCATATACCCCGTCATCCCCACCTTCTACAACCACCCCACCAGCCTCGAAGACCTGGCCCGCCAGTTCGCCAATCGCGTCCTAGACCACATCGGCCTACCCCAACCCAACACCTACCGCTGGAAGGGCTAGCCACACCGATGTCACGCCAAATCATTCACTTATAAAGGGGGAGACCAAAGTCTACGACCCCCACGCCCAACCAACATAGGTCACCCCCAGCCATGTACCGGAGATTGCGTAGCAGGATCGTGTAGCAAGGATTGTGTGGCGTGGGCGCCCCCGCCCGCGAAAAACCGACAGCCGACAGCGTATTACCTTCCGCGATACAGCCCCAACACCACAGTTGACGAGCGCCGGCCAACAGGATTATTTTGCAGTTACATCTCAGAAAGGAGGGGATCCATGCCAAGTAGCGACATACGACCGAGTGAGGTAGCTGAGACCTAGCCGGTTGCTCGAACCACCCTTCGTACGCTGACCGGTGTGTTTGGGAAACTCCTGTAGTGCCCGCTCCAGCCAGCCAGTTGGAGAACCCGTGGTTCATCAAGTTCGCGCAAGGACAACGGCAGAGCAACGGGCCTAGGTCAATCTCACCAGTCTACCGGCAACCCGCGGATGGCCTCCGCGGGTTGTCTATTATTGGAATAGAATTCCAGTTTTTGGCATAGAATTCCAGCGGATCGGCGTTCCCCATGCTGACGGAAAGCGAGAGC
>Ga0209863_10000831_pt1 | contig 13312 bp, 10 predicted proteins | sample OrgsoiDNA2013046_FD_185796 | JGI IMG/M metagenome (GOLD analysis project Ga0209863, IMG submission 185796) | Permafrost soil microbial communities from the Arctic, to analyse light accelerated degradation of dissolved organic matter (DOM) -... | ecosystem: Environmental > Terrestrial > Soil >...
TTCTGACGGGGAGGGAAGGTCATGGCGGCAACGATCACAACCGATGCGCGGGCTGGCGCGGCAAGACCCTGGTACAAGGTGCTTTATCTGCAGGTCCTGATCGCGATCCTGCTCGGTGTCGTGGTCGGCTGGCTGGCGCCCACATTGGCGACCAATGACTGGATCAAGGCGCTCGGCGACGGCTTCATCAAACTGATCAAGATGGTGATCGCGCCGATCATCTTCTGCACCGTGGTGTCGGGCATTTCGCATATTCAGGATGCCAGGAAAGTCGGCCGCGTCGGGGTCAAGGCGCTGGTCTATTTCGAAATCGTCTCATCGTTCGCGCTGATCATCGGCCTCGTGGTCGGCAACCTGATCCCGGTGGGCCGCGGGCTCGCCGTGAACCCGGATGCGGCGGCGGTTGCGACCTATGTCAAGCAGGCGGAAGCGCAGAAGTCGGTCGATTTCGTTCTCAACATCATTCCGGACAGCGTGGTCGGCGCGCTCGCGCGCGGCGACATCCTGCAGGTGCTGCTGTTCGCGATCCTGTTCGGCTTTGCGCTGATGGCGCTCGGCGAGCGCGGCCACCGGCTGCGCGAAGTCATCGACGACACCGCGCATGCGGTGTTCGGCGTGATCGCCATCGTCATGAAGGCGGCGCCGCTCGGCGCCTTCGGCGCGATGGCCTACACCATCGGGAAATTCGGACCCGCCGCACTCGGCAATCTGGTCGGACTGATCGCGGTGTTCTACATGACCGCGGCGCTGTTCGTATTCGGCGTGCTCGGGCTGATCGCGCGGCTCGTCGGCTTCAATATTTTCAAGTTTCTCGCCTATATCAAGGACGAGTTGTTGCTCGTGCTCGGCACCAGTTCGTCGGAAAGCGCGCTGCCGCAGTTGATGGAGAAGCTCGAGCGGCTCGGCTGCTCCAAGCCGGTGGTCGGGCTGGTGGTGCCGACCGGCTATTCGTTCAATCTGGATGGCACCAACATCTATATGACGCTGGCGACGCTGTTCATTGCGCAGGCGCTCGGCGTCGACCTGTCGTTCAGCCAGCAAGTGACCATCCTGATCGTCGCGATGCTGACGTCGAAGGGTGCCAGCGGCGTCACCGGCGCCGGCTTCATTACGTTGGCGGCGACGCTCACGGTGGTCAATCCGGCGCTGGTGCCGGGCATGGCGATCGTGTTTTCGGTGGACAAGTTCATGAGCGAGGTCCGCGCGCTCACCAACATCATCGGCAATGGCGTCGCCACGGTCTTTGTGTCGTGGTGGGAGGGTGAACTCGATCACGAGAGGCTGCACGCCCATCTCAACAAGCAGATCGATCCCTCCGACGTGGAGACGGCTGTCACAACCGGTTAGCTTGGGCGTGAAATAGTCAAGGGGTAGTCAACAGATCGCGCCCAGCCGGGCCGGGGAATATCCCCCATTCAAGCCGTCCAGGCGCGGGCGAACCACTGCGTAACGACGGCTGACTTCGGAGACATTGCTGCCGCCGAACCGACAGACCTGCGCCCTTTACGCAGGCAGATACAGGCACCTGGGGAGCTTCAAGCATGGACTTCAACATCAATAGCCTCGTCACACCCGGCCTCTGGGCAGGGGCCTTCGTCGCGTTTCTCATTTTGCTGCGGGTGGCCAATATCTTTCGCTACATCTCGAACAACCAGGTCGGGATCGTGGAGAAGATGTGGGCGGCGAAGGGTTCAATCCAGTCGGGCTTCATCGCGCTTCATGGCGAGGCCGGGTTCGAGCCCGAGATCCTGCGCGGCGGCGTTCACGTTTTCTTTCCCTTCACCTATCGTATCCACAAATCCGACCTCGTCACGGTCGGACAGGGCAAGATCGCCTACGTGTTCGCGCGCGACGGAACCTCGCTGGGGGCTTCCCAGGCACTCGCGGCCAACGACACCGAGGACAAGTCCGACTTTCAGGATGTTCGGAGATTTCTCCTGGGCGGCGGCCAGAAAGGTCCGCAGCGCAAGGTTCTGCGCGCGGGAACCTATGCGATCAACACCACGCAATTTGCCGTCATCACCGATGAGCGGGTCTATGGCCACGCCTTGAGTCAGCAGGAACAGGGTGTTCTTGACGACATGACGCAGACGATCGCACAGCGCGACGGATTCGCCCCGGTCATCCTTGCCGCCGGTCAGGATCTGGTCGGCATCGTTACAGTGCACGACGGCCCCTCGCTGCCACCAGGTGAAATCATCGCACCGGAGGTTGGCACCGACCTCAATGAGGCCGGGACGTTTCATAACAACTTTCAAGAGCCGGAGAAATTCCTGAAGGCGGGCGGATTTCGCGGACGCCAATTGCAGGTCGTGGTCGAGGGCACCTGGTACATCAATCGATTATTCGCGACGATCGAGGCCGTCCCCAAATCCGTGATCCCGGTCGGCAATGTCGGCGTGGTGATCTTCTATACCGGACCGAAGACCGCCGATGTCTCCGGCGAGCAATACCGCCATGGCGAACTTGTCCTGAACGGCAGCCGCGGCGTCTGGAAGGATCCCATGCTGCCCGGCAAATACGCGTTCAATACCTACGCCGGCAAGATCGAGATCATCCCCACGGTCAACTTCATCCTCAAATGGGTTCGCGGTGAAGTCGGCGCGCTGAAACTCGACGAAAATCTTTCCGAGATCTCGCTCATCACCAAGGACGCGTTCGAGCCGACGCTGCCGCTCTCGGTGGTCATGCACATCGATTATAAAAAAGCGCCGATGATCATTCAGCGCTTCGGCGACGTGAAGAAGCTGGTCGAGCAGACCCTCGACCCGATGGTCAGCGCCTTTTTCAAGAATATCGCGCAGAAGATGACGCTGATCGAACTGTTGCAGAACCGGGCTGCGATCCAGGAGGAGTCGGGGAACGAAATGAAAGCGAGGTTCGAGGCCTACTCGCTCGAATTGCAGGAGGTGCTGATCGGCACGCCGCGTGCCGCGACTGGCGACCAGACCATCGAGAATATCCTCATTCAACTGCGTTCACGCCAGGTGGCGCGCGAACAGGTGACGACCTATCAGGAGCAGGAGAAGGCGGCGGTGCAGGAGCGGACCCTGAACGAGGCCAAGGCGACCGCGGCGGCGCAGATCGCACTGACGCAGTCGCTGATCCAGGTCAAGGTGCATGAGAACGAAGGGGCCGCGGCGCTGGCGCGGGCGCTGAAGGATGCCGAGACCGTCAAGGTGACCGCGGCCGCGGTCGGCGAGAGATCGCGGCTCGAGGGGCAGGGCGAGGCGGACCGGACGCTGGCGATCGGTACGGCGAATGCCCAGGCCACCAAGCTCTCGGTCGATGCCTATGGCGGCCCCGAATATCGGCTTGCCGAGCAGAACTTCTCGCGTTTCGCCGACGCCTTGACCAAGATCAATCAGCCGCTGGTGCCGCAATTTCTGATGTCCGGCGCGCAGGGGCAGGAGAACAATGGCGGCCTCATCCCGACGGCGATGCTGAGCTCAATGTTCGGACGCATGATGCCCGATGCCCTGGAGAAGCTGAAGGAAGAGGCGCCAAAGCCCAAGCCTCGCGGCAACGGCCCATAGACTAGCCACAGCATCAGCCCATCCCGGGCGCGCCAGACAAAATCAGAGGGCCTGGACGAGCCCGGGCCCTCTTGAACAATCGACGTTGCACCTTGGTGTCAGTCGTCATACTCCTTCGAAATGTCCCGGCCGGTGTAGTCAGGCATGAACCACGCCGCCACAAGGCTTACGACCGAGCAAGCGGCGATGTAGACGGAAATCGCGTAGCCGGAGTGGTAAGCGGCGAACAGGGCTGTCGCGATCAGGGGCGCAGGACCGCCGGCGATCACCGATGCGAGTTGATAGCCCAGTGACGCACCGCTGTAGCGCAATCGCGGCGTAAAGGCCTCTGCGATCAGGGCTGCCTGCGGTCCATATTGCATGTCATGCGGGATGAGCGACAGCACGATTGCGATGAACACCAGGGATGGAACCGCCGTGTCCACCATTCCAAAGTACAGGAAACCGAATACGCCCACCGTCGCCGCGCCGATCAAATACATCTTCCTGCGCCCGATGAGGTCGGAGATGTGGCCCGACAGCGGGATGGTGACGAACGAGACGCAAGAGGCAACCAGCACGGCGATCAGGATCAGATCGCGCGACATGTGCAAGGTACCGACGGCGTAAGCGAAGATGAACGCGGTGAAGATGTAGAACGGCGCTTGCTCGGACATCCGCAGCAATGCCGACAGGAAGATCTCCTTCGGATGCTTCTTGAACACCTCGATGATCGGGGTCTTCTCGATTTTCCTGGTATCCAGCAGCTGCTGGAACACCGGCGTCTCGAGGATGCCAAGGCGAATCCATAGTCCGACGCCAACCAGGATGATCGAGAGCGCGAAAGGAATTCGCCAGCCCCACGTTGAGAACTGGTCACCCGACAACTGGCTGAATGCGAGAACCGCAAGGTTTGCCAGAAACAGGCCGCACGGCACCCCGAATTGCGGCCAGGATGCCACCAAACCGCGTTGACCGTGAGAGCGCGACCATTCCATCGCCAGCAGCACCGATCCGCCCCATTCGCCACCAACGCCGATACCCTGCAGCATCCGCAACACCGTCAGGATGACCGCGCCCCAGATGCCGATCGACGCATAGGTAGGCACGAATGCGATCAGGAAGGTCGCGATACCCATGCACAGCAGCGTGGCGATCAGTGTCGCCTTGCGGCCGATGCGATCACCATAGTGACCAAAAATCGCGGCACCGATCGGGCGCCCGACGAAGCCGATGAAATAGGTGCCGAAGGCCGCGAGCGTCGCCGTCAAGGCATCTTCGTTGGGAAAGTAGAGCTTGCCGAAAATAAGCCCGGCAGCCGTGCCATAGAGGAAGAAGTCGTACCACTCGATGGCGGTGCCGATGGTTGACGCGATGACCGCCTTGCGCAATTGCATGCTGTGATCGGATGCGGACAACGTCGCATGTGTGATTGCCATAGCCATTGAATGGCCCTCCCTGGTTGATGGTCTTCTTGTCCCGTGGGAACCGGGTTCTCAACGGTTCATTGAAGGGAAATCTATAATCAGTTCGCGGCGACCGAAAGGTGCATCTCACCGAAGGCAGTCATATTGCTGCATCGCAGGAGATTGGTGCGAAGCTCTGGTTATGACACTCAGGCTGCATCGGCGCCTTGGAAATGTTGGCTTCGCACCAACGCCGGACCTTTCAGGATGTCGGCGTCGCATCGTCTCTGCCGCGGACCTGATGTCTTGCCGCTCAGCGTGGTGCGAGGTCGGCGATCAGTCCGTTGGTTGCAGCCACGGCGGCGGTGAAACCGCCAGTACTGAACGCGTTCATGACGAAAAAGGCGGCCACCCCGCGGGTCGGCGCGATCGCCAGATACGCGAAGGTGCCCTGCAGGCCGCCGCTTTTCTGCAGGATCAAGGGCCGGTTGGCGGCGGGCATGTTGATCACCCAGCCCAGACCCATCGCATCCATCGGCCCGGCATCGTCAAGCCCGGCGACCGCCGTCAGGCCGTCGCGGTAGAGATAGGCAGCGTGATCGAGCAGGCGCAGGTCGCGGTCCGTCGTCGCAAAGCGGTCGAGATGCCACTTCATCCAGCGCGCCATGTCGTTGGCGGTGCTATGCAGTCCCCCGGCGCATTCAATGCTGGCCGGCGTGTGCGCTGCGGGCATCGGCGAGCCGTCGAAATCGTGGCCTTGCATGACACGTGCTTCGTCGCCGGGGCGCAGGTTGAAGACGGTATCCTTCATTCCGGCAGGATCAAGAACGCGCTCCCTGAGAAGGTCGGCGTAGGATTTCCCGCCGGCGTTCGCGAGCGCGGCGCCGAGAAGATCGAAGCCGTAGTTCGAATAGAGGGCCGCCGTGCCGGGCGGAAAAAGCAGGGGATCGGTCTTGAGGTTGGCGATTTGCGCTTCCCTGGTGTTGGTGGCGAATGGATCGTTCGGCGGCCCATCGGCGCGGGGGACTTCGCGCGGCAGACCGGACGCCTGGGTCACGAGGTCGATCAGCCGGATCGGACGGCCTGCCTTCTCGGGTAGTGTGACGTCGTAGCCGAGCCGGTCCTGCAGGCGATCGGCGAAACGCACTTTACCGTCGAGAACCATGCTGGCGAGGACTTCACCGCAAAACACCTTGCTGATGGAGCCGATGCGAAACATCGTATCGGCGTCGGGCGTTCTGTCCCCCTTGTCGGTGGTGTTCCCGAAACCGGCGACGGCCACTTCGCCGTTGCGCACCGCAACGAGCATGAAACCGGGCACCTTGGTATTGAGGTACGTCAGCGTGCCCGTGAAGTTGACCGCTTCGGCGAGCAGCTTGTCATCAGCGATGGCCTGTCGACAAGGAGCGATCTGCGCTGCGACGATCGCGGCGATGCAGGCGAAGCCGATCCGTCTTCGAGACTTGCGCAATGTCTTTTTCCCGTCAAAGCTCGAACTCTATCACGCCGTTCAAACCGGCATCGAAAGAATTCGGGCGCCTGCGAAGGGCTGTAACGTGATATCTGGCCATCAGGCCGCGCACCAAGAAGAACCGGTCGGGAATCCGAGCATGCGAACATTCTGGATGGCGCGGCGCGGGTCGGCCCACTTTCTCGCTATCTTGAAGGTAGCTTGCGTTATCGCCTGTTGCGGCCTGGCGGCCAGGTCCGGAAAGGCACTGGCGGAAACCGCGGAGATGGGCGGTCCCTATCCCGTCGGGATGAAGCAGATGGAATATGTCGACCCGACCGACGGCCGCCATTTGGCGTTCGCGCTGTTCTATCCGGCTGCTGCTCCCGACAGTGCCGCTGCGCCTTACCACATGCTCTTCTTCACCAACCTGCATCTGTACGTCGATGCGCCGGTGGTGGCCGATACGCTGAAGCGTCCGCTCATCATGTTCTCCCACGGGGCCGGCAGCAACGGTCTATACTATGCGTGGTTTGGAGAATACCTCGCCGCGCGCGGCTATCTCGTCGCCATGCTCTATCACTATCGAGCCAACACCTATGACTCGACCGTGATGTATACGAGGAGCAAGCTCTGGCAGCGTCCGCGCGACCTCACTCTGGACATCACGAACCTGCTTCAGGACAAAGTGTGGGGGCCGCACATCGACGCGAACCGGATTGGCGTGGCGGGGCATTCGCAGGGAGGATTTACCGCTCTCTGGATCGGCGGAGCCAGGATCAAATCCCGACCTGTATCTGGCCTACCAGACCGGATGGCGGAACAACCCGGTGGTCCCCGCGTATCTGCGCGCGGAATTGCCGCTTGACGCCGGACCCGCGCGCGACGTGCGAGACAGCCGCGTGAAGGCCGCCTTTGCGATGGCTCCCGGCGACGTGCCAGCGTTCGGCATGGACGAGGCCGGGCTTCGGCAACTGACGGTCCCGACCTACATCATTGTCGGCGCCAGTGACACCCAGGCTCCCGCCAGGGAAAACTCGGAGTTTGCGGCAAAATATATTCCCCATGTCCAACTCGATGTGCTGCCCGGTCTGGTCGATCACGAGATCTTCGTCAATGAATGCGATGCATTGGGACGCGACACGTGGCCCGAGGCCTGCATCGATGCGCCCGGCATTGATCGAGGCGAGTTGCACGAATACATCGGCAACGCCGCTTTGAAATTTTTTGATGTCAATCTGGGCGTGCAGCGATAGCAGGCAAACTGGTGCCGGTGTCGCGGCCCCTCACTGGGCATCAGTCATGAGGCCATAAGAAATCCGCGGGGACCGGAGTCGACCCGCGGATTCCATGTCGTGCGCCAGAGGTGGAGAGGGTCGCTATTCGCCCTCGACACCAATCGCATAGGCGGTCTCGCCGTGAACGGCGTCGTCACCCACCTTCAGGGTTGCCTCATCCATGCGCAGCGGCACGATGAACGAGATCACCTTGAGGATGATGAAGGTCATGATCACGTTGTAGACGATGATGAAGGCCGCTCCCTCCGCCTGCAGCAGCAGTTGCGGGGCGTTGCCGTAGAGCAAGCCGGTCACGTTGACGCCGGGCGCTTCCTTGTCGGTACCGATGTACAGCAGCATGTCGGGATTGGCCAGGATGCCGGTCATCAAGCCGCCGGTGAGGCCGGCCACGCCGTGGGTCGAGAGGACGCTCAGCGTATCGTCTACCTTCATCATGAAGCTGGTCTTTTGCAGCTTGTTCATCGCCAGCCAGGGAATGATGCCGGCGACAATGCCGATGATGATAGCGCCGACGCCATCGACGTAACCTGCGCCTGGGGTGATGGCGACCAGGCCCGCGATCATGCCGTTGACCGCGCCGAGCACCGACGGCTTGCCATAGGCCATCTTGTCCATCAGCGTCCAGACCAGAAGGGCCACCGCGGTGCAGGTGTTGGTGTTGAGCACGGCCGCGCCGGCATTGGCGTTGGCGAAATAGGGATCGCCGCCGTTGAAACCGTTCCAACCCAGCCACAGGATTCCGGCGCCGACCAGCGTCATCAACAGGCTGTTGGGCGGGAAATGGTCGCGATCGGCCTGCAGCCGCGGACCGACCAGCCATGCGGCGACGAAGCCGGACGTGCCGGCGGCAAGGTGGATGACGTAGCCGCCCGAGAAGTCGGCGACGCCCATGGCTGCGAGCCAGCCGCCGCCCCAGATGCTGAACGCCCCGACCGTATAGACCAGGGTCATCCACACCGGGCAGAAGATCATCCACGCCGTGAAGTTCATGCGGCCCAGCACGGAGCCGGCGAGGATGATGACGGTGATGGCGGCGAACACGAACTGGAAGAAAATCAGTGTCGCCATCGGAAAGGTCAGCGCCGGCATGCCCGCTGCCGCCGCCGGAATGATCGCCTGACCGGTCGTGAAGCTGGCCGATGTCGCCAGGCCCGGCGTACCCAGGAATGGAAACCATTGCGGCCCGAACGCCATATTGTAGTCGAACAGGATCCAGACGACCAGGACCGAAGCGAACGCGTAGAACGCCATGAAGGCGGAGTTGATCGCCCACTTCTTCTTGACGATGCCGCCATAGAGAACTGTCAGCCCTGGAATGCTTTGCAGGCCGACAAATGTTGCAGCCGCGAGCTGCCACGCATTGTTGCCGGTATCCAGCCATTGTGGTGATGGTACGAGTGCCATGAACGTTTCCCCATTTTGATTTTAAATCCAGTCCGTGCGCCGGTGGCACAGACCAGCGTTCAGGCAAAACGCAAAGAATATACCACTCGTAGCCGGCTCAACTGGACATTGATTGCTTATGGATTTTCCGTAAAAGTCAGGCAGCGAACACAGGTCGACGCGACCAAAAAATGTGCACAATGAATAAAAAATAAGCAGGGAGGCGTGCTGGTGAGATCCATGATTTTGTCCCGGCTTGCGGCGGGAATTTGCGCGTGGGCGGTCAGCATGACCGTTCCGGTTTTCAGCGGTGAGGCGTCGCGCGGCGAGACCGCGGTTACCTGCACCAATGTTGCCAGTGGCACGAATTGGCAGATCAGGATCGACTACGACAAAGCCACCGTCGATGCCAATCCGGCGCGCATCAGCGACGCCGAGATTTCGTGGCACGAGCCGGCGGATGGCGGGAACTACACGCTTGACCGCAAATCCGAGAAACTTACGGTGATCGTGGCGTCGAGCACCGGCGGCTATTTCCTCTATCATCGGTGCCGGCTGCAGAATTGAGGCCGTGATCCCGAAAAACGAGGCGGCGCCATCGCCGCGTCACGGTGCAGGCGGCCCGCCGCGCGCGCGCCCCGCGGAAATTGGAGCGGCGGCGATGGCCGAGCGGATTTCCAGCGTCAAGGTAAGTGTCGGGTTCGCCTCGGAGACCGGGCCGCGCAAGCGCAATGAGGATTTCGCCGGCGCTGTTTTCGGCCCGGAGCTGCCCGAGCCGCGCCGGGACATGGTGGCTGCGATCGCCGATGGCATCGGAAGCACAAAGGGCGGTCGCGAGGCGGCCGAGATCGCCGTGCGCGGTTTCCTCGATGGATTCTGCGATCTGCCCGAGACGATGGAAGTGCGACGTGCGGCGGCCACGGTTCTGAATGCGCTTAACGGCTGGATCCATTCCGAAGGCCGCCGGGATACAAGGCTGACGGGGATGGGATGCACCTTCACGGCGCTGGTGCTGCGCGGTCGCGTCGCGCATGTGCTGCATGTCGGCGACACCCGCGCCTACCGGCTGAGCCGCGACCGCCTGACCTGCCTGACATCAGACCATGTACGGCCGGGCGGCGCCGGCCGGTCCAACATCCTGACCCGCGCATTGGGCGTCGAGACCGAGGTGCGGCTGGACTACACCAACCAGCCGGTGGCGCAGCACGACCGCTTTCTGCTCTGCAGCGATGGCGTGCACGCCTACCTCGCGGCGGAGACCATCGCCGACATCATGCGCGAGCGCGTCTCTTCCGAGGATACCGCGCGTGCGCTGGTGGCCGCCGCGCTCCAATCCGACAGCAGCGACAACTGCACCGCTCTGGTGCTCGACGTGGTGGGCCTGCCGACGGCGGAATCGGCTGAGATCGGCGCCAACATCGCGCAACTGCCGATCATCCCGGTCCCGCTCGGCGGCGAGACGATCGATGGCTTTGTGCTCAAGGTGCTGCTGTCCGATGGCCGGTACAGCCGCCTGTTCGGTGCGGAGGACGAGGTCGAGGGTGGCGAAGTGGCGCTGAAGTTTCCAAAGCCCCAGGTGGCGAGCGTCGCCGCCTACCGTGCGGCCTTTGTCCGCGAGGCGTGGGTGGGCGCGCGCGTGACCAGTCCCTGGCTTGGCCACATCATCGAGCTGCCGCCGGGCCGGCAGAGCTGCCTCTACACCGTCATGCCGCTTTATCAGGGCGAATTGCTGGAGACCCGGCTGACGCGTCGGCCCGCAGTGGGACTAGAGGAGGGACGTCATATCGCGATCTGGTTGGCCCGGGCGGCGGCGGCGCTGCACCGCGCCGGCATCGTGCATCGCGACATCAAGCCGGACAATGTGATTCTCGAGGGGGAGGGGTCGCTGAAGCTGATCGATCTCGGGGTGGTGCGCATCGCGGGAATGGAGGATTTTCCGCCCGAGGAGATTCCGGGTACCCCTGCCTACATGGCGCCCGAAATGCTCGACGGCGAACCCGGCAGCGAGGCGACCGACATTTACGCCCTCGGCGTCACCATGTTCCGCGCCTTCACCGGCGAATTCCCTTATGGCAATCCCGACGCCACCAGCCCGCCGCGCCGGAAGCGGCCGATCGCGCTCTGCGCCTTGCGTCCGGACCTCCCGGCCTGGCTGCAGGCCGCGCTCGGCCGCGCGATGGCAATCGATCCCGCCGAACGTTATCGCGACATGGCCGAATTTGCCGTCGAGATGGAAGCCGGACCGGCGCGCGCGCCGCATGCGGTCAGCCGGCCGCGGACGCTTCTGGAACGCAACCCCGTTCTGTTCTGGCAGGGGGTGGCCGCGCTGCTCGTGCTCGCGCTCGTGCTGTCGTGGCTGCGGCATTAGAGTCTGCTCTGCTCAGTCATTGAGATGGAAATGCCGGCGCTTCTCGCGCTGGACGCAACTGATGGCGCGATCGGCGATTTTCTTGTCGGCCGTCCCGTACAACGTCACCCGGACCGAAAAACCGCCCGGTATTGCGTCTCGAAGAATTTGAATGCCGCTGATGGTCTCGCAGCCGGGCCACTGTCTGACTGCGTCCAGGCACTCCTTTCGGAGAGCCCCGTAGCTTAGTCCGACCGTCGCCGACTTCGCCATGCTGCAGCCGCCAAAGAAAGTAAGGCCGCCCCGGTCGGCCGCCGCCTTCATTTCAAGCCAGATTTGCCGAATCGACTGTCGGTCGGCCATGCGCTCCAAAGCGGATATGGCCAGGCGCGGCTCGCTGATTTGGCTTTACGAGTACACGTCCTAATTCAACTTTTGACAAAACAAAACCGCCCGGTTTTGCCCGGGCGGTTTTTTCGTCTCACAAACCGGAATTCCTATTCGCCGCTGCCGAAGCGCCGCGACCACCAGCCGGCGCGACGCGGCTGGGTGTCATCCGTCGACTCAGGCGCGGTTTCTTCCGCAGGGGTTGGGGCGTGGGACGCAGTGGTCGGCTCGGGCTGGCTGTGATTGACAGCCGCCGCCGCTGCATCCGGCCGGGCGTCGACCATGAAGCTCACTTTTTCGCGTACCGTTGAGCGGCGCCGCGCGGCTCTTTCGGCCTCTTGAGCGGTGTCCTCCGGTACGGATGCAGGAGATGCCTCCTGCATGGACGCACGAGGCGCTTCCTGCGGGACAGGATCTGCATGTTGTCGCTCGGGCGCTGGTGCAATGGATTCGGGCTGAACAACCGGCAGCGACGGTTCGGCCGAATATCCGTCGAAATCGGCAACCGCATCCGACGCTTCCGAAACTGGTATCGGCCCTAGTTCGTCCACGATCGATCCGGCCAGACCATCTTCCGGTCCGCCGCGCCGGCGGCGACCGCCTCGGCGTCCGCGACGGCGGGGCCTTCGCTCGCCGCCTGCCGCCTGATCGGCGCGAGCCGCGCCGGGCTGCTCCTCGCCTTCGTCCTCGTCGGATTCGCTGTCATCCGCGATCGCGCCGGCAACCGCTGGCGCATCGGACGCAATGCTGGGAATTTCACTCTCGTCACGCACAGGCGCGCCGTCGCGCGCTTCGCCGGGACGGCCGCGCCGCCGCCGTCGCCGCTTGCGCTTGTGGCCGTCCGCGTCGGTTTCGCCGTCGCTCGCCTCGCTGACCGGCGCATCGTCGGCCAGCCCTTCGGTCTCTTCGGTTTCCACTTCCGACTCGGTTTCGATGTCGAACGGCTCTTCGTCCTCGGAGACCTCTTCGACATAGGCCGGGAAAGCCGCAACCTGCGCCGCCAGCAGCGCCTTGGCGGCCTCCAGCGTATGCACCTGTTCGCCGCGATCGATGATGAACGACTGCTGGCCGCTGACGGTCGGATCGGCGATCACGGCCAGCGTCACCTTGAAGCTGTTTTCGAGATCGCGCAGATGGCCGCGCTTGTGGTTGAGAACGTAAAGCGCGACGTCGGTTCGGGTGCGCACCACGAGATTGTGGGTCGCGCCCTTCATCAGGATTTCCTCAAGACCGCGCAGCAGCTGCAACGCCACCGACGATACCGAACGCACATGGCCGCTGCCGCCGCATTGCGAGCAGGGCTCGGTCGAACTCTCCAGCACGCTGGCGCGAATGCGCTGGCGGGACATTTCGAGCAGGCCGAAATGCGAGATGCGCCCGACCTGGATTCGCGCGCGGTCCTGCCGCAGGCAATCGCTGAGCTTGCGCTCGACCGAGCGGTTGTTGCGCTTCTCGTCCATGTCGATGAAGTCGATGACGATCAGGCCGGCGAGATCGCGCAGGCGCAGCTGGCGGGCGACTTCCTC
>Ga0209863_10000832_pt1 | contig 13308 bp, 9 predicted proteins | sample OrgsoiDNA2013046_FD_185796 | JGI IMG/M metagenome (GOLD analysis project Ga0209863, IMG submission 185796) | Permafrost soil microbial communities from the Arctic, to analyse light accelerated degradation of dissolved organic matter (DOM) -... | ecosystem: Environmental > Terrestrial > Soil >...
TTATATAAACATAAAATGAATCGTCTTTATCTTAAAAAGAGGATCTCGCGATATTTTGGGAGGAGCCACTCGCTATCGTCAACTAATACCTCCAGTTTATCGACATGATAACGAATCTGATCAAAAAAAGCACCTTTCACGTCATCACAATAAGCAATGGCTTTTGCTCTGGAATCGGTTAAGGCGTTTGCCTTTTTCCTGGCCTCGATCATTTTACTTACCTGATCACTGATTTGGGAAATATGTTCTGAGATCTTTTCCAGGATTTGTTTCTGGTTGGAGAAGGCAGGTTCTTTCAGTCCGATTTCCTTGATTCCGACGATGTTTTGTATAAGCGTATTCTGATATTTGAAGGCTGGTGGCAGGATGTGACTGGTGCAGAGTTCCCCCATGATCCGGGCTTCTATCTGGACTTTCTTTACATATTTCTCCAGTTCAATTTCATGGCGGGCTTCCAGCTCTATATGGGTTAATACGTTATTGGATTCATAGAGATGTTTGGTTTTTTCAGTTAAAAGGGCATCCAGGGCCAGCGGGGTTGCTTTTACATTGGCCAATCCCCTTTTCTTAGCCTCGGCCTCCCATTCCTCACTGTAATTATTTCCTTCGAAAAGTATTTTTTCACCGCTCACGATATATTCCCTGATGACATGCATGATGGCGATTTCCTTTTTCTCACCTTTTTCAATTAGCGTGTCGACTTCTTTTTTGAATTTTTTCAACGTTTCCGCCATAATTGTATTCAGAGCAGTCATCGCATTTGCGCAATTGGCTGAAGAGCCTACTGCCCGGAATTCAAACTTGTTTCCGGTAAAAGCGAATGGAGAAGTTCTGTTACGGTCGGTATTATCCAGCAATAATTCCGGAATACTCCGGTGCAGGTCCAGTTTAAGGATCGCTTCATCCTGTTCGTCAAATTTTGCACCCACGCGTTCTTTGATATCTTCCAGCACTTTGGTCAGGTATTCACCGATGAAAACCGAAATGATTGCAGGTGGCGCTTCATTGGCTCCGAGGCGATGGTCATTTCCCGAGGAAGCGATGGATGCCCGCAATACATCCGCATAATCGTGAACTGCCTTTATGGTATTGACAAAGAAGGTCAGAAACATCAGGTTTGTCTTGGGTGTTTTACCAGGCGCAAGCAGGTTAACGCCTGTATCCGTTGACATGCTCCAGTTATTATGTTTGCCATTTCCGTTGATTCCGGCAAATGGTTTTTCGTGCAGAAGAGCGCGTAGTTTATGACGACGGGCCACACGATCCATAATGTCCATCAGGAGTGTATTGTGATCAACTGCCAGACTGATTTCTTCGAAGATCGGGGCACACTCGAACTGAGAGGGAGCTACTTCATTATGACGTGTTTTTAACGGGATGCCTAATTTATAGCACTCCGTTTCATAGTCACGCATAAATGCATAAATCCTTTCCGGTATGGAACCAAAATAATGGTCTTCCAGCTGCTGGCCTTTGGCGGGTGGGTGACCGAAAACAGTTCTGCCACTCATCACCAGGTCAGGGCGGGCATTAGCCAGGGCTTCGTCAATTACAAAATATTCCTGTTCCCATCCCAGGGTTCCGATTACTTTGGTTACATTCTTGTCAAAATAATTACATACGTCAACGGCAGCCTTGTTCATGGCTTCCAGGGATTTCAGCAGGGGTGCTTTGTAGTCAAGCGTTTCACCCGTATAGGAGACAAAAATGGTCGGAATGCAAAGGGTTTTACCTGTTTCGATTTCCATAATAAATGGTGGGGATGAAGGATCCCAGGCTGTATAACCGCGGGCTTCAAAAGTTGCGCGGATTCCTCCGGAAGGAAAGGATGATGCATCTGGTTCCTGTTGGATCAGGGCATCTCCCTCGAATTGTTCAATCGCGGTACCATCTCCCTTTATAGCAAAAAAGGAATCATGTTTTTCGGCAGAAGATCCAGTTAATGGCTGAAACCAGTGCGTATAATGGGTTACGCCTTTTAATTCAGCCCACTGCCTGAGCCCCGCAGCAATCTGGTTGGCAACGACACGGTCAATTTTTTTTCCACCTTTAATTGAACCCGTTAGGCTTTTATAGGCTTCGTCGCTTAAGAATTCCCTTGCCGTACGGGTGGTAAATACATTTTCCTGGAAGATGGCTGTGATTTTGGCGGATCCGTCAAGTGTTACCGGAGCTTTTGTTGACAGATCGTTAATTGCTTTTACTCTTAACGATTCCATTAAAATATTTTTTTATGAAAACGAAAGTAAGCGATAATTCATAAGAACGAAAAAAAAAGAGCTTTTTACCGGTTTTTTAGAAACTGTTCTAAAATATCTTCGTTTTTACTTGATTTATTAATATTTTTTTATTTAAAATCCTAAATAATCATAACATTAAGGTTAATTCTAATGTAATTTAAAAATCCAGTAGCGGAGTTTCTGCTGCAGGAGGGGATTGCCGGCATAAAGAAATAAAATCAATAACAGGAATGCGATGCTTCGGTACCTCACTATGGCTCCCGGGAAGGGTACGGTATAACCAATACTTACCAGCTGGGTTAAACTATAAAAGAGGAATAACCAATAGACCGGATGGGAAACCTGTTTTTTACGATCAGGTGAAACAATAAAGAATAATAAGCCCGCAAGGACAAAGAGTACCTCAACTGAAGAAATGGACTGCAGCAGATTTTTTCCTTCCCAGGGATAAGGTCGTAATATACTGTTTGTAACTGCCTGGGGTAATATTTTCAGAAAGCTGACCGGTCCGGGTTTCAGGGTATCCAGCTTATACCTCGTATTTCCGTTTAAAAGGAAAAATTTATACTGGGTGTGTTGAAGAGGACGCGAGAACTGATAAGCGGGAGGAAGAAACAGACTGATCCCGAATATTACAAGAGCTGCCAGATATACCCGGTTAAAATATCGCGGAGTTGTTTCATCCTTTTTTATACTGATCAGGTAGGCGAGGAATGCCGGAAGAAAAACGGCCAGGAACTGATACCGGATCAGGAACAAGCCCAAAAAACCACTCAAAACACCGATTGCCCGCCTGATACCTGGTTTACGCGTATAAGCCTGTCCGTTATACATCATCAGGGCCATGAAGAACAAAAGCAATCCTTCGGCCCGGATGCCGCTGCACCAGAAAACAACCGAGGGAATAAAAAAGACCAGGAGGAAATACATGCCGATGCGTTGTGGGAACTCCCTGGCCAGGAGCTTGAATAAAAGAAGCGGCCCTGCGATGATCAAAAACTCAAACAACAGGAGATCGATGTAATAATTTTTTCCACTGAGCAGATTCAGTATCGCCAAACCTTTTATGAAAAACAATCTTTCAAAGTCCTTGATATAAAGTACCAGCGCATCCCATCCATGGTAGCCGGTTATCTGTAAGTAATAGGACGGCCAGAATGGTTGTAAAAATCTAATGGGATGATGCATCAGCAGATTAGTTTCTTCCCTGGATTCATTGAAATAATTCCAGGTATCGTCCCCGTTATAGAAATGAAGGAAAACCCATCCGTACAAACAGCCCAGGAGTATTTTAAAAAGCACAATAGCTGAAGTATGATAGATGGTAAACGGGAAAATTTTCCGCCGGATGATGATATGCAGCAAAATGGTTCCGAATAGCAGGTAAAAGAAAAAGAGAAAGTAGGTCAGCATAGGAACTTTACCTGATTTTGATTACCCAAATCTATAAATTTGAATTTAATATTACCGGATGATCGTAAATCAGCCCGAAAAGAGGAAGAAGATTGCGCTTGTTGCCAATAGTGCATGGTCAGTATATAATTTCAGGATGGATCTGGTCCAACACCTTTTATTAAGCTTTGACGTACTTATCATCGCACCCAAAGATGAATTTACTGTTGACCTGGAAAAAGCAGGCTGCTTCTACCGGGATATACAATTCAATAACCGTTCCGAGAACCCTTTGAAGGATTATACATTGTTTAAATCGCTGGAAAATATTTATCGGGCGGAGAAACCGGATTTTATTTTTCACTATGTCATTAAACCGAATATTTATGGTTCATTGGCTGCCGCCAGATGTGGCATTCAATCTGTGGCCGTAATCACAGGCCTGGGTTACACTTTCGACAGGCACAACTGGCTCAACCGGATCGTTTCATTTCTCTATCGCCATGCATTGAAAAAGGCCAGCGAAGTGTGGTTTCTCAACCAGGAAGATGCGAATCTGTTTGTCCTGAGGAGACTGGTGAGCGCCGACAAAGTAAAAATATTACCGGGGGAAGGAATTAATACGGATCATTTTTTTCCGCAGGCCAATAAACCGGTTGCCCGGAGCAAGGCATTTCAGTTTCTGATGGGCACCCGCCTGCTCAGGTCGAAAGGGGTCAGCGTTTATTTTGAAGCTGCACGGATTTTAAAAAATAAAAACCGCGATATCCGTTTTGAGCTGATCGGTTTTTTTGAAAAGAATCATCCGGATTCCGTTTCAGAGTCAGAATTAAGACAATGGCAGAAAAAGGGGATCATACAGTATGGCGGATTCGCCCGGGATGTGCGGCCATTTCTCAGACAGGCCGATTGCTTTGTTTTTCCCTCATTTTATCACGAAGGAATTCCGCGCTGCCTGCTGGAGGCGGCCGCCATGGAAGTCCCCATTATCACTTCCCGTAATACAGGTTGCAGGGAGGTTGTACAGGAGGGGGTAAATGGTTTTTTAGCAGCTCCGAATAATGCCGCCGATCTCGTCGCGAGGATGGAAGAAATGATGGCTCTATCCAATGGACAGCGGGCGGAAATGGGTAAGAAAGGTCGCGAATATGTAACTGCTAAATTTGGTATTGAGCATATTCTGAAGGAATATGATCAGACATTATTAAGCTTAAAGCCCAACGCCTAAAGCCTAAAACTAGTGTGGTAAATGTGTAAGGGTATTAAACGCAATGTCATATCAACGAAGAAGATTAAATGTATAAATTCAAAATTGAATGTGAAAATGACAATATGAAAATATGAACCGGCGATAAAAAATCCAGATTATAGTTTCGATTCGAGCCTGCATTACCATATTATCATTTCCTAATTCAATTTTGAATTCCTACATTTCCTCAATTCCACATTTACCACACTAGTATTAGGCTTTACGCTTTACGCGTTCAGCTTATTTACGCTTGCCTGAGATATTCCAGCACACCCGAATCTTTAATTTTTTCTTCCCAGCGCCAGCTTTCCAGTTTCGGATTTTCAAACGGAAATCCTTTGATCCTTTCCCAGGTCATATTTGACAGGTCCTGCTTCAATAAAAAATAATTTCCGCCATATCTCTCCTGGAATTCGGAAATCCAAAAATAATTCGTACTGATTACCGGCATTTTCATGGCAGCATATTCCAGGAAAATAGTGGGGGTCTGCGCACTGAATGGCTCTTCATCCGGAACAAAATTAATTGCAAAACGGGCTTTGGCAAGCCAGCCGGCCACTCCTTCCCAGGGAACTGCCGGTTGGAAAAAAATATTTTTACAATGTCCGAATATTTTTGAAAGGCCATCCTCGTCGTTTCCCAGCATGAGGATGGAACGATTTCTCAATGCACCCTGATCAAAAACTTTTAACATTTCATCCAGCTTTTTCCTGGCAGAAAGATTTCCTGAATAAATAAAATCATATTCCTTCCTGACTTCCGGCATCGGATGAAAAAATTGTTCGCTGATTCCCATGTCGCGGTATCCAAAAGGAACTTCATCGTGAATATTGATTTGTTCACGTACATATTCATTCAGGTATAACCTGAAATGGGGACGCGGAGTCAGTCTGCTTTTCAGAAAATCCTTGAGCTTACGGTAAGGAGGAACCGAAGCGGATGCATATTCGTGGATGATCAGCTTCTTCTTACTCCGAAATCCGGGGTAAAATCCCATGATATACCAGAATACATCAGCGCCGGATAACTCTTCCTCTCCATATTTTGCAATACAGGTTTCTATGTTTTGCACTTGAAAAAAAACCTGATAGGCGGCGAGTTCCGGCAAAAAAGCCTTGCGATTGTGGATGAAAGCGATCTTCATGGAATCCTAAAATAATCAAATAGATTAACGCGTCCTTCGTAATTTTGCGGTTTCTTCAAATAACATGGACATTACTGTTAAAACCGCCGAACAACTCCGGCTTACTGCAGAAGAGTTTGAACTGATTTGTGAGAAACTGGGCCGGACCCCCAACTTTACCGAGCTCTGTGCATTCAGTGCCATGTGGAGCGAACATTGCAGCTATAAAAATTCCATCCGATGGCTGAAAACACTTCCCCGTGACGGAAAGAAAATGCTGGTGAAAGCGGGAGAAGAAAATGCGGGACTGATGGATATCGGTGACGGACTGGGTGTTGTATTTAAAATTGAGTCCCATAACCATCCTTCTGCTATTGAACCATTTCAGGGCGCGGCCACCGGTGTTGGCGGAATTCACAGAGATATTTTCACCATGGGAGCGCGTCCCATTGCTTCACTGAATTCGCTGCGCTTCGGCAAATTGAGTGATCCGCAAACGCAGCATCTACTGGCAGGTGTTGTACATGGGATCGGGCATTATGGAAATTGTTTCGGCGTCCCGACAGTGGCGGGGGAAATTTATTTTGATGAATGTTATCATACCAATCCACTGGTGAATGCCATGAGTGTGGGCATAGTAAAAAAAGGAAAGACAATTTCTGCAACGGCAGCCGGTAAAGGAAATCCTGTTTTTTTTGTTGGCAGTGCCACTGGTAAGGATGGGATTGGTGGTGCTTCATTTGCTTCAGCTAATATTACCAAAGAGTCTGTGCAGGAATTGCCGGCAGTACAGGTAGGTGATCCATTCCAGGAAAAAAAATTATTGGAGGCCTGTCTTGAAGTAATCGAAACCGGTGTTGTTGTAGGCATGCAGGATATGGGTGCTGCCGGCATCATTTGCTCTACTGCGGAAATGAGTGCAAAAGGAGAGGTCGGAATGCGCATTGATCTGGATAAGGTCCCTACCCGTCAGACAGGCATGAAGGCGTGGGAGTTACTGCTGAGTGAAAGCCAGGAACGCATGCTCATGGTTGTGGAAAAAGGGAAAGAAAAAAAGGTTCTTGATATTTTTGAAAAATGGGATCTTCCCTGTTCGAATATCGGCGAAGTTACGGACGATAAATTATTAAGTTTTTATTACCAGGGAAATCTGGAAGCGGTGATCCCTGCGGAAGAACTGGTTCTCGGCGGCGGAGCTCCCCAGTATAGCAGAGAGTATAAAGAACCTGCCTATTTCGAAAAAATAAAATCATTTGATCCGGCATCAGTTCCGGAAACAGAAAAAGAAAATCTGAAAGCAGTTGCGGCGGAACTGATCAGACTTCCGTCCATTGCTTCCAAAAGATGGATCAGTGTTCAGTACGATAGCACGGTAGGTGCAGCAAATACTTCAACCAATGAACCATCAGATGCAGCTGTAGTCGTTGTGCTTGGAACCAATAAGGGAATTGCGATGACAACAGATTGCAACAGCCGCTACGTAATGGCAGACCCCTATAAGGGTGCCATGATCGCCGTTTCTGAAGCAGCACGAAATCTTATTTGCTCCGGGGCGGTTCCTCTGGGTGTAACGAATTGCCTGAATTTCGGTAACCCTTATAATCCGGAAGTTTATTATCAGTTTGTTCATGCTGTAAAGGGTATGGGGGAAGCCTGTCTGAAATTTGACACACCCGTTACCGGGGGGAATGTAAGTTTCTACAACCAGCATCCGGATGGTGCGGTATATCCAACACCGACAATCGGAATGGTTGGCCTGCTCGAAAACACGAAACAAAAAATGACCCTGTATTTCAAAAGGGCGGGAGATCATATTTTCATGATCGGTAAATCAAGAAACGATATTAATTCATCCGCATTTTTACATGCTCTGAATGATATAGAATATAGTCCGGCTCCCTATTTCGATCTGGAGGAAGAATATGAAATGCAAACAAAACTTCTCGCCTGCATTCAACAGGGTTTGGTCGAGTCGGCGCACGATGTTGCAGAGGGAGGATTATTTGTAGCCCTTGCTGAGAGCGGGTTTCATAAAAACCTGGGTTTTTCAGTTACCTGCCAGGATAAATCGATCCGGCGTGATGCCTATTGGTTTGGAGAATCGCAAAGCAGGGTGGTTGTTTCGGTAAAAATTGAAAAACTGACCGCATTCAAAAACGCGATGGAAGGAATTTCTTTGGAAAGGCTGGGTGAAGTAACTGTTTGCAATATAGAGGTGAATGGTGAAAGCTGGGGTAATATCCGGGAGTGGAAACAGGAATACGAAACTGCCATAGAAAAGGAAATGGAATCAATTGTTGAAGCATGACCAGATCTTCCGCCATCGTAGTTACGGGAGCCGCGGGTTTTATCGGCAGTTGTCTAACTGGATTTCTTAATGAAAAGGGATTTGAAAATCTGATCCTGGTCGATGAATTCAGCCGGCTGGATAAAGTAAACAACCTGAAAGGAAAAAAATTCAAACATAAGGTAGAACGGGATGATTTTTTTGACTGGCTTAAATTAACCAAACCTTCAGTTTCATTTATTTTTCACCTCGGCGCCAGAACGGATACAACAGAATTTGACTATGCCGTTCACGAACGATTAAACCTGCAATACTCGCAACAAATCTGGGATTTCTGCATGCTCAAACAGATCCCTCTGGTATATGCGTCTTCGGCAGCTACTTACGGGTCAGGGGATTTGGGATATGATGATAACCATCAGCTGCCTTATCAGCTGGAGCCCCTGAATGCCTATGGTATTTCAAAAAATGAATTTGATAAATGGGCCTTGCGGCAACGTAGTAATCCTCCATTTTGGGCGGGTTTGAAATTTTTCAATGTATATGGTCCCAATGAATATCACAAGGGAAGGATGGCCAGCGTAATCTGGCATGCGTTCAACCAGATTAAAAACAACGGAACCGTAAAACTTTTTAAATCACATCGTCCTGATTTTAGAGATGGCCAGCAGCTGCGCGATTTTATTTACGTGAAAGATATTTTGAAAGTTTGCTATTGGTTCCTGGAAAATTTTGAGAAGAAACCCGGAAATGGTTTATATAATCTGGGAACCGGTAAAGCAAGGAGTTTTGAGGATCTGGTGCGGGCCACATTTGCGGGTTCCGGGGAACCCGTAAAAATTCTTTATATCGATATGCCGGAAGACATTCGGGATAAATATCAGTATTTTACAGAGGCCCGGATGGAAAAACTCCGTGCTGCAGGATATACTGAACCCTTTTATTCCCTGGAAGACGGTGTAACAGATTATGTAAAAAATTATCTTTCAAACAAAAACCATTACTAGCCAATGATCAATAAAATCGGAATCATCGGAGGCGGAAATCTGGGCATGGCCATCGCAGAGGGTTTAATTCAAAGCGGATTTATCAGTCCTGGCCATATCCTGATCACCCGCCGTTCGGTTGATCAGTTGCACGCACTGGAAAGAAAGGGGGTTATGGTCAGCGCAAATAACGAAGATGCACTCAATTATGCCTCGCTGATCGTGCTGGCCGTAAAACCTTTCCAGGTAAATGAAGTATTATCCAAATTAAAAGGCAGTTTTAAAAAAGGGAAACATATCCTGGTTTCGGTAGTTACAGGGGTGGGAATTCAGCAGTTGTCCGCCCTGATCCCAGAACAGGTTCCCATTGTACGGGCCATGCCCAATACAGCCATTGCAATCCGTGAAAGTATGACCTGTCTTTCAACCAAGGACGTGGACAATGATCAGTTCCAGGAAATACAGGAAATGTTCAGCCAGCTGGGAAGCGCGGTAAAGATTGATGAAAAACTGATGGATGCAGCAACCGTTTTGGGTGCCTGCGGAACGGCCTTTGCGATGCGCTATATCAGGGCTAATATCCAGGGTGGCATTGAAATCGGATTTGATGCCGCCACTGCCAGCCTGATCGCCGCACAAACTGTAAAAGGGGCCGCAGAACTCCTTTTGATCAAGCAAACCCATCCGGAACAGGAAATTGACAAAGTCACCACTCCCAAGGGCTGCACCATCGCCGGGCTAAATGAAATGGAGCACCGCGGTTTCAGCTCTTCTCTCATAAAGGGACTGGTCGCCAGCTACCAGAAAATTGGTCAGGACTAAAAGGCGCATTGATAATCAAATAGTTGCGAATTATCTTTTTTAAAAGATGCCGTTTGGACTTGCATCTGTTGAAATATAGATGGAAATTTACCGTTATAAGCATAACCCTAAACACTTAGCAGGAAATTGCTGAGAATCCAAACTATGAAAACCAAATCCAGTGGCTACGTTTTAGCTGTAGAAATTTTAATTGTCACTTTATTTCATGTTGTAAAGATCAAACAGGCCGAAAAGCATCCTGCAGAGATGGCGTTTTCAACTTCTGATAAAAAAATATCCGTGCCGAAACCTGTCATGGAAAATAAGACCGGCACAGAGTATATGCTGGTGAATCTGGTGAAATAAATTTCCCACGCTAATCTTTACTCCATTTATCCACATTCTGATTTACCTCTTTCGGACGAATGAAAAATTTGCCGTAGTTTTGCATGACCTTCTGGTTACTGTTTGACATCTGTAATTCAACAGGTCATATCATATCCATTTACTGAGCTTATTGTCGTCTTAATTTCAAGATTATGGCCAAATATATTTTTGTTACCGGAGGTGTTACTTCTTCGTTGGGGAAAGGAATTATAGCGGCATCTCTGGCCAAATTGTTACAGGCAAGAGGCATCCGGGTAACGATTCAGAAATTTGACCCTTATATCAATGTGGATCCGGGGACTTTGAATCCCTATGAGCATGGTGAATGTTTTGTTACTGAGGATGGTGCGGAGACAGATCTCGACCTGGGTCATTATGAGCGGTACCTGAATATTTTTACTTCGCAGGCCAATAATGTCACCACCGGCAGAATTTATCAGACTGTTATCAATAAAGAAAGAGAAGGTGCGTACCTGGGGAAGACCGTTCAGGTTGTTCCGCATATTACTGATGAAATAAAAAGAAGGATGTTATTGCTGGGTGCACGCAATGAATATGATGTTATTATTACAGAGCTTGGCGGAACAGTCGGTGATATTGAATCCCTTCCTTTTATTGAAGCCGTGCGTCAGCTGCAATGGGAATTACCGGAAGAAGATGTGGTGGTAATACACCTGACCCTGATTCCTTACCTGAAGGCCGCCAAGGAATTAAAAACAAAACCTACCCAGCACAGTGTACGTATGCTGAGCCAGGAAGGTGTAACACCCGATGTAATTGTATGTCGCACGGAAGAGCCGCTCTCTCCCGAAATCCGAAAGAAAATTGCTTTGTTCTGTAATGTGAAGGTTGAGGCTGTGATTGAAGCGGCCGATGCTTCCACGATATATGAAGTCCCGGTTACCATGATGAAGGAAAAACTCGACCTGATCTGTCTGAAAAAGCTGAATATCACCAATTACCCCGATGCGGAACTTACGAAGTGGAAGGAATTCCTGGATAAACTGCGTCACCCAAAATCCAAAGTGACCATCGGACTGATCGGAAAATATATCGAACTGCAGGATGCCTATAAATCAATTCTTGAATCATTTGTTCATGCCGGAGCTATGAACGAATGTAAAGTTCAAATTCTGAATGTACACAGCGAATCCATTACCAGTGATAATGTAGCGGAGAAACTGGGCAACCTCGACGGATTATTGGTTGCACCCGGATTTGGACATCGTGGAATTGAAGGAAAGATTACCGCTGTAAAATATGCCCGGGAAAATCAGCTGCCTTTCTTTGGAATCTGCCTGGGAATGCAAATGGCGGTAATAGAATTTGCCCGCAATATACTCGGACTGACGAAAGCCCATTCCACTGAAATGCAAGCGGACACACCGACGCCGGTAATAGACCTGATGGAACACCAGAAAAAAATTACCGTCAAAGGCGGCACTATGCGCCTGGGTGCATATCCCTGTGCGATCGAAGACGGAACACTGGCAAAAGCCATTTATGGGAAGTCTATGATTTCTGAAAGACACAGGCACCGGTATGAATTCAACAATGAATATCTACAGCAATTTGAAGATGCAGGAATGATCGCCAGCGGGAAGAACCCTGAAAGCGGACTGGTAGAAATTATCGAATTGCCGAATCATCCATTTTTTATCGGAGTACAATATCATCCTGAACTCAAAAGTTCAGTCGAAAATCCCCAACCGATCTTTGTTCATTTTATCAAGGCAGCAAAGGATTTCGCCAGCAAGAGAACGCGGAACCAGGTACTCGAACGTGAAATGATTTAAGCAAGTATGGAAGTATGGAAGAATGGAAATATGGAAGTGCTAATAGGGAACCATCTTTACTAATTTTTGTCATATGACTGCCAACTGCCTACTGTTTAATTCGATGGAAAAGCCCAAACCAGAAAATCCGGAAATACTTCGCTCCAGCTGCCATAGTCATGAGTTCCTGCTGGTGATTCTTTATAAACGATTCCTTCTGCTGCAACAACATTTTTCTTTTCCAACAGGTTAATAATATCTTTCGTATCATCAATCACGTCGATGATGCTATCTTTATCCCGGTCTCCTTTTTCTTCCGCAGCTCCGGCATAAAACCAATATTGCAATCCCGGTTTTTTTCTTGAAGCCTTCAGCTTAGAGTACATGATGCGGTTTTTTTCGTCAGAATAACTACTGTCTTCCGAAGCCTTATCGCGCCACCAGAATGATCCGGAGAACACACCCACTTTACTGATCTTGTCCGGATGATTCCAGGCAATGTCGAATGCAGAAAGACCACCCATCGAGCAACCCGCAATTACTACGGACTGAAATTTTCTTACCCCGGATTCTTTTTTCGCATAGGGATATAATTCGTTGTTGATGAAAGCATCGTAAAAGGTGGCCCTGCTACCTCTTTTTAAATAATCGGGTTTGTCGGTTACTCCAAATTCCTGCATCCGGTCGCCTGCTTCCACTCCGATGATTACCAGGGGCAGGATTTTTCCCGTCTTGTACAAACTGTCCAAGGTTTCTTTAACACGAAGTTTTTCCAGATCCTGCCCGTCATTCAAAATGAGCAGGTTGAATAAAGAACGATCGGATGGGGGAGGAGTATGCAGGATATGAAGTTTCACATTGCGCTGCAAATGTTTTGAATACAGGTTATCGTCGTTTTGTTTCACTCTTTTACAGGAACCGGTCAGGATGAGTAAGATCAGTAGATATTTGCCAGTCATATGTTAAAGATAGAAAATGCAATATTAGTTTGGATGGTAGTCGGGATGATCGTAAATTTGCCCTCCACATCGCGAAGTAGAGCAGCGGTAGCTCGTCGGGCTCATAACC
>Ga0209863_10000833_pt1 | contig 13305 bp, 9 predicted proteins | sample OrgsoiDNA2013046_FD_185796 | JGI IMG/M metagenome (GOLD analysis project Ga0209863, IMG submission 185796) | Permafrost soil microbial communities from the Arctic, to analyse light accelerated degradation of dissolved organic matter (DOM) -... | ecosystem: Environmental > Terrestrial > Soil >...
CCCCAACCTCCACCTAATTCACTCACTGCCAGCATCAATTCGTTTTTACCCTTCTTCAGCGGAAGATAGATGGCGTCGTTTTCCGGGTTCATGATGCCGAGGAAGCCGGGGTCGCGGAAGTTCTGTGCGCTGCGTCCACGAAAGAGAATCTGGCCGTTGAGGAAGACGCTCACGTCATCGCTATAGCCAAGGAAGAGTTTCTTCACCTGATCGCGATCGGAATCGATGTTGGTTTTCGCATAGATGACCTTTGTGCCGGGCTGCGGATCCAGACGTTTGGAGAAGTCTGTGGCGAACGTTACCTGAAGATGCGGCGCCTGACGATAGCGATAGAGCACGACAAAACCGGGAGCTTCTGCCTCCACGTCCTGCCACTGAATGGTGCTGGCCTCTGCTGCGGATAACGGACGCTCAAGATTGCGAGCCAGGGCATCATAATCCGGCGAGATGCTCCACTTGGTGATTGTGCCGCCCGGCGTCGCGGGGAAATGGCGTTCCCATGGAGCATCAGGCGTGGTGTGAACTTCGAAGTTGGAAAAATATGTCGCGCCAGTCAGCACATACAAAGCCACCTGTCCTTTCTGTACGCCGCTCTTGAGATCGTTCATTTCAAGCGCCGGCTTGTCCATATCTTTTACATAGAGTTTGCCCTGCGCGCCGGTGACTTCCAGACGCAGATGAAACCAGACGTCTTTTGGAATATCCACCGCTCCGGTGAAACCCGGGCCGTTGTAAATCTGCCAGTTTGCGCCTGTGTTGAGAACGGGCGTGTATTGCATGGCGTCCGGCAATCCGGATTGATGCTGGCGGAGGTAGACCCATTCACCGTTGGCGCTTTTTTCGTCCATTCGAAACTGTATGCCGAAAAATCCGCGCTTGGCAGGAGTTGCAATATCCACTTCAATGACGCCGTCACGCATTTCAAAATCTTTCACAACGGCGGCCGCGCCATCCAGAGAGAGACATTTGCGTCCCTGATATTCAGTGGCTTTGGCTTGTCCCTCAAGTTCCCAGCGAGGTGAATCAGGCGGGATGGAGAGTGACTGCTGCGCGGACAAGGATGTCTTTTCAGCTTGGCCAGGCACTGAACTGGCCACAATCAACAGGGCCATACAAAGCAGAGGGAAGAATCCAATGAGTCCGGGATCGTTGTTGCGAGTAGTCATGTGCGTTGTAAGACGGATGGAACAGGGAATGGGTAGCGGCAAACAAAAGAGAAGGGGGCGGCTATTGCCATCGATCAAATTAAGAAGCCGGTGGCTATGAGAATCTAAATTTGGGATGCCATGAACGCCGAACCATCTCCACAGTTTGGTGTCTGTTGGCGGGAGCCTTTATACTGTTGAGCATGTCGATCATTCGCGATTTTGCCGGGATAGCCAAAGGTATGTCCGTAACGCTGCGGGAGATGTTCCAGCCCACGGTGGTGGAAAATTATCCTGACGGCAAAGGTCCCATGCGCGGCGCCATGTTCCAGGAGCGCTTTCGCGGACTGCACGTGTTGCAGCGGGATGAAAACGGTCTGGAAAAATGTGTGGCATGTTTCCTGTGTGCGGCCGCCTGCCCTTCGAATTGCATTTACATTGAAGCGGCGGAGAACACGGCGGAGAACCGCATCAGCGGCGCGGAACGTTACGCCAAGGTCTATAACATCGACTACAACCGCTGCATCTTCTGCGGCTATTGCGTGGAAGCCTGTCCCACAGACGCCATCACCCATGGCCACGGCTTTGAACTGGCAACTTTCAACGCCAGCAATCTGGTTTACCGCAAAGAACAGTTGCTGGCGAATACTCCGGTGAGGATTCCGGCGGACTCGGGCGACTGAGGTTTGTCGTTTTTCTGCTTTTAGTCCCGAGCGCAGCGAGGGATCCCTATAAGCTTTAATGCAGTTTCGTTTCACCGGGGATTCTTCGATGCAATTTTTCCGGAGTCCCTTGAAATTTTTTAAATTGGTAGCGATCCCTCTCTCCGCTCGGGATTAAAACAAAAAGCCAATTCAGGGCTTCTGCGTCGGCCTGATCAGCACCTCACTTACAAACGCATTGGGCCGCTGGGTAACGATCATGGCCACGGCATGAGCAATATCTTCCGACTGAAGCATTTTGTCCGGGCTTTTGCCTTCATGCGGCGAGAGTTCCGTATGCGTTGATCCCGGGCAAACCACGCTCACGCGGATTTTGTGCTGGCGCAGCTCTTCAGCCACTGAATAAGTGAGTCCGTTCAAGCCCCACTTTGAGGCCGCGTACGCCGCACCGTTCGGGAGAGCGTTCTTTCCCGCCAGTGATGAGATGTTGACGATATCACCACCGCCGCCGGCAATCAGCATGGGTGCAAAGGCGCGGATCATATAGAAGACGCCGCGCAGGTTGGTGTTGAGGATATCGTCCCACTTTTCGATCGGCAGCGATTGCAACGGTGTGCTGAATCCGCCGATGCCGGCGTTGTTGATCAGAATATCCAGTCGCGAATACTTGTGCTGGATCTGTTGGGCCAACGCGGAGACGGAGTTCCAGTCAGACACGTCACAGGCCATGGCTTCGGCTGCGCCTCCGGCTTTTCGGATCTGATCGGCCGAGGCGTCAATGATGGTTTTGGTCCTGCCGCAGACGACGACGGTGGCGCCCATCTGGGACAGACGCATGGCGATGGCCGCGCCAATTCCGCGACCTCCTCCGGTGACAACAGCGATTTTCTGGTTCAACTCGTTTGACATGATCTTCCTCTCCGCGACTTTCTTTCGAATCAAGACTCTTTCAGGTAGCAATCACAAAATTGACGCAAACACAGCGTTCGTTCGCCTCTTACGAGTCCGGACGACGCGGAATGACGGCATTTTGCAACCATTTCAGCTTCTCCGGGTTCTCTTAGATAACAGTTCTGGCCGCTGTGGCATCTGATGCTTAACTGCCCTTCCAATTAAGCAGCTTGCCTACCAGAGGGGTCTGTCTTTTATAATGCGATGCTCAGGTTTTTGATCTAGAGTCAGGCTCGGCTAATGGACATGTGTCCAGGTGCGTCCGGGCTCCTCTAATTTTGGCATTGATGGACTGAAGGAGCGATTTGAAAATGAAAAAAGTGCTTGTCACGATTGTGCTTGCGCTAACCACGGGCGCCATGGCTCAACAGCCGCCAGCCCAGCAACCCCCCGCCGCCACGCAACAGCCCCCAGCAGCACAACAGCCGCCAGCAGCACAACCGCCAGCAGCCGGTGGCCAGGCCAGCGTACCCACCAGCCAGAAGGTGATTAAAGACCCGGCAGAATATAACGCTTATATTACGGCTCTCAATACCACGGACCCGGCTGCAAAAGCCCAGGCCATGGAAGCCTTTGTCGCGCAATATCCCAACAGCATTGTGAAGCAGGAAGCGCTGGAACAGGCCATGGCTGCCTACCAGGGGACGAACAATCCCGCCAAAGTGGAATCCACCGCCAACCTGATCCTGCAGGTTGATCCCGCTAACGTTCGCGCGCTGGCGATCACAACGGCCATCAAGCAGGGGCAAGCGCAAACTCCGCAGCAGTTTGCCGAACTACGCCAGCTGGGTGAAAAAGGCCTGGCAGCGATACCGGCATGGCCCAAGCCAGATGGCATGAATGATGCTGATTACACCAAGTTCAAGACGCAGATGCAGGGTATCTTTGCAGGCGCCGCAGGATTCGGTGCTCTGCAGTCGAAGGATTACGCTGCCGCCAAGGGTTTCTATGCGCAATCGCTGAAGGCTGATCCCAACAACTGGGTGGACGCCTATCGTCTGGCCGTGGCCGATCTGGAAAGCAATCCGCAGGACTTGAATGGTTTCTGGTATGGCGCTCACGCAATTTCGATTGCACAGGGCCAGAACCCACCGAACCAGGCTGCCGTCAACAGCATGACTCCCTATCTGACGTCGCGTTACAAGAAGTTCCACGGCGGCCCGGATGGCTGGGACCAGATTATGGCATCGGCAACGACGGGCAGCGCGCCTCCGGCTGGATTTACCGTGAAGCCTGCTCCCACCACCTGCGAACTGGCAGCCAATGCCGTGACCCAGAATGGTGTGGACCAGCTTTCTTTCAGTGACTGGGAACTGGTTCTTTCCTGCCGCGATAAATCACCCGCCAACAAGACTGCTGCTGACGCTGTATGGCAGAACATCCAGAGCAAGCAGAAGACTGCCAAAGGCGAAGAAGCCAAGCTGAAGATGCCGATCAAAGTGGTAGCTTCTCCTGACGCCAGCACGCTTGATGTTGCCATTAGCGAGGACAACCAGACGGCCAACAAGGCTGATATGCGTGTCCAAATGGAAAAGCCCATGACCAAGGTACCGGCTCCGGGCACAGCAATGGACATCATTGGTGTGATCTCTGATTACGCGCCTGATCCGTTCATATTCACTATGACCAAGGGCGAACTGCCCGCGGCCAAGGCTGCGCCAACACGCAAAGCTCCCGCCAAGAAGGGCGCAGCAACCAAGAAAAAGAGCTAAGTCAGTTTGAACAAAACAAGGGGCAGCCGGAATGGCTGCCCTTTTTATTGACCGACGCTTATTCGCCCAGCATCAGCCGCTGTATAGAATGTGCGCGGCCATTGCTTTCGTCGCAATTGATCACCACGGCGCAGAATCGTGGATCACCCTTGGCGGCTTCAAAGCGTCCGGGCATGCCGGTAAGAAATCGCTGCACGATCTGATCTTTCTCCACCCCGATCACACTGTCATACGGCCCGGACATGCCACAGTCTGTTTGATACGCAGTGCCCTTGGGAAGTACACGATTATCGGCGGTGGGGATATGCGTATGGGTTCCGACCACGGCGGTTACGCGACCATCAAGATACCAGCCCATGGCCACTTTCTCAGATGTGGCCTCGGCGTGGAAATCCAGAAAAATAACTTTGGCTGTGATTTGCTTCAGTATTTGGTCGGCCTTGCGGAAGGGATCATCATTGTCCTGCATGAAGACGCGGCCTTGCAGATTGATCACGGCATAGGACTGGCCCTTGCCTGTCTTGCCTTCATACCAGCCGACGCCGGGTACGCCTTCAGAATAATTTGCGGGACGCAGCACCCGTCGAACGCGGCCGGTGGTGTCGGTGTCGGCAGACTTGAAATACTCCATAATCTCGCGCTTGTCCCAGACGTGATTGCCGGTGGTGAGCACGTCGCAGCCGAGGTCAAAAAGCTCGTCGGCGATCTGGGGAGTGAGCCCGAAGCCGCCCGCGGAGTTTTCCGCGTTGGCGATAACAAGGTCAATCTTGTGAGTTTCCACTACGTGCGCGAAATGGTCATGGACGATTTTGCGCCCGGCACTACCGAAGATGTCACCGATAAAGAGAATTTGCATAAGAAGTCGAATTGTTGAGTTTAACAAATGATTTTGTCGCTTCGCTCCAAACCGCCGCAGAGTACGTTATGTGGTTGCTTGATTGAGGCGCCAGTAACAGCGGGCTCGACGCGCTAGTCGGCCTCGCCCTTAACAAGTAATTTTGTCGCTTCGCTCCAAACCGCCGTAGAGTACGTTATGTGGTTGCTTGCACGAGGCTCCTGTTGCAGCGGGCTCGGCGCGCTAGCCGGCCTCGCCCTTGAAAAGCTATCGCGGTTTATTTCGAAAGTCGTCTGGCACAGGCGGCCTGATTTACTGTGCTAAAGCCACGTCGGCCAGAAAGTCATAGTTAGCGGCCACGCCGATCTTGAGGTCGCGAATCCGCGTGGTGTGGACGGTGAGGTTGTCCATATACCACAGGTCGATGTAGGGAAGATCATGGGCGAGAATTTCCTGGACCTCAGCATAGACCCGCTTGCGTTCTGTCTGGTCAACGGTGTGGCGGCCCGCGTCAATCAGCGCATCCACGCGCGGATTGGAATAGTAACTGCGATTGGCGCGTTTGGGCGGGAAGCTGGCAGAGTGGAAGGCGTATTCGAAGATGTCAGGGTCCTGGTTGGCTCCGGCCACCCAGCGCAACGTGTACATCTGAAATTCGCCTTTGGTGACATCAGAATAAAACGTGGCAAACTCAAAGCTGCGCAGATCCAGCACAATTCCAACCAGGCGCAATTGCTGTTGCAGCACGGCGGCAATCAATCGAGAGGCCTCTTCGGTTGAAGTTTTCATCGTCAGGTGAAAACGGGTCCCGTCTGCTCCGCGCGGGAATCCGGCCTGGTCCAGCAGGGCGTTGGCTTTCTCCAGCGAGTGTTCATAGTGGGTCACGTTGCCGTCATAAGCCCAGTGTTGCGGCGGCAAAACGCTGTCTGCTAACCGACCAAAGCCACCCACCAACGCGGTGAGCATGGGCTGGCGGTCAACCGCATAAGCCATGGCCTGCCGAACGCGAACATCTTTCAGGATGGGATCACGGAGATTGAAAGCGATATAGGCCAGACTGGTTCCGGACTGCCGCAGGACTTCCAGTTTAGGATCGCGACTCAGTGTCTTGACCAGGTCCGCGCTGATGGAGTTGGTGGAAGCGACGTCGGCGCTGCCTTTGCGCAGTTCCAGCGCGCGTGTGGTTGCGTCCGGCACAATGTTGAAGCGGACGTGGGCGACTTTCGGCGGTCTGGCCCAGAAGTTGTCATTGCGGTCGAGCAGGACCTGATTGTCCGGATCAAGCTGAACGAACTTGAATGGACCCGAGCCGATGGGCTTGCGTGACAGCTCTTTGCCGCTGCCGTAGGGCACGATTCCGAAAGCGCCGTCGGAGAGGTTCCACAGCAGCGTTGCATCAGGTTCAGACAGATGGATGATGACCGTTAAGTCATCCGGCGCCTCTACTCTGGTGACGTGGCGATAGGAAGCGGCGCGGATGCTGATGACGCTGCCGTTGCTCATGGAGTCGAGCGTCCACTTTACGTCGCGTGAAGTAAGCGGGCGTCCGTCATGAAAGTGAATGCCCTGGTGCAGAGTGAAGACGTAAGTCTGTGGATCGCGCATCTCCCACTTCTCAGCGACCCATGGTTGCAGGTTAAAATGGTCATCTTTACGGACGAGAGAATCAAAGATGAGTCCGTCAATGCGTTCTGATTGAGAATCAGTGCCGACACGCGGATCAAGATTGCTGGGACCGCCTTCAATCAGCATGACCACGGTGTTGGGATCAGGACGGGAGGCGCAGCCTGCGCAGAGAATTAACAAGAGGCAAAAGCCCAACCACAAAGGACACGAAGGAACACGAAGGAATCTCTTTCTTAACCACAGAGGACGCGGAGGAACGCGGAGGAATGTTTGAGCAGCTTTCCGCAATTCTTCGTGTTGTTTGCTTTTGATCATTGTGTCGCTGGGTGGCGTTTGTGCCAGCGCAACCGAGGGCGGCTGCGTTCCAAACTCTTTCTATACTTTTTTGCCTTTGTGTAACTTCGTGTCCTTTGTGGTTAAAGGTTTTGTTCTCCGTGTTCCTCTGTGGCCTCTGTGGTTAAACGTATGAAACCTTCCCCAGGACTGCTGGTCTCTTTGCCCCGGTCGCTGATGGTATATTGCCCGGCTGCTGGTTCCACGTTTGATAAGCAAGCACCGCGAAAGCCACGGCTTCCTTGGCCTGGCTGGGAATGCCAAAGTCGTCTGTGTAATGGACCTTCAGGCCAATTGCAGTCATCTCTTCGGTGAGCATGCGCATGAGCGTGCGATTCTGTGTGCCACCGCCGGAGACGATGTAGTCGTGGAACGTGCTGCGTCGCAAAACAAATCTCCTGATCGAGTGAGTAATGGATCGCGCGGTGAGCGCCGTGGCCGTGGCAATCACGTCAGCCTTGTCAGCGTTGCCGCAGAGCTCAAGAAAAGATTGTGTGTACTGCCCACCGTATTCCTCGCGTCCGGCGGTCTTTGGTGGCTTCTGCTGGAAATAAGGGGCACGCAATAACTCATCGACAACAGGCTTTAGGACTCGGCCTTTGGCTGCTATAGCGCCACTGCGGTCAAATGGCTTGTCGAAGAGCTCTTGCGTGAGTTGATCCATGACCATGTTGCCCGGGCCTGTGTCGAAGGCCATCACTTTATCGGGGCCGGCGCCGGCGGGAATCGCCGAGAGATTTCCAATGCCGCCGATATTCTGCACGATGCGCCCGCGCTTTTCGTGACGGAAGAGCGCGTAATCGAGAAAGGGAACCAGCGGAGCGCCCTTGCCTCCGGCTGCCATGTCCGCGGGACGGAAGTCAGAGACGACGGGAACGCCGAGGCGTGCGGCCGTCACTGACCCTTCACCGATCTGCCACGTAGTGGCAAGCGGCTTGCCCAGAAATTTGGCCGGTTCGCCCTGATGATAGATGGTCTGGCCGTGGCATCCGACGAGATCAGGCCTGCTGACTTTGGCGGACTTTTGAGCCGCGCGTACTGCGTCGGCATAAAGTTCGCCCAGGAAGAAATTAAGGCGAGAGAGTTCAGCCACGCTGATGGCCTGTGCGTTCATCGCGGCCAGAATGGCATTACGCACCGGCGCAGCATAGGCGGTGTGTGAGTGTGACAGAAGCTTGAGCTTGAGATTAAAGCCATGGCCCGTGATCTTGACCAACGCCACATCAATACCATCGGCCGAGGTGCCGCTCATGACTCCGGCAACGATCAAAGCTGGTGCTCCCCAATGATTTTGGTGAAGTTCTCCACGACCTTCTTCATGTGCTGCACCACGCGTGCCGTCGGCTCTTTGGAGAAGCCACGGAGTTCAGGCGAACGTTTCTTGAAGGCAAGAACGCGTTTGGCGGCCTGGGCAACATGCGCGGCGAACTTGCGGTTCTTCTCGGCTTCACGCAGAACAGCCTCGTAGCCTCGCCAGACCAGTTCCTGATTGTGGCAGACCAGGTACATATCGGCCCCGGCGCGCAAGGTTTCCACCGTGACTTCCTCAATGGAACCAGCAGCCATGACGCCGCCCATTTCCAGATCGTCAGAGATGATCAGGTTCTTGAAGCCGATCTTCTTGCGGAGAATGTCCTGCATCCACTTCTTTGAGAGCGACGCAGGCAGATCGTCCTTGGTGACTTCAGGGTACGAGGCATGCGCCACCATGGCAAAGGGAATCTGCCGGTGGAGTTCACGATAGGGAAGCAGGTCTTCCGCCCACATCTTCTTCCATGATTTGTGGATGGTGGGAAGGGCGTGGTGCGAATCAAGATTGCCTTCGCCGAGGCCGGGGAAGTGTTTGCCGCAGCCGAGGACTTTGGCCGCTTTCAATCCGCGCAGACATTCCCTGGCATAAGCGATGACTTCTTTGGGATCAGCCGAGGCGGTACGCGTGGTGAGTACCGAGCGCGATGCGGGCAGGCCAAGATCGAAGACCGGCGTGAAGTCCGTGTTGAAGCCAAGCGCTCGCGCTTCCAGGCCGAGGACGTTGCCGTGCATGCGCCAGAGTTTGCGATCGCCGGTGGCAAAGACGTCCGCCACGGCCGGTGCCGGGGCAATAACTTTCTTCAGGCGATCCACCGTGCCGCCTTCCAGGTCCACGCAAAGAAACATTGGCACGGGCGTTGTGGCCCCCGAATCACGCAGGAGTTTCCATGTCTGGCTGGCAGATTCAATGTTGCGCGCAAATAGAATCACGCCGCCCGGCTGAATGGTGGAAAGCGTTGTGCGCAATTTGGCGTCAACTTCAAGGCCGTCATAGCCCATGATGAGCAACTGGCCAACCTGCTGGCGGAGATCGAGAATCGTCTTCTTTGCCATTGCTCTCAGATTATACGAAGCCACAACAGAAGCGCTCGCAGTGTCAGCTCTCCGCTGGTCTATTTTTTCAGGAATGCTCTCAGTTCATTTGTAGCTTAGGTTTTGATTTAACAAATTTACGCAATTACCAAATTACTCAATCACTCAATCTAGAGGGGGGTGCCCCTACCCCCCGGTTTCACCCAATTTCACCCAATGTCACCCAACCGGGGTCCCCAACAAGCCCGCCGTTGGCTTGTTGGGGTGGAAGCCCGGTTTTGGCTTGCTGGGGTGGAAGCCGGGCGGAAAAGCGGTGTTTTGGCTAGGAGCCAGCAGCTAACTTACATGCCGCCTTCGTCCGCGGAAGGGCCATAGATGGCCGGCACCGGAATATTGTTGAGTCTCAGATAAACGCCCAGTTGTGCACGGTGATGGACATTATGGTTCAGCACCCATGTGCGCAGGCAGGCGCCTTTGGGCATGGTTAATAAGACTTGTCCGTTGTCTTTCAACGACCATGGCTTAGCCAGCTCGGCATCGGAGACACCTGCGACGGCGGCCCTGGCGTCTTTCAAGTAGTTATCAAAGCGGTCCAGCAGCTCTTTGGTGGTGTTGGGTAGAGGTGGTTGTTCCATCTTCTTGCCGCCCGGGGACATATCCAGCTCATCGTGCTGGATGGTCATGGTGGCCCATGAGGGAATGTCTGCTACGTGGGCTGCCAGCCAGATCATGCTTCCTGACTTTTCATGCGGCTTCCAGGAAAACTTGGCTTCAGGGACGCGTTCCAGCGTCTTGCGGGTGTTCGCCATTTCCTGTTCGAACTCGGGTAAAAGGGCCTGACTGATACTCATATAAATCGCCTCCAGAAATTAAGTCGGGAGAATTGTACACACGAATAAAAGGCGAAAGCAAGGCATTTCCGTGAAAAGGAAATGAAAAAGTTCTAGATCTGCTTCTTCAACTCATTCAGCAGGTTCAAGGCATCCAGCGGCGTGAGATTGTTGAGATCGGCTTCGCGCAGGCGATCGACAATCTTCTGTGACAGCGGCGTAAACATGGTCAACTGCATTTGCGGTTCGCGGGCGTCGGGTTTGCTGCCGGGCGAAAGATGCACGGTGGCTTCGTGCTCGGCGTTCTCGTGTTCATGCAGGACTTCGCGGGCGCGCACGATCACATCTGGCGGAAGACCGGCGAGCTTGGCGACTTCTATTCCATAGCTGCGGTCAGCGGCTCCGGGCTCCACTTTGCGCAGGAAGACAATGCCGCCGGCGTTCTCTTTTACCGAGACATGGAAGTTCTTGACTCCCGGCAGGCGATCAAGCTCTGTGAGTTCGTGATAATGAGTCGCGAACAAAGTTTTGGCTTTGCTGGTGGAGTGGATGTATTCCACAACGGCCCAGGCGATGGCCAGGCCATCGTAGGTCGAGGTGCCGCGGCCGATTTCATCCAGCAGGATGAGCGAGCGTGGCGTGGCGGTGTTGAGGATCGCTGCCGTCTCAGTCATCTCGACCATGAAGGTGGAGCGTCCGCGGGCCAGATTGTCACTGGCGCCGATGCGTGTGAAGATCCGGTCAATGATCGGCAGGCGCGCCGAACGTGCCGGAACGAAGCTTCCCATCTGGGCCATCAGTACGATCAGGGCTGTTTGGCGCAGGTAAGTTGATTTGCCGCCCATGTTCGGACCGGTAATCAACAGAATGCCCTGCGTGGAGGCATCGAGGTAAAGATCGTTGGGAACAAAGCGGTCGTTGTTGCCGGCGATTTCCAGCTGTTCCAGCACAGGATGGCGGGCTTCGATAAATTCAAGCTCGCTTGCCGAGGCTGATCCATCAAATACAGGCCGGCAATAGGCACGGTTCTGGGCGAGGAACGCGAGTGACGCCAGAACATCCACTTCCGCCAGCGCCAGCGAGGTCTGTCGAATGCGTTTGGCTTCAGCGGCGATCGTGGTCCGCAATTCGGTAAAGAGCCGGCGCTCGATCTCTACGATCTTCTCCTGCGCGTCCAGCACCCTGGCTTCGTATTCTTTCAGTTCAGGTGTGGTGAAGCGCTCAGCGTTAACCAGGGTCTGCTTGCGTTCGTAGTCGGCAGGAGCATGGTGCAGGTTGGACTTGCTGATTTCAAGGTAGTAGCCGAATACGGAGTTGAACTTGACCTTGAGCGATCCAATGCCGGTGCGCTTGCGCTCGCGCTCTTCAATCTGGGCGATGTATTGCTTGCTGTTGCGGCTGAGATTGCGCAGTTCGTCGAGTTCAGTGTCGAGCCCGGGTTGAATCACGCCGCCATCGGACAGAGTGAGCGGCGGTTCCGGCACGATGGTCTTCTCAATGCGTTCACGCAGGTCAGACAACTCATCGAGTAAGTCATGCAAGGCCTGCAAGCGTGCGGACTTGAGTCTGGCTAATGCACCCTTGATGAGCGGCGTTCGATTCAACGACGCACAGAGGGCCAGCACATCCCGAGGATTGGCCGTCTCCAGTGTCACGCGGCTGAGCAGGCGCTCCATGTCCATAACACCGTCGAGTGCGCGGCGCAGCTCTTCACGGGCAACAAAGTCTTTTACGCCGGATTCCACGGCGTCTAACCGCAGGCTGATCTCCGCCACATTGATGGAGGGACGCAGCATCCATGCGCGTAGCAGACGCTTGCCCATGGGCGTAAGTGTCGCGTCCAGGGCGCGGAAGAGCGTGACTTCATTGCCGGTGTTGGCGAATAACGGTTCCACAAGCTCAAGATTGCGCACGGTGACGGCATCGAGCACCAGATATTCCTGGCGATCATAAAAGCCGATGCGGTCCACATGCTGGAGCGTGCCTTTCTGCGTGCTGCGGACGTAATGCAGAATGGCTCCGGCTGCCGTGGCTGCCGCCGGCTTGCCTTCGAGACCAAAGCCTTCGAGTGATAAAACGCCAAACTGGTTTTCTACCAGAGGGATGGCGTAGTCGGGCGAGAAGACCCAGTCTTCCAGGGGAGTTTCGGTGAATCGGGCGCGCTCACCGGAAGCTTGGATTGCCTCCATCGGAGCGGAGACGGAAGTTCCCGCCTGTGACCTTGTTGATTCGCGGCCGGTATCGACTGTGGAGTTGGCGAGAGGCGTACGATCGAACAGCGGCAGTCCGCTGGGATAGAGAACTTCTCGTGGACGAAGCTGCTGCAGCTCTTCCAGAATGCGACGCTCGGCGTCGGGTCCGCGAAACTCCGTGGCGCGAAACTCTCCGGTGGAAAGATCAAGAGCAGCCAGGCCGACCGCAGCGCCCGCGCTTCCCGGAGACGATGCACGGGCCAGAGCGGCGAGAAAGTTGTTGTCCTCGGCATTGACGCTGGAGTCAATGGCGGTGCCGGGCGTCATTACGCGGGTAACTTCGCGGCGTACCAGCTTCTTGGCCACTTTGGGATCTTCCATCTGTTCGCAGATGGCAACCTTGAATCCCTTGCGCAGCAGTTTGGACAGATAGCCCTCCGCGGCGTGGTACGGGACGCCGCACATCGGAATGGCCTGGTCTTTCTCTTTGTTGCGCGAAGTCAGCGTGATCTGGAGCTCTTTGGCGGCGACGACGGCGTCTTCAAAGAAGAGTTCGTAGAAATCTCCCAGACGGAAGAAGAGCAGGGCATTGGGATGTTGTTTCTTGATGGCGGCATACTGCCGCATCAGCGGTGTGGAGGCTTCAGTCATCTGGGGAACTGCTCAGTCTTCAGGG
>Ga0209863_10000834_pt1 | contig 13301 bp, 11 predicted proteins | sample OrgsoiDNA2013046_FD_185796 | JGI IMG/M metagenome (GOLD analysis project Ga0209863, IMG submission 185796) | Permafrost soil microbial communities from the Arctic, to analyse light accelerated degradation of dissolved organic matter (DOM) -... | ecosystem: Environmental > Terrestrial > Soil >...
CACGACCTGGATTCCCAGCATCCCTTCAGAATTCTGACTGATAAAGAAAAAAAAGACACGGCATTTACAAAAGCCGATTTTCCCAAAGCGCGACTGATATTAAGAGATAAGCTCACGAGTTTGAAATTATTGGCTACTTACGATCCACAAGACAAAATGGTATCGAACCTGATCGACCTGTATGGATACGACGAAGAGAAAATCCTGAAGAAATTAACGGTGGCCAGCGTTCCCAAAACAGATTATCTGAATGTTTCATTCAGTTCTGAGAATCCGGAGCTTTCGGCCTATGTCTCCAACAAGATCGGTGTGAAGTTTAAGGAGTTTTTTAGTTCCCTTACTTCCACTTCAACCAAAGAATCACTGTACAAACTGGATAGTCTTCGGGAAAGCAAACACCGGGAAGTAGATACCCTTCGAAACAGGCTCCAGCGTTTCAGGGATAAAATCGGCACACCCAATCCAGGTGATGCGGCGACCGCTGCCATGAGCGCCGTTCAGGAACTGACTTCATCGCTCACCGCACAACAGGCCAACCAGAATGATTACAGGCAGCGGCTTGCCAGCGTCAACGAACAGTTACGATTACTTGATGGAGATCCCGCTGCCTTAACTGAGGGTTCTCCCAATAATCATGGGGATGATATCCTGGTGCTTCGCCGTACGAATGAGGAACTGGCGACCAAACTGGCATTAAAGGGCGGTGTAGATCAGAATATTCAGAAACAAATTGATGATAATATTAATAAAATAAATAAGTATAACCGGGGAAACAGCATTCAGCTGGTGAATCCCGCATTGAGGATGGCAGAACGCAAAGAGCAACTGACTAAAGATAAACTCGATTTGCAGAGTGCGATTGCTTCGACAACGGATAATATTGAAATGTATAAGTCACGTCTGGATCAGTTCAGGAAGATTGCATTTTCAGGGGGAGGACAGGAAGTAGTTGCCGGGGCTTATCTGAATGATCTGACCATTGCAGAGAAGGACCTTGAAAAATATAACAGTAGTATTTTCGCCTCGCAGGATATAGATGTGGCACCGGATTTTAATTTCAAACAGATCATGCTGGGACAGCCACCGATCAAACCGGATCCGAGCAAAGCATTACTGATTATTTCCATCGCGGGTTTGTCCATGTTCTTCCTGTCGGTTTTATTTATTATCATCCTGGAATTGTTGGATTCCACTTTACGAACGCCTTCGATCTTCAAAAAAGAAACCAAGCTGAATGTGCTGGCGACCGTTGGTCAGATCGACCTGGAAAATAAGTCCCTTGAGGAATATTTTGAATTCTCACCGAAAAGCGACCGGGAAAGCAATAACATTCCCTTTATTGAAAACCTGCGAAAACTCAGGTATGAAATTGAACGCAGCGGAAAAAACGTCATATTATTTACCAGCACCAAAGCGGAGGAAGGGAAGACGACAATCCTCGAATCAGTCGCACATACTTTCAGCCGGGGTAAGAAAAAAGTTCTGATTATTGATGCAAATTTCAGCAATAATTCACTTACCCGTGATTTTTCGGCGAAACCGACCCTGGTTTCCTTCAGCATGAATTCCTCTGGAAACACCGAGAAGATCCAGGGCATAACTTCATCAACAAAAATTGCGAATGTAGATGTGATCGGTTGTGATGAAGGCAATTATACACCTTCGGAAATCCTTCCCAGCAACAGCCTGTTTGATCAAATGGAAAACTTAAAGAAAAAGTATGATTTTATTTTTATCGAGGGAGCTGCGCTCAATTCTCATGCAGACAGCAAAGAACTGACGGATTTTGCGGAGGGTCTCGTGGTTGTTTTTTCTGCTAAACATTCTTTGGGAGAAACGGACCGGGAATCCATTGCATTCCTGAAACAAAACCGAAGTAAATTTATCGGTGTCGTATTGAATCATGTTGATGAACAGAACCTAGATCTCTGATCCGGCTATTAAAAGATGTCGCACCAATTCATAAAAAACAGGGATATTATTTTATTCAGCTCCCAGTCCTGGAACTCTGATATTGCTTTCAATTTCAGGGATATGGCGCTTGAGCTTGCCCGTTATAACCGGATATTATTCGTAGACCGGGCGCGGGACAGGAATTCGGTGCTGAAAACAATTTTCTCTGAGACACCGGTTATATCGGAAAGTTCTGGAAACCCTGAAACCATTCAGGATAATTTTTGGGTATTACGCCCGAAGTCAACGCTGGAATCAGGTAACTGGTCGCCTGTTTACAAACTTTTTGACTTCTTCAACAGGACGAATAATAAGAGACTGGCAATAGAAATAAAAAACGCGATCCGCACACTCGATTTTAAAAATTGCCTGTTCATCAACGATAATGATTTCTTCCGGGGTCTGTACCTGAAATCCCTGTTGCCCGTCAGGGACTATATTTTTTACATCCGCGATTTTTTAACCAGCCAGCCCTATTACAAGAAATTTGGTCCCCGCTGTGAAATGGAAATGATCCGGAAAGCGGATCTCGTGGTGGCCAATTCTGACTGGCTGGCGGATTATGCCGGCCAATGGAACCCGAAAACTGTCAATATCGGACAAGGGTGTAACCTGGAGGCCTTTATCAGCGATATACAGCCAGAGCCGGGAGATCTGAAGGGCATTCCAAGGCCCATTACAGGCTATTGTGGCGCCATTAGCGCTATGCGGCTGGATGAGGCCCTTTTGATGCATATTGCGGGTTCCCTGCCTGAAATGAGCCTTGTTATGGTTGGGCCAGCAGATACTGAGTTCGAGAATAGCCCGCTCCGGAGTAAACCCAATGTTTATTTCCTGGGAATCAAAAAACCAGATGATACCGCAGCCTATATACATCATTTTACGGTTTGTATCAACCCACAGCTGGTTAATCCTTTGACGATCGGTAATTATCCAAGAAAAATAGACGAATACCTGGCTTCGGGTAAACCGGTCGTTGCCACCGAAACCCCGGCTATGGAAATGTTCCGGGACTACACGTATTTGTGTAATTCCAGGGAGGACTATGTGATAAATATAAGAAAGGCGGTTATGGAGGCTGAGTGGAGTACCGATGAATTAAAGAATAAACGCAGGGATTTTGCGTTGACACATAACTGGGAAAATTCTGTCGGTGCACTCGGAGACGCATACTATTCTATCGGGAAAAAAATATAAGACACCGGAAATATGAATTATAACGAAGAGAAAAAAGCAAGGGTATATGAGCTGCTCACGGTGGCAGCGATACTCGTGTTTCTGATATTTGTTTTTATCAAATTCCTTTATTTCTGAATCCATGGATAATTCGGTCAGTTTAAAAAATTCTTCTTTCAGGCAACGGTTACGTTACCATTTTCTGGAGAAAAAACTGAATACACGATTCGGGTATATTTTTTTATCGTGCATAGCCCTGGTACTGGGTTTTTGCGTCGTGGTGAACTGGAAAACGGGACCGGTAATGCTTGCTATAACTGCGGCCTTCCTGATTTTCATCGCCGTGATGAAGAACCCCGGTTTTGGTTTTTATTTTCTTCTGGCAATTTCCTCCGTTACCATTACAATAGACAGGTTGGTTAAGTTGCCCCTTCCTTCCGGGAACCTGATCGAACTGTTTACCTATATCGGGTTATTGAGTTTGCTTCTGAAGGATGCAGTCAGAAAAAACAGCCATGCAAGGTTCTGGACAAATCCCATCTCCCTGGTGCTCTATTTTTTATTTTCTTATTATATAGTGGAGTTTTTCAATCCTGAAATGTTCAGTCATATCGGATGGTTCAGTTTTTTCAGAAAACAGCTCAGTTATTTTGTATTCTACTACATGAGTTATTGTTTGCTGGATTCCAGGGCAAAGATTATTTATTTTGTGCGTTTCATGATAGCGTTGTCCACCGTTTTGGCATTATATGCCTGTAAACAACAGTGGTTTGGGTATGCCGGGTTTGAAATGCGCTGGATTGGTAACGGAGATGGATATACGCTTCTCTGGCAGGGTGGTTTGCTGCGGAAGTTTTCTGTATTTTCTGACCCGTCTACATCGGGTATCCTGTTTGCCGCCATTTCGATGTTATCAGTTATTCTGCTTTTTCGCAGCGATAGTAAAAAAGATAAATATTGGCTTGGGCTGGCGATTTTCATCAACCTCCTTGGATATAGTTACTCCGGAACGCGTACGGCAACGCTTATGATTATCGCCGGAATTCTGATGTACTGCCTGGCAACGATTTATGAGCGGCGAACCTGGACATTTATCCTTTACTCTTTCATGGTATTTGCCGTTATGTACAAAATGCCGATTGATAATCCGGTTACCAACCGGATCCGTTCAACTTTTGAAGGGACCAGGGATGCGTCGGCAGCCATCCGGGATTATAACCGTCACCAGGTGCAGCCTTATATACAGGAGCATCCGATTGGAGGTGGCATTTTCACAGCCGGCGCTGAGGGGAATAAATACAATAAGGGTCATTATCTGGAATATCTCCAGTCGGACAGTGGTTATCTGAAAACGCTGGCGGAACAAGGACCCGTCGGACTTGCGTTATTGCTCATTTTTTATTTTACCATTATGCGATATGGCTTTCACAAGTTTTTCATGTCCGGGGATCCTGAGGTACGTACTTATTACATAGGTTTGCTCGTTATGATGTTTACCCTTATGGTAGCACAGTATTCACAAATGGCGATTACACAATATCCCGTTGTGCTTTACTTTTATGGTACCCTGGTGATAATTATCAGGCTGGCTGATTTCGATAACCCTAAACAGTCTGATATTATAAATGAAATCTGATCCAATGCGATATTTTTTGATTACCCTTTTACTATTTTCTCAGTTCATTGAGGCACAAACGCCCCTTTATCGCAGGGACTCTCTGCATATAAATAATATCCGGGAAAAGCTGGTTCAGCTGGCAATGCAAAATCCTTCTTATGAAATGGTGGATCATACCGCACTGGCTGCTTCCTACCAGGTAAAAATCGCTAAATCTGCCTATCTCGGCCTGATTGCAGCCCAGGGAAATATCAATGAATTCACCGTGAATCCTCCCAAATACAATGGGCAGTCGATACCTTTTTATTATCCCCGGTATAATCTGGGAGTTAATATTCCGTTTAATGTTTTTACAACTGTACCAAACAATACAAAAGTCGCCCAGGAGAATTATTTTATCGCGGATGCGGCTAAAAGAGAGAAATATCTTGAAATAAAAGCGGACGTATTAACGAAGTATGAAAATTACCTGCTCGCCAGGCAACTGGTGGAGCTCCAGGGTAAAATAACCCAGAGCGAATATGCTGCCTATAAAAGAGCAGAAAGCGACTTTGCCGAAAACCTGATCAAGCTGGAAGTAGTGGAAAGGGAACAGAAACTTTATATCAATGAGCAGATTCAAAGCCTGACCCTGCAAAAAGACCTGAACCTGACTAAAATAGAGTTGGAAAAAGTGATCGGAGTGAGTATTGACGATGTGGAGAAGAACTATAGATAATGTGCAAATGGGCAAATGTGCAAATGGCCTGAACCTGGCGAAAAGAGAATTGGAAAAAGTGAAAGGAGTGAGAATTGATGCTGTGGAAAAAAACTATGGACAATGTGCAAATGGCCTACGGGCTTAATTCAGGGCGTTTTTGTACCTTTGTGAAAATTTTAGTATATTGTATCCCTGGTACCTTATCCAGTAAACTATGAGGATTTTTTACTTTGCTTCCCTTATGGTGTTTTTCTCTGCGGCCGGGGCGTATGCCCAGAACCGACCGGGAAGCTTTGCAGATAACGCTGGTCCTTCAACAGTTCATTTTTATCCAAACCCGGCGACATCCTTTATTACTTTCGAAGACTTTTCCAAAAAATACGACAAGAATTACACCGTCCAGTTATTTAATTTTCTTGGCAAGAAAGTGTACGAATTCACACTTGCCGACCAGAAAAATATCGTGAACCTTTCCGATTTTTTTCGTGGCATCTATATCTTCCAGCTCCGCGACCCCTCCGGTAAGATTGTTGAGAGCGGGAAGTTTCAGGTAAACAAATAATACAAATTTGCAAATGGGCAAATATGCAGATGGGCAAATCTGCACATTGTAAGGGTGAAACTCTCCTTTTTCTTTAATCCCGATTCGATAAAATTGAACTTGTTTCACAGATTTAATTTTATTGGCGAATGAAAGAAAATATAGTTCAGAATAAATCGATTGACTTTTCGATTAGAATCGTCAGATATTGTGATGTTTTGTATAGTAAAAAAGAATTCATAATTGCAAATCAATTGCTGAGATCCGCTACTTCAATCGGATCAAATATTTTTGAAGCGCAGGATGCAGAAAGCAGATTAGATTTCATTCACAAAATGAAAATAGCTTCAAAAGAAGCGAGCGAAACGTTCTACTGGCTTACCCTGTGTGATAAGCTAGATAATTTTGACCTTCCGCCTGAATGTTTCAACGAATTAAAACAGATATCAGCTCTGTTGGGCAGAATAATTACTACGAGCAGAAAAAATCTTGAATGAAATAAATTAAAACAGACATCAGCTCCGTAGGGGTAGAATAATTACGACAGCAGAAAAAATCCTGAATGAAATAAATTAATCTTCAGTGAAAGAAATTATTTGCCCATTTGCCCATTTGCCTATTAGCACATTAACTCGTTACTTCCACTATCAGAAACTTCAGGTAATGTGTGTTTTCCAGCCCCCAGACAATAGGGTGGTCGGGCGATTGGGCCTGAAAAGTTATCTGTCTTATTTTTTTCCCTGCATCCTTGGCTGCAGACCGGATAGTATCCAGGAATACCTGAGGTGAAACCAGGTTGGTACAGGAGGAAGTCACCAGGAATCCACCGGGACGAAGCAGTTTCATTGCCCGCAGATTGATTTCTTTATAACCGCTGACCGCTTTGCCGATGTTTTCCCGGCTCTTGGTAAAAGCAGGAGGATCCAGCATCACCACATCGAATTTTTTATTTTCCTTGCTCCATTTTTTTAGTACGTCAAATGCGTTAACGACTTCAAAGCGAACGCTGCCTTCCAGTCCGTTTAATGATGCATTCTTTCGGGCCTGTACGACAGCGTTTTCAGATATATCCAGGCCCAGAACAGACTTTGCCCCGTAATGCCCGGCATGTACTTCGAAACTTCCTGTATAACAAAAAGCGCCCAGCACATCGGCATCTTTTACAATATGCTGAATTGCCCGCCGATTGTCCTGCTGGTCAAGGAAATATCCTGTTTTTTGGCCATTTTCAAGATCTACTTCAAATTTTATCTCGTTTTCCCTGATGATAATTTTTGTTTCAAAAGGAGCCGATAAAAATCCTTTTTGCTGAACCATTCCTTCTAATTCCCTGACCGGCACGTCGTTCCGCTCATAAATTTTATCGGTATGGAATATTTCCTGTAAGGCGGCAACAACCGCAGGTTTCCAAATATCCATTCCCAAAGCCAGGGTCTGAATAACAAAATGCTCTCCGAACTTGTCAATAATCAGGGCGGGTAACCCGTCCGCTTCCCCAAAAACCAGGCGGCAGTTCTCCGTATAACCGATTTTTTTACGATAGATCCAGGCAGCTTCAATACGGTTAAGGATAAAACGGGCGTCCACCTGTTCAGACTCATTCCGGGTAAGCAATCGAATCGCAATCTGCGATTTGGGATTAATGAAACCTTTCCCGATAAATTTTTTATCACTGTTGAAAACGGTTACGATATCTCCGGGTTTAATGCTCTCTTCCGTTTCGGCAATTTCGTTCCCAAAAATCCAGGGATGGCCATTTTCAACCCGTAGACCGATTTTTTTCTTTAGAATGACTGGAATCATGCTGCAAAAGTAGCGGAGCCGGCTGAGTTCGGAAGGAGACAATTTGTCTCAAATAAGCAGTTGGCAAAATAATTGACAAGCTTACCTTTGCAAGAATTTCCAATAAATGCAAATGAATACTGAAAATATATCGGGAGAAAATGATTTTGATGCCGTAAATGGCAGAGAATCAACGGTTGATATAAATACCGATGAAAATGTCGCAGGCACAAATCATCTCAGCCAGGATCTGGATGACGATGACCTGGTGGAAAAGCTAAATGGTGATTTACAGGAGCAAAAGGATAAATACCTCCGCTTACTGGCTGAATTTGATAATTATAAGCGCCGGAGCGCACGCGAAAGGGTCGAACTGAGCCAGACGGCGGGTAAGGAAATCATTGTTTCCCTGCTGGATGTGCTGGATGACTGCGACAGGGCTGAAAAACAGCTCCAGCAGGAAAAAAGCACCCGGGATCTAAGCGGTGTACTACTGGTATTCAATAAGCTGCGCACTGTGCTGCAAAATCGCGGTTTAAAAGCGATGGAAAGCCTGCATTCAGAATTTGACGTCGAGAAGCATGAGGCGATCAGTGAAGTTCCGGCTCCTTCCCCTGAACTCCAGGGTAAAGTGGTTGCTGAAGTGATGAAAGGGTATTATTTGAATGATAAAATTATCCGGTTCGCGAAAGTGATCGTTGGAAAATGAACTAAATCTGAATGAAAAGGGATTATTACGAAATACTAAGCATTACAAAATCTGCTTCCGCAGAAGAAATAAAAAAGTCCTATCGAAAAGTGGCTATGCAGTTTCATCCCGATCGGAATCCGGGTGATAAATCTGCTGAAGAAAAATTTAAAGAAGCGGCCGAAGCCTATGAGGTTTTAAGCGACCCTGATAAACGCGCTCAATATGACCGCTACGGACATTCAGCCGTCAATAACGGTCGTGGCGGATTTAATGGCGGTGGAATGAATATGGAAGATATATTCAGCCAGTTTGGAGATGTATTCGGGGATGATATCTTCGGAAGTTTTTTTGGAGGCCGGAGAGGCGGAGGCGGTAATTCGCGTTCACATGGTGTTCGTGGTTCTAACCTCCGTATAAAAATCAAACTGACCTATGAGGAAATCGCAAAGGGCGTCAATAAAAATATAAAGGTAAAGAAACATGTAGCCTGCGGTACTTGCCATGGTAGCGGTGCCAAAGACAAAGCAAGTGTCCAGACCTGTGGAACCTGTGGCGGTAGCGGACAGGTAAGACGTGTGAGCAATACTTTCCTGGGTCAGATGCAGACCGTAACTACATGCCCGACCTGTAACGGAGAAGGAACCACGATCACGGCCAAATGTGTGGTTTGTAAAGGGGAAGGAAGAGTATTTGGCGAAGAAGTAGTAAGTATTGATATTCCGGCCGGTGTGCAGGAAGGCATGCAATTAAGTGTTTCCGGAAAAGGAAATGCCGGTGAAAGAGGGGGTTCTTCCGGCGATCTGATTATCCTGATCGAAGAAGAAGCACATCCGGAATTGCAGCGGGATGGTTTAAATGTTGCTTTTGATTTACATATCTCATTTACTGACGCAGTTTTCGGTACACATATTGAAGTTCCCACCATTGACGGGAAGGCCAAGATCCGAATTCCTGCCGGTACACAGAGTGGCAAAATATTCCGTTTGAAAGGAAAAGGATTTCCATCAGTTAACTCTTACGAAAAAGGAGATCAGCTAATCCATGTAAACGTCTGGACACCCCAGCAGGTTACTCCGGAAGAAAAAGCCATACTGGAAAATCTTGGGGACTCACCGAACTTCCAACCTAAGCCAGATAAAAACGAGAAAAGCTTTTTTGAAAAAGTAAAGGAAATGTTTTCTTAAGCTGAAAGCTGAAAGCGTAAGGCTTAAAGTATTGAATGAATTTAAAAGGTCCTTGTGAACAAACAGAAGGACCTTTTAATTGATATTTTTGGCTCAGGCTTCACGCCTCAAGCTTCATGCCTCTAGCCTAAAACCGTGGGCAAAGCATTTTATTCTTGGCAGAATTTTCCCGGTCGAGAAATCCTTTATAAGAGATAGAGAGCTCGAAGCCACCCTGACCCTGGCTCACCGTATTCAGTGTTGAAATATTTACGTCGTAACTAATGGCCATGGATAATGGGAGCATATCCAGTTTAATGACCGGGATGAATGCATCCCCGATTCGCATAAATGCACCGATACCCAATACATATTTCGGATCATCAGTAAATTCACCCAGCTTATATCCATACATCACACCACCGATCGTTTCGCGTGCAGTTCCCTGGTAGGAATAATCAGCCTGCACAGTGAATTCGGATCTTTCATCAATATTGAACCTGGCACCTGCCGATGCAACCCATTTAGGCTGCAGTTCAACGGCTGTATTCTGATAAAATGAATTCATGGGTCTGTTCAAATGATGATAAGCCAAACCAAAAAACAAACTGTTCTGTTGAACGACGCCGAATGATCCGTTATAACTCATACCCACGCTGGCATCCCAGTAATGTAAATCCGGGGACGGAAAAGTTTCTCCATTACCGAGTGAAGGATTAAATGCAGTTCCATCGAACTGACTGTTCGTAGTTACTTTTGATATATCAATTCTTTTCTCAACATATCCCCCCATAAAACCCAGGGAAAGATAACTGGAATGTTTGTCCGAAAGAGACTTGCTGTAATTCAGGGCAGGAAAAACCTGTGTGGATGTAAGTCCTGCACTGCCGGCCTTATCATATAAAACCTGTAAACCGATCGTAAGATAATCGTCGGTGCGGCCCACGGGTAATTTATACTCGCCGTTGAATGATCCTGTTCTGTAAGCATTTGTAAAACTATTCCATTGATCCCGGTAGACGCCCTGAATGCGGTAATCTCCGGTAAATATTCCGGCAAGCGCGGGGTTTCTCAATAGGGGCGCTTCAAAGAATTGAGAGAAATGCAGGTCCTGTGAATATGCGGATGCGAAACTGGCCGCAAGGATTAACAGGGTGAAGCAAATTCTTTTTATGGGTTTCGGGTTTCTCATTTTCTGTTTTTCTATCTGATCAGGGTTACGTTTCCATGATAAGGAATCAGGGTTGCATTGTCGCAAAGTATTTGTATGGTGTAGACATATACATCCGCTGGTGCAGGTTGCCCGTTGAATGTTCCGTCCCATCCGTCTGCTGTTGAATTGGGTGCAAAATTACTTTTCTGGAAAACAATCTGTCCCCAACGATTATAAATGATAATGGACGGGATCACATTCAAACCAACTCCATTGATGACGAAATGATCATTCACGCCATCACCATTTGGTGAGAATGTATTGGGTACAAAGAAATTTGCCCCTGTACAAATCACCTGCAAGCGAATACTGTCTGAACTCGCACAACCTCCATCGTTAACTGCCGTTAAATTATATTTTGTCGTGATAGTCGGTTTCGCAACCGGTGTCAGACAATTGGAGCAACTCAAGCTTCCAGGAGGCGTCCAGTTGTATGAAACGATATTCGTGGAAACGGTCGGACTCATCTGGTATGTGCTTCCAACATTAATAGTAGCATTGGGCACCAGGTCGATTACGGGATAATTAAATACGGTAACGTCTATCGATTTTGTATCAGAGAAACATTTTTTGCTATCGTAACCGGTCACCTGGTATGTAATAACCGTGTTAGGTGCCGAACCAGCCTGCGCTGCATCCGGTTTTGCCATCGGGTTGCCGATATTTGGATTATTCAGTCCCTCTGCTGGTGTCCAGGAATAAATGGTTGCTCCGGTCGCAGTTAATTGTACGCTTTGTCCCAGACAAACTGAATCGGGTCCGCTGATGTTTACTGTGACTGGGGTATTGACGGTTACCTGTATAGTATCTTTCGCCTGGCAACCATTGATACTTGTTCCGTTCAATACAAAATAAGTACTTGTCGGAACGGGATCGGCTATCGGACCATTACAGATGAGACAGCTCAGGGAAGCGCCATTTATAGGTGGAAGCCAGTTGTAAGATGTGGCTGCGCCCGTAGCGTTTAACTGAAGTGGGGTGCCCAGGCATATCGTTGTGTCTGCTCCTGCATTCACAGCCGGACTCGGATAGATGAATAAATGCTGCGCGGGTGCTGTACTCGTGGTGTCCTTACATCCCTTCGAATTTGTAGCAATCAGTTGTACCACGTATTCTCCCGCCTTCGGATAACTGACAGGAGCCGGATTTTGGCCAATGGCTGTTTGTCCGTTTCCGAAACTCCATGACCAGGTTAGTGGTCCGTATGGATCCAGAACGGTTTCCGCTCCCGAAAAATTTAGTATTGCCGGTTCGCATTGTGAAATCAAACCGTTAATCACAACCTGTGGTGAAGCTGCTACTGTAATTGGCATGCTCGTGGTGCCTGTGCAATTTCCCAGTGTTGTAATACTCAGGGTAGCGTTATAAACACCAGGTGCTGCATAAAAATGAGATAGGGAATCTGTTAGGCCACTTTGGAGCGGTGATCCGTCTCCAAAATCCCAGGTATAATCTGTTATCGAAGTACCATTCGCAACAAGGGATGAATTGACGAAATTAACCGTTCCCTTATCACAGACAATTGGATTGTCAACCTTAAAATCCGTTTTATTTATATGATCCACTTCAATCTGGCTCGTTCCGAATATAGGTACACGACATCCTGCCGCGTCTACCAGGGTAACAAATGGAGCATACGCATTGGGTACAGTATAAAGATGGCTGATTGTATTAACGGGAGCCAATGTGCTATCGATCGTATTATCATTAAAATTCCAGATAAATTTAATGACATTGGCGGTCGTTACCTGGAAGTTCACATTCAGGGCGTCGCAGCCTGTAAGCGGAGAATACGAAAAGGCACCGATCGGACCATCAATGTGGATATGCTGCGTGGAAGTGGCTATACAACCTCCCGGGCTGGTAATTGTAAGTCTGGGATCATAGTCTCCTGGTTGTGTGTAGATGCTACTTGGACTGGCAATGATGGCTGACTTACCATTATCAAAATTCCAGGTGTATGATTTTGCATAACTGCCTGTAAACTTGAAGGTATCTGTCAAAGGCGGACATGCAGAATAATTTGAACTCATGGTAAAAGTAGCCACAGGCACGTCAATATTAATTGGCGTCGGACTGATATAGGTACTTACGCAATTATAAGCATCAGTTAAAGTCAGTTTTACATTGTATTTCTTAACAGCAGAGAACATATGTAACGGTGGATTCGGTCCGGTGTAAGTTGTGGCGTCATCGAAATCCCAGACATAAACCGGATTGAAACCACCTGTCGATACATTGTTAAATTTGATATTGGAAGAAGGACAATAGTTTGAATCGTCGGTAATATATTTTGCAGCCGGATTGGATACGGTTATATAATTGGGTGCGGTAAGGCTGTCGGTACAACCGTTACTATCCGATATTTTCAGCTTGATAGAAAATACACCCTGGAAAGCATAGTTATGTGAAACGGGTCCTTTGCCTGAAGCTGTGGCACCGTCGCCAAAATCCCAGGCCCATG
>Ga0209863_10000835_pt1 | contig 13295 bp, 14 predicted proteins | sample OrgsoiDNA2013046_FD_185796 | JGI IMG/M metagenome (GOLD analysis project Ga0209863, IMG submission 185796) | Permafrost soil microbial communities from the Arctic, to analyse light accelerated degradation of dissolved organic matter (DOM) -... | ecosystem: Environmental > Terrestrial > Soil >...
TCGCTCCATCGTGGCTCATCCGGGTCTACCCAACATGAAGGACGTGCTCAACGCCCGCATCAAGCACCGCGAGTGGTTCCGGCCTTTCGCGCCATCGATTCTCGCGGACAAACAGCACGAATATTTTGAGCACGATCATCCGTCTCCGTTCATGCTGCACGTATATAAGATCAGGCCGGAGAAGCGGAAGGATTTGTGCGCCGTGAACCATGTCGACGACACGGGGCGGTTGCAGACGGTGACTCGCGAAGAAAATCCGATGTACTACGATCTGATCTCGGCGTTCTATCGGAAGACTGGAATTCCAGTGATCCTCAACACGAGTTTCAATGAGAACGAGCCGATTGTCTGCACGCCGGAAGAAGCGATTGACTGCTTCCAGCGCACGCGCATGGATGTCCTTGCGATTGGATCATTCCTTGTGACCAAGACTGGCAGTCGTGAAGAGGAAACGTTGGCCGCTACTGCGTCGCGAAAGATTCAAGACTAGACAATCCTTGGACCGGCCGTGCGGACTTTAGTGCAGCAGAAATCCGGTTGCGGCGATCACAATCCCAGCCGCGCCCATTGCCAGCCCAAGTCCCCAGAAAATCCTTCGGCCCGACAGTAATGTGATCGAAGTAATAACCAGCCCAATTTCCAGAAAAACTTCGGCGAGGTCAAAGCGATCGGCCCGATGCCGCTCGGAGGCAACCTCAGCCTCAAGTTCGTGAGCCTTGTCTTCGATTTCCTTCATGTCGTCTTTGTAGCGCGTCGCTTCCTGCGAATATTTGTCGCGCAGTTTGGCGAGGGTGGCGGCATCAGTCGTCGCCTGCACGGAAGTCAGGTCAGTGAAGAACTCGTCCGCATGACGGCGGATGTTCTTGGCCTGGTAGAAGGCCCACTGATCGGAGGCTTTGGCCTGCTGGACCACCTCCTCGGTGTGAGCACGGTGGCCCACCAGAGTGACCACCGCGACCAACACCGCCAATATGGCCATCGTCAGCGAGACGGGCGCCAGCGCGGGATTGTCCTTGGCATGTTCGGCATGTTCCTGCAGTTCGCTCAATTCTTCCGACATGTTCTCATTCTCCCATGACTTTCACGATGACGCGCTTGTCGCGCTGCCCGTCAAACTCCGCATAGAAAATTCGCTGCCAGGTTCCCAAATCAAGTTTGCCTCCGGTGATGGGTACGATGACTTCATGATGGATGAGCAACGCCTTCAAGTGTGAATCGCCGTTATCCTCGCCAGTCTCATGATGTATGTACTCCTTGCGAAACGGAGCCAGATGCTCCAGCCATTGGTCGATGTCCTGGATGAGGCCGCTCTCGTTGTCGTTAACATACACCCCGGCGGTGATGTGCATTGCCGAAATTAGCACCATGCCTTCCTGCACTCCACTGCGCCGGACAATTTCTTCGACCTGCGGCGTGAGATGGATGTAGGCACGGTGTGTCTGGGTATGAAACTTCAGGTATTCGGTAAGAGTCTTCATATTCTGAGTTGCTAGCGGAGCGCGTCCGCCACTTTTCCGCTGGAAATGAGTGCGGAAATCCTCGCGAAATCCGCGTACATCACCCGGTCTTTTACCATCGTCGGACACACCGACCGAATCGCAGCATGCGCTGCCTGCCCGCGCTTCGACGTCTTGAGGGGTGCGAGGAAGTCGAGAGCCTGGGCCACGGCCATGGCCTCGATCGCAAGCACGTTGCGAGTATTATCGACAATGCGCTTTAACTTCGTCGCCGCGGTCATGCCCATGGAAACGTAGTCTTCTTTGTTACCGGAGGTCGTGATGGAATCGACCGACGCCGGATGCGCCAAGACTTTGTTCTCGCTCACCAAGGCGGCAGCGGTGACCTGCGGCATCATGAAGCCTGAATTGAGACCCGCGCCGGGGGCAAGGAACGGCGGCAAACCCTCGCTGAGCGCGGGATTCACTAATCGCTCGATGCGCCGTTCGCTGATGCCAGCCAGCGCGCTCAGTGCGATCGCCAGAAAATCTAATGCGAAGGCCAGCGGTTCGCCGTGAAAATTCCCACCGGAGATGACGTCGCCTTGAGCGTTCGTCGCATCGGTAATGAAGACCAACGGATTGTCGACGGCTGAGTTGGCCTCGACCTCAAACACTTCGCGGCAGTGGGAAAGCGTGTCGCGGACTGCGCCGTGAACTTGCGGAATGCAGCGCAGAGAATAAGCGTCCTGTACGCGGCCACATTCCCGATGCGACTCGCGGATCTGGCTGCCCTCGAGCATGCGCCGCAGGTTGGCCGCCGTCCTAATCTGGCCGATGTGCGGGCGTGCCTGGTGAATGCGCTCGTCAAAAGCCGTATCGGTGCCCTTGAGCGCGTCGCAGCACAAGCCGCCGAGAACGTCACCCGTATCAACCAGCGTTTCCGCCGCCAGCAATGCCAGAGTGCCAACGGCCAGCATGGCCTGCGTCCCGTTGATCAGAGAGATCGTCTCCTTGGCTTCCAGCACGAGCGGCTTTATCTCCGCCTTGTTCAGGGCCTCAGCACTTGCGATGCGCGCGCCCTTATCGTCAAAGCATTCGCCTTCACCAATCAGCGCTAGCGCTAGATGAGCGAGAGGAGCCAGATCGCCGCTCGCACCCACGCTGCCTTGCGACGGAACGACTGGAAGTACGCCGCGGTTCAACATCTCGCAGAGCGTATCGATGACGACGGCGCGAACGCCGGAGTGGCCCTTGGCCAGTGAATTCGCCCGCAACAGCATCATGGCGCGTGTCTCGCCAACAGAAATCGGCTCTCCAACTCCGACCGAGTGCGAGCGCACCAGGTTCACTTGCAGTTCGCGGATCTGCTCTCCGGCGATGCGGACGTCGCTTAGTTTGCCCACGCCCGTGGTGATGGCGTATGCCAGCTTGTTGCTGGCAACAATCTCGTCGACGACGGAGCGCGCCAGGTTGACGGCCTCGCGGGCGTCAGGATCAAGCAGCACGGCGCGGCGAGTGTCCGATCCAGCGACTTCCCGCACCGCTTCCAGCGTGAGATCGTTTCCGTTGATGTGCAGTGCGTTCAATATGGTTCCTTATTACTTGCCTACCGCAGCTCGAAAAGCCGTTAAGTATTTCTCCGGCAAGGCCGCGATCTTGAATTTGGAATCAGTAACGATGTGCGTGGTCTCACCCTCCGCCAGCAACGTCGTGCCATCGGCCCGCACTAGTTCGTAACTGAAAACGACGACCGACTCGCGCACGCTTTTCAATCGCGTCCGCACCAGCACTTCCTCGTCGTAATAAGCGGGAGCGCGGTAGCGGCAGGTCACTTCGGCGACGGCGATGAATCGTCCATCCTCGCGCTCCATGTCGCGATAGGAAAATCCCATCTGGCGCATCAACTCCACGCGGCCCACCTCGAACCAGATGAAATGGTTGGAATGGTAGACCACGCCCATCTGGTCGGTTTCGGCGTAGCGCACGCGCAGCCGGGTCTCATTGAATGCCTGAGGACTGTCTGAGGTCATTTTCCTGTCCATACCGGCTTGCGCTTTTCGAGGAACGAAGTTATCCCTTCGCGGAAATCGGCGGTAGTGCGGATCGCAGCATTCTCGCGCACAGCTGCTTCAATCTGGGCGTCGAGTTCCGCGCGCGCGTGATCAGTGAGCAGTTGCTTGGTGGCGCGGAGTGATGCTGGACTGTTCTCGATCAACTGTGCGGCCAACGCACGGGCGCGCACCATGAGATCCTGCGGCGCCACGACCTCGCTGATCAGCCCCATCCGCGCCGCTTCTTCTGCGCCGAACAGTCTTCCCGTCAGCAGCAGGTCGCGAGCCTGTTTTTCGCCCACCTGCCGGAGCAGGAACGTCGAGACAATTGCCGGTACGAAGCCGATGCGCACCTCCGTATATCCAAACTTGGCTTCCGGAACGGCGAGCGTAAAGTCACAAAGCAGGGCGAGGCCGGTGCCGCCCGCGATCGCAGCTCCGTTAACCGCGGCGATCGTCACTTTTGGAAACTCATAGAGCGAGCGGAAAAGCTGGACCATGGTCTGCGAATCTTGCAGGTTCTGCTCGGGCGAGCGGCCCAGGAGCGACTTCAGATTGTCCAGGTCCATCCCTGAGCAGAACGCCTTGCCCGCGCCGGTCACGATCAGGATGATGGCATCAGATTTGGCGACTTCATCCAGCGCGTGTAGCAGGTCGTCGATCAGGTCGAAGCTGATCGCGTTACGTTTCTCGGGACGGTTCAGAGTGATAGTCGCGACCGCGCCGTCGTATGCGAGTTGAATCGTCGTGTAGTTCATTCTTTGTGAGCGTCGCTCAACTAATCCGCTGCCTGTGAAGCGGAGAACTTTGCCCCAACACCGGCAGTCGCCTTCAGTAGTGCATCTAACGACTTGAGTTGAGGCAACTCTGCGCCTCGACCAGCCAGAGTTTCGATCACCGTCTCCGTCGCGATGTTACCAACCAACGCATCCTGCGCAAAGGGACAACCGCCCAGTCCGCCCAGAGCCGAATCAAAGCGGCGACAGCCGGTATCGTACGCCGCCAGAAGTTTTCCTGCGGCATCCTCGGGACGGCTGTGCAAGTGCACGCCAATTTCAAGATAGTCGTACTTTGACATGACCGCGCCCACCAGGTCGCCGACTTGCTCAGGACTAGCCATTCCGACCGTGTCGGCCAGCGAAATCATCTTCAGATTGTCGACTTCCATCAGCGCGATGGCTTCGATAACCTCGTCCGCATTCCACGGATCGCCGTACGGATTGCCGAACGCCATCGAGATGTAGACCACTACGTCGAGTCCCGCACCGTCTGCCTTCTTCTGAATATTTTCCAATTCGTCGAGCGCGTCTTCAGGCGACTGATTCTGATTCTTGCGCAGGAAGGATTCCGACAGCGAATAGGGGAATCCCAAGGTTGATACTGCCTGCGTCGCAATCGCCCGCTCGGCGCCCTTTTCGTTGACGACAATGCCAATGATCTCAACGTCGTCGGGCGGATCGAGTTCCTTCAACACTTCTTCCGAATCCGCCATCTGGGGCACAGCGTTCGGCGAGACGAATGACACTGCGTCGATGTGCTTGAAACCGGCATTGATCAACGACTTAAGATAGTTGGCCTTCAGATCTGCGGGGATCAGCCCCTTCAGCCCCTGCCAGGCATCCCGCGGACACTCAATCAGTTTGACGGGGTTCGCCATGGAATCAGTCACGTCTGCAGCACTCCGACTTTGAACTCCGCCACATCCGGATTCAATGCCGCCGCTTCGAGCGCCTGCGTGATCGCATCCCGGGTTTCGATGGGGTCGATGATTTTGTCGATCCAAAGCCGCGCCGCGCCGTAACGTGGGTCGGTCTGTTCATCGTAGGTGCGCTTCACCGATTCGTAGAGCTCTTTTCGCTCTTCCTCGCTCAACTTCTTGCCGCCACGCTCCAGTTGTTTCACCTTGATCTCGACCAGCGTTCCCGCCGCAGCGTCGCCACTCATCACTGCGTAGCGGGCCGTCGGCCACGCAAACACAAATCGAGGATCGAACGCTTTTCCGCACATCGCGTAGTGTCCTGCGCCGAACGACCCGCCCACGATGACCGTAATTTTCGGCACCACGGAATTTGACACGGCGTTCACCAGTTTCGCGCCCGCTTTGATGATGCCGCTCCACTCCGCGTCGCGGCCGACCATGAATCCGTTCACATCGTGGAAGAAGACCAGCGGGATGAGATTCTGGTTGCAGTCCATGATGAAGCGGGCGGCTTTCTCGGCGGATTCGGTGTAGATCACTCCGCCGAACTCGACTCGCTTGTGGCCCTCTTGATCGGTCTGCTGCGCGTGCAGTTTCTGGTTGGCCACAATTCCCACGGCGAAGCCGCCGATGCGGCCGTAGCCACAGATCAGCGTCTTTCCGTACTCCGGCTTGTACTCGTCGAAGCGGCTGCCATCGAGCACGCGAGCCAACACTTCTTTCGTGTCATAAGGACGTGCGGGCGACGAGTCGTAGATGCCGTAGATTTCCTCCACAGTCAGCGCGGGCTCGACGGGCTTCTTCCGATCCCAGGGCGAAAGCCGGCGGTATCCCCACTTCTCAATGATCGACCGGATGCGCGCGATGCAGGCCGTGTCATTCGGTTCGCGGAAATCGACTGTGCCGCTGATGGCGGAGTGCATAGCAGCGCCGCCCAACTCTTCGGCCGAGACTTTCTGCCCGATCGCGGCCTGTACCAATGCGGGGCCTGCTAGAAATAATCCACTGCCATCAGTCATCAGCACGTGATCGCACATCACCGGAAGATAGCCGCCGCCGGCCACGCACATGCCCATGATGGCCGCGATCTGAGGAATGCCCATCGCGGACATCACCGCATTGTTGCGGAACACGCGGCCGAAATCGTCGGTGTCGGGAAAAACATCTTCTTGCAGCGGCAGGAAAACGCCGGCAGAGTCGACGAGATAAATCGTGGGAATGCGATTCTCGATGGCAATGTTCTGCGCACGAATCACCTTCTTCGACGTCATGGGGAAAAATGCACCAGCTTTGACCGTTGCGTCGTTGGCGATGATCATCACCATCCGGGTTTGCACGCGTGCCATACCCGTGATTACGCCTCCGGCCGGGGCGCCGCCCCACTCTTCATACATGCCGTGTGCGGTGTATATCCCGAGCTCGAAAAAGGTGTCTGGATCTGCGAGCAGGTGGATGCGTTCGCGGGCTGTCAAGCGTCCTTTGGAGTGCTGGTTCTCGATGGCCTTGGCGCCGCCACCTTCGCAAATCTTCTGCTCTTCGTTGCGCACCTGCGACATGAGGTCGGCCAGAAAGCGCATGTTGGCCTCAAAGCGCGCCGAGGTGGGATCGACTTTCGTGGCCAGCACGTTGGCCGGGGCAGACGAGTTCATTTCGGCAGGTTCGTTGCGCTCGGCCATGGGTCGTAGGGGTGGACTGATTACCGTATACCAGCGGGGCAGGCCCGCGCAACGCATGCTACTTGCTAGCCGGGGCCGCCTTGCACCCACTCCGCGAGCCGGCAGCCGTCTTCTTCCAGCAGGAACGTTCCTACGCCATAGCACTCGCCGAAGATGCGGTGCGATTCTGGATCGCGCGCGGCCCGCGTGATCCACTGCTGCCCCACGCGGTATTGTGCTGCGGTAAACCATTTCTGCGGAAGTACCTCCACCAGTCCGGCCTGCAAGTAGAAGACGAACAGAGCAAATGCCGGCTCGTCGTTCGACATCGCTTTGTAGCTGGTGGGGACGATCAATTCGTCCAGGGTCTGAAATTCGGCTGGAACTTCGATCTTGTGCATGCCTGGAGTCAACGTCAGCGGAACTTCAAAGTCGGCAACGGGTGCGGTGGTCGAGTAAATGCGATCGGATGATGCTTTGAACCAGCCCGCGACTTCGGCCAGGTCAAAGGCCTTCAGTTGATCGGGGTCGAAGCACGTCAAGCGAATGGTACGCCCCTCAGGACACCAGATTCCAAGGAAATTCGGTGCAAGTGGGAATGGACGGCAATACGTGTTTAGCGCGAGGCGTGCCAGATCGGGCTGCTGCTCAAGGCCGAGAGTCACGAGGTTGGCGATGGGGCCCTGATCGCCGTGATGAGTCCAGACGAAGCGCTGGCCAGCCAGCGAGCGGAAAGCAGGGAAGGTCTCCCAGTACCAGGGAACCGGGCCCACGGTTTTGGAAATGTTCTCCCGCAGGCGGGAAGTGTTGATTCCGGACATTTACCCGGCCGCCGGCACGCCGGGTCCCTTCACATGCGTGCGGATAAACTGAACGATATCGTCCATAGTTGTGCCCGGCTGGAAGATGGCGGCGACGCCCAACTTCTTCATGCCATCGATATCCTGGTTCGGAATAATGCCGCCGAGTACCACGATCACGTCGTCCATCTTGTTCCGCTTGAGAAGATCCATCACGCGGGGCACGATGGCGTTGTGCGCGCCCGAAAGGATCGACAACCCGATGACCTGCACATCCTCTTGCAGCGCGGCGCTGACGATCATCTCGGGAGTCTGCCGCAGTCCGGTGTAGATAACTTCCATGCCTGCGTCGCGGAGGGCTCGAGCGATCACTTTGGCGCCGCGGTCATGCCCGTCCAGGCCGGGTTTTGCCACCAGCACGCGAATCTTTGGGTCAGCCATCGAACTCCATTTAACCACAGGGGACACAGGGATTCACAGGGAAAACCCACGGCTTGCCCTGTGTTCCCTGTGGTTAGAGGGTCTTGATGTCTAGACTTCGCCACATGTACCAGCAGGCTAGGCTGCGATAAGGATCCCAGGCGCGGGCAATCTTCTCCATATCCTTCGGCTTGGGCAGTTTGCGCTTCTTGTAGTGCTTCTTCATGGCCATCTGTATACCGTAGTCACCGGTTGGCAGCACGTTTGGCCGACGAAGAGAAAACATCAGAAACATGTGCGCCGTCCACACGCCGATGCCCTTGACCTGCGTCAGATGCTGGATGACTTCGTCGTCAGGCAGGTCGCCGAGCTTGCCAAAATCCAGCAACCCCTCCGCCGTTTTTGTCGCGAGATCCTTTAGATAGGAAGATTTCTGTTTTGATAGACCGGCGCCGCGAAGCTCGGCATCGGTCAGTTTGAGTATTCCCTGCGGGGTGAGCGGTTTGCCTGCGAGCGCGGCGAAGCGCTCAAAGATCGTCGCGGCGGCCTTGCCGTTCAGTTGTTGATAGACAATGGCCTCGGCCACGCTGACGAATTCCGGAACCCCAAACTCCATGCGACATGGCCCCACTCGCTCGATAATGGCCCGCAAAATCGGATCGGATTTCTTAAGGTGATTGACGGCCTTTCGCATGGTTTATACGTTTACCACAAGAATGGGCGCTAAGGCGAAGAAAACACGAACTACAAGGCATGGCTCATCGAGCGGCTGTCATCGCGAAACCGGCGAGCGCTCCGCCCGCGACAACCCATGCCGGATTCACCTTCCAGCGTAGCAATATGCCGAGCGTAATCGCCGCAATCATCCAAGCCGGCCACCCCCGCAAGGCATCGGCTGCCAGCCTCAACGTGACTCCGGCCATGAGCGCGACCGCACAGGCGTTCACGGAATCGAGAAAGGCCCCCATCCAGATGGATTGCCTCAGACGGAACAGGACAGGTGCCAGAAGCGCCACGTAGAAGAACGAGGGCAGAAAAATGCATGTCGTCGCCACGGCCGCTCCCGGGACTCCTCCAAGAATGTATCCAATGAACGTTGCGGTCGAAAGCACGGGGCCCGGCGTGAATTGTCCGATCGCGACCGCGTCCAGCAATTGGCGCTGCGTCAGCCATCCCTGCTGCTGAACGAGTCCATGTTCCAGGAAGGCGAGCAGAACGTACCCGCCGCCGTAGAGCAGCGCGCCTACCTTCAAAAAAAAAGTGCGATTCGGCTGAGAGCCGGCCTGGTCACCAGCGGACCCACCGCGGCCACCGCCGCAGCCGCACGCCACGACACTGCCCACGATTCGCCGCCTACCCGATCGATCAAAGCTCGCCACATAATCGTGGGTGAAAGGAACATCGCGTTCGTGGCGCGGAGGCTTCCAGTTCGTTGTGCCAGCATCCCGACCAGCCCACCGCCAAAAAGAATCACAATCGGGTTCAAATCCAGAAAAAATGCCGCCAGTGCGATAACGCCTAGCACGGCCAAGCCGGCATTCCGCACCGCGGTCTTTCCCAACCGATAGATGGCGATTGCAATCACCGAAATAACCGCGGCCTTGACGCCACCGAGCGCTGCCGCTGCCTGCGGCAGAGCTCCGAATCGCACGTAGGCCCACGCAAAACCGCCAGTGATCAAAGCCGCAGGCAGAATGAAACTCGCGCCCGCTATGCATAGTCCAGCCCAGCCCGCGCGCACAAAGCCGATATTGATTGCGAGTTCTGTAGAGCTGGGGCCGGGGATCAAATTAGCCGCGCCCAGCATGTCGAGAAATTGCTGACGTGTGAGCCACTGCCGCTTGCCCACGACCTCCGCTTCCATGAGCGCGATGTGGGCCGCAGGCCCGCCGAAGCTGATGGCGCCGAGTTTAAGGAAGAGCAGAGCTACTTCGCGGAGGCGCGCGAGACTCACCACGGCGTGCAGTGGGAGTTCACCGACAGGCGTTGGTTCGTGGTTCACGCAGCCTTGTGCTCGCCTCGCCGGAAATTTTCGATCAGATGCTCGGAGGTGCGCAGCGAAAACGCCAAAATACTGATGGTCGTGGTCTTGTCGGTGCAATTCAAGAAGACGCTGGCATCGCAGACATAGAGATTCGCCACGTCGTGAGTTTGGCCAAAGCGATTCGTCACAAACTTTTTCGGATCACTGCCCATCCGGCACGTTCCGGTCTCATGCAGGCTCCATCCCGGAATCTCCGGCTCGTCGCCCGAGCCTTCGAACTCGCCGCCCGCCGCGTGCAGCACCTCGGCGCAAACATGCTTCGAGTGCTCCCACATCGTCAGAACGTTCTCATCCCACTCGAAGTGAACGCGAGCCACTGGAATGCCATACGGATCTTTCACCTCAGGATCGAGATCCACATAGTTCGTGCCCGAGCGCAAGGACGGCGCCTGAATGCCGAAGCTCACTGGCGTGGGATAGCGCCGCTTAATTTCCTTCTTGAAGGAAGGCCCGAAGCCGTCCAGGTCGGTGGCGAAGCCGGGAAAGTCCCCGCACCCGCCGTCGGGATAGACGGAGTATCCGCGAATGAATTTCTCTTCGTGCGGGTCTTTCAGATTTTGCCAGCGCGGCATCCATGCAATGGTGCTGTCGGCCACGTGATCGGGAAAGCTGGGCTGGCCCAAAAGTTGCGGCAAATATCCTCGTGCGGACTCGCCGTAAAGATGATCGCAGAGATTGCGTCCGACCTGTCCGCTTGAATTCGCCATGCCGTTGGGCCAGATTCGCGACTTCGAATTCAAAAGGATGTGCGCGGACTCGATACAGGACGCCGCCACAACCACAGCGCGCGCGTACACCTCAACTTCCAGCTTCGTCTTGCGGTCGATATAGGCGACGCCGGCTGCCTGACCTTTCTCGTCGACCAGCACATTCTTCGCCAGCGCGTCGGTGCGCAGTTCCAGATTGTTGGTTGCTTCTGCTTTAGGCAGCAGGAAATACGGCGTCGAGAAAAACGCGCCGACGTCGCAACCAGTTGTGCATTCCCCACAGAAATGGCATGCGGGATGGCCTTCATGCGGCCGCGTTAGCTGTGCGCAGCGATCCGGCAGGTAGGGCACGCCGACCTTATTGCATCCGGCTTCCAGAATCCGGTCGAGGCATCGAAAGTTGAACGGCGGCAAGTACGAGCCATCGGGATTGCTGGGCCGGTTCTGCACTGTGCTGGCCACGCCAATCATTTTCTCGACACGCGTGTAGTAGGGGCTAATCTCGTCATGAGTGATCGGCCAGTCCACGTCGTAGCCGTCGAGCGAGGCGGCTTTGAAATCGATGTCGCCGAAGCGCGCCGAACTGCGTCCCCAGAAATTCGTCTTGCCGCCCACCGCCTTGGCGCGTGGCCACATCCACTTCATCCCGGGAGGAGTGGTGAACGGAATCTCATGGTCCCACGCGGCCTTCGTGTATTCGTTGTCCATGTAGCCAAAGGATTCACCGCGCCGCTTGGGATCGTCCATGCCGCGGAACTTCATATCCCATGGCATGCGGTGGTACCTGAAGTCTTTCTGTGGATCGAGTCGCTGGCCCGCGTTTAGCGCGCACACCTTCAGTCCAGCCTCGCACAGTGTTTTGATCGCCATACCGCCGCCGGCGCCGGTTCCTATCACGATCACATCGTAGATTTTCTTGGCCATGGTCTCTGTGGTGTTTCAGGAATTCGCCTGGGCAAGGTGCCGGTGCTCAGGGTCGTTCTTATGCGGGCACTCCGGCGACTCGGAATAAAATTTCAGCGCGGGATTGTCCAGTTCCTTGAATCCGATCTCGCTGGTGTAGAAGCCCATAACCGTGAACTCGCGGATCATGCGAATGAACCGTCGGCCGGCGTCCAGCCCCGCCCGCGTCTTATTCTTATAGGCCAGTGGCTCAAGGAGTAAAGTCTGCTGCTCCGCAGAAAGCTCAAGGAACTTTTTTCCGGCGGTCTGCTCACTATATGCGTTTAGCCATGTGAGGCCGGTGCGGAATCCATATTGCACATCCGGATCGCTTGCCACCATGAAGTCGATGAACTCCGCCACGCCCGCTTCTTTCGCACCCGGCGTGGCGTCGCTGGGAATGATGAGGTCGGTGAGCCGCTCGACCATTGAATATTCCGCCGCTGTGAAAAATTGCGGACGATATGCAGCAGGCTTGATCGGCAAAGCGGCATTGCCGACGTGTCCGCACGCGAACGCCCATTTGCTGAAGCCCGGGAACTGGGCGGCGACTGCCGCCGTTCCCAAAATCTTTAGAATCCGCCGCCGTGCAACGCCTTGTCCCGCCATCGAGGTCTCCGAAGTCGCTTACGAAAGAAATCCCACCGTCTTTTCGATCATGTCCGCGGTGGGCTTGTAAGGATCGCCAGGGGAATCGTATTCGATCGAGCAATATCCCTTGTAGGCGTGCTTTTTCAGAATGCCGAAGGTTCGCGCCAGGTCCACGTGAGTCTGCTTGCCCTGTTCGTCGGGCTCGCCATCTTTCACATGGCATATGCCATAGGCGTGCGCAAACATCGCCTCCATGGCGCGATTCTGGAAGTCTTCGTCGTCATGCGCTGCCAGCGAGTTTCCAAAGTCCGGTAGCGCGCGCAGCCACGGGCTATTCACTTTATCGATCACCTGCACGATGAAGAACGGATCCTCGCTTACAGGATTGTCATTCTCCAGGTGTACCACGATATTTTTCTTCGCCGCATATTCCGCGACCCGGGCCAGAGTGTCGGCTGCACGCGCCGCGTCTGGCTTCGAATCCTTGCTGCCGTCTATGTGGGTGCGGATACTGGGGGACCCGAGTGCCACTCCAACGTCGATCCACTGCTTGCTGACGACCACGGCCTGTTCCCGCTCGGCGGCATCGGGCGAGTACTGTGAATGCTGCGCGTCCACGGCGATGTCAACAACCGATGAGCGCGCCTTCTCGACCGCCGCACGAAACTGATCGAGATACTTCGGGTCGGTGGAAGGAAAGATGGGACTCCAGGGTTCAATGTGATGCACATTGAATTTCTCCGCGACGTGCGCCGCGAAATCTTTCAGTTCCATCTGCTGCGCTGCCGGGACCGCGCTTGGAGTCTTGCCATCCCAGCCTTTCCAGCCCACGATGAATTCGCGAAAGGGATACGCCGCCACGGCCACACGATCCCGCGCAGCCGAAGGAAACTTCACGGAGGGTCCGGTGCTCGCCCCTTGCATACATTTGGGCAAGAGCCACGTCC
>Ga0209863_10000836_pt1 | contig 13262 bp, 8 predicted proteins | sample OrgsoiDNA2013046_FD_185796 | JGI IMG/M metagenome (GOLD analysis project Ga0209863, IMG submission 185796) | Permafrost soil microbial communities from the Arctic, to analyse light accelerated degradation of dissolved organic matter (DOM) -... | ecosystem: Environmental > Terrestrial > Soil >...
CCTGAAATTCAGCGTGTACCGGGCGTCGGACAGGCACAGGTATTCGGAGCCAAGGATTATTCCATGCGCATCTGGCTGCAACCGGACCGGTTGGCTTCCAATAATATTTCCGTACAAGAAGTATTGGCAGCTATTCAGGACCAGAACGTGGAAGCAGCGCCCGGAAGATTTGGCGAAGGAAGCAGCGCCTCATTTGAATATATATTGAAATATAAAGGCAAGCTTTCCCAGAATAAGGATTACGAAGACATCATTATTAAAACGGGGGCCGATGGTTCGGTAATTAAGTTAAATGATATTGCCCGGGTGGAATTCGGAGCATTTACCTATGGTTCCAATTCGCTCATACAGGGATATCGGGGTACGGGCCTGGGAATTTTTCAAACAGCCGGGTCCAATGCCAACGATATCCTCATTGCCATCGATGGCGTAATGAAAAATGCAGAGACTAAATTTCCCAAGGGTATTCATGCCTTCACCATATTCAGTGCAAAAGATTTTCTGGATGCATCTATCAAACAGGTCGAGGAAACATTACTGGAAGCATTTATCCTCGTATTCCTGGTCGTATTTATTTTTCTGCAGGATTTTAGGTCAACCCTGATTCCCGCTATTGCAGTTCCGGTTGCTATAGTGGGTACTTTTTTTTTCATGCAGCTTTTTGGATTTACCATCAACCTGCTAACGCTTTTTGCATTGGTACTGGCGATCGGTATCGTAGTGGATGATGCGATCGTGGTGGTGGAAGCCGTTCATTCAAAAATGGAACGAACGGGACTAAGTCCCCGCGAAGCGACGGTTCAATCGATGAGTGAGATTTCGGGAGCCATCGTTTCCATAACTCTTGTAATGGCCGCGGTATTTGTTCCGGTCGGATTCATGCAGGGACCGGCAGGTATATTTTACAGACAGTTTGCTTTTACGCTCGCGATTGCGATTTTAATATCTGCGTTGAATGCGCTGACGCTTAGTCCGGCCCTTTGCGCTTTATTTCTGAGGACTACGCATGAAGTTCCGGGTGAAGAAAAGAAAAAAGTCGGGATCGCCAGAAGATTCGGAAATGCTTTTAATGCTGGTTTTAAAGCAACTACTCATCGTTATGTGGGATCAGTCAGATTTTTAATCAAGCACAGATGGGTAGGTCTTACCGGGCTGGCTATTGTGTTTGCCGTTACAGTCTGGCTGTTTAAAACTACTCCCACGGGATTTATTCCGGCGGAAGACCAGAATTTCATTATTCTGTCTTTCAATCTGCCACCATCTTCTTCTCTTGACAGGACAGATGTGGTTTTAAAAAAGATTGACAGTGTACTGGGAACCGTTCAGGCAGTTGACAAACGTGGGGCGATCAGTGGGTTGAATATACTTTCCGGTGCGAACAGCTCCGCCTACGGCGTGGGATTCGTAAAATTGAAAGATCAGACTGTCCGTAAACCCAGGATGACAATCGAGCAGGTAATCGGAGAGATTACCGGGAAAACGAATACGATCAAGGAAGCCAGTGTTTTTTGTTTTCAGCCACCCACAGTTCAGGGATTTGGGAACACCAGCGGATTTGAAGTGATTATTCAGGACAGGAACGGCGGGCCTTTGACAACCCTGGCAAAGGTCACCAATGGATTTCTGGGAGAATTATATAAACGGCCGGAAGTGGCATTTGCCTTTACTACATTCAATACAAATAATCCCCAGTACCTGCTGAAGATTGATAACTCGAAAGCGAAACAGTTGAATGTGTCCGTTGCAAATATCCTGGGAACCATGCAGGTTTTTTTTGGCAGCAGCTTCGTTTCTGATTTTAACCGTTTTGGAAAATATTATCGTGTGATTGTGGAGGCCGATATACCTTATCGCAAGGACCCTTCCTCCCTGGATGGTATATATGTAAAGAACACGGCCGGACAAATGATACCCATCAACGAACTCGTTTCACTCGAAAGGGTATATGGACCTGAAACAGTAAACCGAACAAATCTTTTCAATTCCACAACGATTGACGGAAGTGTAAAACCGGGATATAGCTCCGGTGATGCCATCACAGCAATCAAGGAAGTAGCCGCAACTTATCTGCCCCGCGGATTCTCATACGAATGGTCGGGGATTACGAGGGAAGAAAGCAATGCGGGCTCACAGACACAGCTCATATTTATACTCAGTATAGTGTTTGTGTATTTCTTACTGTCAGCCCAATACGAAAGTTATATACTGCCACTGGCCGTATTACTTTCTATTCCGACCGGGCTGATGGGGGTATTTCTTTTTATCAGTCTGACGGGTATTGAAAATAATATTTATGTACAGGTTGGAATCATCATGCTGATCGGCCTGCTGGCAAAAAATGCCATATTAATCGTTCAATACGCCGTGCAAAGAAGGCGCTCGGGTATGGACCTGATTGCTTCCGCACTGGAAGCAAGTCGGCTCCGTTTACGGCCGATCCTGATGACATCTTTTGCCTTTATTGTGGGCCTGCTTCCGTTAACCTGGGCCACAGGGGGATCCGCACTGGGTAACCGGTCTATCGGTACCGGAGCCGTGGGCGGAATGCTGACGGGTGTATTACTGGGTGTATTTATTATACCGGTTCTGTTTGTAATCTTCCAGTCATTACAGGAAAGGGTCACCGGAAAACCAAAATCCATCCGCGAGAAAAAATATGTACTCAGATCTGAATAAGAGCGACGATATCAATTATAGAAAATGAAAAATTATTTTCGATACGGATTTATTATTTTTTTACTGGCTGTTATCTCCTGTCGAACGGGAAAGAATTATCAGCGTCCCACCGTACTACTGCCGGAAAGATTTAATACAGACTCAAGTAGTCATGATACCAGCAGTATTGCAGACATCTCCTGGCAAAATTATTTTTCAGATCCTATTTTAAGGCAGTTGATCGACAGCGGGCTGGTCCGGAATTTCGACCTTCAATTTGCTTTGCGGAATATCAGCATCGCCCAGTCACAGGTAAAGCAGACAAACTGGTTATGGGTTCCGCAACTGAATACAAAAATTTCACCTTATTATTATCGTAACTCCGATAACGGTCCCAGTGGAATCAATAATGGAGCCATCGCCAATAATTTCAATGATTTCCAGGCTTCCGTCAATATGAGCTGGGAAATTGATATCTGGGGGAAAATCAGTCGCCAGCAGGAAGGCGCGCGGGCAAATTATCTGCAGTCTTATGAAGCGGCAAAAGCAGTACAGACTTCGTTAATTGCAAATATTGCACAAGGCTATTTCAATTTGCTCACGCTCGACCAGCAATTATTGGAAACAAAAAGAACACTGGCTCTGACGATCGATTTTGTAAAACTTACCCGACTGCTGTATGATGCCGGTGAGGTAACTTATCTGGGTGTACAGCAGGCAGAATCCCAAAGGGATAATACGGCTCAGCTGGTTCCGCAGATCGAACAGAGTTTACAGATCCAGGAAAACAGTCTGCAATTACTTACAGGCAGTCTGCCCGGCGCCATTTACCGGGAAGGAAATTTGACGGATATACATTTTAGTGATTCGCTGGAAACCGGCCTGCCTGTATCGTTGTTAAACAGACGTCCTGATGTTCGTGCCAGCGAGCTGGCGCTGGTGCAGGCGAATGCCCAGGTTGGAATTAATCAGGCAAATATGTATCCTGCGCTGAACCTTACTGCCGGTGCGGGTTTTGAATCTCTAAAAGCCAGTAACTGGTTTAATATTCCCGGATCATTATTCGGACTGGCCGGTGCAACCCTGATCCAGCCTATACTACAGGGTAGACAATTGAAAACGCAATTGGAAGTTGCCAAACAACAAAGAGAGCAGGCAGTAATTCGTTTCAGGCAATCGGTACTTACGGCAGCCACAGAAGTAACCAATGCGCTGGTAAGAGTCAATAAATTGAAGGAACAGGAAAAATTCGCGCAACAAAGAGCCGATACACTTACATCAGCCGTGAATAATTCGCAATTGCTTTTTAAAAACGATCTGGCCAATTACCTGGAAGTGATCACCGCACAACAGACCGCGCTGGATGCACAACTGAGTCTTGCATTCGTCCAGAACCAGGAGTTAAATGCACGGGTAGAATTATACCGGTCGCTGGGTGGGGGATGGCGGTAGAAAATGTGCAAATGGGCAAATGTGCAAATAAGTGCATTGAAAATTCCGATTCCCGTTATTTTTGGTGATAAACAAATTAAAATGGACAGAAGGAAGTTTCTCCGCAACGGATCATTGACCGGAATGGGTTTAGCGGGCATTGGCCGATTGTCGTTGGATGCTTTGCCCGCCGAAGAATTGCAGGAAAAACAAACTGCACTGGAACTGGAAGAAATCACTGTCACGGAACTTCAAAGGAAAATGCAGAATGGGGAAGAAAGTTCTGTATCCATTACCAGGGCTTATCTCGAACGAATAAAAGAAATAGACAAAGCAGGTCCGATGCTGAATTCGATCATCGAATTGAATCCGGATGCGCTCAGTATCGCAGAAAATCTCGATAAGGAAAGAAAGCAGGGGAAAATCCGCGGGCCTCTTCATGGCATCCCGATCCTTGTAAAAGACAATATCAATACCGGCGACCAGATGATGACTACGGCCGGTTCCCTGGCCCTGATTGGAAACCACGCAAAGGAAGATGCATTTGTAATGAAACAACTACGGAATGCCGGCGTTGTGTTGTTGGGAAAAACGAATCTGAGTGAATGGGCGAATTTTCGCTCCACTCATTCCTGCAGTGGATGGAGCAGCCGCGGGGGACAAACAAAATCTCCCTATATCCTTGACAGGAATCCTTCAGGATCCAGCGCAGGTTCCGGATCCGCCGGAGCTGCCAATCTCAGTGCCATATGTGTGGGAACAGAAACAGATGGTTCCGTGGTTTCTCCTGCTTCTGTAAATGCGCTGGTCGGCATCAAACCCACCGTGGGATTATGGAGTCGTACGGGTATTATACCTATTTCTGCAACGCAGGATACCGCGGGACCCATGACGCGTTCGGTACAGGATGCAGCTATATTACTGGGCGCAGGAACCGGTACGGATGAATCAGATCTGATCACAAAAGAGAGTGCCGGCAAATCATTAAAGGACTATACGGTTTATTTAAAAAAAGACGGACTAAAGGACAAACGAATCGGCATTGAAAAATCACATTTAACAGGTAATCCTGATCTCGTCGCCCTGCTTCGTGCAGCGATGATGGCCATGGAAGCACAGGGGGCAACCCTGGTGGAAGTGGATGTCATGGGCCCTTTGAAACTTTTGGGAACTGCGGAATATCAGGTGTTGTTGTATGAATTTAAAGACGGCCTGAATAAATATCTTGGTTCGGCAAATGGGAAAGTAAAATCACTGAAAGATCTGATTGCGTTTAATTTGGAAAATGAAACGAAACTGATGCCTTTTTTTAAACAGGAAATCCTGGTTGAAAGTGAGGCCAAGGGCGGACTGGATTCCAAAGAATATATTGAATCATTGGCTAAGACTTTAGGATTTAGAAAAGCAATTCTGGATCTGTTGGCGTTAAATAAGTTGGATGCATTGTCAGGAATGACCAATGGCCCTGCCTGTTGTATCGACCTGGCGAATGGAGACTACGACAATGGACCTTCGCTATCCACACCCGCAGCCATTACCGGCTTTCCACACATTACAGTTCCCATGGGATTATTTCATGGTTTACCGATCGGTCTTTCATTTTATGCAGGGGCATACACAGAGCCATTATTGATTTCTCTAGCCTATTCTTATGAACAGGCATCTTTGAAAAGAAGGAAACCGGGCTATCGCAATGTGGTGAATGTGGAATTGTGAGAAATGTGGGAATGGGGAGATTGAAAAGAGAATAATAATCTGAGAATCCATCAGACCCGCACTATAATAAAAATGAATCAAATAATTATGACAACGGAACTGAAGGAATTTAAAATTATTGGGATTTCAGTGAGAACAAGCAATACGAACAACCAAGCTTTAAAGGATATCGGCGAACTCTTTGGAAAATTCATGGGACAAAACATTTCAGAAATGATTCCCAATAAATTAACCGACGATATTTATTGCGTATATACCGAATATGAATCTGATTTCAACGGGCCCTATACTACCATCATTGGTTGTAAAGTCAGTTCTTTAAATGATATACCGGCCGGGTTCATCGGCAGAACGATTCCCGAGTCAAGATATCAGGTTTATAAATCAACTGGTAAACTAAGTATTAGCCTGGGCAAAACCTGGGAAGACATTTGGAGTTCTGAATTAAACAGAAAATATGCCGTCGATTTTGATATCTACGGTGAAAAGGCCAAAGATTTTGAAAACGGCGAAGTAGAAACTTATGTTTCTGTAAACTGATCCTGCAGCTTAGAAAGAATATACTCATCTTCCTTCCGGTGTGGGAGAGGCGTTTTGAGTGATGACCTGAACAGTTGCCTCAAATAACTACAAGCAGTTTATTTCGCAATCTGAATAATGGTTTTTCCATCAAAACCCGCATGAGCAGTGCTCCGACGATACAAGTGATGATGCAAACAAGAAGCATCCAATTACTATTTCCGCGAAGGCCAACACTGGTCAGCCATCTCTGGGTTAAATGGATAATTCCTTTGTGAGACAGGTATAGAGAATAAGAAAGTGTTGCCAGGTTCTTTGTGACTGTTGATTTCGCGCGGAAAAGAAAACTACCGGGCAGAATGGAGGATAACACAAAACATCCGAATGCCAGGGCGATCAGGCTGAAACCAAAAATAGTCGCGGTAAAGGATTGCTGATCCATACAGAGATAAAGGGATATGATGAAAATCATGCCACCAGCAATTAATATCCCGTTTGCATATTTTTTTAGCGGGGCTAGCCAATATTCCCTGAATCGATAAACGGCCGCAATACCAACACCGGTAATGAGCCCGTCGAGACGTGTATATGTTGGATAATATATCATCTTATACCAGTTCATTCCGAAATCATCTGATTCCTCGCTGGGTTTTAAATAGATGTTCCAGGTGACCCATCTCAGGATCAGGGTAAGAACAAAAATTCCCGGGATCAGCCATCCGGCCTTTCTTTGCAAACCCGAAACAAAAATTAAAGCCAGAAGGAGTGGGAGCAGGAGATAAAACTGTTCTTCCACGCAAAGAGACCAGGCATGGGAAAAAGTCCCGAATACCCGGATATCCTGATCGTAATTCTGCGTGAACGTAAACATTTTCCAAAGCGGCGCCAACCTCTCCCTTTCGTGAAAAGCAGGTACGAAAATATAAATGAGAAGAACAAAGAAATATGGAGGAAGGATCCGGAACGCTCTTTTTAAAAAGAATGATCCGAATCCTATTTTATTGTGCTTTTGCCATTCTTCGAATAACTGATTCGAAATCAGGAAACCACTTAAAACAAAAAACAAGTCAACGCCGCACCAGCCAAAATGAACAAAATGATTGTTCATCCAGTCAGGATGCTGAAATATAGTATAGTGGTAAATAAAAACGAGACTAATGGCCAGAGCACGGAGGTGATCCAGGCCAAAGAATTTATGATTGGCCTTCATTTATGTCCAGTCAAAACGTTCGATATTATCATTTAGTTTCCATTCTTCGGGTCTGGGGTTGGTCATCCAGTCAATCGGTTCAGCCAGGGGTTGAATCTTTGAAGCGAGTTCAAAACCTTTTTTGATATATTTTTTTTGTTCCTCACCCAATGCTTCCGGCTGCGCCGAGATAAACAAAGGCGCACTACTCTCAGCCAGGAGCCGGAGCCATTGTTTATTTTTTTCCCAGGGAATATTTGTAGTGAGTCCGACGCAGTCTCCATCTGCGGCATAAAAGTTATTGTGGTGGGGAAGGCGGAAGCCCAGGGTATTCACGCCCATTTTTAAAGTACGGGCCCATTCATTACCACTGGTATCGTCCCCGATCCGGTTGAGTTCAAAAATACCGGCGGACAGATGGCTGAATGTGTTGCAACCGATCAGGTACATATCCAAAGAGGCGGCCCGAATTGTCCTGTATAAAAAAAGAATTATTTCAGCATTCGTGATGGACCTGTCACTGAAATGCCAACCCGTAGTAGTCATCAATTCATTCATTTCGAATCCCCACCTTCCGAACAGATCATAACTTGTATAATCGTGCTTTACCAGTTCATACCCCCATGTTTTATAAAGCCTTATCGTGTTGCCGATCCGTTGCAGGTTTTCAGGAATGGTGGGGTCCAGATATCTTTCTTTTAAATCCTTCTGGTCGCCGCGGATAGGGATCAGTGAGGACGGTTTATCATTTGCATTCGCTTGGAGCACGCGTGTCCAGATACCGGGACGCATGCCCAGTTTTTTTATGTCCGATGCCACCACCGACATGTCACCAAATTTATCATTGCCAATCGTAAAGTCGTCTCCCCAAATATATTCTGCACTGGATTTAGCAGGTTTTAAGGACCATCCCATATCGATCACGGAAAAGGGTGCGTTGTCCCAATTGGTTACCAGGTCGGCCATCAGCCTGGTGTGTTCCAGGATCAGGTCCCGCGAATTATTTCCATAGGCAAAATACCAGTCGTTGATTCCGTAAACGGGTTTAGTCGGAAGTTTGGGCTGATCGCACATCATTTTACAAAATCGTATATCCGTATGCCAGGGATTTTCATCGGGCAGATTTTCGGTTATAATGATATCCGCAGTATGGAGATTACGTTCGCCGAGTAACACACCTGATCCACCTGAATTTGTGTCCATAATAAGTTCCAGGGAATCTGTCGAAAACTGCCAGGAGCAAATGCTGCTGCAGCCTGTCTTTACACCGAAAGCCTGTGTTTGTATTCCGTCGGATACTAGTATATACCAGGGCGAACGTCTTTTGACAACGGGAGATTCCCAGCTCAGGTCTCCATAGGACCTTTCCCAATGATCGCCCAGTATTTTTGAAGAAGCAGAAACAGCCTGCTTCCAGCTGCATTTAATAAACTCGATTTCGCGACCGGGGGCGCTGACAAAGACGGAGAGAGAATCGGCATTTAGCCTGAGCGTGATTTCCACGTTCTCGTACTTCCAGTTTTCGGTTGTCCCTTTCAGTGAGTGCCATTCGCCGCCCAAACGAACAGAAATGTTATCCGGAAGCCGGATCGTTTTAAAACGATTACCGGTCAGAGCATTTGTATGCACGAGCAAAAAGGAAGCAGCAGATAATCCTGAAACCTTAATGAACCTTCTTCTTTGCACGGGAGGAAATTATAGATTCTATTGAAATTGAAAATAAATCAAAGCAAGGGCTGCCAGAGTCATGACTATAAAAGTAATTATCCCCAGCACATTGGAAAGGTGGGAATTGGTAAAATCGTTCATGATTTTTTTATTATTCCCAATGTGAAGTATTACTGCGATCATGACCGGAGAAGTCACCCCATACAGGATGGCAGTATATATCAGGGCCTTCATGGGACTGATACCTAAAACGTTTATCAGCAGTCCGATCAGGAGCGCTAAAATAATAACAATGTAAAAAGCCCGGGCTTCCTGAAATTTTTTATCAAGGCCCTCCTGCCAACCGAAAGACTCTGCCAGCATATAAGAAAGAGAACCGGCCAGCACCGGAATGGCAAGAAAACCGGTGCCTATCACACCCAAGGCAAAAAATATATAAGAAAATTTTCCGGCCAGTGGTTCAAGTGCCTTCGCGGCCTGCTCCACGGTATTGATGTCCCGGATACCGCCATTGTGCAGCACTACCCCGGTCGTGAGTATAATAAATAACATCACCAGGTTGGATGCAAACATGCCCGTGTTCACGTCCACCTTCATATTGTCCAGTGCGCGTTTATCAACGATGATCTGTTTCTCGTGGTGCCCTACGTCTTCGGCTTCCATAGTCGCCTGCCAGAAAAATAAATAGGGAGAAATCGTAGTGCCCAAAATCGCAACCACCATTTCAATAAAATCTTTATTGAGTTCAATATGCGGCACCACCGTGGCAACGAGTACTTCCTTCCAGTTGACTTTGATAATAAACGGCACGATCAGGTAAAGCAGGATGGAGAGGCAGAACCATTTTAAAATGCCCGCGATTTTCTGATAGGGATAGGCGATGATCACCACCATCATGATGATGGTGAAAACAAAGCTGAAGGCAAAGGCAGGAACGGAAGGGAACAGCAGGTTGGTCACGGCACCCATACCGGCAATATCTGCCCCGATATTCAGGATGATCGCCGGCACACTGAAGATCAGCATCAGGTAAAGGATCGCTTTCGGATAATTGTTTTTGAGCGTATGCGTAAGACCCTGCGAAGTGACCATCCCGATCCTAGCACACATGCCCTGCATGGCCGCCATGAGCGGAAAAGTAAAGGGCGCCATCCAGAGAAGCCCCAGGCCGTAACCCGCACCTACCTGGGAATAAGTTGCAATTCCAGATGGATCATCATCACTTGCCCCGGTTATTAAACCAGGTCCCAGTATTTTCAGGAATTTGCTCAGCTTTCCTTTTCGTTCCATAAAAAACCCCGCAAGTGCGGGGGTCAAGATACAATTCTTTAATGAACCATATACAGGGAGCTATGGCGCAATGTATTCTCTGTTTCTAAAAAATCAAGGACGATACCGGAAATTGCGTCATATTCCAGGAGGAACCCGTCATGGCCATAGGTAGAAGGGATCATATTAAACGATGCGCCCGGAATATTTTCAGCCAGAAACACTTGTTCTTTTTCAGTGAACAATAGATCAGACCGGATGCCGATGATATGCGTTTTTGCTTTAATTTTTTTCAGTGCGGCTGTAATACTCCCTCTTCCGCGTCCCACCTGGTGCGAATCCATACTTTGGGATAAATTAAAATAACTGAATGCATTAAAACGCGCTGCCAGTTTTTCTCCCTGATAACTTTGATAGGATTCACTTTTGAAAGGGCCCAGTGTGTTCAAATCGGTATCTGCCTGATAAAAATTATAAGTTTCCTGATTTCTGTAAGACAGGAGGGCGATACCCCTGGCAACCTTCATCCCATTCATGCCGGCTTCCGGATCATTTTGTTTCCAGGTTGGATCCAATTCGATGCAATGCCTTTGAGATGCATTAAAGGCCCTGGCCCAGGGTGAATGGAAAGCATTCGTCGCAATAGGTACAATATGGTCAAAAAGCTCCGGTTCTTCGATGGCCCATTCCAGTAATTGCTGACCACCCATGGAACCCCCGATACCAATTTTTATTCTGTCAATTCCAAGGAATTCTTTCAGGGGTTGATAGGCCCTGACCATATCCCGTGGCGTAAAAAAGGGGAAACTGTGATAATAGGGTGTTCCCGTCACCGGATTGTCAGACAGGGGCCCCAGGGTTCCATAACAACTGCCTGGCATATTCACACAAACGATAAAATACTTTTCCGGATCAATTAAATGTCCGGTCCCGACAAGTCCCGGCCACCAGTCAACAGGGTTACTGTTGGCCGTGAGTGCATGAAACACCCAGACCACATTCGATTTGTCGGCATTCATTTTACCGAGCGTGTGATAACCGAGATGATAGCCAGGCAACACAAAACCCGATTCGAGTTCGAATGGGGACGGGTAGGAGAAGGTTTTGTGAATTGTCAATTGTCAATTGTTAATTGTTAATTATAATACGGCGAGATTGAATTACTAATTATCAATTGACAATTGACAATTAACAATTAACAATTAAACCGTCGCTACTGCTTTCTTCGATGATACCTTGTCAAACGCCTGCTGGAAATCTGCTTTGATATCTTCAATATGTTCGATGCCCACGCTTATGCGCACCTGGTTTGGTTTCACTCCGGCAGCCAGTTGTTCATCAATGCTCAGTTGCTCATGAGTTGTGGAAGCCGGATGAATAACCAGTGTTTTTGCATCTCCCACATTGGCGAGATGGCTGGCCAGTTTCAGGTTATCTATGAATTTGGCTGCATTTTCTTTTTCACCCAACACCCCAAAATTCAGGATGCCGCCAAAGCCATTCTTCAGATATTTCTTTGCAAGCGCATTATACGGACTTGAAGCCAGTCCGGGATAATCTACGAATTCAACCTGCGGATGATTTTCCAGCCATTGAGCAAGAGCCAGGGCATTGTCAACATGGCGCTGAACACGCAATGACAGTGTTTCAAGACCCTGTAATAACAGGAATGAATTGAAGGGGCTCAATGAGGATCCAAAATCACGTAAACCTTCAACACGAGCGCGGATCGCAAATGCGATGTTGGGAAGGCCCAGTGGATTTCCTTCTCCAAAAATATCCCAGAATTTCAATCCATGGTATCCTTCTGAGGGTTCTGTAAACCCGGGAAACTTTCCATTTCCCCAATTATAATTTCCTCCGTCTACAATCACACCTCCAATGCTGGTTCCATGTCCTCCGATCCATTTGGTTGCAGATTCCACCACCACATTCGCGCCATGTTCGAGTGGGCGGAAGAGGTAACCGGCAGTGCCAAAAGTATTGTCCACTATGAGTGGCAGGTCATATTTGCGAGCAACAGCGGCTATTTTTTCAAAGTCCGGAATATTGAGCCTTGGGTTGCCGATGGTTTCCAGATAGATGGCTTTTGTCTTTTTATCGATCAGGCTGGAAAAACTTTCTGCATCGTCGCCATCTGCAAAGCGGGCTTCGATCCCTAATCTTTTTAATGTTACTTTAAACTGGTTATAAGTTCCGCCGTAGAGGAAGGAGGTAGAGATGAAATTATCACCGGATTCAAGAATGTTGGTCAGAGCCAGGAACTGGGCAGCCTGACCGGAGCTGGTTGCGACGGCTGCGACACCGCCCTCAAGAGCTGCGATGCGCTGTTCGAATACATCGGTCGTCGGGTTCATGATTCGCGTATAAATATTTCCGAATTGTTTCAGACCAAACAGATTGGCAGCATGTTCTGCATTATCAAAAACGTATGACGTGGTTTGGTAGATAGGTACCGCACGGGCCTTGGTGGTAGGATCTGCTTGTTGACCGGCATGCAATTGTAATGTTTCAAAACGAAGAGGTGTACTCATAAAATGACTTTTAGTAGTTTGAAAAAATCTGATAAGAAAACAGAATATAATGGGGCAGAAGGGATAGACCAATTAAAATATCAACAACATCGCCGTGTTGGGCTGAAAGAAAAAGAGACTTGCTGTGTTGAATATTTCATATAGCCTACAAATGTAATAGAGTATTATCAATCCCCAAAAATATTATCGTACTGGTTCTCAGTATTTTAACAATTATTGGAGACTGAGCCAAGCCCTATTATCTGCTGAAAATACCTGTCAGGATACGATGCGCAAGATAG
>Ga0209863_10000837_pt1 | contig 13252 bp, 16 predicted proteins | sample OrgsoiDNA2013046_FD_185796 | JGI IMG/M metagenome (GOLD analysis project Ga0209863, IMG submission 185796) | Permafrost soil microbial communities from the Arctic, to analyse light accelerated degradation of dissolved organic matter (DOM) -... | ecosystem: Environmental > Terrestrial > Soil >...
GGTTGGCACGCCGCCCGGCCTCCCACCGCTCCAGATAGCGCAGGTCGATGGCCTGCACGGTACTTTCGGCCAGGCGCAAGCGCCGCGCCACTTGCCGGGCGGCGGCGCCTTCACAGGCCTCTCCCACCGCATCCTCGAACCGCTTGCTGTAGGGCGCCTTGCTCGGCAACTGAGGGGGTTGCGCTCCGCTTTGACGCCGCAGTCCGGACAGCGGATCCGGTAGACTCCACTACCACCGCCGTCTGAAACTCAAAGCAGGGGAGGTCCCGCACCTTGCGCTCGTAGACGGCGCGGATGTCGTGCACCCGCCGCCCGCAATGGGCGCAGGTGAGTTTTCGAGGCCCGCTACACCGATTCTCTCAAGCGTGTCAAGCATGGCGGCCGGCATACCAGGCATAGCCGCCAGCGAGGATGCAGCAACCCGGAGAGGGCCTTTGCAGTTGCCCCTGGGGTGGAGCCGAACTCCGGCTTGGGGGATGCCATCAGTTACCTGCTGAAGCATTGGGAGAAACTCACCCTATTCTGCGGAAGGCTGGTGTCCCGCTCGACAATAACATCGTCGAGCGCGCACTGAAGAAGGCCATTCTGCACCGCAAGAACTCCCTGTTTTACAAGACCCGGAAGGGAGCCCAGATGGGAGACCTCTTTATGAGTGTGCCTCTTTATGAGTGTGATCCACACCTGCGAACTCAACGACGTCAATGCGTTCGACTATCTCATGGAGTTGCTTCGGCACGCCGAGGAGCTGAAGCGAAATCCGTCGGAGTGGATGCCGTGGAACTACCGCGATACGCTGGCACGGCTCGCCAACGCCCGCCGCCGCGTAATAAGATGAATCTTGCCTGGCCGAAAAGGATCGACGGCGGCCAGGCAGAACGAGCTTCGTGGAATGCCTAGTAAAACGCGCCTCTCAGAAAACAGAATCCGACCACGGTTTTTGGCCAGCGACGCGCACGGCCGAAAATATTCCGGGCTGGCTACGCCCGCGTTTCGACGAATGACCAACAGACGCTGGCGATGCAGAACCGAGCAGTACAGGAGTATGCCGCCCGGCGCGGCTGGACGATTCCGTTGCAGGTGGGAGCTGAACTCCGGGGCAGTGCGGCGAGAAGGCAGCCAGAAGGTACTGGAAGCAGCGCGCCGCCCGGAAATCGACCTGGTGCTGGTCTGGCCGACGGGACCGCTGGGGCCGGTCGGTAACGGATCTGTTGGCGACCCTCCAGGAACTGGAGCATCTTGGCAGGGTTCGTCTCGCTGACCGAGGCTCTGGATCTGGACGCCTACGGGCTGGAGGAACAGGCACTTGGACGGTATTTACTACCTGGAAAATCAACTGCGGTTTCCGTTTCGGGCGAAATGCACGATGGCCAAAGTCGTCTCTCCCCTCAGGAAAGGGGAAACGGGGAAACGGTCGAGGTCCTGCGCATGGCACCAGAAGATGCTTGCTCGGCCGACGTTCGTACTGGACTACGATCCGATCCCTGGCGCCGTGGCGGGGGGACACGGCAGAGGGAGCGGGGCGATCACGGTGAGGCTCGAGCCGCGCGTGAAAATCACGCCCGAAGTGCAGGAGATCTTCACCATCACGAATGATATGGATGACTTTCGGGGATCCACGAAGTGAAGTCGAGTGATCGCCGGAAATGATATGAAGAGAGCCGTCTATGTTCAATTGCCTCCCGCCCGAAGGGTTCTGGATTTCGGCTGTGGAACAGGCTGGGTGCTTGCGGAGGCCGAGACTGAGGGAAATCCGCTCCGCTTCGGCATCGACTATTCGCTGGCTGCGCTGCGCGGGGATTGGGGCAGTCCTCAGCTCGACAAGGGCCGGGCGAACCCAGTCATCCGCTTTGTGGTGGGAGACGGATTGAGATTGCCGTTTGCCGACGGGGCGTTTGATGTGGTGATCGGGCACGTCTCGACGCCTTACATGAACACGGCCAAGGCGCTCGGAGAGATCTATCGCGTGCTTGCGCCCGGAGGAAGCTTGTGGCTGACGTATCATAACTTCTACTGCGCCGGCGAAAGGCTTTGGCGGAGTCTCCGCGCAGGACGGTGGAAGGATGTGGTGTTCACAGGATATGCCTTAATCAACGGTTTATTGAACCACTTCTCCCTGCCGCAGACGCAGGCCTGGTGGAGACGCAGCCTCTTCGAGACCGTGAACACGCCGCGCGGAGTCGCGAGATCAGCCGCGAAGCAAGGATTCATTCTGATTTCGACGGAACACACGCGGCGAAGAATCTTCTTCGTGGCAACCGCGCGAAAACCGGGCGGGGAAGGGGAGGCAGTGTTACCGGCACCTGCCTGGGCAGTCTACCGGCCGCTGGCAAAGAAGCCCGCGATGTAATCCCGAATGTCAGCGTAAGAGGTGAGCCGGTCGACGGCGTCGAAATCGACCCGCGATTTCGAATTCTTCGCCCACCAAGGTCAGCAGGGTCCCATAACGATGGAATCCCAGGCATCGAACGAGTCCTGGGTAGCCTGGCTGATCTGGTGGTGGGCTGCAAGTTGGGGAACGACTCAACATTCAATATGGAGTTTTCACGCCGGAATTCAAGAACGCTACTTCACACCATCGCGGGGGCTGGAGGCACTGGTGGCGAGTACCCCGTTCAGACCGTACTGGTGCTACCTCTTTCGAGGCAACCCAAACCCGAGGCATTGGAGGTGAAACTCTGATTGGGTGCGGAGGCTGTCGTTATGCAGCCAGTGCTCCAACACCAGGAGGCGCCAAATCTGCACCGGAACCCATCGACTCGCGACAGCCTCACGAAGCGCCGTTTGCAGAGCACCGGGCCGAATCCAACCGTTCCGCTCTAGAGTTGTGTTTTCACGCAGTCGGTTGAGCATTCCGCTCCACCTGTCGGCCAGTAACCGCTCTACGGGAATGGTAAAGCCCTGTTTGCTGCGATACGCCACTTCAGGTCCGAGATGCCGCAGTGCGATCTGCCGTAACACTGCCTTGAGTCGGCCACCGCGAAAGTGGATATCCAAAGGCAGAACAGATGCGAATTCCCACAGCTTTTGATCGAGGAACGGCGCCCGAGCCTCAAGCGCGTAATGCATGGTGGCGCCATCCACCTTTTGCATGAACTCGCTGGTGAAGTGGATGTTGCGATGATGCCCAAGCACGTCGGACATCAGGTGGCGTGCGGAATCGAACGAGGCCGGAATCTGCCGCTGTGGGAGTTGTCTTCCGGCAAGGTTCTCTCCCAGCATCTTACGTTGCTCGTAGTAGGGAAGGCCGTCGTGGGCGCGAAGGTACCGACCGATTCCACCGGTGGCAAAATCCAAAAGGTTTTTCAGACGCCCCGCGGGACCACGGTTGGGCACACCGCGACGCGCGACCTGCCAAGCGGCGGCAGCGGCAGGTGGGAGATGACGGGCCAGGCCTTGCGCGAGGGCGGCGTTGCGAAAAGACGGATAGCCGAGGTAAACATCGTCAGCCCCGTCACCGGTCAACAGCACGGTCGCTCGGCGCTTTACGGCTTGCGACACCCACAGCATGCCTAGCGCGGACTGACAAGGGAAGGGCTCGCTGTAGGCTCCCGACAACTCGTCGAGGGAGAAGTGCTCTTGCGGCATATCGACGACTTCGTGCGCTATTCCCAGGCGCCGTGCCGTGTCGGCCGCGTTGGCGCTCTCATCGGTAGCATCGCCGGGAGCCCTGACTGTGAACGCTGTGATCTTGACGTTGAGCTCCCGCATGGCCCAACACACCAGCGCAGAATCAATACCCCCGCTCAAGAGGACGCCGACCGGGACGTCTGAGACCAACCGGAGCCTGACCGACTCCACCAGCAACCGCTCGGTTTCCTCCACGGCTTCTTCGAATGTAATGGGGGAGAATTCGGGGGCGTCCGGCAAAGACCAGTATCGCCTTTGTGTGAGTCGGCCGTCGCACCATTCCAGAATCGTGGCGGGCGGCAGCTTCGAAATGCCCAGGTAGATAGCCCGGTACTCGGTGACGTAGCCGAACTCCAGCACTTCCAAAACAGCCTGTGGATCGATCTCGCCGCCGAATCCGGCCGCGCGCAAGGCAGCGATGGTCGAGGCAAAGCCGATCTCGCCGTTGCGGGCAGAATAAACGAGCGGTTTGACGCCCAACCGGTCGCGGACCAATGTGAGTTTGCGTCGCGGGTTGTCCCAGACTCCGAAAGCGAACATGCCGCGCAGGCGGGAAACCAGAGCATCGATCCCCCACTCCAGATAACCGCGCAGCAGGACTTCGGTGTCACAATGCGAACGGAAAGGGACGCCGAGTGTTTCCAGTTCATCCCGTAGTTCGACAAAGTTGTAGATACAACCGTTGAACACCAGGCCGATCTGGCCGTCATCCGAGAGCATTGGCTGATGGCCGGCTTCGCTCAAATCGAGGATAGCCAATCGCCGGTGCCCGAGAACCGCCTCGGACCAGCGGGCCTGGCCTTTCGAATCGGGACCGCGGCGAGCCAGAGCATCGACCATAACGGCGACTGACGTCTCAGCGGCTCCGGGCCGCTCCGGCGCTACATGCCCTGCAATCCCGCACATTTAAGTTTCATTGTACCTATTGCAGGGAACTCCGGTCAGGTGATAACCGGATATTTTTCCCAGACGGTACATGCGCTAGAATTCAACTTTTTGGGATTACTACCGATTCGTTCCCGGGAAATGCAAGACTGGGCAGATGAATTACAGATCGATCTCTGGACCCGCCGTTTGGGCTGGGCTGCTGGCAAAGGTTTCCGGTGCGCCGGCATCGGAATTGCGATTGAGACCAGCGGACGCCGCGCGACCCATTTCCATTTTACTCGTCATTCGCTCCTATCCACCGGTGCTGGGAGGCTCCGAGATCGAGGCTCAGCGCGTCTGCGCGACGCTGCTAGGGCGCGGCTACCGAGTGACCGTGCTGTGCGCCGGCGGACCGCCGATGCCGGAGGTATCCCATTGGATCGACCCGGCTGGAGTCCCCGTGCGCATCTTCGGATCCCAGTGGCCGGCACGCTTCCGGGACTATGTGTTTGCGGTTGGAGTGGCCTGGACATTGCTAAAAGAGCGCCGGCGTTATCAATTGGTGTATTTCCTCATGCAGGGACTCCACTTGGCCGCGGGGCTACTCATCGCGCGTCTGCTAGCCAAGCCGACCGTAATGAAGATTTCCGGGAGCGGCATCATCCCCCTGATGCAGAAGACCCAACTCGGCCGGTTGGAATTGCACTGGCTCCAGAAATGGGCGCGGCGTGTGATGATTCTCAATCAGGGAATGGTTGAGGAAGCACTAGCGGCGGGATTCCATCCGGAGCAGCTTCTTTGGATGCCAAATCCGGTGGATACGCGAGACTTCGCGCCTTGCGGGCGTGAGCAACGGAAGGAACTGCGCGTCCGGCTTAGCGCGCCATCCCAGGCATGCATCGTTATTTTTATCGGCAGACTGGCTCCAGAGAAAGAGTTGCCGTCCTTGATCGGCGGTTTTGCCGTGGCAATTCGGCACGCGCCGCAGCAATCGCTCCTGGTGGTCGTGGGTGACGGCCCGGCACGCCAGGATTCGGAGAACCAGGTGAACCGGTTGAACTTGGCGGCCCATGTCCGATTTACAGGACGCCAAACCGTCCGGGAGGTTCGAGAGTGGCTACAGGTAAGCGATGTCTTCGCCCTCGTGTCATCCAACGAAGGATTTCCGTGTTCGCTTGTGGAGGCGATGTCGGTGGGACTGCCCTCGGTGGTGAGCAACATCCGGGGCAGCACCCAGTTGATCGATCACGGCATTCATGGACTCCGTGTGGAAGTGGGGGAAGAGGCCGCCATTGGGGAAGCGTTATCGCGCTTGCTTGCCGATGAAGCGGCCCGGAGCCGTATGGGGATCGCCGCACGACAGCGAGTGGTGGATCATTATTCGCTCGACAAGGTAGCTGACCGCTATGAGGCGCTGTTTTCGGAGGCGTTGAGGATCTCGTGAGTGCGTCGCGGTTGCAAGTGCTTGACGTAAAAATCCTCCAGCCGCCTCACGGCCGCCGAAATCTCAAAGTTAGCCCGCGCTCGGCTCAGCCCCGCCTGCCCCATCGCTGTGCGCAGCCCTTCGTCCCGTAGCAGTCGGATGATGGGCTCTGCCACCGCCTCCGCCGACCGCTCCCGAACTAGGAACCCTGTCTTCCCATGATCCACCAACTCGGGGATGCCGCCGACATCGGTGGCGACAACCGGCAGTCCGGCAGCCATGTATTCCAGAATTGCGTTCGGCAGCCCTTCGCTCTCCGACGTCAGGCAGCCGATCGCCATCCTCGCCAGGTAATCGGGGACGTCTCCGCACTCGCCCGAAAAGAAAACCTTCTCTCTCATGCCCTGTTCCGCCGCCAACCGGTCTAGATCCGCTCGTAACTGCCCCCGCCCAACCAGCAGGAAGACTGCATCCGGCACCTCCGATGAGACGATTCGGGCTGCCTTTAGAAATAGCGGCAAATCCTTTACCGGACGAAAATTCGCCACGATACCGACCACCCGCGCGTTCCGCGGTATTCCCAGCGAGTCCGCTATCGACGAGTCACCACTCGAGGCGCCATACCGGCTCAGATCCACTCCGGGGTACACCACTGAGATCTTTTCTTGCGGGCACCGCTCCACACTCGCCGTGACGGCTTTAACGAACGCGGAGTTCGTCACGATGTGACTGCAGAATCGGTCCGCAACCCGAAACAGCAAGACCAGTTTGGGAGTGTACCAGTAACCGCTGTTCATCCGGCCGGTGATCACCACTTTGCAGTTCGTGCCAACCGCCGCCAGTGTCGCGAAAATGCTCGCCTTGTTCATGAGGCTATGCACGATGTCGATGCGGTGCTGCTTCAGGTATTGTCGAAACCGCCAAGTCTGGAACAATCCTCGGGGAGAGTACATCCGCACCAGCGGGAACAGCGCCGTCTTGACCAATGGTCGCAGGCTTTGCAGCCGCCCGCTGTCTTCAAAACAGCAGATGTGCGCCTCAACACGCTTCGGATCCAGCCGCCGCGCCAGTTCCGCCATTAGTTTCTCGGTGCCCGCGTCGAACCTCAGGGTGTCAGCCAGGAGGCAGACTCGCAATGGCCCAGCACTTGGGTGCGCCATCGCCGGTCGATCCATTACTCTCAGTACGCCCATACAAAACACATTAACAGGTCGAGGTTCCTCAAGTTCACAAAACATGTGATCTTTTATACGCATCAATCTGTGATTTAACAAAACGCTCACTGAAACCTTGACCGCATTTGCGGAGTCCCGTTGCTGGACGTTGCGGAAGCCGAATGAACGGAACGAGTTCCCGCTGAAAAGTGTTGGTGTCTTGCCGAAGATGGCGCGGCCATTAGTTTAAGTTTTAATTATATCGGATCGGATTTTCAAGATCTCCAAAATGCCGGCGATGAAATACGGTTACGCCCGCAGCACCCTCGTGTCTCACTAAAGGGGTTCACCCCACTTTGGGTGTTCATCTGCGTTCCAATCGGCGGGCCTTTGAAGATCGCGATGCGCGCCAGCGGCAACTCCATCTCCACTTCCAACCCTGGCTGCGCATTCTTCGCGCGGATCGCGCCCTACGCCAAGTCGACCCGCTGATCCGCCAACTGACCGTGTACCGCGTCTTCAGGTGGATGGCGCTACAGGTAGCGGCGCACGAAGCGGTACCCAATGGAGCCTCACTTCCAGAGCGGTGGCGCTCGACGCTGGCGGCGCCGTATTTCTTGGCCACCGACAACATGCCCAGAATGCGTCGTGCCGCGGTCTCGCTGTGCTTGTGGTGTGTATGCTGCGGCAGATGCTCCGATCTGCGGACCGGCCTGATCGGCACGGCCCAGCAGTTGCTGCGTGCCCCCGCCGCGCGCCTGGCGCAGGTGTTCGCGCAGTTAACCTGGCCGGTGCTGGGGTTCAGCAGCCGCCGGCCGACCGATGCAGTCCGGCGGCGCACCGCTTCGACCTCCACGCAGCCATCCAGGTGTAACGGTGCGGTCGCTGTATTTGGGCAGAGCCACGTTACTTTGATTCGGGGTTTGAAACGCAGATGCGCGGGGCTGGCTTGGAGCTGGCTAAAACAAACCAGCAAAATGCGGGACGTGCTAAGATAAATCACAACCCCGGCATTGGGGCGAATATGCACGATCTGACGGCGTACCACGTATGGATCTGTTTCGACGACCGCGCCGTTTTGGGATACATACGGGGCGAATTGCTGTCCTCAATCCACTGAGTGACTACGGCATCAATCAATACGTGTACGAGTTATGCGAAGGCCTTGCTGAGCATGGTGTTACCGCAGATGTGTACACTTCCGCCGCCCCGGGGTTGCCCGCGCCACGCAGGCATCGCCGTTTTCACGTTATGGGATCGGCGCTTTTCAAGCAGAGGTCTGAGTTTGCGAACCCGAAGTTTACGCCACCTTCTGTGGCCGCTCCAAACTGGCTGGAGCAGGCCCTCAGGACGCCGGGACATCGCGGGTCTGGGTCTCATATCGAAGAGACTAACAACTGGAGGAAGTGTTTTCTTACCGTAGAATTCCTGGCGCACCTCCGTCTGCAGAATTACGACTGGGTCTGGAGCCAATGGCCTTACATTGACCCTTATAGCCAATCCCTGTTCCGTGGGTTGAACTGGCTGGGACTCCCGATGGTCCACACTGTGCATAACGTCTTGCCACACGAGGAGAAACCAGAGGATCTAGAGAGCTGTGGCAAAGTCTACCGTGCGGCGGATGCCTTAATCGTTCATTCAAAGGCTGCTCTCGCTGAACTGCATGGCCGATTTCCCGATGTTTCTCGGAAGGCGCATATCGTGAACCTCATGAGCTATACCTTGTTTCCCCGCATTCCAGGAGCAAGAGCGCGCCTCCGAGGACAGTTGGGATTGGGACCGAACGATCCGCTTGCGATCATGTGTGGTGGTATCAGACCTTACAAGAATGTTGACGCGGTTATCGAAGCCCTGTCTGATCGGAGGCTCAATGGCGTTACGGTTCTTATTGCAGGCCGTGAAGCGGGCTATCAGGACGTGGACTCGTCGGACGCGTTGGGGCACACTCGACGGCTGATGTCGCAGTTTGAAGTCTGTGACCGAGTCCGCCTGATCCCGCGCTTCCTGTCGATCTACGAAATGGCTGAACTCTTTGAGGCCGCTGATTTAGTGCTTCTGCCCTACCGGCATGGTTACGGCAGCGCCCAGATGATGCTCGCCATGACGTTCGGCAAAGTGATCGTCGCGACGCGGGTGGGAGGGACCGATGAATACCTTTCGGCCTACGAGGCCGGCCACCTTGTCTCGGATCCCAGCGCCGCTGCCATTGTTGATGGAATAATACGAGCACTCTCAACTCCAGCAAAGACTACAGCGGCACATCCGCAATTCCACCCCGTCGAGGTGGCGCGGATGGCGCTGATAGCACTTGGAGTTCACTGAAACACCGAGGGATTGCTATGTGGGTGACTGATCTGATTTCGTCATTCTTTCGAGCCTGCGGATTGCATGTATCCAAACTTCCACCGTATGGCAGTCTAGGGCGCCACTTGGCACGTGAGTTGTTCCCTGCCTTTAGTATCAACTGTGTATTGGATGTCGGTGCCCATCGAGGCGAATATGGCAGGTTCATTCGTGAAATCGGCTACACCGGCGAGATCGTGAGTTTTGAACCGACACCTGCAAGTTTTGACATGTTGCGGCGAGTGGCCGAAGGTGACCCACGATGGCACGTTTATCCGTGGGCCCTCGGCAGCAAGACCGAATCGCGAGAGTTCCACGTGTTCTCGGAGTTGAGCAAGTTCAACTCCTTGGAGGAGCCGAGCGAGTTCGGTGCCGCCCGTTACCATTTGGCTGTGACCGAACGGCCGGTTGTAGCTGTGAAACGATTGGACGAAGTCTTCGCAGAAGTAACACAATCGGTACCGCGGCCGGTTCGGGCATACCTCAAGATGGACACCCAGGGGCATGACCGGCACGTTATGGCCGGTGCGACGGGCTGCCACGCCGGGATACCTGCGTTACAGTCGGAGTTGCCGGCGCGCCGAATTTACCGGGCCTCGCCGCACTTAGGCGAGGCTCTTTCCTATTTCGAAGATCTCGGATACTTACCGACCGGATTCTTCCCCGTGACTCTCGAACCTGGTACGCACATTGCTGTTGAGTGGGATTGCGTGATGGAACGGATCGGCTTGAATAGCGGTCCGCCCGGGATTTGATAATATTAACGTATTAATGTATTAATATTAAATAGGGAGCCGATAATGCGCGATCCTCACCACAAATGCTCGGGCAGTCACCCTGTCCGTTTGCCCGCAAATACGCGAACGAAGCGCAGAGTGCGGCGGAGGCGGGCGTTCTCTGAATGCCGCAGCAGGTCCTCCAGGTGTTCGATCACTGGCGGGCGCAGGCGCAGCATCGTCAAGGTGTACACGATTCCCCCCAACGCCACCGTGGTAGTTAGGCGCGCAACTGCGCTGGTCACGAGGACTAAATCGAGACCGCGCAGCCATAGCGCGCAGGCGATCACCATGATCCCCGTTACGGCGAGTTGCGGAAGGAACTGTCTGAAGTAATCTCTTACGCGGAGCCCAATCAGGCTGAACGGAATCGCGGCGCATGGGTACATGATTAATAGAAAGAAGGAGGCACAATAGCCGGTCGCCACTCCAACCGTCCCCCATCGGACTCCAATCAAGAACGAGGTGACAAAGACGACACCCCCATACACGCCCCAGCGGAACATCCAGTCCGTTCGCCCCTTCGCCGTGTAGATCTGTCCGACCGTGGATAGCACGGATTGGACTAGGCCGACCGGTGCCAGGATCTGAAACAAAAGGATTGTCGGAACCCACTTCCGCCCCAACAGCGTCTTGATCAACGGATCTGCCGCCACCCCTAGCCCCGCCACAACCGGAAATGTAATCAGTGCCAGGAGCATAGAACTCCGCATGTAGGCGGAGCGAAATCGCTCATTGTCATTTTGAATGCGTGCGAAAGCCGGGAAAAGTACCTGCCCGAGTACTTGAGTGAGGTTCTGGATGGGGTACATCATTAGGTTGTACGCCATCTGGTAATATCCCAGCTCAACACTTCCTAAGACCCTTCCGATGATGAGGTTGTCAGCGTTTCGGGAGAAATAGTTCACCAGCGAAAAACCCGAGAGGTTAAGACTGAAGCGGGCAACCGACCGGACCTCTCTCCGGTCGAACTCCCACGACGGCCTCCAGCCGCTAAATTTCCAGTACATTCCACATGCGACAGCGGCATTGGCAATGTTAGCGAACACCAAACTCCAGACTCCGTACCCCAATAGGGCGGTCGGAATCGCTACCGCGTACCCGGCCGCCGCAGACGCCAGGTCGGCGATGGCGATCTTCTTGAACGCCATTTCCCGGCTCAGCAACGCGTAATGCATCATGCCAGCCGACGTCAGCAGGAAGGATACTGCAAGACTCCGTACGATTCCCCCGAGCTGCGGTTCATGGAAAAATGAGCCTGCTGGCACGGAAATGGCTATAGCAATCAGGCAGAGTACCGCACCTATCCCGCAATTCACCCAGAACAAGCTCGAAAGCAGCCTTGCGGAAACATTTGGCCGTTGGATGACGGCATACGTCGTGCCAAGGTCCCGAAAAACCGAAAGAAACGCGGTCAGAATCGTGGCCATGCCAATCAGTCCGTATGCACTTGGCCCGAGCAACCTCGCTAGCAGGGCGACAGAACCGAACGAGAGCGCCTGCCGGACAACGGTCGAGAGTCCGGACCATCCAGTCCCAGCCATGGCTTTTTGGCTGAGTGTTTTATCGTTGGGGGGCGGTGGAGTCTTGGAGTAGGTCACGACGAAACCTGTACTCGCGATCACATCTTGAGAATTCCCGTCACACCTTTTGTCTCCACCCCATTCGAAGCAAGAGTGGCTGTTCCGGCGGCGGCTAAACTACGATTGTATACGTTAATCGCTCCCCCTGCCGGAGTGTCGATAACGCCGAAGCCATCGAATGCGTGGGCGCCCACCGCTGGCTGCCTGAGTTCTCTGAGCGAGCTCCGCAGAGGCGGGACTTGGCTGCTGCTGTCCCGCAACTCCTTGGTAGGCATTGCCGATCGCTCCCTCCGCCTTTTTCATGGCATCCTGCGTGAGCGCGCTTTGCGTAATCCGGATCCCGGTGAACTCCCGCAGGATCGCCGGCACTTTTACGCACCGGAACCCCCATGCCGTAATTGGTCGGGGGCCACGTCCGGGTGTTGCCCGCGCACCCGCTGTCCGCACCGCTCACACCGTGCTCATTGCAGTTGCGTTGCTCCCCGACCCCCGCAAAGAGGGCGATGCTCTCGGCGCTCGCGCCAAGATCGTACTGACATTAACGGCACTCATGCCGCCGCTCCTTGCTTTCTTTCTGACCCGATGGCCCTTTAGACTCCCGATTTTCGGGGAGAGACACGTGCTCCCCGTCGATTATTGCGGCTCTGATTCTTGTTTCCTACGGCTTGTGGCGACTGGCTGAGCTCACCTCAAAACGGCTCCGAGTACCAGTGCTCGTGATCGGGGCTATCATCTTGTCTGTTTTTCAAGCTATCCCTGTCTGGAGCCAATGGCCCATGCCCTCACGAGAGCCATATGCGGCAATCGCCGAGCGGTTAAGGCACACCGATCTTGATCTTCCGGTGTATACCACCTGGCCTTACGGCATCGGCGAACCAGTGTCGTTCTACCTCAAACAAAGTAGGCGCGTATCGGTGAGCTTCCCGTTGACCCGGCAAAGGTTCCAGACAAATGCATTGTGCTGTACCGCCCGGCGGTAACGGGGGAAGACGCCGCAGTGGGTTCCATGCTTGATCTGTTTGACATCATCGAGGAGAAATATTACTCGGCGGGCAGTTCCCGCTGGGGAACTCGCTTGCTCGTGCTGCAAAAACACAAGAAGGAAGTAGCTGCTGTTAGCCTGAGACCAAATCTGAGGCACACCGGTTACGCGCCCTTGGCCCAAAAGTCGTTGCGACTGGGTTTCCCAGCGCGAACACCAACCAGTTCGGCAAGGCGGAGTATGCACGTTCTGGGGGAGATCTCGGTAGCCGCATCTGTACAACCTGAGGAGCAGCGCCGGGTACCGCCAACAGGCGGCGAAGTGGGAACCGACGCGGCCCACCGCCAACCCTGATCGGGGAGCGACGCCAACCGGATCCGCGAGGCCAGCCAGGCTATCTGCGCATCGACACCGTGCACCAAGGCGATTGGAACGGAGTCAAAGGGGTGTATCCACATCCGCCGTGGATGCGGTGACGCAGTGGCAGGTAGTGGGCT
>Ga0209863_10000838_pt1 | contig 13238 bp, 9 predicted proteins | sample OrgsoiDNA2013046_FD_185796 | JGI IMG/M metagenome (GOLD analysis project Ga0209863, IMG submission 185796) | Permafrost soil microbial communities from the Arctic, to analyse light accelerated degradation of dissolved organic matter (DOM) -... | ecosystem: Environmental > Terrestrial > Soil >...
AGTCATCAGTAAGCTCGACGCCGTCTCGTCGGTCTTGTGTCATGACCCGCATTTCAAGGGGCGGAGCGCCTGCCGGAAAGCGGTTCCGGTACATCGTCAGTCAATGTCCCTTGGTAAAGTCGAGGAACATTCCCGAATTGCAACATGTGGCAATGACCCGCCGGGTCGGGGAATCAGGCTTGAGCCGGTGCTCTTCAAGATACTCCTGCTCTGTCACACATTGCACTCGATCCTTTCGATATAGGACGTAATCTGTTCCACCATCGGGATTGAGCACTGGTGGCGCGGAAGCCAGTCGCTCGAAGCGGCTTCCGGCTTCTTGGCAACTTGCGCAATAACAGGAGGCGGTCAGAATCGGCCGGCCGACTGCTTCCAGTTTCACCTTGCCGCATCGGCATGTCTCGGAGAGGTGTTTTTGCTGTTTTTGATTCACTGCGACCGCCCATTCGTGGGTCCTGTATGAAGTTATTTTGGCGGTAGTGAGAAATGTCCGCAACGGGTCAACAGGCGACATCGGCTCGCCTATTCGATCACTGCGTTGGCGCGCGCTGCTTCGTTCGCCCAATCAAATGGGCACGTCCCTCACCACGTATACCGCACCGTTCCCGTACCGGCGTAGGTCTGCGAACTCTTCGCGAATTCGCCGTCGAACTTGGCGAGCACCGACCAGCGCGTGGTCACGTGCAGCTCGGCGCCGACGGAGGCGAGCGCGGAATCAGTGGGAATCGGCGCGCCGTTGACGACAAAGCTCGCGCCGGGAAGCGCCTGGAAGACCGCATTCAGCGCCGGATTGTCGACCCAGTCATGGGCCCAGGCGAGCCGCGCAAGCAGGATCAAAGGCATGCCGTTAACCGCGGTCATATCGGCGAAGCGCGTGCCCAATTCGCTGCGGGTATCGCTCTCATTCATGGCGTTGAAGTTCAGCCCGAGGCCGCCGCCGCTGAGATCGGTCTCGCTGTAGCTCGGGGTATGGAACGACTGCGCCTGAACCGCGGCGTAAGGAGAAATCTCGAACCGACCTGCGCTCGATGGCACGACGAAGCGATAGCCGCCCTCAAGGCGACCACCAAAGCTTTCGCCGTTGAACTTTGCGGTGAGTTGATCGCCGAGCGCGAGGCGGTTTGTGGTGAACCAGTTGTTGGTGAAGGCAAGGGCCGCCGCAACATAAGCCGCACCAAAATAGCTCTTGCCATAGATGCCAACCTGGAACGCATCGCTTCGGCCACCGCCGAGACCCTGCGCCAGGCCCCAATTGGTGCCACTGCCGGCGAGCGCGAACCCTGCCAGCGTGTTTGGCGAAAAATGATAATCTATGCCGCTGGCAAAACCGTAGTCGCGTGCGGTGACATTGTTCGAGCCGACGACCGCGTTGCCGTTGGTGGTGCTGCTGCCCCCGAAACTCGATCCCCAAGCGGTCCAGCGTTGGTCGATTGTCTGCTTCGGCGGCGCCTTGAGCGCCGAGGCATATGCAAGTGCGATGTTGGGCGGAAAGCTTGCTTGCTGATCCGGCGCAAAGCCAGTCGCTTGCCCGCCGCTGCAGTCGGGGCGACCGAGCAACGGGTCGCGCCCGCCACAGTCACGTCCATTGACGAACGGATCAAGCATGAGGCCGAGAAACTGGTTCATCAGCGCGAAGGCACCCTTTTCGCTGTCGGTCGCGGCCTCGCCGGAAACAGCGCTCATCGCGGCTGTCAGCTGAGCCGGCGTTAGATTGTAAAGATTCTGGAGCCCGGCCTGCAACGTGCCGCCATTAGTTACGGTATTGTCGAGCGTGCCCGCCACGTTGAGCACGTTGGTCGGCGACCCTGGCGGTAGGAGCGAAGTGAAGGTCGTACCCAGTGTCTGTGCAGATAGCGTAAAGGTTGCCGTCAAAATGGCGTTGCTGATAGGGTTCCACTGTGCAGTTGGAACCGCGATCGGAATGTAGGTAAAAGTGTAGGTTCCTGGTTTTGTAATTCCCGTAAACTGTACTCCCTGCCAAGCCAATACGCTCGAAGCCAGTCCGTTAAAGGAGCCGCCATTATGGGCAATAGGAACGGGCGTGCCGGTTAGAGCCGTTCCGGCCGCGTTGGAATAAAAATTTGTTGTGCCATCGATCAACCCGCTCGGCTTAGTCGCGATGAGCATCGTAAAGGCGACGGTCGTTGAAATCGAAGGTCCGACCAATTGAAGGGAACCTTCTGTATAATTAACCCCACTGTGATATGTCCCATACCAAATATCAAAAACGCCTCCTCCCAGGGCCTCGTAGCCAATCGAGACTGTGTGTGCGAAGGAAGCGCCAATGGACGACAGCAGCAAACAGGTCGCCAGGGACAGCTTTCGTCCGCCGAACCGCCTGATCACGGTGGCCGTGCACTTAATTGCCTGACTGCTCGGCCGTTCTTTGCCGCACGTCCGTCCAGGGTTGCGCGTGCGCAACCCGCTGACTACCAAAACCATTGCGTCCCCCGACTTAACCGACGATGCAACCGACTGGCGGCAGATCGCCGCAGAACGAAATGGTTGTGAATTGATTCGCTTACCCGCGACACTAGCAGCGGTCTTGAGAAAAGCGGATATAAGTTGCGTACAACTCGATTTCGGGCGCTGTAACTGTGAGCGCGTTGCCGATTAGTCGCACAACCGTGATATTACGGGCCGCTGCGAGTGGTACCCTCGGGTTGGGCGGCGGCAACGGCGCAATCCCGAGCCGCGCATGTCCGCTATGGGTCAAAAGCGACGTTTCGGTTATGTCCGCGGTATTTCCGCTTTACCCTCGAACTCGGACGTCGGCTGATGCAATTGGCCGATGGCTTCACGTTCTTGCCACCAGAAATCCGGCAGAAACCCCGTCAACAAACGCGCACAAACGTGAATGATCTTGATCGAAAAACGCTGATTTTGTTTGAATTTCCCGCCAGGGATCTGCGCTCATAACGGTCTGGTTGCAGGTTCGAGTCCTGCCGGGCCCACCAATGAATCAATGGCTTAATCGGCGTTACTTCACTGCACCGCTTGGTCACCGCACCAGAAACGCCTGGCTTCGTCGCTCATTGCCGTCGTCCAGTGCCCGCAAAATAATGTTCCACGTTCGATCTGACGATGGTCTCTTCCTTTCCGTCGTAGAATCGGCGGCCTTGTCGCGCGAAACGGATTGGCCGTGGTGCAAGCGCGAGAGAGAATGCCGCGAGCCTTCTCGACCACGGCGGCGTTGGACGGAGCGTGGACGCCTTCCAGATAGACCGCATCCTCGCCCCGCCGCCGCGCCGGGTGTTCGCGCCGTGGGCAGCGCTCGCACCAGCGCTTATTCTCCGGCAAGCTTGTCCATGCCTTTGCGATGCGACCACCTGGATAGTTCGTCCGCAACGGCTTCGTTATTGAGATCGGCAAGGCCGATGTGTGTGCTGCCGCGCAGACCCGCATCGGGGAGCAGCAAGACCTCGCAATCTCCTCCGTGACGATTGACGATACCGCGAAAGGTCCGTGCGACGTTGACCGAGGTGGCCCAGATGGGACGCGCGTCGGTGTAGTCGCCGAACACCATCTGGATCGGAAACTTCGTCAGCTTCATGAACTCGGCCAGCGGCACGGAATTGGGACCGAACGGCGCGCTCGGCTTGGGCTCTGCCCCCTCTCCCTCCGGGAAGACGAAGCACGGGTTTCGTAGGCAACGATGCGTCTCATGTGGTCGCCTTTTGCCTTGAGCGCCGACAACAGTGCGCGCCAGCCGCCCGCGGAATTGGTGAGGGCAACGACGGGTCCGATCTTGTCGATGGCCTGGACTTCTTGCGGCCTGCCGGTGTGCAGATGGCCCGGGTTGCCCCCCAAAAGGCCACGGCCGGCGAAACCCTTCGCCTCTCCCTGGAAAGGCGCGGATTTGTCATCGAGGCCGGAACGGTCCATGAATGCGGCCGTGCCGTTTCGGCGCGGCGACGCGAAATGAATCCGGTCCGCAAGGCCGCGTAACAGCCCGCCATCGAGCAGGCAAGCGATGTATCATGGAAACCAGACCGCCCGTTCCCCGCGCGATTCTCGTCGGCATCCAGGTTCCCGGCGTCAACGACGTCGCGCATGCCGCCGATATCGAAGAGTTGGGCCGCCTGGTGAAGACGCTCGGTTACGAGGTCGTCGGCACGATGTCGCAGAAGCGCGACGAGACCGGCGGCGGGACGGTGCTCGGCAAAGGGCGGCTTGAGGAACTCGCAGCGATGACCGGCGGGACCGGAATCGTCGGATCGATGGCGATACCTCGGAAGTCGAAGGCCCGCGAGCGCTTTGAAGACGCCGGCGAGAACAGGCCGAATGTCAGGCGGACAGAGCCTGATCCGGAAGCGAAGGCGAAGCCTGAATTCGTGATCGTCGATCATGACATCTCGCCGAACCAGGCCCGCAACCTCGAGCGCGCAACCGGCGCGCAGGTACTCGATCGAACCGGGGTGATCGTGGAGATCTTCCATCGCCATGCGCACAGCCGCGAGGCGAAGCTGCAGGTCGAGATCGCCCGGCTGAAATACGTCTCGCCGCGTTTGCGGGAATCTTCGGGCGGCGGGCGACAGCAGGGTCCGGGCGCGGGCGAATCCGATCTCGAACTTGATCGCCGCAAGATCCGTGATCGCCTCGCGGAGCTGAAAGTCCAGCTGGAGGATATCCAGCGAGACAACGACCAGCGCCGATCCGCGCGTCGCGATCAGCTTCGGGTCGCACTGGTTGGCTACACCAACGCCGGAAAGTCGTCGCTGATGCGGGCGCTCACGGGCAGCGAGGTGCTGGTAGAGGACAAACTGTTCGCGACGCTCGACACCACCGTGCGCGCCCTGCAGCCGGAGACCAAGCCGCGCGTGCTGGTCTCGGATACGGTCGGGTTCATCAAGAAGCTGCCACACGATCTGGTCGCGTCCTTCCGGTCGACGCTCGCCGAAGCGCTCGAGGCGTCGCTGCTGCTTTTCGTCGTCGACGCGTCCGATCCAACCTACGAATCGCAGCTCGAGGTGAGCCGCGACGTGCTGCGCGAGATCGGCGCGGACGTCGTCCCGTCGCGCCTGATCCTCAACAAGATCGATCGCGTGAGCGAGGCGGATCGCGCCGCGCTGCGCGTAAAGCACCCCGACGCGATCCTGCTCTCCGCAAAGTCACCCGAGGACGTGGCCGCGCTGCGCGAGACGATGATCGCGTTTTTCGAAGCTGCGATGGTGGAGGACCAATTGGTGCTGCCCTACGCGAAGCAGGGGCTGCTCAGCGCTGTCTACGAGAATGCGCGCGTGCTGTCCGAGGACTACGACACCACCGGCCGGATCATCAAGGTGCGCGGCCTGCCCGGCGCGATCGCGCGCCTGCGAAGAACTCTCGCCGCGCCATGAGTTTCGATCGCCGATCGTCCGGCCGCCAATATTGAGGCACACAAAGTCGCCGGTGTCAGGCCGACACAGAAGCTTGCCGTTTCGCCGCCGATGAAGTCCTGACATTCCATTTGACGGCGGATTTTCCGGTGCTAGCCTTGCCGAGAAGCTTTGCCCCGGAATGAAGTTCAACAGCAATCGCTGGGGAGGAAGACCATGAGCGTAGCGTCGTCGGCCGTCTTGACGACCGAGGCTGTCAATTCGGAAGGCATCGTCGCTGCCGGCGCCTATGTCGATGGCCGGCGCGTCGCCAATATCGCCATAGGCGAAGCCTCAACCTGGCGCAGCCGGCCTGGCCATGTGGTGTGGATCGGACTGCACGAACCGGATATGGCGCTTTTGACCAGCGTGCAGCGGCAATTCCAGCTGCACGATCTCGCCATCGAAGACGCGGACCATGCCCACCAGCGACCGAAGATCGAACAATATGGCGATGCGCTGTTCATCGTGGCGCGCACCGCCCAACTGGTTGGCGACAGCATCGCATTTGGCGAGACCCATCTGTTCGTCGGCGAAGGATATCTTGTTTCCGTCCGTCATGGCGCGTCGACGTCCTATACGCCGGTACGCGAGCGCTGCGAAAGCTGCCCGCGGGCGCTGGCCCGCGGCGAGGATTATATCCTCTACGCCATCCTCGATTTCATCGTCGATAATTACTCGCCGGTGCTCGAAACCATCCAGGAAGAAGTCGAGGCGATGGAGGCGCTTGTGCTTGCGAGCGCGATGACACGGGCGCAAATCGAGCGGCTTTATCTGCTGCGACGCGACCTGTTGCGCCTGCGAAACGCGGTCGGGCCCCTGGTGGAAGTCTGCCGCAGGCTTGAGCACGACAACCTGCCGATGGTGCGGCCCACCATGCAGCCGCTGTTCCGCGATGTCACCGACCACGTCAGGACAGTTCAGGAGCAGATCGACTCGCTTCGAGAGGTTCTTGCATTTGCCTTCGAGGCGAGCCTTCTGGTCGGTCAGGCCCAGGAGACCGCGGTCTCCAAAAAACTGGCCTCATGGCTTGCCATCATCGCGGTTCCGACCGCGGTCGCCGGAATCTACGGCATGAACTTCAAGAACATCCCGGAACTCCAATTGGAATATGGTTATTTCATCGTTATGGGCATGATGGCGATTGCGTGCGCAGCACTGTTCTGGCGATTCCGGCGCGTCGGATGGCTGTGAGCCGGCTGGTCCGAGATCCCCGGCGCGGGGCTTCGGGGATCGGTCCCGCAAGACGCCAGCACCTTCCTGGCGGAAACACTCCCAAAACATAAAGACTCGGCCAAAGCCAGGTAGAGCGCGAAGAGTAAGCCAGCGACCGTCGGTGGCACGACCGACACTCGGCATGTTCAGCCTTCAGGGCGCGCGCGAACCGGTCCGGCTCAGACCAAATTGATCGCAACGTCGATGTTGCCGCGCGTGGCCTTTGAGTACGGACAAAGCTGCTCCGCTTCATCCACCAGGCTTTGGGCAACTTCGCGCTCGATACCTGGCAGGCTGATGTTGAGGCGGGTGCTGAGAAAGTAACCGCTTTCTGCCAAATGCAGGTCCACTTCGGCATCGATGGCCAGGTCCGCCGGCAGCGCGATCTTCCTCTTGCGGGCCGCAAGCCCAATCGCACTTTCGAAACACGCCGACCAACCTGCGGCGAACAGCTGCTCCGGATTGGTGCCGATGCGCACCGCGCCCGGGAGCGAAAGCTTGACGTCGAGGCGGCCATCCGAGCTGCGGGATATGCCGTTTTCCCGCCCACCGCTGGTGTGGGTCTTGGCCGTGTACACTACTTTTCCGTGCTTGGCCGTCGTGTGTTCTTTTTCGAGTTGGGTCATGGTGCTCTCCTGCTGCTGTTCCTGCTTCTCCTTGCATTAGCGACCAGCGATCAACTTTCGGCGACGTCGATGACGGCTTCGGCAAAGGCCTGCGGGGCTTCCTGAGGCAGATTGTGCCCGATGCCGCCCGTGATGGTCCGGTGCGAATATTTGCCGGAGAACATCTTGGCGTAGGAACCCGGTTCCGGGTGTGGTGCACCGTTGGCATCACCTTCAAGGGTGATGGTGGGCACGGTGATGACCGGAGCCGCGGCAAGCCGCTTATCCAGATCGCCGTATTTCGGCTCGCCTTCGGCGAGGCCCAGCCGCCAGCGGTAATTATGGATTACGATCGCGACGTGATCGGGGTTGTCGAACGACGCCGCAGAGCGATCGAACGTGGCGTCATCGAAGTTCCACTTCGGCGACGCTAGCTGCCATATAAGCCTGGAGAAGTCACGGCGGTATTTGTCATAGCCGGCGCGGCCGCGCTCGGTGGCAAAATAGAATTGATACCACCATTGCAGTTCCGCCTTTGGCGGCAACGGCATCTTGCCGGATTCCTGGCTGCCGATCAGATAACCGCTCACGGAGACCAGAGCCTTGCAGCGCTCGGGCCAGAGCGCCGCGATGATGTCGGCCGTCCGCGCACCCCAATCGAACCCGGCGAGGGTTGCCTTCTCGATCTTGAGCGCATCCATCAAGGCGATGGTATCGACAGCGACCGCCGACGGCTGGCCGTTCCGGAATGTTTCGTCCGAAAGAAAGCGCGTCGTGCCATAGCCGCGCACATAGGGGACGATAACCCGGTAGCCCGCGGACGCCAGCAAGGGAGCGACGTCCACAAAGCTGTGAATATCGTAGGGCCAGCCGTGCAGGAGAATGACAGGCGAGCCGTCGGCCGGACCTGCTTCGGCATATCCGATGTTGAGGACGCCGGCATCGATCTGCTTCAGCGAGGCGAACGACGTGTGCGTACCTGGCTTGGTGGCCGGCAGCCCCGTCGATTTAGCCTTGCCCGCTTGTGCACCCGCCGAACCGATCATGCCGAATTCCGCGGCGGCAAGGGTGAGCGCCGCAGCGCCAAGGAAACGGCGGCGTTGCCGGTCAATTGTTTCGGATGTCTTGGTCTCTTCCATGGTCAGTCTCCGTCTTTCGATGGGGCCTCGCGTGTAATGGGAAGGCGGCGCGCGCACCACGCGCGCCGCTTCTCCCCTCAGATTGACTGGCGCAGCGATTTGAACGCAGTCCGCATCTCTCCAGTAAAGAACTCCGGCTGTTCCCAGGCGGCGAAGTGACCGCCTTTGTCGAGCTTGTTGTAATGGATGAGCTTGGGATACGCCCGCTCCGCCCAACTGCGCGGAGCTGCATAGATCTCGTCCGGAAAGACACTCACGGCAGTCGGGATCGTGACGCCCCTGACGTCGAAGAAACCTCCGCCCGTCGAAATCTGCGTGGTGTCCCAGTAGAGGCGCGCCGAGGAGATCGCGGTGTTCGTCAACCAGTAGAGCGTGACGTTGTCGAGCACGTCGTCCCTGGTCAGCCCCTCCGTCTTTCCATCGAAGACGCGTGAGATCATGCCGTAACTGCGGATGTCGTGATCCAGCATCCACGCGGCGAGGCCGACCGGCGAATCCGCGATTCCGTAAAGTGTCTGTGGCCGGTTCGACATTTCCTGGGCGTAGGCCAGGCCGTGCTTGTAGAAATCATCGAGCTGGTCCCACGCATGTTTTTCATCGGCCGAGAGGCCGGCGGGCGGCGGGCCGCCAACCGAAAGAGCTTTTGAAACATCGGCTGGAACCGTGGCCGCCATATTGGTGTGAATGCCGAGCAATCCCGGCGGCTGTTGCAGCGCCATCACCTCCGAGACGGCATTCCCCCAATCCCCGCCCTGCGCCACGTACCGTGTGTAGCCGAGGCGTTGCATCAACGTCGCCCACGCACGAGCAATGCTGACCGGGTTCCACCCGGGCGCAGTCGGCTTGCCTGAAAACCCGTAGCCAGGCAGCGACGGGACCACCAGATGGAAAGCTTCCGATGCGCTCGCGCCGTGCGCCGTCGGATTGGTCAGTGGATCGATAATCTTCATCTGCTCGATGATCGAGCCGGGCCAGCCGTGGGTCACGATCATCGGCAGCGCATTGTCATGTTTCGAACGAACGTGAATGAAATGAATGTCGAGCCCGTCTATCTCGGTGATGAATTGTGGCAGGGCGTTCAGTTTCGCCTCGATCTTCCGCCAGTCATAGTCCGTCTGCCAATAGCGCGCGAGTTTCTGAACAGTCGCGAGTTGGACGCCCTGCGATGGATCCGTGACCGTTTCCCGTTCAGGCCAGCGGGTCGCTGCGATGCGTCGGCGGAGATCGACGAGCGTTTCCTCCGGAAAACTGACGTGGAAGGGACGAATGGCGTCCGGCTCGGCCGCAATGGCCAAATTTCCGGGAAGCAGGTTGGCGGCACCGGCGACAGCGATGCCCATCGCGGCGGTGCTCAACAGCCTGCGACGATCCTGGTTGATTGCTTCGGTGATTGGTGTCGTGCGCATCGGAGAATCTCCCTGGTTTAATGATCGATCGGGTCAGTACATTGCGGTTCAGTCGAAAGCATCCGAGGCATTCGCCGGATACGTCAGTCGTCGGCAACACTGACCTAGCGGCCGGGAGATTGCCTGCTATGGCTTGTTAGGAGCTGTTAGCGATTACGAGCAGCAGCCATGCTGTAAGGCATGGTCTTGTAACTTTTCCGAGAGCCCGCGGCGCCGCCGTTTTGTGGCATTCCTATGGTCGGGAACCCGATATCGACCTAGGATGGCACGCGGGGCCGACGGTTACGAAGATGACGCCATGATGACAGCGACGGCGCTGGCCAGAGAGGTCATATCGTTCGGTCCGTTCAGCCTCGTCGCGAGCGAAAGACTCCTCACAAGAGAGGGCGCGCCCGTGGAATTGAGCGCACGCGCGCTCGACATTTTGATTGCCCTGTTGTCCCGTCCCAACGAGGTCGTCAGCAAGACCGATCTATTGGCTCAGGTCTGGCCCGACGTGACAGTGGAAGAAGGCAGTCTGCGTTTCCACATCGTCAACCTGCGTAAGGCGCTGGGCGACGGAAAGGATGGCGCACGATATGTCACGACCCTGACCGGGCGAGGCTACTGCTTCGTGGCCCCGATTTCCCGATCGAGCGATCGGGGCCAGGTTCTCCAAGGTAAAGCGCTTGCGGCGGCGGCCGTCAGTTTTCCGCACGCCAACCTGCCCGGCCGCCTGACCGGAATGGTCGGACGCGACGATGACGTTCTCAAGCTGTCGGCCCGGCTGAACGCCACGCGCTTTGTCACGATCGTCGGCTCCGGTGGCGTTGGCAAGACCACGGTTGCGGTAGCCGTCGGACATCATCTGATCGAGGCCTTTTCAGGCGCCGTGCTCTTCGTCGATCTCGGCATGCTGAACGATCCTGATCTGGTAGCCACGGCGGTAGCTTCCATGCTGGGGCTATCGGTTCAATCCGCGGATGCGGCACCCAGCCTGATCGCATATCTGCGGGACAAGCGAATTTTCCTGATCCTCGATACCTGTGAGCATCTGATCGACGCGGTGGCAGCGCTGGCGTCTTCTATCTTCAACGCCGCACCGCAGGTCCACATCCTGGCGACAAGTCGCGAGACTCTCCAGGTCGAGGGGGAGCACGTCTACAGACTGGAGCCGCTTGCTTGTCCACCGGACGATACGGGGATCACGGCGGCGGTTGCGCAGACGTTCCCCGCGCCAAAGTTGTTTGTCGAACGCGCGGTGGCGAACGGCGCGCACCTCGACTTCAGCGATGCGGAAGCCGCAATCGTGGTAAGCATCTGCCGAAAGCTCGACGGCGTGGCGCTGGCGATCGAGCTGGCCGCAAGGCGGGTCGAAGCCTACGGTCTGCATCAGACCGCCGCCCTTCTCGACCAACGACTGACGCTGCTGTGGGTGGGGCCGCGCACCGCGCCGCCGCGTCAAAAGACGCTGCATGCCACGCTGGACTGGAGCTACGGGCTGCTTTCCGAAACAGAACGCCAGGTGCTGCGCCGGCTCGCCATATTCGTCGGGCATTTTACGCTCGATGCGGCGCTGGCAGTCGTGACCAGCGCAACCCTCGATCAAGCGGTTATTTTCGGCGCCATCGACAGCCTCGTCGCCAAGTCGATGGTCGCACCCCGCCCGATAGGGGCCATGATGCGCTACCGGCTCCTCGATACCACGCGCGCTTACGCCCTCGAAATGAGCATTGGCGACAGCGAGGTCGCTGACCTCGCCGTGCGCCATGCGGCCTACTACCGGCGATGGCTGGAGCAGGCCCGGATCGAATGGTCTACCTTGTCGACCGGGACGGAACGCGCGCCGCACTTTACTGGTCTCAACAATGTCCGCGCGGCTTTGGAATGGTGCTTCGGCGTCAACGGCAATGCCGAAATCGGCATTGGACTTGCCGCCGCTGCCGCGCCGGTTTTTTTGGCGATGTCTCTGTTTACTGAATGTCATCGCTGGTCGGAGCAAGCGATTCTCACTGTCGACGATAAGGCTCGCGGTGGGCCCGAGGAGATGCATCTTCAGGCCGCGTTGGGACTATCGTTGATCTTCACCCGCGGGGAAAGCGAGGCGGCGCGTGAAGCCATCAGCAGAGGCCTTGCCATCGCCGAACAACGTGGCGATGCCCCCGACCAGCTGCAATTGCTTGGCCTGCTGCACATGTTCCACCACCGCATCGGAGATTTCAGAACCGGTCTCTCTTACGCAAAGCGCAGCTCCGCCGTTTCCAGGACCATCAAGGATCCCGCCGCCATCGCGTCGGCGCATTGCATTTTAGGGGTTTCGCTTCATCACATGGGCGACTTTAGCGGCGCGCATTTGGAGCTTGAGGCAGCCCGAGGGCATGGACCAGCTTCGCAGCGGACCAGCACGATCCATCTCGGCTTCGATCACCACAATTGGGCAAGTGGCACCCTGGCAAGGAACCTGTGGCTGCAAGGTCATCCGGCCCAGGCCGTGGAACTCGCCCGCCAAACCGTCCAAGACGCCGCACGCATGGGTCGCCCGCTAACGCTATCCATCGCTTTGAACTGCGCTGTTACCGTGTTCCTTTGGCGTGGAGATCTCCAGAGCGCCGACGAGCACACAGACTGGCTGATCTCTCATGCCGAATCCCACTCACTGACGCCCTTTCTTGCCGTCGGACGAGGTTTTAAAGGGGAGCTGGCCATCCGCCGGCGCGATGCAATAGGCGGGGTTGAAAACCTGCAGAGCTGCCTGAAGGAGCTCAACGCCGCCCGTTACAAGCTGCTGGCCACGTCGTTCAGTATCTCACTCGTTGAAGGACTTGTGGCGACCGGTCGGCTCACGCAAGGCATCGCACTGATCGACGAGAGGATCGGACTGGACCAGGCAGACCAAGCCCTCTCTTACATGCCGGAGTTGCTGCGCGTGAAGGGAGGCCTGCTTCTATCAATGCCGCGGCCCGGTGTTGAAGATGCCAAAAAGTGCTTTATGCAGTCGCTCGAATTGAGCCGACGTCAGGGCGCGCGGGCATGGGAGCTGCGCACCGCGGTCGATCTGGCAACTCTGCTTGCCGATCAGGGACGACGCGAGAACGGCCGGGCGCTTCTGCAGCCGGTGTTTGAGCAGTTCGTGGAGGGCCGGGACACGGCAGATCTGAAAGCCGCCGAGCGCGTGCTTTCGAACCTGGGCTAAATGGTTCGCGCTGCCATTGGCTTGAACAGCGATGAGGGTTATCGCCCCTGCCGGGCCAGGAACCAATCGACGATGCGCGCAGCGGCCACTTCCGATGTCTCCTCCACTCCCGCGACGTGAATATCAGGCGCCTGGGGCGACTCGTACGGGCTGTCGATGCCGGTGAAGTTCGTGATCTCGCCAGCCAAGGCCTTGGCATAGAGGCCCTTTGGATCGCGGCGGATGCACTCCTCGAGCGGTACGTCGACAAAGATCTCCGCGAATTCGCCCGGCGCGAGCAGTTCACGCACCATGTCGCGTTCGGCGCGGAACGGCGAAATGAAGCAACTCAGCACCACAAGACC
>Ga0209863_10000840_pt1 | contig 13218 bp, 11 predicted proteins | sample OrgsoiDNA2013046_FD_185796 | JGI IMG/M metagenome (GOLD analysis project Ga0209863, IMG submission 185796) | Permafrost soil microbial communities from the Arctic, to analyse light accelerated degradation of dissolved organic matter (DOM) -... | ecosystem: Environmental > Terrestrial > Soil >...
CCCGCGGTGGAGTCGCGTAGTGGCCGAGCGCGCACGCCTCGAAAGCGTGTGAGGGTGAAAGCTCTCCGTGGGTTCAAATCCCACCTCCACCGCCACCCCGAAACGATGTCTCCGCAGGTCACAGCCTTGCGGGACGTCGTGAAAGTCGCCGAAATTGGCCCAGTGTTCACAGCAGATTTCGCGACCTCGAGTTGCCCGACGCTGTGTCGCGCCTGGCGGTGAGGGGGTGGTGCTGTGGACCCGGAGTATGCGCGCCCTACGGAGCAAATTGCGCTCGCGCTGGCGGCGCTCGGGCTGGTCATCTTCGGGCTGTACGGGTTGTGTGAGGCGCGCTGGCGCAAGGTGTGACGAGCGCGGAGGTGGCGCAGCCGTGCAGCACGACGACCGGTTCTTGACGGGTCGCTCAAATCCGCAACCCCAACGCCCGCCTCGATCGCCGCCACGGCACCCCTGCACGACCCGGTCGACGATCTCATCGATCTGGAGGATTCATCGAAACGTTCGGCGACGCGGGGGCGGTCGTTGACAGTGGTGTGCCGCCGGGCAGCGAGGCGAACGGCCCGTGGGCCAATTGCGTCGACCCGAACGCGCGCCCCGCGAGGCTTGCAAGCCGCTTGGGCAACGTTGCTCTACCGCACCGTCTACGACCCCGACGCCAGATCAACGCCGCGACGATGGTGTCCCGAAGCCACGTGAGGGTGTTCATGCGTTCCTAGTCGAGGTCACCAACTTCACGTGCTGCACGGCTGGAGTGGTTCCAGGTACTAGCGGCGTGAGCGATCTGGAGGGTGCACAATCCGGGGATGCTTCCCGACGCCGCTGACACCCCCGGAGACCCTCTTGAGCAGGACGCCCCTGACAATCCGGTGGATGACCCGGCGATCCTCTCGTGGTTCCTAGCTGAAGGTGACCGGGCTAACCCGTGGACTGACCTGCGCGCTTTCACCACCGGCAACCTGGTCGTGCCGCTGATCGACGGTCGAACCTATTTCGCTCGGCTCTGCGCCGAACTCGAAGCGACCGCGGCCGGGGACCAGGTGTATTTCCTGGACTTTCGCGGTGACTTTGCGGAGCGTCTGGCAGGCCCGGGGTCGGAGGTCGGTGAGGTGCTAGGCCGGGCCGCACACCGAGGGGTTCACGTCTTCGGTCTGCTGTGGCGTTCGCAACCCAAGATCTTGAAGCAGTCCGAGGCCGCGAACGCGGAGTTCGTCCGACGCATTGACGAGGATGGCGGTCAAGTGTTGCTGGATGCGCGGACGCGCCGAGCGGGAAGCCATCATCAGAAGCTGGTCGTCGTTCGACACCCGGGCTCCCCGGATCGAGACGTCGCGTTCGTCGGGGGCATCGATCTCGGGTACAGCCGGGGCGACGACTCGCAGCACGATGGCGATCCGCAGACAATGGAGTTCGCCGCAGCGTACGGGCCGCGGCCGCCCTGGCACGACATCCAGGCCGAGGTTCACGGTCCTGCGGTTCACGACCTCGAGCACACTTTTCGTGAGCGTTGGTACGGCAGCAGTGTTTTGGACCTGCCGAGCCCGGTACGCCAGCTTTACGACCGCGCGTACCACATCGGGGCGATGTCGGGCCGGCCGTTGCCGCTGCCGATAGCCGACGATGAGGAACGACGCGGCAGCCACGCGATCCAGGTCCTGCGCACCTACCCGGCGCGTTTGAGGCGGTACCCATTCGCGCCGCACGGGGAGCGGAGCATCGCCCACGCCTACCGCAAGGCCTTCGCGCGTGCCCGCGCGTTGGTGTACCTAGAGGACCAGTACTTCTGGTCGCGTCCGGTGTCTGACATGGTCGCGTCGGCGTTGCGGGATAACAAGAATCTGCGCGTCATCGTGGTGGTGCCTCGCTACCCCGACAGCGACGGTGTTGTTTCCCAGGTGCCTGGTGTGCTGGGCCGATACGACGCTGTGCGCGCCTGCGCGGCTGCGGGGGGCGCGCGTTTTGCGTTGTATGACCTGGAAAACGGTTCGGGCATCCCGGTGTACGTGCACGCCAAGACGGTGATCGTCGACGATGTCTGGGCGATGGTGGGGTCGGATAACCTCAACCGTCGTTCGTGGAGCCACGACAGTGAGTTGTCCATCGCGGTACTCGACTCGGACCACCATCGACGCGAACCCCGGGACCCTGCCGGTTTGGGGGACGGCGCGCGAAGTTTCGCCCGAGACCTCCGGCTGCAGCTGTGGCGCGAGCACCTCGACCGGGAGGAGGGCGACGACGAGGACCTGCTGGACCCGGAAGACGCCTTCGAAGCTTTCAAGCGCCAAGCGGACGCGCTCGCCACGTGGCACGACGGCGGGCAGAGCACGCCCCGACCACCCGGCCGGGTCGTCCCCCACCAGTTGGCCGAAGTGACCCGAGCAGAGCGGGTCTGGGCGTCGCCGCTGCTCAGACTCGTGTACGACCCAGATGGCCGCCCCTGGCGCGACCGCATCCGCGGCCGCCTCTAACGCAACAACGCCGGATATTGGCATCGCGTCGGCCGAATTAACGGGCCGTTGACGAACTGCAGCGCCAGCTTGCCGTTCAGTAGCAGGGTCCACAACGAAAGGGGGGCAGAGCATGTCTGAAGCGCGCACCGAGTTCCACAACGCGAATATCGTGAGCGACGTCGCCGGGGCCGGTGGCTGCGGGTTGAAGAACCTCCAAAACGGCGCGACATGCGGTCTGCCTGCTCACCATGACGGGCCATGCGACTTTATGGCCCCGCAAGCCGTGCCGGACGCTCTCGCTGAGAACGGCATCGACCTTGAGCGCGGGGCCGGCACCCAGATCGTTCCTACCGCGGGTTAGGGCGAGGCAGCGGGGGCTGGCCGGGCTCCGCCCGCGGCTTGCAACGCTGCGAAGAACTCTTCGCTGAGGGCGACACGTTCCGGTCGGACGGGTTAGGCCGCCCGGTCAGCCCTGGTGGACCGGGCCGCTCGGGATCTCGGGTTTGGAATGCGTGTCGGCCGTCGAGTACGGCATTCGCCCGCCCCCTGTGGGTGCTGCGGGCGGTGCGGCGTATGGTCGATGCGATCCACGCGTTTCGCTCTGGACCTCCGGCGGCCGTACTCGACCGCGATTTCCATTCCGGAGGTGCTGCTTTGGATTCCATTGCTGAGCTGCGCGCCGGCCTAGGCGGGGCTATGGATAACGGCGACCCAACGATGTCGATGGCGGACCGACTCTGCCACGCCTGCGTGGCCCTGTTGGATGTGGACGGGGCGGCCATCTCACTGATGTTGGAAGGTTCGAGTCAAGGCACCTTCGGATCCAGTGACGGACTGAGCCGCGATTTGGACGAGTTCCAGTTCACCTTCGGTGAAGGTCCGTGCATGGATGCGCTGCGTCAGGGCGGTCCCGTTTTTGCTGAGGACCTCGCTGACGCGGCCGAGACACGCTGGCCGGCCTACGTCGGGTCCGCCTTGGGTTTGGGCATCGGGGCGCTATTCGCCCTGCCGATCAGCCTGGCCAACTCCTATGTCGGCGCCTTGGACCTGTACCGGCGCGCGCCTGGTCCGCTGCTCGGTAACTCCTTGCTGGGCGGGTTGATGGCCGCCGACCTCGCCGCGTTGCCGCTGCTGGACATGATCAGCGCCGAGGCTGAGCTGGCAACCTCAGGGAAGGATGAGCCCGCATGGACACAGCTTGCGTCGCTGGCCCGCGTCGAGGTGTACCAAGCGACCGGAATGGTGATGGCGCAGCTGGGTGTTGGGCCGGCTGACGCGCTCGCGCGGCTGCGTGCGCATGCTTTCGCGGAGGGGCTGACCGCGAGCAAAGTCGCGTGGTCAATTGTCGGACGCGAGCTTTCTCTGGAACCCGACAACGGGCGTACAGATCCGGGCGGGAGGCATTCATGAGCACCGACAGAGAACATGAGATCACCCGGGCGTTCGTGTCCATCGCCAACAGCATGGCCGACGGTACTGACGTGGTAGATCTGCTTTCCGGGCTGACCAGCGATTGTGCGCGGCTGCTCGATATCGCCTCGGCAGGGTTGTTACTGGCCGACGGTCACGGCGTGTTGCACGTGTTGGCCGCCTCGTCGGAACGCACCCGTGACCTGGAGATCTTTCAGTTGCAGCGCGACGAAGGACCGTGCCTTGACTGTTTCCACACCGGGCAGCAAGTCAGCGTTGACGACCTAAGCCAAGAAACTGACCGGTGGCCGCAGTTCGTCGCGGCAGCAACTGCAGCCGGGTTCGCCGCGGTACACGCCCTACCGATGCGGCTTCGCGGCACCACCTTGGGCGCATTGAACCTCTTCGGCGACACGGCCGGCGCACTCGAAGCCGACGATCTCGACCTGGCCCAAGCCCTAGCGCACGTGGCCAGTATCGCGCTGGTCACTGACAAGGCCACGAGCGATCAGGGAACAATCAACAAGCAACTGCAGGCCGCGCTGACCAGCCGTGTCGCCATTGAGCAAGCGAAAGGTGTCCTCGCTCAACTCGGGAGACTCGACATGGACCAAGCGTTCGCCGTCCTCCGCCGCTACGCACGAGACCACAACGCCCGCCTTAGCGATGTCGCCCATCAACTAGTGTCCCGCACGCTAGCGGCCGAGCAGCTACTCGACCGCTCGATGACCAGGCCCAGTCCCGAGATCCGTTCCAAGGCTTAGGTTAGGCCGTTCGCGGGGGAGGCCTGAGAGATATCCGCTCGGCTGTCGCCGTCGGGGGCGTGCTGAGATGCTCGCTGGGCCAGTAGTGCTGGCGAAGTCTGCTCAGACGCGCGGCCACCTCGGGACAATCGGCATCGCGAACTGACCGCCAGACGCCGTTGCCTTTTGTCGCCGGAGCCAGCCAGTTGCATACCTCGCCAAGCATGACCCGTCGCAGCTCATCGACGACGCCGAACGTCTGAACAATCGAGCCGTGTACAAGCGTCTCGGCTACCTGCTCGAGCGGCTCGGCCGTTCGGAGAGCGCAGTAATTGAGGCGAGCCAGGCGCGAATGTCCTCTCGCATGTCACTTCTCGATTTCGACGGGCCGGAGAACGGCGAGTGCGACGCTCGGTGGCGGCTGCGCGCAAACGCGCGCATCAGCGACGAGGATCCGTCGTGATCCCGAGGCGTGGCCGCAATACTTCATAGCTTCAAAGACATGAAGTATCGTTGCGGAGTGCCGCACAATGCCCACCCTGTGCATGAGGTGAAGGCAACGTTGTTTCGGGTGCTGGGTCATCCGGCGCGGGTGCGGATTCTTGAGTTGTTGCGTGACGGCGAACGCTCGGTGGGGGTGTTGCAGGCAGACTTGGACCTTGACTCCGGCGGCACGTCGCGGCATCTCGCGGCGCTGCGGCGGATCGGCTTGGTCGAGTCGCGTCGCGACGGGACCACCGTCTTCTACCGTGTCGATGACGAGCGGGTCTTCGACCTGCTCGCGGCTGGTCGCGACATCATCACCCATCAGTTAGCCCTGCAGCAGTCTCTTCTGCGCGACCTCGATCTCTCGTGATCGCCGCGCTTTGTTGGCTTGCCAGCGCAGCCGTCGCTAGTGGCGTCATTGTCACGCCTTTTCCGGGGCAGTGGCGACGTGGTCTTGGGTTGCAAGCCGTCGGCGCCGCAGTCTTCATCGTTGCCGGTTTCGCGAGTCTCGCGAGCGGACATGCGGTCGGCGCAGCTTTCACGAGTCAGCTCACTCCGCGACTCGGCGTCGATCGCCTTTCTGGGGTGTTCTTGGGAACCCTCGGTGTGGTTGCCGCGCCGGCGTTGGCCTACTCGTCCCGGTACCTCGACGGCTCCCGTCGCGGGCGACTGGTCGGCGCGCTGACGGGGGTGTTCGTGTTGGCGATGGCGGCGCTGCTGTGTGCCCGCGATGCCATCACGTTCCTCGGCTGTTGGGAACTGATGAGTTTGCTGCCGGCCGTGATCATCCTCGTTCATCGCGACGCTGACGCGGAGTCGCGTCGTAGCGTTTTCGTCTACGTCGCGATCACCCACCTCGGTGGGGTTGGGACGTGGGTCGCGGTCCTGTTGCTTGCGCATGCCGGGGCGCTTGGAACGGCCGGTATCGTCGGGCCAGGGTCTGGCCTGCAGATCGGCATCGCGTTGGCGGCGTTGGTCGGCATGGGCACCAAGGCCGGTCTCGTGCCGTTGCACGCGTGGTTACCGCGGGCCCACCCGATAGCGCCGGCGCCAGTCTCGGCGCTGATGAGCGGCGTCATGATCAAGCTCGCGGTGTACGCGATGATCCGCGTCTTCGTCGATTGGCTTGGTGTGCTGCCGACCTGGTTCGGCGTCCTCGTCCTCGCCGTCGGTGCAGTGTCCTCCGTCGGCGGTGTCACCTATGCGTTGTTCCAGCACGAGTTGAAACGGCTGTTGGCGCTGCACTCGATCGAGAACATCGGCATCATCGTTTTGGGTCTTGGTGCTTGCCTTGTGCTTCGTGCGCACGGCGAGGATGTCTGGGCTGCGCTTGCGTTGGCTGCGGCGCTTCTCCATACCGTCAACCATGCGGTTTTCAAGGCATTGTTGTTCTTGTGTGCGGGCTCGATTGAGCGATCGGTCGGCTCTCTCGAACTCAACCGGCTTGGCGGTCTGTTGCGGCGGATGCCGTGGACCGGCGGAGCGTTTTTCGTCGGGGCGATGGCGATCGCAGGGTTGCCGCCGCTGAACGGGTTCGCCTCGGAGTGGCTGACGTTGCAGGCGCTGTTACATGTGGTGATGTCGGGTCAGGTTGGCGATGGCACGGCAGGCGCGGTCGCATTGGCTGCCCTCGGGGCGACAGCAGCGCTCGCAGTGTTTTGTTTCGTCAAAGTGGTTGGTCTCGTGCTGCTCGGGCCGCCGCGGCGCGCCCATGTTCGCGATGCGCTCGAGGTCGCGGCGCCGATGCGCGGCGCTGTCGCTGTACTTGCGTCGGCGTGCGTCATGTTGGGGCTCGCGCCGGGTTTGTTGGTGAGCCGGCTCGTCGCGATCGCTCCTTGGTCGGGCGACGCACCAGTCCATGCCGGTCTTTACGTGCCGGGCACCGGGTCGTTGCCGACGGTCGGGATCGCTGTGGTCCTCGTGGTCGTGACCGCGGTGCTGACTTTGCTGCGTGGGCAACGTACCGCCCCTGCTGCGCCGACCTGGGTGTGCGGGCAGTCGGTAGTGCCTGCGCTCAACTGGTCGAGCGCAGGCTTCACCAAGCCGTTGCGGCTGGTGCTCGAGGTCGTGTTACGACCGCGCCGGGAGATTGAGGTGCGCACGCACGGCGGCGTCGTCACGGAGGTCGCGTACGAAGGCGAGGTGCCCAACCTGATCGACGAGCGGATCTATCGTCCGGTTGCGCGGTGGTCGCTCGCCGGTGCCGCGTATGCGCGCCGCTTGCAAAGCGGAAGCCTCGGGATGTATGTCGGCTACCTCATCGGCCTCGTACTCGTCGTCCTGATCGCCGGCCGGATCGGCTGGCTCGGATGACGGCGTCTACGGCTGCCAGCGGCGCCGTCCAGGTCATCGGCGGGCTCGTGTTGTCGCCTTTGCTGCCCGGCCTCATCCAGCATTGGAAAGCGCGACTGCAAGGTCGGCGCGGTCCATCGCCGCTGCAGCCCTACCGTGAGCTTCGCCGACTATGGAACAAGAGCACCGTCGACGTGGCAGGGACGACCGTGGTCTACCGGCTCGCGCCGGCGGTGATCGGCGGGTGCCTCGTCGCCGCGGTCGGGCTCGTGCCCGTGAACGCGGTGGGACCCGGCCTCGGCGTCGGCCACGACGTCATAGCGTTGGTCGGCCTGCTCGCGCTCGCCCGTTTCGCCGCGGCTGCGAGTACGTGGGATGTCGCCAACGGTTTCTCACTGATGGGCGCGAGCCGCGATCTGACGATCTCCGTGTTCGTCGAGGCGACGTTGCTGCTAGCGCTGGCCGTGGCTGTGATGCTGACGGGCACGTCGAATCTGCTCGGGATGATTGCCGGCACCGCCGGCGGTGCCGTCTGGTCGAGCCCGGCGCTGCCACTGGGTGCGTTGGCGTTCGGGCTTGTCGTTGTCGCGGAGACTGGTCGTCAGCCGTTCGACAACCCCGACACGCACCTCGAGCTGACGATGATTCACGAGGCGCCGCTGCTGGAGTACGCGGGTCGCGATCTGGCGTATTTGCAATGGGCGGAAGCTGCCTGGCATTGGGTTGTTCTGGTGCTCGCTGCGCAGGTCTTTCTCCCGCACCCGCGTGATGTCTGGGTGCAGCTTGCGGTGCTGCCGTTCGTGCTCGTGCTGATGTGCGGTGCGCTCGCGCTCGTTGAGACATTTCAGGCCAAGATGCGCGTGCTACTCGCGCCCCGTCTACTCGGTGTTGCCGCGTTGGCTGCGCTGCTCGGTGTTGTCGCTCGTGGGGTTGGCGGGTCGTGACGGGTGCAACCGGATGGCTGCTGGTCGGCCTGGCGCTCGGTCTCGTCGTGGTGCGGCGTCGATCGATCGCGGTCGGTCTCGTCACGACTCAGGCGCTGGTGCTCGCGGTGATGGCGCTGCAGCAGGCCGGCACGGTAAGCGATGTCGTCGCTGGGCTGGCGCTCGCCATGCGCGCGGTCGCCCTTGGTGCGCTGTTCTTCGTCGCGGTGGCCCGCAGCCGGGAGACGCAGCCACTGCGAGCGCGTGTCCCTCCGATGGCGCGTGCCGGCGTAGCAGTGGTGTTGATCCTGATGTTGACGGCGCTGGTCCCCGCCTTCGGCCTCACCTCCCGCCCGGCGGAACGTGCGGTTCTTGCCCTCGTCGCCGCTGGTCTGGCGTGTGCTGCGACGCGGCGATCAACGCTGTTTCAGGTGCTCGGAATCGTGCTCGTCGAGAACGGGCTGGCGCTCGCTGCGATCGAGTCACCGCACGCCTCGTCCGTTATCATCGAACTCGGCGTAACGCTCGACCTCACCCTGATCGTATGCGTCGCGGCGCTATTCCACCTGCGCATCTTCAGCGAATTCGGCGCGGGCGACAGCGCGGCGTTGCGGAGTTTGCGTGACTAGCATCCAAGCGCTTGCGGTCGTCGTCGTTGCGGTACCGCTCGTGACTGCCGGGCTTGTCATTCTTGCCCCAAGCAAACATGTCACCATGCTGGCGCGCACCTGTGCCGTCGCGACGTCAGTACTCGCCGTGGTGCTTGTTGGTGTTGCAGTGAGGGACGCCGGCCATCCGCTGATCGGTCACTGGATCGTGGTCGACGCCGCGGGTGCGTTGTTGCTCGCCGTTACCGCTGTCATCGGGCTAGCCAGCGTGCTGATGTCGGCGTCCTATCTGCATGGCGCGCACAGCTCGTTTGTCGCCGAAGGCCATCGTGACCGCGTCTACTACGGAGTTCTGTTTCTTTTCTGGGCGATGCTGCTCGCGGTGCCACTAGCCGGCAACCTCGGCGCGGCCTGGCTGCTGGTCGAGGCGACGACCGCGGCGTCCGCGCTTCTGGTGGGTTTCAGCGGCAAAGCACACGCGCTGGAGGCGGGCTGGAAGTACCTGATCCTCACCTCGCTTGGTCTGGGTATCGCGCTGCTCGGTATCGCGATCCTCGCCGCAGGTGTGCCGACCGGTGGGGTCAGCGGACTGGCATGGGGACGGCTGGCGACGTTCGCATCGGGGCGCTCGACCGCGCTATCGGCATACCTGCTGATCCTGATCGGCCTGGCCGCGAAGATCGGATGGGCGCCGGTGCACAACTGGCTCCCCGACGCGCACTCCCAAGCCCCGCCGCCGGTGTCCGCGCTGCTATCGGCCGCACTGCTACCGACCGTGTTGCTCGTCGCGTGGCGCACCGACCGAGCGCTCGCGCCGCTGATCGGGGTATCGGCAGCGCAGCGCTTGCTGATCGGATTCGGGCTCGCGTCACTCGCGGTCGCGGTCCCGTTCCTGTGGCGGCCGATGGCATTCAAAAGGCTGCTCGCCTACTCCAGCCTCGAACACCTCGGGGTAATGGCCCTCGGCATTGGCTTCGGCACGCCGCTCGCCCTCGCCGGCGTCGCCCTGCACATCGTCGGACACGCCATCGCCAAAGCGCTGGGCTTCTACGCAGCAACCCCGCTCCTGGTGCACGAGCCGCGCGCGGCCCGGCACGCGGTCAGCGGCGTCGGACGCACTGCACCGGCGCTCGGTGCGACCATGGGCTTGTCGCTCGGCGCCCTCTCGGGGTTGCCGCCGTCCCCGCTGTTCGTCAGCGAACTACTGATCCTCGCGGGTGGCGTCGAGTCCGGCCGTCCGTGGCCAGCGGCCGTCGCCGCGGTGCTGCTCGCCCTGGGTTTCCTCGGGCTCGCACACGCCACCATCGAGACCCTCGTCGGAAAGGGACATCGCCGCAACGTCACACGGCTGCCGGGGTTGCGGCTGGTCACCACCCTGGGTGGCGTGTCGCTGGTCGTGCTTCTTGGGCTCACTGCTGTCGCGCCGTGGCTTTCCGGCAGCGGTTTCGTCGACGCACTAGTGCGCGGTGTGCCGTGAACCGCACCCCCGCCGCGACGTTTCGCGCCGGTGTTGAGACTGCACTCGCCGAGGGATGGCGAGCACGCAGCCTCTACGCCGCCGAGGGTGGGCGCGTTATACGCCTGCTGCTGACAGGACCAGACAACCAGACCCGCTTGGAGAGTGTCGTGGTGGACGGCGAGGGCAGCGTCCCGTCGATCGTCGACCTCGCGCCAGCGATGGGCTGGGACGAACGCGAAGCACACGACCTGCACGGGATGCTTTTCGTTGGGCACGAACCGCTCCGGCCGCTGCTCGACCACGCCGCGCCGCTTGAATCGTGGACCGTCCCGGTGCGCGGACACGACCCGTACCAGGTGGCGGTCGGACCGATCCATGCCGGCGTCATCGAGTCAGGGCACTTCCGATTCCACGTCGTCGGAGACAAGATCCTGCACGTCGACGCACGGCTGTTCTACAAGCACCGCGGCCTCGAACGCGCGGCGGAAGGGTCGCCGGCGGCGTCCGCGCTGGCTGTCATCTCGCGGGCATGTGCGGGGTGCATGGTGGCAAACAGTGTCGCGTTCACAACAGCGGCTGAACAAACACTCGGGCTGCGTGTGACATCAGAACTCGCACGGGCCCGAACATTCTTGCTCGAGATCGAGCGGGTATGGAACCACCTCAATGACATAGCGGCGGTATGCGCAGGAGTCGGGATGGCCGCCGGAAACACCTACTTCCTCGCCCTCACCGAACGCGCCCGCCGACTCAACATGAACGTCGCTGGCCACCGGCTCCTGTTCGGCAGTGTGGCGATCGGGCGAAGCGAACTCGTCCTCGACGACGACGCGGTGCGATGGTGTGCGCGGGAACTGGCCGAGATCAACGCCGCCGCCGAAGTCGGTTGGCGTGAGCTCGCCTTCAACACATCCTTCCAGGACCGACTCGACGCGATTGGCGTCATCGACGCACCGACAGTCCATCGGCTCGGTACCGTCGGCCCGGCAGCACGTGCCGCAGGAGTAGCCGACGACATCCGCACCACGTCGCCCTATCCGAACTACCGAGGCTTTGTGCCAGTGACGTCATCGACCGCGGCCGGTGACGTGCGCGCGCGGCTCGAGCAGCGAGTACTCGAACTGCGACAGTCCTTCGATCTGCTTGGCGCGCTGCTTGACAGTGGACCCGTGACGCCTGCGGTGGCAGTCAGAGACGCCGACCGGCAACCAAGAGGGATCGGGCTCGTCGAAAGCCCACGTGGTGCGACAAGCTGCGTCATCGAATGCGCTGGAGACGTGGTGTCCCGAGTGCGGCTGCGCACCGGCTCGTACGCGAACTGGCCGGCCGTCTCGCACGCTGCGGCCGGCAACCTGCTGCCCGACTTTCCGTTGATCAACAAGAGTTTCGAACTCTGCTATGCCTGCGCGGACCGCTGATGTTCACCTTGTTGCGTGACCTCCGCCGGCTGCGGCGCGACCTCGAACTCCCACGACCCGACCGCGGGCGCAGCCTCGCGATCCGGCACGTCGACGCCGGCTCGTGCAACGGCTGCGAGCACGAACTGACGCTTGCAGTCGGCCCGCACTACGACCTCCAGCGGTTCGGTCTCGGCATCGTCGCCTCGCCCCGCCACGCCGACGTCCTACTCGTCACCGGCACCGTGACCACGCGCATGCATGACGCACTGCTCGTCGCCTACCACGCAATGCCCGAACCCCGGCGGGTCGCCGCATTCGGAAACTGCGCACTCGGCATCAACATCCTCGGAACTCCCGACTCATTCGTAGGACCGGTGTCCGAGGTGCTCCCCGTCGACCTCCTCATCCCCGGCTGCCCGCCCACGCCCGACCAGATCGCGCAGGCACTGATGAAGCTCATCGACGCCCGTCGGCCGTCTACCTAACGGCAAGCGGGTGCGGGTGAAAGCTCTCCGCGGGTTCAAATCCCACTGTCACCGCTACCCCACCTCGACCTCCACCCCACCTCCACCGCCACCCCCGGATTACCGAGCCGTTACAGAGAGTCGATGGACTACCGCCGAGCACCAGCTAGCGGAGGTCCATGTGTCGAGGCGGCGTCACCGCCGACAGCAGGGCGACGGCCAACGCGCCCGCCTGAGCGGCGCCGAGCGGTGCGATGCCGGCGCCGGCAACCTCGACCCGCAGCGACTCGACGGCGCCACGGAGGGCAGCGGGAGCGGGCCGGTCGCCCCGCTCGCGGATCACGGCGGCACTCGCCAGCAAGGAGGCGAGCTCCGCGCTCGGCGTCCCGACCGCCCGCAGCACGAGGGCGGCGGTCTCGAGGCAGATCGCGAGCGGGAACTCGAAGGTGATCGAGAAAGCGGCGTCGAAGGCAGCGAGAGCCCGGTCAGCGGCACCGGCGACGTCGCCGCGCGCGAGCAGAGCCCGCGCAAGCACCGACCGGATCAGCGGCACTTCCCGTTCGACGCCTAAATCGGTCGCCTCGCGATCGGCGGCCGCACCGAAGTCGATGGCGGCGTCGAGGTCACCCTCGGCCAACGCAAGGCCGGCGGACGTCGACAGCAACACGACGCGCGCAATACGCCGGGTTCCGGTGTGCATCGGGCGTGCTTCGGCGACGTACGCGCGGGCTTCGTCGACCGCACCGACCTGCCAGCAGACCATCGCGGCGGTGGGCATCGCGGCGGCCAGTTGTTCGGCCGAACCGCCTGCCCTGCACAGCGCGATCGCGTCGGCTGCGTAGCGCGCCGCCTCCGGTGCTCCGCGCTCCGACAACACGCTGCCCATGCCCATCGCCGCCGTCACCTGAAGGTCGGTGCTGAACGGTTGCGCTGCGCCGATCGCCCGCCGCACGTAGTCGAGGGCTTCGGCCCCGCGATCGAGATCG
>Ga0209863_10000841_pt1 | contig 13217 bp, 10 predicted proteins | sample OrgsoiDNA2013046_FD_185796 | JGI IMG/M metagenome (GOLD analysis project Ga0209863, IMG submission 185796) | Permafrost soil microbial communities from the Arctic, to analyse light accelerated degradation of dissolved organic matter (DOM) -... | ecosystem: Environmental > Terrestrial > Soil >...
CCCGTCTTTTCTAACCTCAACCATGCCATCGCGCTTCAAGCGGCGCAGCGCCATGGTCACAGCGGGCGCCGAAACCTCCAGCCAATTGGCTAGCGTTGCCGAAATTACGGCTTCGCCTTCGCTCTCGGCTTCGAAAATCGCCTTCAGATAGTCTTCTTTGGAAACAGTGATCATGGCGAGGCGAGATTATAACCGCCCGTGCTCTCAGCGCAACCGGCCGCTTCCCCGCGCCCGCGTCATCGGCTCAGATTCATGGTTCCCACAAGGAAAACCAGCCACGCACGGGAAGAACCTCTCCCGCGCATGGCTGGTCGGCTGAATTTGACCCGAGATGCGAGCGTCTACGGCTCCATCCCCGGCAACACATCCGTCTTTTCGACGCGCACCGACCGCAGCCCCTTGGGATCAATGCCCAGAGCCTGCAAAATCGTCGGCGCCACCTGTGAGGTGGCCACGGGAGTCTTGATCACGCCGACGGGGGCGCCGGCTCCCGAGACGATTAACCCAACGTTGGTGTCGCCATAGCTGAAGCCGCCGTGTTCCGCGTTCTTCTTTGTCGACGTGGTATAGATGGTTCCATACTGCGGCTGCACGATGATGTCGGGCGTACGGCTGTCGGTGGCCGGGTTGTTGAACTTGAGTTTCAGTTCGCTGCCTGCCATGACTTCATCGATGAACAACGCGCTCGCGTTGGTGTTGAGGTAGGCAGCGACCTTGGCGGTCAACGACTGGTCGGCCAGCCAGATCAGGGCGACGTCATCATCGCTGATGGCGCCGCAAGGGCCCGTGCTGCAAGCCCCCGCACTCACTAGCGCAATGGCCGCGGGATTCGTAGCACCATCCGGCAATGCGGCAACCAGATCCGCTAGGTGACCGGGCTTGTTGGTCTTGACTGGGTTGATGGGCGACTGTCCGTGCTTGGAGGTGACGATGAACAAGGTGGAATCGTAGATGCCTTGCGCCTTTAACTCTGCGATCATGCTCGCCAGAGCAGCATCTGTCTTTTGCAGAGCGTAGGCAAGGACGCCGGTCGGAGTTCCCGCGCCATCGGTATACCCGCCAGGTTTGCCGGTGAACGTTGTATCGTCGGCGCAGCTTCCGTCGAAGTTGTCCTTCTCCAGCTTTTGACCCACGCTGACGGCCTGGAAGTTCATGCCGAAAACGGCGGGCACTCCGGGTCCGGGCGTTCCGTCATGCTTTTTGCCATCGATTTCGTTCAGGATGCCCTGCACCTTCAAAGCATCATTTTCCACCGTGCACACGACGCTGACCGTGGCGTCCAACCCGCCCACGTTCGTGATCTCGGGAGTATAGAGATCCTCAACTCCCTTACGCGAGTTGCCGTTCACAAGATCGTAAGCCGGATGCTTGTCGGCCCAGGCGGTATGGCCACCGTGAGCGCGGACCACCTCGAAAATCGTGTTCGAGCGCAGTGCTGCTGAGGGATAGATCGCGATGCAGTTGCCATTGGAATCCTTGCCGCGCGGCAGCTTCGCTGGATCAATCACGTTTTGCGAAACGTTCGCCGAGTTGTAGACATCGATGCTCTCGTCGAATGTGAGCAGGTTGCCCGCGGGACCGGAGCAGGTTGTATTTGTGGGATCCCACAAGGTGCGGTCGTAGCTGACATCGTAGAAGAATCCGTGGGTGATGGGCGAGCCGCCCGTCACCAGCGCCAGCAGTCCCGGAAACGAATCGGAGTTCGCGGGCGTGCGGGCGTTCGTGTAGGTGGTACCGCGATGCGCTAACTCAGAGAGCGCTGACTTCGGGAACTTGTTGACGTAGTTAGCGACATCCAGAGCGTGAAGTCCGTCCACGCTGATCAACAGCACATGCTTCGCTTTCGGGCCGTCTTGTGCGACCGCGAACAGCGAGCTCAGCAACAATGCAGCAGCAACCAACAGATTTATTTTCACAGCAGAGTCCTCCGGGGGACATGGTCTGATAACCGAACCATTGCAAACCCCCGCCGTTACTGGGCTGTGAATGGAATGTGAATATCTGGTGAACGCGGCGTCAGCAAAGCGTTTCGGCAAATGGCTGTGCCGCTACCTGGTATTGATCCTCATAGACGACATATCCAACCCGCTCTTCCCTCAGCATTCGTACCGGGACTCCATGTTCCTCGAGAATTGCCACCATGCCCCACATCTGCCAGATGTGCGATTGCGCGCTGTCCTTGAACCAGCAGATGGCTCTTTTCTTCTTGCCGTAGTATGGACGTTTGGCAGCGGTGAACCGTGTTGGCTTCTCGAGGTACCGGCTGAACCACCAGCGCAGACAGTCATGCTCTTCCTCTTCGTGCGGATAGAGGAAGCCGCGGCACCGCAGATCCCAGAGGGCGTGAAACACGCCGACCATTCGCTCCGAATCTTCATCGATTTTGGGCACCACGAATCGCAAGTACATGACCATCACCATGGAGTTTCCCTCGCGCGAGAGAGACGCTCCTGCGCTGGAATGGGAATCTATTTCCTGAAAAAGTGGTTGCGGCGGCTGCCATCAAACAAGCCAGACTGCATACAGCACTTCTTGAAAGCTCCGTCCGGAGCCGCACGGGCACAGGTCGTTCCGCCCCAGTTTTTCGCTGAGTTCTTTGTCGCCGTGAACGATCCGGCGGCCGCGCTTGACTTGGGTCTCCGAGGGGAAGCCTCGGCGGCGCTTACTGCTGCGCGTGAAAGGAATGCAGATTGAACAATTCGTCTTCGTGTCGCATGGCACACCTCAAATTGGCGTCCGAGTTTTACAGAGCCTCTTTCAAACATTTTGGGCGGGTTACGGCTTCAGCCGTGACGTTCATTGCCAAGAAACATCTGGGCTCTAGCTCCGGACAATCCTGGGCCGGATCGCTCCGGCCCAGCCGTTCAGTTTTGCGCGTTACCGTCCCTGCGCCAGTTCCAGCGTGCGGATGTACTCGACCACCGATTCGCTCCAGCCGTCGATGTGCGTCCACTTGCCGTAGCCCACGCCGTTTTTGTAACTCGCCACGTTGATTACGTAACCCTTCCCCTTCGGGCCAGGCACGGAATCGTGCGTCTGCTCGTCGGTAATGACGATCAGGCGGTCGTACTTCTCGTTCTGGTTCAGGCTCTCTACGGCCTTCCCCAGTTGGGTGCTGTTGTGGCGCTGGCTCGCGTCAATGGCATCACGCAAGGCGAAACCACGCCGCGCCGGAACCTCAACCAGATCGTCGGAGAAGCTGTACACGCCCACCTTCTCGCCGATCTCGCGCAGCAACACGGCCAGACCATAGGCCGCGTCAGTACGCAACATCTCCGAACGCCGCGAGAGGGGAGCCGTCATCGAACCGGAGATATCCACCAGCACGATGGTCTTGCCAGGCAACTTTTCCTGCTCGGCAACACACTTCAGCATGGCGAACTCCAGCGCCTCTTCCCACTGCGGAGCGTAACGCGCTGCAGCCAGGAACCGGAACGGAAGGACTCGCGCCGCATTCATCGAACGCAGCGCCTGGAGCACGAGATCCTCGTCAACTCCAGCTTCCCGCATGTTCCGCAGGTTGCGAAGCAGAGCCAGCGCCCCGAGCTTGTTCTCGGTGAGCAAACGCTGCCAGGCTTCGCGCTGAGCCGCAGCCTTTTCGCCCGGCTCGCTATCGCGCTCGCCCGTCGAAGACAACGCCACTTCCCAGGTATCGGGAGTCGCCAGCCGGCCCCAGATCAGCTTCCGCCAAACCGCCGCCTGCGCCTCGTCCCGCGGCTTCGCGTGACTCAGGAACAAAACGTCGCGCAGCTTGATGGGCCCGCCCCGGTCGTACTTCGCTAGAGCGTACTCATCAAACTTCGGGAAAGCCGCGGCCAACCCCTTCTTCACCTGGCCTGAGAGAGGAACGCGCCCATCCTTCCAGTAAATGGCGACAAACTCGGCCAGCTCGTCGGCACGCTGAATCACGCGCTGAAGCGTATCCCCCACCATCGCACGATGCGTCTTGTGCCGCGCCATCTCCCGCACCAGCAACAGCGGCGCGTGACGCAGCTTCATCTTCTCGCGCCCTTCCACCGCGAGAGCCGCCACCTTCTCAGCCGCAACCTTCGGCACCAATTCCGCGATGCGGCCCGCGATCTCGACGCCGTCCTCATAGAACTGCGTCTCCCAAAGCAGGCACGCGAATACCGAGCGCCGAAGCTGGAGTTCGGTGGAGATGTTACGGGCGGGCGCACCCTCGTGCGTACGCGCCCTCAAGTTAAGGTTCATCAAGTTGAGTCGAGCCATTGGCGGCCTCCTTATCCACAAATCCAAAGGTTATTTGCTTTTACTCGGCGATCGAATCGATTTCCTCGTCGCCATCGTCGCCGTCCGTAGCCTGCGGCAAACCAGCCACGAACCCGACTGCGTTCACGAACCCAGACGGTTTGCGGGTCGGCTCAACGTTAATCAAGTGAGCCATCTGATCCATTTCCCACCGGGTTGGGACAGTCTTATCCAGGTAGTCCGTGCACTCGGCGATTTTGAACCGCACAAGCCGCATGGTGTCGTAGCCGCAATAAACCATTTCCTCGCTCTGACGATACCCACGCTGGATGTGCGCGTAGCGGCAAGTGCGGCAGAGAGACTCCCCCTCCACCAACGTGCCTCCCTGAACTTTCAGTGTTGTGGCCATATTGTTCTTTCTAACCGGCATCCGCCGGAGGCTAGTAAGTGGAAGTCGAAACCCGTGGAACATGCGATCAAGGTATAAGGTGCCCTATCTACTGAGCTACTCGGGGATCATTCCCGTGGCAAGACTCGAACTTGCGACCACCCGCTTTACAGGCGAAGTAACCTTTATCTTCACCCCGGCCAACTGTGGGGGAGACTCTGAGTAAGAAGCGCAAGCCTGCGGGGCAGGGGTCTTTCGACTACACATTCCCGCGCAAAGCGCGGGAATGCTGCGCTCAAGATGACAGGGCAAAATGCTTTCCCGCCTAATCAGAGCTTCACCAGTTACAACGTAATTACGGTCAGGGAACATGCGGACACGGGCAGGGCTTGCGCCCACGAGGATTCGAACCTCACAGCCCGAAGGCTGTTTCTCCCAGCGAAGTATCCGTACCCTTTCACCACTGACCCTGTGAAGTTACACGCGCAGATGCATAGGACGGCATGAAGACACGGCGTGAAGACACGACGTCCGCCGTACGTTGTCGAACGCAAACGACTCGCGCATGGAGTTAGAGCTGGGGGAATGGACGGCAACGGTGTTTCGCGTCAGGAGATGAAACCGATGCCTGCGCCACCCAGCAAGTTATGTTTGCTTGTGTTTGCCTTACAGGGCGCCGAGGATACGCATGGCGCAATCGACGGATGCCCTATGACTATTGCCGACAAAGCTCGTCGACCGCAGTCCGCTTGGCGATTTGGTTGTAAGCTTTGCCAATTGGGCATCCTTTCTGAAGAAGATGTTTGAGAATCGCACGATTTCGGAAAACGCGCAAGAGGAAAAAGTAGTATTTCGAGAAAAAGCTTCACACAAAAGAAATACAGCGCTTAACTAACACACGACCAGCAGATCACTTACCCGGAAGTTGGACCAGTTCCAATTCAATCTTCTTACCGGCCACGTCCAACTTTACAATCTTAAACGTTCGCACTTGTCCTGCCTTCGTGGGCTCGGCCTGTGTCTCGCTCGCCGCCCCGCCCTTCCATCGCGCGTTCAGCATGGAACTCAGCGACGACAGATCGGCTTTAGCCTCGGCCTTCGGTTCTTCCTTCGCAGCTTGCGCCAAGATCCGGCAGGTGGCCCTTACGCCGTCCCCAAGCTCCACGCTTCCGCTTGTCCCGTCGACTTCGGTCAACAATCCAGTGACCACGTCACCTTCCTTGTGCTCCTTCAGATAATCATCCAACCCGGTAGGAATCAGTTGCTTCATGCTCAGTTTCATCAACCGTTTTTCAGGATCGACCGCAACCACGAGAGCCTTCACCGCCTGCCCCACCCGAACCACTTCCGACGGATGATTGATCCGCTTCTCGCTGAACTCGCTGATGTGAATCATGCCTTCCACGCCTTCGGTCACCTGTACGAAAGCGCCAAACTTCGTCAGGCTCGTCACCGTCCCGTCAATCACTGACCCGGCTTTGAGCTTTTGCCCCATGTCGGCCCACGGATCTCCCAGAGTCTGCTTCAGCCCAAGAGAAATCTTTCGCTCCCCAGCATTCACTCCGAGGATGACCACTTCCACTGTCTCGCCCGGCTTCAGCATATCGCTGGCTTTGCGAACCTTCTTCGCCCAGGACATATCGGAAACGTGAACCAGGCCTTCAATGCCCGGCTCGAGTTCGACAAATGCGCCGAAGTCCATCACCCTTGTGACTGTGCCGCGCGCGCGTTCACCAGCCTTGTACTTCTCGGCCATCGCATCCCAGGGGTGAGGCTGCAATTGCTTCATGCCCACGGAGATGCGCTTCTTACCAGCCTCCGTGGCAATCTTCAGCACTTTCACTTCGAGTTGCTGACCTACGGAAAGAACATCGGCCGATTTGTTGACCCGCCCCCAGGAAATCTCTCCCACATGCAGAAGCGCGTCGACGCCGCCCAAGTCCACAAAGGCACCGTAGTCGGTAAGACTCCGCACAGTGCCTGAAACGGTGTCGCCTTCCTTGATCTCGGAAAAGCGCTGATCCTTGACCAAGCGCTCTTCTTCTTCGGCCAGCACGCGGCGGTCCACCACAATGTCTTCATCCGCGACGTCGAGCTTGATTATGCGGCAGCGAATCTGCTGGCCGACGAACTTCTCCATGTCCGCCGCTTCCCGCACCCCGCTGCGAGAGCCCGGCAGGAACGCTCGGACGCCCACGTCCACCGTGAACCCGCCCTTGATAAGCCCGGTCACGGTCCCCATAATCGGGGTCTGCTCGGCGAAGGCTTTTTCCAGGGTTGACCAATCCGTAGGCTGCTCGACTTTGAAACGCGAAAGTTCGTAATAGCCCTCGGGATCCCGCCCTTTCACCGAAACCTTCAGCTTGTCGCCTGGCGCGGGAGGCTCCGGGAAGGAGCTTAACGGCAGGATGCCTTCACTTTTGAACCCAATATCGAACAACACCGAGTCCGCGGTGAGCGCGATGACTGTGCCTTCCAATTGCCTTCCGCCGTCTTCGTTCTTTTTGCGCTTCCGGTCGCGTTCGTATTGGGAAAAGATCTGGTCGAAGGACTCGGTGGCCTCGACCGGTGTTGGAGCCGCGGATTCGGTCGCAGCGGAGGTTTCGGGAGCTTTAGGGTCTGCCATGGAAGGTAAGAGCCTCGCTGTAAGCCAAGAGTGGCCGGAAAGAATGCTGACGTTAAGAATATCACCGGGCGCGAAAATGGCATCCTGTCTGGCAGGGACAAGCTAAACTCTGGTACCTTGGTCTTCATCGCCATTAAAACGTTTCATAAGAGGGCAAGAGTCCAATGCCGGTTCGCTGCATGGCAGTCCTGACCTGTTGCTTATTTTCCGCTGTAGCTGGTGCTCAATCGGCTTCCCGAGAACTCAGCGTCATGCCGCTGCCCACGGCTTATCAGTTGGGACAAGGCCAGCTCACCATCGACCGAAGCTTCACCGTTGGACTTACGGGATTCAGAGAGGCGCGCCTGAACCGAGCCGTACAGCGCTTCCTGAACACGCTCTCACGCGAAACTGGAATTGCGTTTGCTCAGGACTGTGTGAAGGCCTGCGTTGGACTCGGCGTTTCCACCCGCCACGGCAGCAAGCCGGTTCAGGAACTTGGCGAGGACGAGTCCTACTCGCTGGAGATCACCGCAACCGGTGCCACCCTCAATGCTCCAACCCCACTGGGCACGCTCCACGGCCTGCAAACATTTCTGCATCTGGTACATGCGACACCCACTGGTTACGCCGTGCCAGTCGTTAGTATCCAGGACAAACCTCGCTTCCCCTGGCGGGGATTGATGGTCGACGTCAGCCGCCACTTCATACCGCTCGCTTCCCTTCGCCGGACGCTCGATGGGATGGAGGCCGTACACCTCAACGTTTTCCACTGGCATCTCTCGGATAACCAGGGGTTCCGCGTTGAAAGCAAGAAGTTTCCCAAGCTGACGAGCGAAGGATCGGATGGAAACTTTTATACGCAGAGTGAAATTCGGGAGATGATTTCCTATGCGCGAGACCGCGGTATCCGTGTTATTCCGGAGTTCGACGTCCCGGGGCATTGCACGGCCATGTTCGTCGGGTACCCGGAACTGGCCAGCGGTCCCGGGCCTTATCAGATCACGCGAGAATGGGGCGTGATGGATCCGGCTATCAACGTTACTCAGGAGAGTAACTACAAGTCTCTCGACGTGCTCTTTGGTGAAATGGCCGGGCTGTTCCCCGACCAGTATTTCCATATCGGCGGCGACGAAGTTAACGGCAAGCAGTGGGACGTCAATCCGGCGATTCAGGAATTCAAGAAGTCTCACAAGATCAAAGACAATGCCGGATTGCAGGCTTACTTCAACCAGCGCCTGCTGAAGATTGTGACTGGCCACGGAAAAACCATGATGGGCTGGGATGAGATTCTGGCTCCCGAGGTTCCGAAGAGCGCCGTAATTCAGTCCTGGCGCGGCCAGCAGTCTCTGGCTGACGCAGCCCGGCAAGGGTATCGGGGTCTGCTGTCGAACGGCTACTACATCGACCTGATGCAGCCCGCGTCCCAACACTATGCCGCGGATCCGCTTTCCGGGCCCGCCGCGGCGCTTAGTCCGGAGGAGAAGCAGCGAGTTCTCGGCGGCGAGGCTACGATGTGGACCGAGTATGTCTCACCGGAGAATCTCGACTCCCGGGTTTGGCCGCGGACTGCCGCAATTGCCGAACGTTTGTGGTCGCCTCAGGAGGTGACGGATGTCGATTCCATGTACCGACGCCTGATGATCCTGAGCGCGCAACTGGATGCGCTCGACCTGACGCACAACTCGCAGTACGTTCACGACCTGGAACGATTGGCGGGCGGGACGGACATCGCGGCACTCAAGGTTCTGAGTGACGTGGTTGAGCCCGTGAAGGGTTACACCCGGGAAGAGATGGCTCCGGCGCCTGCTTCTAGTTTGACGCCGCTAAACAGGTTGGTGGACGCCGTCCCGCCCGAAAGCGATGCGGCCCGCATCTTCAGCCGTGAGGTGGAATCCCTGCTCACGTCGCCAACCGCGGCAACCAGCGCGGATCTGCGCGCGACGCTCGCCGCATGGCGTGACAATGATGCCAAGCTGCAACCGCTTTTCCAGGAGTCATTCCTGCTCAAGGAAGATGCGGTCCTGTCAACCGAACTGGCGCAGCTCGGTTCGACAGGACTTCAGGCGCTTGATTATTTGGAACACGGTGAACCCGTGCCGGGCGATTGGAAAGCATCTCAACTTGCGATTGTTGAAGAGGCGAAGAAACCGAAATCACAGCTGCTGTTGATGGTGGCTCCCGCTGTGCAACGGCTGGTGGAGGGCAAGGGCGGCGCAACAGCCAAATAAATCGCGGCCGTGCTAAATCTACGAAGAACAGCTTAGGGAGGATCTGATTAAGAGGCGAGAAGCTTGTAGGGCAGGGGTCCCTTCGGCAAGCTCAGGGCAGGCTTTTCGAGTGCGCATTCCCGCGCTGACACGCGGGACTGCTGCGCTCAAGATGACAATCGAAAACATTTCGAGGCTTTCAGAGTTTTCCTAAGCTAACAGCCTTGGTGAAATTTTCTTCCGCTACGTGAGCCACCCCACCGTCATTTTCCGTTAGTTCAAGTAGCACCCGACTTGTTTCCCCTCGAACTGGTTTGACGTGCCAAGCGAATCGAGCTATCGATCCGCAAACCATTCAAGGAGAAAGTCATGAAAAACTTCAGTGCATTTGCACGCGTGTGTGCGCTCAGCGTGCTCGCCTTCACAACCGTTACCAGCCTTTCCACCACCAGCTCGGCCAGCATTGGCAACATTTCCAAAGCGGACCTGGCGGGTAAATGGAATATTTCCCTGCGTGGAACCACCGGCTGCGGACCCGCGACCATGCAGATTGGCGTCACCCTCAGCACGGCTGGCGTTGGAACGGGAACCCTTGTCACACACGGTCAGTGCGGTGATTCCACGCTCGCCGCGCAGACCTTCACCATCGCTACCATGACGTCAACGGGTGGCGGGACGGCCGGTCTTTCCTGTGGCATCGGTTGCGGATGGGGCTTTAACATCCAGGTCTCTCCGGACCGTTCCAAGATCAACCTGGTCGACGTTCTGCCAGCAAATCCGCTGAACTTTGTGGAAGGCGTGGCCGTCCTGGCTTCGCCGAACGGACACATCGGCATCCCGGACCTGACCGGTTCGTGGCAGATGACGTTCTTCGGTCAGACTGGTTGCGGGATCGGGGCGTCGCTGGTTACGTTTATGCTGAACACGGCGGGAACTGGAACTGCCACCGAGACCGGCCACAATGCGGGTTGTCCGGATGCGACGGGTACCGGGACATTTACGGTGAAAACCCTAAATCCGGATGGCAGCGGCACGGCCGGCTTATCGTGCGGCAGCGGCTGCGGCTGGAACCTGAATATTCAGGTTTCGCCGGACCGCTCCACGTTCAGCGTGATCGACGTGTCTTCGGCAAACCCAGGGAACTTCGTGGCGGGCGTTGCGGTTAACAATTCCACGGCGGCCAAAGTCACCAAGACAAACCTCGCGGGAAAATGGCAACTTGCGCTATATGGCAATACGGGTTGCGGAGTGGGTTCGTCGCTGGTTACGTTTACCCTGAATGGTCTGGGAGTGGCTACCAACGCCTCGAACACCGGTCACACTGCCGGTTGTGGGGACTCGACTTCGGCGGGCAACAGCTTTACCGTCTCGTCGCTGAACGCTAACGGCAGCGGCGTGGCCGGCTTATCCTGCGGACCGGGCTGCGGGTGGACCTTTGACATCCAGGTCTCTCCGGACCGTTCCACCTTCAACGTTGTGGATGTCTCTCCGGCCAACCCCAACAATTTCCTGATCGGAACTGCTATCCATCAGTGACCACTGTGGAAGGATCGGATCAGTGTTGGGAGGGCAAAGAAACGGGGAGCCGCAACAAGGCTCCCCGCTTTCTGCATGCAGCAAATGCTATTTCGACGCCTTCGCGGCCTCAATTGCTTCGGCGAGTTCGTGCTCGGCGGCTCTGAGGTGCTCCTCGGCCTTGGCTCCGTGACCCTTCATGTCGTAATGGTTCGCGGCACGCGCCACTTCCAACTCGTGAATGGCGTCCTTGACGTGATCATGCACGGCTTCCAGATCGTGCCAGTCCCGTACTTTTTCCGCCGCGGCCATACCGCCTGCAAAGGCGAGACACGCCGATACGATACAAATTGCAATCATCTTTTTCATATTCATCAACTTCCCCTCCGACAGCGAACAGAATTGGCCCCCTAGGCGCGGGGACACCCGGCCATCGTTGCAAACAGCGGAGTCCTTGTCAAAGAAAACAAGGACTCCTGGTATTGCCAGCGAAGGTTCGTCTTGCGGTGGATGAAGCTACAGATTCTATTGGGTGTACATCACGTGCACGTACGTCCCGAGCCTGACGTTGTAGGCGAGGTACCAGCCTACGTGATCGGGATCTTCGTAAATGACTACCTGGTCCGAATCCCAGCGCCAGTCATTGCAGAAGCCAAAATCATAGGGAGCGACGGCAAAGTAGAAGCCGCCGAACCAAAAGCGCTCGCGGTTCCCGCCCTCGATCCGCCACACGTGTTCCCGGCCAAAGCCACCCGTAAAACGTCCATGTTCCCAGGGATGCTCGACGCGATAATGATCGTCGGCGCGCCCGGTATTGTGGCCGATCCATTTGTCGTTGCCGTGAACGTGCGGGGCTTCCGGATGCCCGCCCCGATCCTGATATCCGTGAGGCGCCTGCGGCGCGGGCTGCGGACGCCGTACGGGAGCGGGACCGTGCGCCGGAATATGGCCTCCGCCGACCGAGTTCCTCCCGCCATGGCCTTCGTGTTGCGCCACCGCCGGAAGGGAGAGACCGCAGACAGCCAGGAATAATACCAAGAGCTTTTTCAGTTGAGCCTCCATCTTCGTGTTCGACACTGAACACGAATCGCGCGACGCCCCACATGAGAAAAGCGAGACTGCGGAAACGCCGCTACTCAACCTAACCCGCTGTCGGCCCCAAAGTCTTCGGTTTTTACAAAGCTTTACCGTTTCACGATATAGGCCGGTCTTCGAGTTTGGCTGGTAGCGTTGGCTGGCTTCGCGAACTGCTTCGGGCATCACATCAAGCTCAACCGGATATATCGCCGGATGTCAGTGACGGCGCCCAAGGCGATATATGCCCCAAAAAGAAGGACCACAATCCCCACTCCATCCACAACGTTCCGTAGCCACATGAGCATGGTCATCGAACGAGCATGCGCCTTTCAGGAGAGCGATGCTGTCCAAAAACGCTCATTTCGCGTTATTTCGGATACCACTCCAGCAATCGCACCTCGATGCCGGTGCCTTCCAAGTGCTTCTGGAACACGCTCAGGTCGGAGCCGCGGTAGTGGTAAGGAATCGCGATTTTCGGATGGAAGACCTTCACAGCTTCGGCGGCTTCCTCCGGGGTCATGGTGTAGGGGAGGTTCATGCAGATAAACGCGACGTCGATATTCTTCAGCGCGCGCATTTCTGGAACGCCTTCAGTATCGCCGGAGAAGTAGAAGCGCTTGCTGCCGTAAGAGAGGACGTAGCCGTTGCCTCGGCCTTTATCGTGGTAAAACTTCCCTGCCTCGGGGCCGCGCACCAGGTTATATGCGGGGATGGCATCAATCTTCCAGCCTTGCCACGATTGACTCTCGCCGTTATTAATGGGTTTAGCTGCGGTTATGGTTTTGGCGACTGCGGCGGAAGAAATGATTTCAGTGCCGGCTTTGCTGATCGCCGCGACGGAATCGGGATCCATGTGATCTCCGTGAATGTCCGTAATCAGGATCAAGTCGGCCTTGGGCGCTTTGGAGAAATCCACCGGTTTGGCGGGATCGAGATAGATCACTTTTCCGGCCGCCTCGATGCGAGTGCTGGCGTGGTTGAGCGGAGTGATCTGCACGGGCCCGGCGGAGGTGGAAAAAGTCTGGGTACTGCTTTCGCCTGCTGCAAAGGATGGCAGGAGCAGAGCCATCATGATCAAAGTGAAGCACGCAATCGATAGAATCGCTTTCATGGTGGCCTCATTTCGGTACTGCCATTGCGGGTGAGGGTCGCGAACTCACCTGCTATCTTACCTCCGGGACGGAATGAAGGAAGTGATCCACCTCCTTATTTT
>Ga0209863_10000842_pt1 | contig 13206 bp, 11 predicted proteins | sample OrgsoiDNA2013046_FD_185796 | JGI IMG/M metagenome (GOLD analysis project Ga0209863, IMG submission 185796) | Permafrost soil microbial communities from the Arctic, to analyse light accelerated degradation of dissolved organic matter (DOM) -... | ecosystem: Environmental > Terrestrial > Soil >...
CGGCGCGGCGTCGATTTTGCTGTCCATCAAATCATCGCCTCTGTTGGACGGGGCACGAGAGTTTTCATCGCCCCTTGGTCGGGATCTTGTTGAACGGGACATTCTTGTCGACGCGGATGTCGCCGGGCAGCCCGAGCACGCGCTCGGCGATGATGTTGCGCAGGATCTCATCGGTGCCGCCGGCGATGCGCATCGACGGCGAGTTCAGCAGCATCTGCTGGAACTGGCCGCGCGCCTCTTCTTCCGCGGCACCGGTAAAGACGCCGGCCGCGCCTTCGAGGTCCATCGCATAGGTCGCGATGTCCTGCAGCATCGAGCCCGCCACCAGCTTGCCGATCGAGTTTTCCGGCCCCGGACGTTCGCCCTTGGATAGCGCCGATATCGCCCGATAGCTGGTGTATTTCAGCCCGCTCGCTTTCACCGCCCAGTTGGCGAGTTTCGAGCGCGTGGCGCGATCGTCGATGGCAAGCCCATCCTCCGTCATCAGATTGGAGCAGAAATCGAACATCTCGGGAAAGCCGGTCGCAAGCCGGGAGCCGATCGACATCCGCTCGTTCATCAGCGTGGTCAGCGACACATTCCAGCCGTCGCCGACCGCACCGAGACGCTGATGATCGGGAATGACGACGTCGGTAAAATAGACCTCATTGAACTCCTGCATGCCGTTGGCCTGCCTGATCGGCCTCACTTCGACGCCGGGGCTCTTCATGTCGAGAAAGAACATCGTCAATCCCTTGTGCTTGGGCACATTGGGATCGGTCCGGGTGATCAGCAGGCCGAAGTCGGAATAATGCGCGCCCGAGGTCCAGATCTTCTGGCCGTTGACGATCCAATCGTCGCCGCGTCGCTCGGCGCGGGTGCGCAGCCCCGCGACGTCAGACCCGCCGGCCGGCTCCGAAAACAACTGGCACCAGATCTGCTCGCCGGCGGCGAGCTTCGGCAAATAGTGGCGCTTATGCTCCTCGGAGCCATAGGCCATCACGGTCGGCCCGCACATGCCCTCGCCGATCTGGAACGGCTGCGTCAGCTTGCCGTACATGCCTTCTTCCTGCTGCCAGATCACGCGCTCGATCGGCGTGGCGCCGCGCCCGCCATATTCCTTCGGCCAATGCAGGCAGGCCCAGCCGGCGTCGGCCTTCTTCTTCTGCCAGGCCTTGCCGACATCGACGATTTCCTCTTTCTCCAGCCTGATCCGGCCGAGCGAGGATTTTGACAGCTCCGCCTCGAATTGCTTCGGCGCGTTGGCGGCGATCCATTGACGGGCCGTGGCGCGGAATTCGGCTTCCTGCGGCGTGTCATCGAAATTCATGGCGGGTTCCTTTTTCTTGTCATTCCGGGGCGCGCATCGCGCGAACCCGGAATCTCGATCAACAACCTCTGGATTCCGGGTTCGCGCACCAAGTCGGCTGTTGCCGACTTGGTAATCATATTGCTGAACTCGGGTAAACCCGAGTTCAGTCGCGCGCCCCGGAATGACGAAACCTACGATCTTCCTCTGGTCGGTATCTTGTTGAACGGCACGTCCTTGTCGACCCGGATATCGCCGGGCAGGCCAAGAACGCGCTCGGCGATGATGTTGCGCATGATCTCGTCGGTGCCGCCTTCGACGCGGGTGCCGGGGGCACGCAGCAGCATCGCCTGGAATTTTCCGGTGGCTTCCGCGTCCTCAGGCCCGCTCAGCACGCCGGCGGCACCCTGCAAATCCAGCGCATAGGCCGCGACATCTTGGATCATCGATCCCGCCACCAGCTTGCCGATCGAATTCTCCGGCCCCGGACGCTCGCCCTTCGATAGCGCCGAGATCGCCCGCATGCTGGTGTATTTCAGTCCGCTCGCCTTCACCGCCCAGCTTGCGAGTTTTGAGCGCACGCCGCGGTCGTCGATGGCAAGGCCGTCCGCCAGCATCAGATTGCCGCAGAACTCGAACAATTCCGGGAAACCGGTCGAAACACCGGCGCCGATCGACATCCGCTCGTTCATCAGCGTGGTCAGCGACACGTTCCAGCCGTCATTGACTTCGCCGAGCCGCTGCACGTCCGGAATTTTTACGTCGGTGAAATACACCTCGTTGAAATCCGACTGGCCATTGGCCTGCTTGATCGGCTTGATCTCGACACCTTCGCTCTTCATGTCCAGGAAGAACATGGTGAGACCCTTGTGTTTTGCTACGTTCGGATCGGTGCGGGTGAGCAGGATGCCGTAGTCGGAATAATGCGCACCCGAAGTCCAGATCTTCTGGCCGTTGATGATCCAGTCGTCGCCGCGTCGCTCCGCGCGGGTGCGCAGGCCGGCGACGTCGGAACCGCCGGCCGGTTCGGAGAACAGCTGGCACCAGACCTTTTCGCCGGACGCGAGCGGCGGCAGGTATTTTCGCTTCTGGTCCTCACCGGCAAAAGCCATCATGGTCGGCCCGCACATGCCGTGGCCAATAATGAACATTCCGCTGAGCTTGCCGAACGCGCCTTCCTCCTGCTGCCAGATCACGCGCTCGATTGGCGTAGCACCCCGTCCGCCATATTCCTTCGGCCAGTGCAGGCAGGCCCAGCCGGCGTCCGCCTTTTTCTTCTGCCAGGCTTTTGCCACCTCAAGGATGTTGGCGCCCTTGAGTTGGGTGCGGCCGAGCGACGACTTGCGCAGCTCTTCCTCGTATTGCCTCGGCGCGTTGGCCGATATCCAGGCCTTGGCCTCGGCACGGAACGCAGCCTCCTGCGGGGTGTCATCGAAATTCATATGCGTTGTCCTTTGTCAGGCCCGTCATTCCGGACGATCCGCCTCGGCGGATCGATCCGGAATCTAGAAGTTATTTAGCTCGAGATTCCGGGTTCGCAGCGTTCCGCTGCGCCCCGGAATGACTCCTTTGATTACGCCGCATTCGTTTTTCGCATCCGGTCGATCAGCGCGTCTTCCCAATAAGACAGGCTGCCAAGCCCAAGCGCTGTCGCATTGGCGCGGCGGTAGTACATGTGGCAATCGAACTCCCAGGTAAAACCCATGCCGCCATGGACCTGGATGTTGTTCTTGGCGCAAAGCTGGAACGCCTGCGTCGCGCTGATGCGCGCGGCGGCGGCGGCTTCCGGCAGTTCCGACGCGTTGGTCGAGAGCGCCCAGGCGCCATAGTAGCAATTCGACCGCGCCAGCGTCGCCGCGACATACATGTCGGCCAGCATGTGCTTCACCGCCTGGAACGAGCCGATCGGCCGGCCGAAGGCGATACGATCCAGCGCGTAGTCGCGTCCCATTTCCAGCGCGCGGTCGGCGCCGCCGACCTGCTCGAACGCCATCAGCACCGCGGCGCGGTCGAGCACCTCTGAAAGAATGCCCCAGCCTTCATCGGCGGCACCGAGCGGCTCGGCCTTGCAATTCTTAAAAGTCAATTCGGCCTGGCCACGCGACGGATCGATATTGGTCAGGGCCCTGGCTTCGATGCCTTCGGCTTTCATCTCGACCAAGAACAGCGAGATATCGCTGTCGCGCCCGGTCGAGCCGGTGCGCGCGGCGACAATGGCGAAGTCAGCCATCGCGCCGTCGGGCACCGGCTTCTTGACGCCGTTGAGCGTGCCGCCGGAGGCGGCGAGTTTGATCCCCGCCGGCGACGGATTGCCCTTGCCTTCGAACAGCGCCAGCGTGCCGATCGCGTCCCCCGACGCAATCAAGGGCAGCCACTTCCGCTTCTGCGCGTCGCTGCCCGCGAGCAGGATGGCTTCCGCGGCCAGATAGACCGTCGATGAAAACGGCACCGGCGCCAGCGCGCGGCCGATTTCTTCCGCGATCACGCAGAGTTCGAGATGGCCAGCGCCGGCGCCGCCGAATTCTTCCGGGATCGCGACGCCGAGAAAGCCCATCTCGGCAAGTCCCTTCCACAACTCGCGGTCATACGGCGCCTTGCCGTCGAGCACGACGCGCACAGCCTTGGGCGGGCACTTTTCGGCAAGAAATTTCCGCGCTTCGTCGCGAAGCTGTTTTTGTTCGTCGGAGAAATCGAAATTCATCTCAGTCTACCTTTTACTGGTCGGTCATTCCGGGGCGCGCGAAGCGCGAACCCGGAATCCCGATGTAAGTAACCTCTGGATTCCGGATCGGTCCGAAGACGGACCGTCCGGAATGACGACTTGGTGGTTCGAAGCAGTACGTCCTCAGTTCAAAATAATCACGTCGTCTCCCGGGCGATCGGCATAGAGCCGTTCCACCAGCGCGGCGCGGCGCTCGAGGCCGGCGCGCTGATTGATGTAACCCTTGTCGGTGAGTTCGTTGCCGTCGATCGAGGCCGGCTCGATCATCAGCATCGCGCGTGCGATCCGCAGGCTGCTGGCGCCTTCGGTGGATGCGTTATGCGCCTGCAGGCCGCGCTTGAGGCATGCCAGCACATCCGGGTGTTTGACGACATCCTCATAGCCCGCGTCGGGATCGCCTGTTATCTGGCGGCAGGCGTGCAGATTGGGCCAGGCCAGCAATCCGACGAACGGGCGGTCCTGCCCCGCGACCAGCGCGTCCTGCACCACCGGCGTGGCCGCCGCGATGGCATCGGTGCGCAATGAGCCGACGTGCACGAAGGTGCCGGTTGTCAGCTTGAAATCCTCCACCACGCGCCCTGCAAAGATGATGCCCTGCACGGGGTCCGAAGGATCCACGAACACGCCGGCGTCGCCGATGCAATAAAAGCCTTCCTCGTCGAACGCGGCTTCGGTGAGATCGGGCCGGCCGAAATAGCCGGGCGTGACGTTGACGCCGCGCAGGCGCAGTTCATATTTCGCGCCGACCGGGACCATCTTCAACTCGACGCCGGGAAACGGCAGCCCGATCAGCCCGACACGCTCGGTGTTCCAATAGGTTCCCGTCGAGGTCGGCGCGGTCTCGGTCGAGCCCCAGCCGGTATAGAACACGATGCGCTCGCCGGTCGCGCGCACCGCAAGCGCCTGCATCCGGTCATAAAGATCATCCGGCAGCCGCGCGCCGCCATAGGCCATCAAGCCCAGATTCCTGAAGAAGCTGCGGCACAGCGCGTCGTCCTTCTCCATCGCGGCGGCGAGCGCGGCATAGCCCGCGGGCACGTTGGCGTAATAGGTCGGCGATATCTCGCGCAAATTGCGCAGCGTCTCGTCGATCTGGCCGGGCATCGGCCGGCCATCGTCGATATAGAGCGTGCCGCCTTCGGTCAGCACCGGATTGAACAGCGCATTGCCGCCCATGGTGTGGTTCCACGGCATCCAGTCGAGATACGTGGCCTGCGGCGCGCTGGAATCGCGCGGCCGGACCTGCATCATCATCGCGGCATTGGCGCACATCATCGCTTGCGTGTTGATGACCGCCTTGGGCATCCCGGTCGAGCCCGAGGTGAACAGCAGTTTTCCAATCGTATCCGGCGCGATGTTGGCGATAGATGTTTCAACGTCTTTGGTCACAGACGTTGCCGCAAGGTCCGCGAAGGCGACGCTGTTGATGCCGTCGCAAGGACGCGCGACGTGAATGACGGTGACGCCGTCGAGATCGAGCGCCTTGAGCGCCTTCTCGAAGGTCGGGCCATCCTGCACCATCACGACCGCCGGCTTGATCAGGTCGAACAGATATTTCAGTTTGACGTGATCCTGGCTCATCAGCGAATAGGCCGGCGACACCGGGGCGGCCGGAAACCGCGCCTGCATCGAAGCCATCGTCATCAGCGCGTGCTCGATCGAATTGCCGCTGAGGATCGCGACCGGGCGGCCGGGCTCGAGCTTCAGATCAAGGATGGCTTGCGTCAGTGCGTCCACCGTGCGTTTGGCCTCGCCATAGGACAGCTTGCGCCACTGCCGGTCAGCGCCCGCGCGCTGCGCCAGCCAAATCCGGTTCGGATGTTCCTTGGCCCACTTCGCCAGCGAAGCCGGGATGTGCTTCTCATAAGCCTTCAGCGGAATCCGCGACTTCAGGACGATGACGCCGTCGGGCCGCCGCTCGACCGCGATATCGCGTTCCAGCCATTCGATCTTGCGAAAGGCCGGCTTTGTCAAAACCGCGGCTGCATTCCCACTCATGTCTCGTCTCCCAAAGCCCCTGGTCTCTTCTCGGACCTTCGTTATCGCGCGCCCTCCCCTTGTGGGAGAGGGCAGGAAATTAACGCGGCGCCATGCGGATGGCGCCGTCGAGCCGGATGGTCTCGCCGTTCAGCATCGGATTTTCGACGATATGCACCGCGAGGTTGCCATATTCGGAGGCATCCCCGAGCCGCGCCGGATGCGGCACCTGCGCGCCGAGGCTCTTGCGCGCCTCTTCGTTCAGTCCCATCAATAGCGGGGTCAGGAACAGGCCGGGCGCGATGGTGTTGACGCGGATTTTTTGACTGGCGAGATCGCGCGCCGCCGGCAGCGTCAGACCAACGACACCACCCTTGGATGCCGAATAGGCGATCTGGCCAATCTGGCCTTCATAGGCAGCCACGCTCGCCGTGTTGATGATGACGCCGCGCTCTTCGCCGATCGGCTCGGCGGTGACGAGGCGCTCGGCGAACAGCCGCAGCACGTTGAAGGTGCCGATCAGATTGACATTGATGATGCGGACAAACTTGGCCAGCGGATAGACACCGTCCCTGCCGACGATGCGCTGCGATCCGCCGATGCCGGCGCAGTTCATCAGCACGCGCGCGACGCCATGCGCAGCTTCGGCTTTCGCTAGTCCTGCCTTGACCTGCTCCTCATCGGTGACGTCGGCATGGACGGCGACGCCTTTCACTTCGGCGGCGACCTTCTCGGCATTCTCCATGCTCTGGTCGAGCACGGCGATCTTCGCGCCCTTGGCGGCCATGGCGCGCGCGGTGGCGGCGCCGAGACCGGAGCCACCGCCGGTGATGAGAACGGCAACGTCTTTCAACTGCATGATAAAAACCTTTCCTTGGGCGTTTCTTCTTGAGGGGCGAATAGGGAGTAGCGAATAGCGAATGGAAGAAAGAGCAGACACCTCTGCGTTCTATTCTCTAGGCCCCTATTCGCTATTCGCTACTCCCCACTCGCTATTCGCTATTCCCGGTTTCTAACATGCCACCGCAGATCAGCGCTTCCATATGCCCGATGTATTGGCGACAGACTTCGTCGGTGACCGGCCCGACGCCGGTGGCGCGCGACATCGCGTGCCGCCCGAAAAACAGGTGGTCGCAGGCGCCGATCAGGCTGGTGTAGAACAGCACCGGATCGATGTTGCGGAACTCGCCGCACCTGACGCCTTCCGCCAGCAGCCGGCGGTGAAAGTCCAGCAGCGGCGCGACAAAGAACTTTGAAACCTCGTCGGCGGCTTCTGCGCTGCTTTCATGCAGGAGATAGTGGATCAACCGGTTCATATAGGGGAACTGGTGATAGGCCCGGATGATGCCGGCGATATGCAGCTTGAGTTTCGCGGTCGGCGCGATCGGCTGCGCCAGCAGATATTCGAGCTGCGTCACCTCGGTGGCGGCATCCCGCGCCAGCAGCGCCATCAGCAGACCGTCCTTGTTGCCAAAGTGATATTTCACCAGCGCGGCGTTGACGCCGGATTTTTGCGCGATGTCGCTCAGGGATACCTCGATCGAGGATCGCTCGATCATCAGCTCGCTGGCCGCAACGAGCAGCTTCTCGGCAGTGGTGTTTTTCGCAAACGGGAGCCTGCTTGGCACGCTGGTATTCAACTGGGATCCCATGACCTGTCCGCCGGGAAATACGGACGCAGCTAACCCGATGGCAGCGCCGTACTCAAGAGTTAATTGATTGATTGACTAAATCCGCCGGCATCACTTAAATCTGCACCCATTATTCAAGCACGATCCAACACCATCAGGGAGAACGTACATGGCCGAGGCTTACATCGTCGCCGCCGCACGCACCGCTGGCGGCCGCAAGGGAGGACGCCTCGCGGGCTGGCATCCGGCCGATCTCGCCGCCGCCGTGCTGGATTCCCTGATCGAGCGCTCGGGCGCGGCGCCCGATCAGGTCGAGGACGTGATCATGGGCTGCGTGATGCAGACCGGCGAACAGTCCAACAATGTCGCGCGCAACGCCATCATGGCTTCAAAACTGCCGGAAAGCGTGCCCGGCACCTCGATCGACCGGCAGTGCGGTTCGTCGCAGCAGGCGCTGCACTTTGCCGCGCAAGCCGTGATGTCCGGCAGCATGGACTGCGTCATCGCCGCCGGCGTCGAATCGATGACGCGGGTGCCGATGGGCCTGGCGTCGCAATTGCCGGCCAAGAACGGGTTTGGCATCTACAAGAGCCCGGGCATCGAGAAGCGCTATCCGAACATCGTGTTCAGCCAGTTCACCGGCGCCGAGATGATGGCCGAGAAGTACGGCCTCTCGAAGGACGAGCTCGACGAATTTTCCTACAACAGCCACCAGCGTGCCATTGCCGCCACGCAGGCGGGAAAATTCAAGGACGAGATCATCCCGCTGCAGATCACCCGCGCCGACGGATCGACCGATACCCACACCATCGATGAAGGCATCCGTTTCGACGCCAGCCTCGAGGGCATCCGCAACGTCAAGCTGATCGCGGAGAACGGCAAGCTGACCGCCGCCAGCGCCAGCCAGATCTGCGACGGCGCATCGGGCGTGATGGTCGTCAATGAGAAGGGCCTGAAGGCGCTCGGGGTCAAGCCGATGGCCCGGATCCACCACATGACCATGATGGGCGGCGATCCCGTGATCATGCTGGATGCGCCGCTGCATGCCACCGAGCGCGCGCTGAAGAAGGCCGGCATGTCGATCGACGACATCGACCTGTTCGAGGTCAACGAGGCCTTTGCGTCGGTGCCGACGGCATGGCTGAAGACATCAGGTGCGGACCCGGCGCGGCTCAACGTCAACGGCGGCGCCATCGCGCTCGGCCATCCCCTCGGCGGCTCCGGCACCAAGCTGATGACCACGCTCGTGAACGCGCTGAAGCAGCGCAACAAGCGTTACGGCCTGCAGACCATGTGCGAAGGCGGCGGCATGGCCAATGTCACGATTGTGGAACGGCTGTAAGAAGACGCGAATAGCGAGTAGCGAATGCGAGTAGTAAGTGGATGAAGGCGCGCAGCATCCGGGGCACGCGGCCCGCACTCATCGTCGTCATGCCCGGCCTTGTGCCGGGCATCCACGTCTTTACAACTATTGCCAGAAGAGAACGTGGATGGCCGGAGCAAGTCCGGCCATGACGAGGAAACACAATGACAGACCTCCCCGACATTCCGCTTCCCTCCGGCATCCGCGCCCGTTTCGTCGGCGGCATCAACGGCCTGCGCATGCATGTGCTGGAGGCGGGCTATGAGGCCAAGGGCCGGCCGTGCGTGCTGCTGCTGCACGGCTTTCCCGAGCTGGCCTTTAGCTGGCGCAAGGTGATGCCTCGGCTTGCCGCCGCGGGCTATCACGTGATCGCGCCGGATCAGCGCGGCTATGGCCGCACCACCGGCTGGGACGCGAATTACGATGGTGATCTTGCCTCGTTCCGGCTGCTCAATCTGGTGCGCGACGCGCTCGGCCTGGTGTCGGCGTTCGGCTATCGCAGCGTGGATGCGGTGGTCGGTCACGATTTCGGAAGCGGGGTTGCAGCATGGTGCGCGCTGGTGCGGCCCGACGTGTTCAGGTCGGTGGTGCTGATGAGCGCGCCGTTCGCGGGACCGCCACAGCTACCATTCAATACCGCGGATGCACCGTCAAGGCCAAGGCCGGATGATCCCGTGCATCGCGAGCTTGCGGCGCTGCCGCGACCACGCAAGCACTATCAATGGTACTACTCGACGCGCGAGGCCAACGCCGACATGCACCGCGCGCCACAAGGCGTGCATGATTTCCTGCGCGCCTATTATCATCACAAGAGCGCTGACTGGAAAGACAACAAGCCTTATCCGCTCGCATCGTGGTCTGCGAGCGAGCTGGCAAAGCTGCCGACCTACTACGTGATGGATCTTGCCAGGGACATGGCCGAGACCGTCGCGGAGGAAATGCCGGATCCGGCTGCGATCGCAGCCAACACATGGCTGCTCGACCGCGAGCTTTCCTTCTACAGCGCCGAATATGCCCGCACCGGATTCCAGGGCGGACTGCAATGGTATCGCTGCGGCACTTCAGGCGCATTCAGCGCCGAACTCGAAACATATTCCGGCCGCAGTATCGACGTGCCCTCTTGCTTCATCTCGGGCAAACAGGACTGGGGCACTTATCAACGCCCCGGCGTCTTTGAAGCGATGCAGGCAAGCGCCTGCACGCGCATGCTCGGCTGTCATCTGGTCGACGGCGCCGGCCACTGGGTGCAGCAGGAGCAGCCCGAGAAAGTTGGTCACTTGCTGTTGCAATTCCTGCAACAGGCCAGCGCACCCGCGGCCCGCTAGGTTCATCCTCGGTTCACGATCGGTCTGACATGATCGCGTGATCGTCGCGGGAACCATTTCTCAGCGGCCGGGTTGCCGACCACCGGGTAATGCGCCCGACGACAGTCACTGGAGGAGGAGTTTTATGGAAAAGAAGATCGCTGGCCTTTTGGGAGCGATGGCGACGCTCGGAGCGTTGAACGGCGCCGAAGCCGCGCCCGCTCCAAGTCCGGCCCCTACCGATATCTTGAGAGCTAATTCCTTCGCCGACCTTCTCGAACCGATCCCCAACGCTGCTGCGCTGCTGCAGGCGGTCGATGAATCCAGGCCCGCACCGTCGGCGGACGAAAATGTCCAGCTAGCCCAGTTCTATCATCACCATCATCATCACCACCACCACCATCACAGCCAATATCGCCGATATGGGTATGATGAGTACGCGCCTCGCGTCATCATTGTGCCTCGCCGATACCGTCATCACCATCACCACCACCATCATCATCACAGCTTCTACCGCCGCGACTATTGACGTCGCGCGCGATTAGGCGATGAAAAACAGGACCTCAAGGGTCCTGTTTTTTTTGCGTGGCTTAGTCCTGCCGGATTTTTTCCTTGGCCGCACGGTGAAGATGCCGATAGGTCCCGTCGAACACGGTATCGGTCGACGAGGTCCACTCGGTCCCGGCCGACAGCTTGGGCCGGCTGGCATAGATGCGCCGCGCCTGCAGCTCGCGCTCGGCGGATTCCTCTTCGTTCATTTGTTCGAGTTCGAACGGAGCTTCCTCGGGGATCACGATAATCTGCGCGAACGGCTCGTTCGGCCTGAAAATATGGGTGCGGCCCTCGGCGGGCGCCTTGAACACCGTGAAGAACAGCATCGGCCACCAATTCCGCACCAGCGCCGGAACCGCGATCGGCACGGTGTCGGTGCGATCGGTATAGAACCGCGGGTGCGGCTCGGTCCGGATCGCCATGCCCTTTTCAACCTTGAGATCCAGAAGGATCTGGTAGGTGTAAAAATTGTCGCCAAAATTGCGGAATGGCGGCCATTGCACGCCGCCGTCCGGCGGTGGACCCCAATCGCCGTCGAGTATCAATTGGCCGTCTTTGGTGCTGACCCGCAGTTCAGTGTCGTAGGGGTAGAACAGTTCGATCCCGTATTGCGCGCCTTCCGAGAACGGAACGCAATGCCACACCTGTTCGCGCGAACCGTCCGTGCGCGGTTCGCGCTTGCCCGCCCATCCGGGAATCTCGAGCTTGGTGCGGCGGGGCGCCAGCCGCGGATCGTTCAAGCGGTATTTGACCTTGTTCATGAGCACTCCGGGCAGAAAGATATTTGCGATAGGAACTCGAACGGACACGGACCGCAACAGTTCCTGATTGCGAGACCCCGAACGAACCGGGAGCTGAACGGCCGAATGATTTGACCTCCCAACAACGCGTGGCTATAACGGTTTAGAATCGTTCTAAACTCAGGAAAAGGCGCCGTTGTGAAGAATTTCGCCGATTTGACCGAACGAGAGGTCCTGGCGGTGGCCATCTCCTCGGAAGAAGAAGACAGCCGCATCTATATGACCTTCGCAGAAGACCTCGCGGAGCGTTATCCGGAATCGGCAAAAATCTTCGAGGAAATGGCCGAGGAGGAAAAGGGCCATCGCCACATGCTGCTGGAAATGTACGAGCAGCGTTTCGGCAAGAACCTGCCGCCCATTCGCAGAGATAACGTCAGGGGGTTTTTGCGCCGCCGCCCCATCTGGCTGACAAAGAACCTGTCGCTCGACGCCATCCGCAGGGAAGTCGGGACGATGGAGTTCGAAGCCGAACGGTTCTACATCAAGGCCGCCGAACAGGCCCAGGATGTCGGGGTTCGCCGGTTGCTCGGCGATCTCGCCGAGGCCGAAAAAGGCCACGAAAAAACCGCGGCCAAGCTGACCGACCAGATCCTCAGTCCGGACGTGCGCGCGGAAGAGGACAAGACGCGCCGGCGCGTGTTCGTGCTGCAATATGTGCAGCCGGGTCTGGCCGGACTGATGGACGGCTCGGTGTCGACGCTGGCGCCGCTGTTCGCCGCCGCTTTTGCGACCCATCACAACTGGCAGACATTCCTGGTCGGTCTTGCCGCCTCGATCGGCGCCGGCATCAGCATGGGTTTTGCAGAAGCGCTGTCCGACGACGGATCGCTGACCGGCCGCGGTTCGCCCTGGCTGCGCGGTGTGACCTGCGGCGCCATGACGACGGTCGGCGGTCTCGGCCACACCATGCCCTATCTTGTGCCGGATTCCTGGGCCAATGCATTCTGGATCGCGACCGCCATCGCCGGCGTTGTGGTGTTTTTCGAATTGTGGGCGATCGCCTACATTCGGGCGCGCTACATGGATACGCCGTTCCTGCAGGCGGTGTTCCAGATCGTGCTCGGCGGCGCCATCGTGCTCGCGGTCGGGATTTTGATCGGCGCGGCGTAGCCATTAGAACATTTCCAGCGGCAAATCGGTTTCCATTATGCCAGAGAGTGTTCTGGCTCTGGCACAAGGAAAATCATGACCGACCGTTTGCAATACGGGACCACCGCCAAGGTGTTCCACTGGCTCGTGGTGGCGCTGCTGCTCGTGCAATACCTGATCGGCTGGTTGATGCCCGACATTCATCGCGGCATGAAACCCGGCGCCGCCATGACATTCCATGTCTCCTTCGGATTGGTCATTCTCATCCTGATCGTCATGCGGCTCGCGTGGCGCCTTACCCATCCGGTCGCACCTGAAAGTTCGCTTCCGCCGTGGCAGCGGCTGAGCTCGGGAGCCGTGCATTGGCTGCTCTATGCGCTGGTGCTGGCTACGACTGTAACCGGCTGGCTGTTCGCGTCGTTTCGAGGCTGGTCGATGTCATTGTTTTTTCTCGCGCCGCTTCCGATGTTGGCGTCGGAA